>Ga0066903_100001918_pt1 | contig 15754 bp, 9 predicted proteins | sample PanSoiMetaGPlot1_FD_67491 | JGI IMG/M metagenome (GOLD analysis project Ga0066903, IMG submission 67491) | Tropical forest soil microbial communities from Panama analyzed to predict greenhouse gas emissions - Panama Soil - Plot 1 (version 2) | ecosystem: Environmental > Terrestrial > Soil >... | reverse complement strand
AAGAAAAATGATCGTCAACGTCGTTGTTGGGGACATCGGGAAGGCCGTAACAAAGAAATTGCAGGCCGCGGGGCCGCCCATCGATCTAGTATCGGTAGGCCATTACAACGGTGTCCCGCCGCAACGAGCCGAAGAGGTGATTGATAAGGCCGTTTCCAGCTTCCTGCCACGAAAGAACAAAGCCCGTGGCGTTATCACAGATCTTACTTTTAACGGAGCCATCAAGGGCGACCTTGGTCAGCTGTTTTTCCTGCCGTCCGGTTCTGGGGAACGATCCGATGTCGTGATTGCCGGACTAGGCTTCGTCGGCAGGTTCGGACGTACAGAGCTGGAGTTCCTCAGCCGGCAGTTGGTCGCCGTGAGTAGTCAACTCGGCAAGAAACATCTGGGGACGGTGTTGATCGGTTCCGGAGACAAGAATCTTACTGTTTTCGAAGCTGCGGGTGGCTGGGTGCGAGGCATGAGCCGAGTCATCTCCGACACAGAGCAGGAATCCATTCTTGAGCGTGTCACCTTCGTTGAAAAAGACCAGACCCGAGCTGATCAATTGAAAGCCGCCCTGCTGGCAGTTTGCCAGGAGCGTAACTACGGAGTCCAGCCTGACTTTCCAGCGCCCGAGTCCGTTCCACCTGAATTCCAGCCCGCCGCGGGCGAGATCAGGTTGTTCGCCGAATTACAAGGCAACGTCTATCGCTTCGGTGCCCTGACAAGCCAGGCATCGTATCCGGAGCGCGAAATCGCTGTCGATCCTAACCTGATTCTCGAAGCGAATGAAACAGTGGTTCAAGCAAGCGACGCCGACCGTCTGAGTGAAGTTGGCGAATTCATGTTCAAGTTGCTGGTGCCGACGGATTTCTCTTCTAGCTTGATGGGAAGCGCTCCGGTAGTGCTTTCCTGCGACACCAATGTCGCGAGAATCCATTGGGAATTGCTCCGTCTGCCACAACAATATCTCCCTTCAGGAAACGAGATCGACCAGACACTGGCATTGGGGCGTGGGTTCACGCGACAGTTGCGGACTACGTTGGCGCCTCCGCCCGAACCGCTGGCAACTTTTTCAAAGAATTTGCGTGTCCTCGTCGTCGCGGATCCGGCGCCAGACATGCCGTTGGTCGGCGCGCGCCAGGAAGGCGCAGCCGTCCGCGATCTGTTTAAGAGCATGCAGGAAACTCTCCAGCATCACGGAATCTCCCTGGAACTTGTTTCCCTGATCGGCCCGACCGAGGCGACCCGCGTGAATGTGATGCAGATGCTTTTGCGCGAGCCTGCCTTCGACGTATTTCACTTTGCTGGGCATTGTTATTTCGATCGGGAGAACTTTACGAATTCGGGATTCTTGTTCTCTCAGACTGCAAAGCTGACATCGAAAGAACTGGCCCGCATTGATCGCATGCCTCGCTTCGTCTTTGCGAACGCATGTGAATCCGGCGTAACGCCCGGCCGTCCGGAGCTTCGCTCGGCAGAACTGGCTCCAAGCTTCGCCGAAGCCTTCTTTGCTCGTGGCGTCGGAGATTTCGTCTGCACCGCTTGGCCGATTGATGACGAAGCAGCACGCACCTTCGCGCTGAAACTTTACTCCAGCCTGTTAGGGCAGGTGGACACTCCCGCAGGCGTAAGCACACCGCAACCCGGACGTGGAGCGCTGCAGAGTTCCTCCGGAGCAGCCGCAGCCGCGGCGCCGGCACCGGTAATCACTTTAACTCCAAAACCCATGTATGAAGCCATGCGATGTGCACGAGAAAGCATCGCCCGAATGCCAGACCAGACGCGGACGTGGGGCGCATATCAGCACTACGGAAGCCCGCACTTCCACTTGATTCGTGTCGGCGAGCAGAACAAAAAGAACGCGGAGCCCGTGGAAGAATCGGAAGCACCTGCAAGCTCCAGTCCGCATTCTGCGAACAAGCGCGCCCACGCCGCAGGATCGGGAAGCAAGCCTGTTAAGCAAAAAAAGTAGTTTGGGCTGGCGCGTGGAGCGCAAATTTATTCATGTCCGAGAATGGCTAGTTTGAACCTGACTGAGTGCGACAATCGGCCAACGATTCCTGACTGGATGGAAAAATCTCCATGGCCAATTTTCGCACCGTGGCGCTGGCCAGCCTCTTCGCTTGCGCCTTCGCCTTAAGTTCCATCGCTGCCGATCCAAATTCAACCACGCACGACAGCACACAAGACATCGATCGCTCTATCAAGCCAGGTGACGATTTCTACCGCTACGCCAACGGGAACTGGCTAAAGTCAGCAACCATCCCAGCAGGTCAGCCGACCTACGACACGCGAGCCATATTAGTAGCAAGGACGAGCCAGCGAGTTAGAAATCTTATTCAACAAGCGGCTGCAGAGCAGTCGGCGAGGGGCCGCAATGCGCAGAAGGTGGGCGATTATTACGCGAGCTTCTTGGACGAAAGTGGCATCGAGGCTAAGGGAATGGCACCTATGGCGAATGAGATGTCCACGATCTCAGCGATCACCGACAAGACGTCATTGTCAGCCTACCTTGGCGCCACATTAAATACTGAGGTTGATGGACTTACTGGTAATGCCGACCACGTTTTCGGTGCCTGGGTGAATCAAAGTTTTACGGACCCGGATCACTACGTCTTCCACCTGATGCAGGGCGGACTCGGCATGCCGGATCGCGACGCTTACCTCGACCCGAAATCGTCCGCATTGCGCACCCAATATCAATCTCATGTAGCTGCAATGTTGAAGCTGGCAGGCGTGGCCGACGCGGAAACGAAGGCTGCGCGCATCCTGAACCTTGAAATCCAGATTGCGAAGGCTCACGCTCCCGACTCGGACGCCGCTGACGTGTTCAAGCAAAACAATCCTTGGAAACGATCGGACTTTGTTGTCAAAGCGCCTGGAATGGATTGGGACGCCTATTTCAAAGCAGCCGGTGTGGCAAGCGAACGAGAGTTCTTGGTTTGGCAGCCATCGGCCGTAACCGGCACTTCCGCTCTGGTCGCCAGTGAAAAGGTCGATATCTGGAAAGACTATCTGAGGTTTCACCTAATCGAACACTACGCCAGTGTCTTGCCTAAGGCTGTTGTTGCGGAACACTCCGCTTTCTATGGGACGATTCTTGCCGGCCAGCAACAGGCGTCGGAACGGATCCAGGACGCTATCGCCGCCACCAACGCTGCCTTGGGCCAGGCAGTCGGACAACTTTATACGGCGCGTTATTTCCCTCCCGAAGCTAAGGCGAAAGCACAGGCCATGGTTAGCGATTTGATCGCGGCTTATCGGGGACGGATTCCCAATCTCATGTGGATGTCAGCAGAAACCAAGGAAAAGGCGTTGGCTAAACTGGCCGCTCTTCGAGTCGATGTCGGCTACCCCGATACATGGATCGACTATTCGACCCTTGAAATCGTGCGCGGCGATGCTTTCGGTAATATGCGCAGAGCAGAAGCCTTCAATCGTGCCTACAACCTGGCAAAACTGAAACGGCCTGCGGATCCGGACGAGTGGAGGATCGACCCGCAGACAATAGGCGCCATCATTTTGTTTAGCCCAAACACCGAAACTTTCTCGGCGGCCATTTTACAGCCGCCTTATTTCGATCCTGAAGGCGACACGGCTTCGAATTACGGGTCAGCCGGAGCCGGCATGGCTCACGAAATCAGCCACAGCTTCGACGAGCTGGGCAATATCTACGATGCGCAAGGCCGCCTTGAGAAATGGTGGACTGCTGACGATGAGTCTAAGTATCACGCAGCGTCGGCGAAGTTGGTGCCGCAATTCAACGCCTACTGCCCATTTTCCGATGCTTGTGTAAATGGCGAGCAGGTGCTCACCGAGAATATCGCCGATCTTACGGGACTGCTAATCGCGCACGATGCGTATCTCCTGTCGCTGAAAGGTAAAGAAGATATTGTGATCAACGGCCTGACCGGTGAGCAGCGATTCTTTCTGGCCTTCGCACAGCGCTGGCGGAAAGCCCAGACCGAAGCCGCACTTCGCAAGCAGGTCAAAAGCGACACGCATTCCCCGGCGCCATATCGCAGCGACACCGTGCGCAACATTGACGCCTGGTACAAGGCTTACGGCGTTACATCCGACGACAAGTTGTATCTGAAATCTGAAGATCGGGTGGAGATTTGGTAGGCGAGTAGTGTGAAGAATGGTTTGTGGCAGCCGGATCTGTAAGTTGAGCCGCTCTGCGCCCGTGAGCGAAGCGGAAGGCAGGCGAAATCCTGAGGAGCGCCAGCCAGTCGAACGACCCGCAGGCAGAAAAGATGGCAGCCGGACCTGTAAGCCGAATTCTGTCCGCAACACGAATGCTGCGGGACGGTCATTCCTCTAGGCCGCGCATTACTGCGCGGCTCAAGCGACCTACCCGGAGGTTTGACGCGCCGAGCCGACACGTCCCCGCCCATCCTCGCCAGAGTACCCAAACTAGCACTCTAGCCAGAATGGGCGGGGGTTCCTCCCTATTTGGTCTTGCTCCGTGTGGGGTTTGCCATGCCCGGCACATTGCTGCCCCGGCGGTGCGCTCTTACCGCACCTTTTCACCCTTACCCCGCCCATCCTCGCTGGAGCAAACTTTCACGATGCTCCCGCCAGAATGAGCGGGGCGGTATCTTCTCTGTGGCACTCTCCGTCCAGCAGACTTGAATCTGCCGTCCCGGACGTTATCCGGCACACCGCTCTCTGGAGTTCGGACTTTCCTCCCTCATCACTTGACGCAATGAGGGCGACCGTCCGGTCCAGCTGCCAACATCTTCTATTATATTCGATGCTCGTTCAGGTAGCGCTCGCACTTGGCGTCAGGCCATCGAGAACGCACTGACTCTGCTAGACTTAACGGAGACGTGCTTAGGTTCTCGGCACCTTTGTCCAGCTAAAAACATGAACCTCACCGAGGCTATCAAGCTCGCGTTGCAGTCCCTGTGGGCTAATAAGTTGCGGTCCATTCTGACGCTGCTGGGTGTCGTGATCGGTGTGGCTGCCGTGATTGCCGTAATGACTTTTGTCAGCGGTATTAATGGCTACGTCGGCGAGAAGATCTTCAACCTCGGCGCTGACGTTTTCATCATGTTCAAGGTCTCCCCGGCGATCACGAACGTCGACAAATTCCTGGAGGGTCAAAAACGTAAAGACTTGACCATGGATGACTACCGCGCAGTTCGCGAAGGCTGCAAGCACTGTCTCCAGGTTGGCGCATATGCTCGCAATAACATCGGACGCGTCAAATTCGGCGAAGAATCGATCGAGGACACCATCGTTCAAGGCATGACTCCGGCGGTTGCGATCACCCAAGATGTGGATCTCGAGAGCGGCCGCATGCTGGAAGACATCGACATGGAAAACAATGCCGCCGTCGCGATCGTGGGGACCGATATCGTCGACACACTGATGCCCGGCTTGGATCCTCTAGGTAGGGAGATCCGCATCGATGGATGGATTTATCGCATCGTCGGAGTCGGAAAGAAGAAGGGTAAGACTCTCGGCCAGAGCCTCGACAACTATGCTTTCATTCCAATGACTTCTTGGCTAAAGCAGTACGGCTCGCACGATACAAACCTGCGGATCTCGGCAAAGGCGTCTGACACCGGCTTGGGACTTCAGACCGCGAAAGACGAAGCTCGCGTGATTCTGCGCGCCAGACGTCACGTGGCCCCCAATGAATCCGACAATTTTGATGTAGAGACCAATAGCAGCCTGATGAGCATCTGGTCGAATTTGAGCGGAACATTTTTCATTGCCATGATAGGCATTGCCGCTATCTCGATGGTGGTTGGGGGCATCGTGATTATGAACATCATGCTGGTCGCCGTCACAGAACGCACCCGTGAAATCGGCGTGCGCAAGGCGATGGGCGCTCGCCGGAACGATGTTTTGCAACAATTCCTGATTGAGGCCTCGATCCTCGCCCTGGCGGGTGGGATGATCGGTGTCGTTCTTGGAATAACCGTCGCCAAAACCGTAACTCTGCTGGTGGGTATGCCCTCGTCGGTGCCCTTGTGGTCGATTTGGGGAGGATTGGCAGTCGCCCTCAGCATCGGAATTTTCTTTGGCGTGTATCCGGCTCGCAAAGCTGCGATGCTGGATCCCATCACCGCATTGCGATTTGAGACGTAAAGACTGACCGTTTGTTTCTCTATGCACGTTGGCAGAAGTGAATTCGGCGAGATTATCCGTATGGCGCTGGATACCATTCGCAGCAACAAGCTGCGCTCTGGACTTACTGTCCTCGGTATCGTCATCGGCGTTACCGTAGTGATCGGTATCTCGTCGATTGTGCGCGGGCTCAACGACAACGTAAGCAACATGATCAGCAGCATGGGATCGAATATTATTTTCGCCTTTCATCTGCCGATCACCTTTGGGCGTCTCACCGAGGAACTTCGCACACGCAAGGAACTAACCTACGAAGACGCGGAAGCCATGAAGGATTTGCCACATGTGAAGGCCGTCACCGCCGGCATTCGCTATGTCGAACCGCAGTTCGGCACCGGGACATTCGTCGTCAAATACGGTGATCGGAAAGCCAAGCAGACGATTCTGGAAGGCGATAATGCGTCGGCGAAGGACGTATTCGACATCCAGATGGCGAGCGGCCGCTGGTTCACAGAGATCGATGATGAACGGCGCGCGTCGGTCATCATTCTAGGATGGGATACTGCCGACGAACTTTTCGGCCTCGAAGACCCCATCGGCAAGGAGATTGATATCGAGGGCCGGCTGTTTACCGTGATCGGCCTCGCAGCACAGATCAAGAGCGCATTTGGGGGCGGCAAGAACCCCGATGACAACAAGGTCTATTTTCCCCTGGCGTCACTGAAGAAGCTTCACCCGGAACTCAAAGAGCACTTCATTAGCGTTAAAGCGACCTCTCACGACGACATGCCAAAGGCCGTCGATGAAATGCGGGAACTCTTGCGCCGCAGACGTCGCGTTCCTACCGACAAGCCAGACAACTTCTCCGTGTTCACGCAAGATTCACTGTCGGATGTCTGGAATCAGATCACCGGCGCAATCTTTATTTTCATGTTTGCCGTGTCCAGTGTGGCCCTGATTGTCGGTGGCGTTGGTGTAATGAATATCATGCTGGTATCGGTTACCGAGCGTACGCGCGAGATAGGAGTCCGCAAAGCCATCGGAGCGCGCAAGCGCGACATCCTGCTCCAGTTCACGCTGGAAGCTGTAACTCTAACCGCTATCGGCGGGGTGCTAGGCATTGCTGTGGGAGCCATCATCACCTGGACAATTCCGGCGATTTGGGACGCTCTGCCGGCGCGCATGTCAGTCTTCTGGACAACATTCGGCTTTGGCGCTGCCGCTGCAGAAGGGTTGCTATTTGGCATCTATCCGGCATGGAAGGCCGCGAACCTCGACCCTATCGAATCCCTCCGCTACGAGTAGCAATGCTTCCACAGATCATTCGCGTAGTGGAATTTGTTGCCCTGGCAGGAACACTCGCGAGCGCAGCGTATTACCTCATCTGCATATGGGGCGCAATCTCGTTTCTGAAACAAAGAAAGACTGCATCGCTACCCTCGGAAGGTCTGCCTCCCGTGTCAATCCTCAAGCCGCTGAGAGGTGTCGATCCCGGGATGTATGAGAGTTTTCGTAGCTACTGTCAGCAGGAGTATCCCCAGTACGAAATCATCTTCGGCGTCAGTGAGCCGGAGGATCCAGCCATTGCATTCGTGCAGCGCTTGCAACAAGAGTTTCCCGAGCAAAACATCTGTCTTGTGCGCTGTGAAGAAAAGCTGGGTGCCAACATAAAAGTGAGCAATCTCGCGCAGATGCTCGAGCACTCACACCACGAATTTCTGATTGTCAGCGACAGCGACATTCGCGTTCCGTCTAATTACCTGCAAGAAGCAGCGGGGCCATTGGCTGATCCGCAGATCGGCCTCGTTACCTGTCTGTATCGAGGAGTTGCCAGCAATTCACTCGGTTCTCGTCTTGAGGCGCTAGGAATCGGGACCGATTTTTGCGCCGGCGTCCTGGCAGCTCGGCAACTGGAGGGCATTCGTTTTGGACTTGGTTCCACCCTGGCCTTTAGACGCCGCGACTTATTGTCGATTGGCGGGTTTGAGTCACTTGCAGACTATTTGGCCGACGACTACGAGCTCGGAAACCGCATTGCGCTCGGAGGTAAGAAAGTCATCCTGTCAGATGCTGTCGTCGAGAGCTTTTTACCGAAATATTCGTTCGGGCAATTCTTGCAGCATCAGTTGCGCTGGGCACGCACATTACGAGCCTCGCGTCCCTTGGGGTATTTTGGTCTCATTTTGACATTCGGATTGCCTTGGGCGTTGCTGACTCTATTTTGTTCGATGGGCGCATTTTGGGCATGGTGCGCGTTGGCTGCAATGGTCTTAGTCAGAATTGGCGTTGCGTACGGCGTCGGCACTCTGTTGCTCAGAGACCCTCAAGTGATGCAATGGCTATGGTTGCTTCCGATCAGGGATCTGATTGCCGTGCCAATTTGGGTAGGCAGTTACACAGGCAGCCAGGTCGCCTGGCGCGGTGATTTGTTCACTCTTAAAGACGGAAAGCTGGCCCGAAACTGACAAATTGCCGCGATATTCCAGTAGAATTAAGGGTTCATGGTCAAGCGCCTGGACACCAGGTCAGCCCCCTAAATGCATCTACGTAAGCAGGTGAAAAGTATGAGGAAAGTTCTGGTTACCGGTGGAGCTGGTTTCATCGGTAGTCATTTATGCGAAGCGCTGCTCCGTCGCGGAGATGAAGTCTTTGTGATCGACGACTTGTCGACTGGTCGTCTCGAGAACATCGCGCACCTGCAGGACAATAAGTCGTTTCATCTCACCGTGGGGTCGATCCTCGACTTTAAACGCTTGGAGTCACTGGTCCGCAAAGTTGACATCGTTTTCCATCTGGCGGCGGTCGTAGGCGTCCAGAAGATTATTGAAGTTCCCGTGGATACCATCGAGATCAATGTTCTAGGCAGCCACAACGTCCTCAATCTCGCAGCAAGATATCGCAAGCTATGCCTGGTAGCCTCTACTTCCGAGGTTTATGGAAAGAGTTCGAAGCAGCCGTTCACCGAGTCGGACGACGTAGTATACGGACCTACTACCAAAAGTCGTTGGAGCTACGCATGCTCAAAGGCGATCGACGAATTTCTTGCCTTGGCATATCACAACGCGCAGAAGTTGTCCGTCATCATCGTTCGCCTTTTCAATACCACAGGCCCCAGGCAAACCGGACGCTACGGAATGGTGCTTCCGCGTTTCGTCGAACAGGCGCTTCGCGGCGAACCCATCACTGTCTTCGGCGATGGCCGACAGAGCCGCTGCTTTGCTGACGTCAGTGACGTTGTACGGGCCCTGCTTCTCTTGATCGACACTCCTACCGCGGTTGGGCAAGTGTTCAACATCGGCAATCCAGAAGAAGTTTCTATCGCAGAGCTCGCCCGGTTGGTAAAAAAGCTTTCCCGCAGTGATTCCGAGATTCAAATCATCCCTTATGACCAGGCATATCAGCCCGGCTTTGAGGACATGAATCGCCGCGTGCCCAACATCGCGAAGATCGAGGCCATCGTGGGATACAGGCCGCGAGTACGCTTGCATCAGATCATCGAAAGAATCATTGAGAGCAAGCGGGAAGAAATGGCGGAAACGCCGGAATTCGCGGTTACAGCTGATTTGGAACCGCATTCACTGCGGGTCGGTGCTGCGGAATAATCCGTCCTCCGTTGCTGAACATATAAGTTTCCCCGCGCCAAAAAAAACTACGGCTGGTGAAGCTCGCCATCCAGGTACAGAATCCGATCAGGTCTCTCAAGGGATACAGCCAGCAATAACGTAGCGCGCGGGAGTCTCCTATGACACCCCAACCTACGATCACCGATTGAAAGACCCGGTTTAGGAATGCAGCTAGCAAGAGCAGAACACCTAGAGGCCATGATCCGAGCGCGCCAGCGGCAACCCATCCCAGCAAACCGAAAGGCATAGCAAAAGTGAGGCCGCTGCCCAGGTGACCCTTTGGGCGCGAATAGCGCGTACTCTTCATCCAACGCAATTGGTCGCCAAAAGTCTGCACAAAAGAGCGCGGCATCAGCACATGTCCGACGATTTCATGAGACAGAACCACCTTGTACCCAGCAGCCCAGACTTCATTGCCGAGCACAAAATCGTCGGAGTAGTAATCCGCCGTAGCGCCGATCCCTCCGATCTTGTCGAGCGCATCGCGCCGAACCGCCATCACGGCGCCCATTGCAAAGCGCATCCCCTCCATCATATCGGCGACCATCACACCCGAGGGCATCTCCACCGACATGCCCAGCGCTTCGAGTGAAGACCATAAATCGTTCGAAGGTATTCCGCGGTACGGACACGTCACCAGCCCGACTGATGAATCGAGCAGTGGAGCGATCACGTTTCGAAGGAAACGCGGCCCCACGCAAACATCGCTATCGCTGATTACGAAGTAGTCGTTCGCGGATTCCAGGATCATGCGGTCGAGCGAAAAGACCTTGGCGTTGGGCCACGTCGGTATCCCAGAGATCACAATTTTTGACTTCACATGCGGATACCGTGCGCGCACTCTCTCCGCAACCTGAAGGGCATCGTTGTCAGCCTCGCGAGCCCCAAAAATGACATCGAAATCCGGATAGTCCTGCTGCATGAAACTCTCGAGGTTCTGCTCCAGCAGAGGTTCCATTCCGTGGACTGGTTTGAGTATGGTCACCTTCGGCAGCGACTGATCGGGAACATCATTTGCCGCAAGACGCTCCCGTGACGAGCGTACCCGGTAGCGTGCAGCGGCGGCCATGACCATGAATAGAAAGACAGTGGATGTAAGCGTACCTAAGAGAGAAATCGTGAGGAGAAGCCGCCAAACGTTCGTGATCGCCAAGAGGGCGAATATGTATGGGCTCATAGGCTGGAAAAGATTATATCTATCTGATGCGCCCTTGCTCCCGATGGCTACTCAGTCAAAGGAAGATTCGTCATGATCGATTTTCCGCCGCTGTGGGCGACCACAAATCGCGGTGCACCATGCAATTCCCTGGGGTCGTCCTGGTCCGTCCAAAAAAATACCCGGGTATGGCCTGACCATAGCTCGTCGAAGGAGGCCTGGCTCTCGAACACGCGTGGCGCATCGGGAAACTGTGAGCCATACCACAAGTTACCGCTACGCTCGTGCAAAACGCGCAGCGGAATACCGAGATAGAAATTTAGCGTCGATGCATCCTCGTATTCGCCATCCACCACGATCAAATCTCCCGCACGATAATGCGGTCGAATGGCCGCCGCCAGCTGCTGTGAGGAAAGAATCGGTGAGAAGGTGACAAAAGCAGAATGAACACACGCCAGCATTCCGACCATCATCAACGCCAATGCGCCATTGCCGAGCATCGTTCGTCCCTTCCAGCGCGATAGCAAGTTTGCTGCAGTGCCTACGAACAGCGACAGCACAAATCCGAGCAGCGGTCCACGAAAGGCGCCTAAAGCTTGCGGGGTAAGATCAAGAAAGTGGCCGAACGAAAGTGCATATTGCTCAGGATTCTTCTTCAAAAGATCCGCTAGTTCCACTCCCGGTGCGGGCGGCTTCGATACCGAGAGCAAAAAGATTCCAGCTGCCAACGCAACCGTCCCAACGACAAATAAGCCAATTGACACCGCTCGCCCCGTGCGCCTCGCGGAACTGTTCTCGTTAGATTCCTGTTCACGCGCAAGCCATCCCCCAACCAGTAACGCAAGTCCCGGAATTGCGGGGATCGTGTAATACTCCTGCCGCGTGGAAAAGCTGAAAAACACCAGGATAATGAGTGCCCACAACACGAATAGCAAATTCGCACGTTGCTGGCGGTCGAGGTCAGCTCTCCACTCACGCCATCGCGTCAACACATTCTTCACCGCTTGCGGAAGGAACGCTACCCAGGGAAATACCCAAATCAGCAATAGCACCCAGAAGAGGGCCAACGGAACGGTGTCGTAATCGCGCGGAACACGTTTATTCAGGTATCGCAGAAAGTGCTCGTTGACGAAGTAGAACCAGAAAAATCCGCGGATACTTCCTTGATCAGGGTTACGTAAACCTGCCAGCAAATGCCATGGTCCAGCTATTACCAGCACCACCACAAAGCTCGAAATAGGGCGCAGCCTGAGAAGATGTTTCAGGTTTCCAGTCAGGACTAGGTAGAGTCCTATAACACCAGCCGGAAATACCAATCCAATTAAGCCCTTGGTGAGGACATTCAGCGCGCACGAAGCGGCCAGACACCAGCAGGTCGCTCGCGACGGAGGATCCTCACGCAACGAACGAAGAAAGAATAGAAATGTCAGTGCTAGCCAAAGTCCCACCAGTGTGTCGGGAATCAAAAAGCGCGTGAAGAGATATGGGCCCAGCGAGGTCGCCAGCACGACAGCCGAAAGAAATCCTCCCCTCTCACCATATGCCTCTCGCCCAAGCATATATGTAGCAAGAAGCATGGCGAGAACGCCAAGCATCAGCGGTAGCCGGGTACTCCAGTCGCTGACTCCATAGATCGTGTAACTAGCCGCGACTGACCAGTACATCAGTGGCGCTTTCTCCAGGTAGCGTACGCCGTTGGCATGCAGCGTCACCCAATCGCCACTCAACACCATCTCTCGTGCAGCTTCGGCATGCACAGTATCAGCATCGTCGAGCAGCGGTGGCGTAAACATTGTGCATAAATAAATGACAGCCCAGAGTCCGACGATGATGAAGATGGAGCTGTTTTGTATTTTTCTGGAGGTAGGCTGTATGAGTTCAAAATCCGTCCGTCGCTGGGAGACCGCGGGCAGGTTCATGCAGAGATCCGGCGCACACATTATAAAGGAGAGCACCTGCAATTTCCGGACTATCCTGCCCCTGCCGCTGAGGCCTTCTCGCTTTCGATGATTGTACGGATCTTCTGCGCCAACGCTCTGAGACTGAAGGGCTTTTGAAGAAAACGCTGGGTGTTGACCAAGCCATGCCGGAGCACGGTGCTTTCAGCGTAACCCGAAACGCACAGAACTTTAGTGAAAGGCCGTTCCATGGCGATTCGTGCGACAAGTTGCGCGCCACCCATTTTCGGCATAACAACATCTGTAACCACGATATCGATGGGCCCTGCAAATTCCCTGGAGAGCTTCAGCGCCTCCTCCCCATCGTTGGCTTCCATCACCGTATAACCGTTGAGGACAAGATATTCGCGCGCCGAGCTTCGAACTGCTTCCTCGTCCTCAACCAGAAGCACGGTTTCGGTGCCACCAATGTTTGACTCCTGGATAACAGGTTTCTCTTCACGGGCACGCTCGTGAATCACTGGCAAGTAGATCTTGAACGTCGTACCCATGCCCGGTTCGCTGTACACCCAAACGAACCCGCCGCTCTGCTTCACGATTCCATAGACGGTCGCTAGACCTAGCCCTGTGCCTTTACCGTCGGCTTTCGTCGTGTAGAAAGGCTCAAAAATATGCTGAACATGTTCCGGCCCGATCCCTTCACCCGTATCTGAAACCGACAACAACACATATTCCCCGGGAGGCACAACCAGGTGGTTCTGATGATAGGCACGGTCCAAGGTTACAGTGCCTGTCTCAATGGTGAGCTTGCCTCCTTCAGGCATCGCATCACGGGCATTCGCAGCCAGATTCATGATGATTTGCTCGATTTGCCCGACATCAGCGCGCACCCGTTCAAGATTCTCATCGAGAGCGGTCAAGAGCTGAATATCTTCGCCGATCAGGCGTCGCAGCATCTTCCCGACCTCACGGATGACAGAGTTCAGATCAATGATCTGAAGGGCCTGCATCTGCTTGCGGCTAAATGCTAACAATTGCCGCGTCAGTTCAGCGGCCCGCCGGGTCGCGGTCAGGATCTCATGAACGTTGTGGTGTAACGGATTTTCTGAATCTACGGAATCCAGCATGAGCTCGGCATATGCTCCGATTACCATGAGGAGGTTATTGAAATCGTGGGCAACCCCTCCTGCCAGAGTCCCTATCGCATCCATCTTCTGCGCCTGGCGAAGTTGCGATTCCAATCGCCGCCGCTCTGAGATATCAATAAAGGTCAGCACCGCCCCAATCAACTTCTCCTCGCGCCAGATTGGATAAGACCAGTATTCAACAGGAAAACTCGTTCCGTCTTTCTTCCACATCACCTCATGGTTGAGGTGGATTCGATCGCCTCGACTCACTGCACCCATCACTGGGCACTCCAAGTAGAGATATGGGCGGCCGCCCTGGTGGCTGTGATGGAAGGTAGTATGAAGATTCTTCCCCATCAGTTCAGCGGGATCCTGGTACCCCAACATTCTCAGCCCCGCAGCATTGCAGAAAGTGCAGTTCCCATTCAGATCGATTCCAAAGATAGCTTCCGCTGTCGAGTCCAATAGCAGCCGGACGAATTCCTCCCTTTCCCGCAGCGCCGCAACAGTATCCCGGAGCGAGTGCTGCATTCCTGGATGCTCGCCTTCGATTCCCACGGTCACGCTACTTACATCGACGTGAAATCGCGAAGAGTTCGTCAAAATGAACACTCAAAGAAAAGAAGGGTCCCAGAAGTCCCGAAGCGGGATCGCTTCATAATTGGGAGGAGAAATTGTTGATAGTAACTTCGTCTGCCGATGGGTCGTCACTGCGATGGCTCGGTGTAGTACCCTTCCCGATAGCGCAAGCTATGAATGGCCCCTTGCGCAGGGGTGATGTGGATGCGGTGAAACTCACGCCGTTCAGGTTGGCGGGACAGCCGATAGTAGAGCAAATAGAAGCTGCGTAACTCTTCACTGATGGCCTTGAGTGTGTCCTGTATATCCTGTTCGCGACGTACCACGAAAGCCTGTCCACCGGTGGCAACGGCAAGTTGTTGCAGAATCTCATCTGCCGGTTTGCGAGCCTTCTGCTTGCGGATCGAAATCGTGTATACCGCAATGCCGCTAGACTCAGCGGCTGCAATGGAATCGTTCAAGTTATGAAGGCTTAGATTGTCCTCCCCGTCAGAGAACACGATCAGAGCGGACCTGGCAGACACACCTCCGTTCTTGAACATTGAATTCTGGCATGCATGATAGACAGCATCATAGAAGGCCGTGGGACCTCCCGCAGGCACCGATGAAATCGCAGCTCTGACTTCTTCTGGATGGCTGACAGCTTTTTCCACTTCGACCTTGGTGTCGAATGCGAGAAGCAAGGTTTGATCGGCCGGGCGGACGCTCTCCTCCATGAATTTCATGACCGCCGACTGCATCGGGCGCCAGTTGGCTTGGGTGGAATAACTCAGATCCAACAGAATTCCAACTTGAAGTGAGTTATCCTGCGCCGGTCTGACGTCAAAATTTGAAATCGCATGCCCGTCTTCCAGAACTGATATATCCGCGGGCAGCAGCACCGGTAGTGATCTTCCATACTTGTCATTGGCAACGAGGGGGAGGCGGACTTCCGAAATACTTTTCCGGATTACCAGAACCGAATCAGCGGCAGCGTTGGAGAGACAAAGGGTAAACCCCACGTAGATAACGACATTTTTGTAGCTCACATGAGCTCCATCGGCACCTTGGTGCAGTGCCTCCACCCTTCGTTTGGAACTTACGTAATGCCTGAATACGCCCGCGAGCTACGTGGTGGATATCGCGCCCGGACCAGAAGTTTGCCGGTAGCGAACGAGACAAATCACCCTGCCCCTCGCCAGAAAAGGGTGAAATGCCCCGCCCTAGTCCTAGGCGCAGACGCCGCCAGGTCGTAAGTTATTGAAGCTAAACCCCCGTCGCGATAACCGGGTGCCGCCCACACTTGGCACGCCGGATGCCTATGTA
>Ga0066903_100001917_pt1 | contig 15756 bp, 12 predicted proteins | sample PanSoiMetaGPlot1_FD_67491 | JGI IMG/M metagenome (GOLD analysis project Ga0066903, IMG submission 67491) | Tropical forest soil microbial communities from Panama analyzed to predict greenhouse gas emissions - Panama Soil - Plot 1 (version 2) | ecosystem: Environmental > Terrestrial > Soil >... | reverse complement strand
CAAGATCGCGATCAATTGCTGCTTGGTCGCCTCGGTAACGATTGCCAATACGCTGGCGGAACTTTCCGAGCGCATCGGCGCCGACTGGCGCGAGATCGTACCGGCGCTCAAGCTCGACGCTCGCATTGGGCAGGGCGCTTATCTCGCGCCCGGCCTCGGCATTGCCGGCGGCAATCTCGAGCGCGATCTCGCGACCATCGCGCGGTTATCGCAGGACACTGGCTCCGAGGCGAGCGTCATCCATGCTTTTGTTGCCAACAGTCGCCATCGCCGAGATTGGGCGATGCGGGTGCTGCACGACGAGGTGCTCACACGCAAAGCCGACGCGCTGATCGGCATCCTCGGCCTCGCTTACAAGGAAAACACCCGTTCCACGAAGAACTCGCCGTCGCTGGCGCTGATTTCGACGCTCGCGCCGTGGCGGCTCAAAGTCTACGACCCGGTGGTTCCGGCCTCTGCTGCCGATCATCCACGGGCGGAGGGCGCCGCGAGCGCGCTCGCCGCGGCCGAAGGGGTCGATGCGCTTGCCATCATGACCCCGTGGCCGACTTTTCGCGATCTCAAGGCCACGGACCTCGCGCGCGTCATGACCGGACGCACCGTGCTCGATCCCTTTCGGGTGCTCGACGGTCGGGCCGCGGTCTCGGCAGGCCTCGACTATCTGACCCTCGGGGCGCCTGCGAATCGCGCGCAAGGAGCATGCTGATGCTTGAACATTTAGCCATCGTCCGCCAAGCATCTGCCGCGTCGTGGTGATCGGCGCCAGTGGTTTCGTGGGCAGTACGATCTGCGGGCCGCTCATTGCCGACGGCCTAGCCAGGTCCAAGCGGAGAAGGTGCTGAGGCCTGTCATCGGCACTGGAGCGGGCCTGGTGAACTGGAGCGCGACCGAGTCACCGGGGGAGACACATGAGGTGACTGCGTCTCCAATACATTGAACCGCCGCTCCCCAATTTCACGCGCTTTGACTTGCCACCGATGCCAGTCTCTAAGTATCAATGGCTGAAGATGGTGAATGAAACAGCCGGTTTAATCATGCAACAAGACCACGGGTGTCCATTTCTTGTCGTCATTACGCCCGTTTTCAACGAGGCAACAGTGTTGGAGGTTTACGCTGATGAGGTAAAGCGCGTCCTATTGGGGCGTTCGGACGTTGAAGTCAGGGTCATCTTTGTTGACGACGGGAGCACCGATGAGAGTTGGAAGATCATTCGCCAATTGGTCGAAACAGACGATCGCTTCTCTGCCGTCCGCCTGTCGCGAAATTTTGGGGCACATGTAGCGCTCGCCGCGGGCTTCGATCATGTGCCCAAAGACGCCGATCTCATTGCGACACTCGCCTGCGATCTTCAGGATCCGCCGGAGACCATTCTGGAATTTCTCAAGGAATGGCGTAACGGTGCGAGCATCGTATGGGGTGCGCGCCGATCGCGTTTGGATAGCCATTGGCGGCGCGCTGCCTCGCGTTTGCTGGAGATAGGACTGCGACGCTACGCGATGCCGCGCAATTCCCGCTTCCAGACTGGAAGCTTTTTTCTGATTGAACGGGTCGTGCTTGACAGTGTGCGGCAATTTCGGGAGCACGCGCGGGTTACGTTCGCGCTAGTGGCGTGGACAGGTTTTGACCAATCGGTCGTCGCTTATGATCGCAGAATGCGCACCGGCGGCCGATCCGGCTGGACTTTTGCACAGATGCTCAACACGGCCTATGACGTGTTCATCGGCTTTTCACCTGTTCCGGCCAAGATCCTCACAGCATTCGGTTTCGTCATGCTTGCCGCGAGCATTGTCGCGGTTTTCTATCTGGTGTTCACTTGGCTGTTCCACGATGTCCAAGTTGGGTGGACGGGCCTTATGGCAACGATGACCCTTTGTTTCGGACTCCTCTTTGTGATGATCGGAATCTCGTTCGAATATCTGTATCGCATCTTTATTGAGACGAAAGAGCGGCCCCTGTACTTCGTGTCGCAGCAGGTAGGCGATGTGCGCCGTCGCGAGGCGGCCGGTGACTGAAACCAAGTTGGTGAGGATTTGCGTTGACTCGAAAAGCCTGCCGCGACGCGTGGAATGGGCGGCGGGGATGTGGGTCAATTTTCCGGCGGCTCTCGCACGTCGCGTGGCGTCGCGTGCCTTCGCCGACCCCGACACGCGCGCCCTTGCCGGCTCGGCAGCGAACGAGCTGCGGATGGTTGCAGCGTACACGCCCGATCCCCCTACCTCGGCGCGCCTGCCTATCAACTATCGGCGCGTTCCAGGCCTGGCACGCCGTCTGGTGGCGCGTGCCATCGGACGGGTGCAGTGGGCGCGTCGCTCCGCCTGGAGCCGCTTTCCCGGCTGGCCCATCGATCTGAGCGCCGACGTCGCGGCCGATTTGGCTGGGTGCCCCAGTGTGCCGTTTTCTCGCACCCCCGTGCTCTTGACCCACGACATCGACAGCGCGGAGGGTCTCGACAATTTGGTGCGCCTGTTCCTATCGATTGAGGAGGCGGTGGGTGCCCGATCAGCGAACTACGTCGTGCCGTGCGCATGGCTGTTGGACCACGCCCTGATCCAAGAGGTCGTTCATCGCGGTCATGAAATTGGCGTGCATGGTTACAATCATGCAAACCACACCCCGTTCTTGCCTGCACAGGACCGGTTGCAGAGGCTTGCACGCGGCAGGGAGTTCGGCGATCGCTATGGCGCGGTTGGCTATCGCGCTCCCTCCCTGCTGCGAACAAAGGAGCTCTTGGCGGATCTTGCGCCGCTTTATCATTACGATTCCAGCATTCCGACCTCGGGCGGTCCGTTCCCGGTCCCCAACAATGGATGTGCATCCGGCCGCCCCTGGCGCATTGGAGAAATCTGGGAGATCCCTGTCTCGTTGCCGCGTGACGGAAGCCTGCAATTCCTGGGCTATTCGCCAGATGCAATCGCCCGACTTTGGCAGGAAACGGCACACATCCTCGCGCGATCCGGGGCAATCGTCTCCTTGCTCACCCATTGCGAGAGTGGCTTTTCGGGAAACGCGCGAATGTTGGCTGCGTATCGTAGGTTCATCGAATTTATTGCGGCGTCCGCGAAGTTCGAATTCGTCAGGCCATGCGATCTTGTTGCGACGATGGAGGCCAGCACGGATTCGACATGATGGCGTCCAACTCCCGACATTCCGTCTATTCAACGCTCCATTTCGAGTCACGGGGTGACATCGCAGAGATCCTTTCGACGTATGCACTATCGTTCGTTTCCTCTATGCCGCGGCCGAGATTGCTGGATCTTGGATGTGGCAGCGGCGCCGTCTCGATTGCCGCCCTTAGCAAACGTGACGATCTAAATGCGGCCGCGCTCGACATTTCACCTGCTAATGTCGCTTCGGTGCGAGCGGCGGCCGACAAGGCGGGTGTTGGCCATCGCCTTGTTGCCCACTGCTCGGATTATGTTGCGTGGCGCGGAGGTCCATTCGACCTCATTGTCAGCGACGGCGTTCTTCACCTGATCGACGCCAGCGATGCTCAACTGGTGCAGCGACTTGCTGCCGATTTAGCGCCTAGCGGATATTTGATTGCCACCATGCCTTTCGAATGCTGGGCGAATAGCGTGCGCACATTGCTGCGCCGGACGTGGCGCGTCCTACCACCCGTCGCAGACCGTTTAGCTATGATTGCGGGCAAGCGCCTCCACCCGGAATTTTCATCCGAATTTCTCGCCGAACGACTTGTGTACTTGCGGATCGAGCCGCTGCGCCTCCTGAATGATCAACTCTTAGCGGACTTCGAACGTCACGGATTGCAGCTAATCGAACAGGCTCCATGGCCGAGCCCAAGCATTGCAAAATATGACCACAAGCTGCTCGTATGGAAAAAGCGATAGGATGTAAAAAATTGCGCTTACTAAGGCCAGCCAACCTCCGAAAGTTTCAGGCGGCGTGCATCATCGATGTCGCGCAACCTGCAGCCAAAATGCCAGGGGTTATAACGATACTGCAGCTCCGCACGCAGACGTCCGGAAAATAGGAGAGCGCCTTGATTGACATTTACTCGCAGGAAGCGCGCGTGGTTGGAATCCGAAACCCGCACATCGAAGCAGTGGCTGAACTCGATTGGCAGGACGAGGAGAGACGTGCCGGGACTCTCCGCTTCGACGAGGAGATGGTCGCGAAATACGCGCAGTTGCGACGCTGTGCCGGCAAGGAGTGACGTCTGAAGCGGTTCGTAGACGGTTGAATCCGCCGTGCTCTCCGGATCAATCATCCGCAACATCGCCTGTCGCGTAGTCTCGACTTGTACCGGCCGTGTTGCCCAATAGCCGGCCGTGTTGGCGTCCGGCAGTTCATAGAGGAAGAGGCTCCACGCCTCGGGATGCCCTGAGACGACGACAAGCGTGCCCTTCGGTGTGAGTTCCGGCAAAGGCTGGCTGGTAATTACGAAGCGGACACCCAGCATGGCAAGAATTCGGGGCTCAAAGCGTGTAACCGTCGTCAACCCCCGCACATGCTTCTGGGTGGGGCTGCTGAGCAGTCGCGAATTGATCACATGGAAAAATGGCGATGAGAACTGATTGTCCGCGATTAACGTCGGAATCCCGAAATACCACAGACCGTAACCACGGTGATCGTTGCCGGTATAGAAGGAGACCGTGCCGTCATATTGATGCTGGCTGATAAAGGGGGCCCAGGCATACTGCGGCGCGAACTCGCTACCCGCAATGTTGACGACGCGTCCGCGAAACGGACCTCCATCCGTCAGTCCGATCTCGTTCTGCAACAGGCGCGTAATTGACGTTTCACGTGGAGGCCAGAGATATGGATTTTCTTGATGAAAGGTGAGAATGGAAAAGGGACGATGCAAGGCCAGAACGGATCCCCAGGGCAATATCACGAGGGCGAGCATCGCCCAACGCGCACGGAGTGGATATTCCGCCCACCAACCGACCAGGAGATAGGCGCCAAACAGCGTGTAAATTGGCAGCGCGAACATGTCGATGTAGGCGATGGGCGGGCCACCCCACGCGAAGTTTCCAAGGTGCCAAGTCTGGACAATAGCCTGCTGTACGGCGACGAAGAGGAGAAAGGTCAACGCAAAAAGCCGCAGCCTGCTGTGCTCACGCCATGCCGCGAAAGCCGCCCCGACTAGGCACGCCGCCCACATGAATGGCCCGGACAAGCGACTCTCCGAGATTACGGATTGGTCAGTCCAGTTGACTGGGAACGAGGCAATATCAGTCCAAAAAAATGTGGTCCGCGCATAGTAGAACAGCGCGAAGAGGTACCCTCCAAAGGCGGCGCCAAGGATTGCCATGATCAGGCTAGCTGCAACCAACTTGCACAGCCTTTCGCCCTTCTTCTCGGCACCTAGCAACGCAGCAGTCCCGAAAAAAACCAGCATAGGGGCCGCGATGGCGGCCCTCACTGGTTGACTCATGATCAGATACGCGAGTAACGCAAGTATCGCGGCTACGAGCGCAGCGTCGATCACCACTCGTGACCGGCCGATCGCCAGAAATGCGCACAGCGTCAAGCTACTCACAGCAATGGCCGTCATAAAATGGGGACTTCCCCAGATCCGCCATGCCGCCAACGTCGGTACGAAGAATGGTAATGTGAAAATGGCTCCGATCAGAGCGGCGGCCAAAGTCGTCACGCGACCTGCGCCCACGCACAGTCCCAAGACCAGCGTCGAGAGGAAAAATTCCAATGCAAAGACAAAGCAAGCTATGACGGGCATCCAATGATCATTTAGGATGCCTCCGAGGACAAATCCAGGAATGAGCGAAGTAGCCGTCGGGATCCAGATATCGCCGAGACCCTCCAGCGGGTTCAGCGAAAAATCGATGCCGGACGCCATCCACTTCTTCTGCGCCGTCGCCATGGTCAAAATGAATGTGCCGTCGTAGCGATAAAACAAAGCGTCGGCAAAGAATGAGAAATTCACAACGCTAAGCGCCGCGAACGACAGTGTGGGAGCAAGCCACCAACGCCGGCCGCTCAGCAGGGACCAAACCCGGCTCATCCAGCGCTCAAGCATTGACCGAGCTCCTCCGTACTATGACTGCAATTGCAGATACCCGGAGGCGTCGAGAAAAGCGATTACCTCGTCCGCGAGCGGTTGAGGGGTGGACTGCGTTGTCAGTAGGGTAATCTCGGGTGCGTCCGGCGTCTCGTAGGGGGAATCAATGCCTGTGAAATTCGGTATGACGCCGGCGCGAGCCTTCGCATAAAGTCCCTTCGGGTCGCGCCTTTCACATATCTCGATCGGAGTGTTCACGAATACTTCAATGAATTCGCCCTCGCCCAAGGCCTCCCGTATCGCCCTGCGCTCCGCGCGAAATGGAGAAATGAACGCACACAGCACGATGAGGCCGGCATCGACGAGTAGCTTGGCGACTTCGCCTGCACGGCGAACATTCTCCACGCGATCAGCATCCGTGAAACCGAGATCCCGGTTGAGTCCGTGGCGCAGATTGTCGCCATCAAGCATGTAAGTGTGATGCCCCGCCGCCGTCAGCCGTTGTTCGATGAGCCGCGCTATCGTGGATTTGCCTGCCGCGGGAAGTCCCGTGAACCACAAGACGCACGGCCGCTGGTGCTTAAGGCTTGCTCGCGTCGATTTGCCGACGGACAACGGTTCGCGGTGAATATTAGCCGCGCGCCGCAGCGCGAAGGCTATCATTCCAGCTGCACAAGTCTGGTTGGAGTACCGATCCACTAAGATGAAGGATCCGGTCTCGCGATTATCATCGAATGCATCGAACGCGACCGGACGGGCTGTGGAAAGATTGCAGAAGCCCAGCTCGTTTAGCGCAAGCTTGCGGGCGGCGAGGGGCTTGAGATCATGAATATCGAACTTGTGTTTGATGAGCGAGATGGACGCCGCGGTCCACTGAGATCCGATTCGCATGAGATATGAGCGACCGGGTAGCATCGGCTCGGCGTCCATCCACAATACGGTGGCGGCAAATTGATCGGCGACTTGCGGGCGCTCGCTAGGGTGCGTAAGCAGATCGCCACGCGCAACGTCGATGTTGTCGGCCAGCGTTACGACAACTGCATCCCCTGCTTGCGCTGCATCGAGGTCACCGTCGGCGGTGACAATTCGAGAAATGCGGCTCGTGATGCCGCTGCGGGCGACGACCACCGGGTCACCGCAATGAACACGGCCGCTGGCGATCGTTGCCGCGTAGCCACGAAAGTCGGGATTTGGCCTGTTGACCAGCTGGACCGGAAATCGAAATGGCTTCGATTGGAGATCCGATTCGACATCGACGGTTTCGAGGTGCTGGAGAATTGTCGGACCGCTATACCAGCGTGTGTTCGTACTTAGCGAGACGACGTTGTCACCGAAACGTGCGGAGGTCGGAATGGCAATGATCGATTTGAATGACAAGTGCGACGCAAACGCTCTGTAGTCTTGGACGATGCGATTAAAATCGACTTGCGAGTAATCAACGAGATCGATCTTGTTGACCACGAGCACCGCGTGACGGATGCCGAACAGGGAGGAAATGGCCGCATGACGCCGGCTCTGAACCTGAACACCTTTTCGAGCGTCGATAAGGATGACGGCGAGATCGGAGGTTGAAGCACCGGTCGCCATGTTGCGGGTATACTGCTCGTGACCCGGCGTATCGGCGACAATGAAGGAGCGCTTGTCGGTTGAAAAATAGCGATATGCCACGTCGATCGTGATGCTTTGCTCGCGTTCGGCCTCGAGACCATCCATTAAGAGGGCAAAATCGGGATCCTCACCAGTTGTCCCATAACGTCGGCTATCCTTGTGCAAGAAAGCCAACTGATCATCAAGAATGAGTTTTGCATCGTAGAGCAGACGCCCGATCAAGGTCGATTTTCCATCATCGACCGAGCCGCACGTCAGAAAGCGCAAGAGGTTTCGATCGGACATCTAGAAATAGCCTTCGCGCTTCTTGCGTTCCATAGACGCGGTCTCATCACTGTCGATGAGTCGGCCTTGGCGTTCGGAATTTCGCGAGCAGCGCATTTCAGCGACGATCTCCGCGACCGTTGAGGCATCCGACTCGATGGCGCCGGTCAGCGGATAGCACCCAAGCGTGCGGAATCGAACGCGTCGCCATTCGGGAGATTCGTTCGGTTCGAGCACCATGCGCGCATCATCGACCATGATAAGCGTGCCTGAGCGCCGAACTACCGGGCGTTCCGCGGCAAAATAGAGTGGCACGACAGCGACGTCCTCGGCGAGGATGTATTGCCACACATCGAGCTCTGTCCAATTCGACAGGGGAAATACACGGACCGATTCCCCCTGGCGAATCTTGGTATTGAAGAGTCTCCATAATTCAGGCCGCTGGTTGCGAGGATCCCAGCCTTGCCCGATGCTGCGGATCGAAAAAATCCGTTCCTTTGCCCGACTTTTCTCCTCGTCCCGCCGAGCACCACCGAGAGCAGCATCAAACCCGTGAGAATCGATGGCCTGCTTGAGCGCTTCGGTCTTCATCACATTCGTATGTAACACGGACCCCGAAGTAAACGGATTGATGCCACGCGCCAGGCCTTCTTTGTTCACGTGAACAATCAGCCCGAGCCCGAGCTTCCGCGTAACATTGTCGCGAAATTGGATCATTTCACGAAACTTCCAAGTCGTATCCACGTGCAACAGGGGAAAAGGTGGCTTGCCGGGATAGAAGGCCTTGAAAGCCAAATGCAGCATGACGCTCGAGTCTTTCCCAATCGAATAGAGCAGGACGGGGCGCCGAAATTCGGCCGCGACCTCTCGGATGATTCCAATGGATTCTGTCTCGAGGCGCTTGAGATGAGGAGAAATACTGCTTGCCATTAAATAACCCGGCACTAGGAACGACGATAGACTCGATCTAGCGCCGCGAGGACGACATCAGCCTGTGTCTGGTCCATGCCTGAGTGGATCGGCAATTGCAGGCACTCCACCGCCGCTGCTTCGGTATGCGGCAGTCTCGCCGCTTCCGAACGGTAGGGCGGTTCGAGATGCGAGGCCATGACACCCCTGCGCGTTGCAATTCCTTCCGCATGTAAAGCTTTCATCAAGCTATTGCGATCAAGTGGACCGCCAGGTTTGACGCGCACCTGAAAGCTCTGCCAGTTCGTCGTGATGTGATCCGGCACTTGCGGCGGAACGATGAACTCGCTGTTGGACAACGCTGCGATGTAGCGTCGAGCGACCCGCGTGCGTCGCGCAATCAGGTCGTCCAAGCGATCAAGCTGACAAAGGCCGATAGCAGCCTGAATATCGGTGATTCGAAAGTTATAGCCCACTTCTGGATAAGCTTCGAACGCCGTTGGATCGCCAGAGTGCCGCTCGAAATCAGTCAGGGACATGCCCTGGTGACGCAGCATGCGTAACCGCTTTGCCAAAGCCTCATCATTCGTAACGATCATGCCGCCCTCACCGGTTGTCACGACCTTGCGGGCATGCAAACTGAATACGGTGATCGGCGCAAACCCACCAACCATGCGTCCGCGGAACCGGCTGCCGAACGAGCAGGCGGAATCCTGAATAACGATGAGCCCATGTCGGTCGGCAAGTTGGAGAATTCTATCGATCTCGCACGGAAGTCCAATCTGGTCCACCGGGAGAATAGCGCGTGTGCGCGGGCCAATCTTTCGCGCCACATCGTCAGGATCGATGTTGTAGGTGTGCGGATCAATGTCGGCAAATACGGGTTTGGCGCCGCAATGCGTGATCACGTTGACGGAAGCAATGAAGGTGAGCGACGGTACGATCACTTCATCACCGGTTCCCAATCCGAGCGCCTTGAGGACCAAAAAGCCGCCGGCTGTCCAAGACGATACCCCGACGGCGTGTCCGACGCCGCACAGAGCCGCAAAGCGCTTTTCGAACTCTGCAAGGCGCGGCCCTCCGACGACCCAGCCGCTGCGAACCACCGCTGCGACGGCTTGTTCTTCCTCGCTACAAAAAAATGGGCGGGCAAAGGCGATGGGTTGCGCGTTTTCGGTCATCGTTGCAAAAAGTACTCAGACCCCGTCCGGCGTCATGCCTCCGCGCCGACGCGCGTTCCTACACCGACCCCAATAAACATGAGACCTGCCGCTTCCGCATCGTCACGCGACCATGCGGCGCGTCCGTCCAGCACCGCGCGAATGCCAGCGGCGCGCCAAGCACGAAAATTGGGGGACGTAAACTCCGGATGCGCGGTGTGCAGGATCACCGCGTCAACATCACCGCGCTCTATGGTCCCTGGTGTGAAACCTTTGGCGACCAGTTCCTCGTCGTCATAAAGCGGATCCTCGAGCGTGACTTTCGCGCCAGCTGCAACGAGGGTCGATTGGAGGACGACAGCTGGACTGTAAGCGTCTTCGCGCACCTGCGGACGGAACGCAAGTCCTAATATGTGTATCCGGCGCCCGCATAATCCTCCAAGAACGGCCGCAAGGCGCTCGATCTGCCGACCGGGTTGGCATTCATTGATTCGGCGGCCGAGAGCAACGAGTTCCTGGGAGACTCCTCGGCGCGCGGCGCCGTTAATCAGAAAGTACGGATAGACCGGCGTACAATGACCACCGACGCCGATACCGGGCTGCAAAAGCCCTGTTTCGCCGTCGGTGTTGGCGGCGCGGAGGAGGGACCATACATCAAGGCCGAGCGCTTCGCCGAAGGCTGCCAACTCATTCGCCAGTGCTATATTGACGTCGCGATATGCCATGCCGGCGAGCTTCACAAATTCCGCTGCCTCGAGGCTGCCGACTTCGATGACCGGCGCGCCGAGCCAGCGGCGGTAGAAGGCTGCGCCCGCGGCTGCGCTTGCGGGCGTGATGCCGCCGACAATCTTGGGTGTATCGCTTAGCCTTGCGAACACGTATCGAGATTTCACTCGCTCGGGGCTGAAGACCACATCAAAATCTTCGCCAGCCTTCAGGCCGTGGCGCTCAAGAACCGGGACTAGTAGCGCACGACAGCCCCCAACTGGAATCGTTGTCTCATAGGCGACGAGCGCGCCTTTGCGCAGGCCCCTTGCCACATCAGCGCTGGCATTGAGGAGATTACGCCAATCAATATCGCGCTGAGCCGTCAGCATGGCCGGGACAAGTATCACGACTATATCGGCCTTCTCGACTTCCGAAGTCGTTGTGGTGCTCGCCCGCAATCTTCCGGCAGCAACACCATCACGCAGGTATTTCTCCTGCTCCGGCTCATCGTGCGGATCAATTCCTTGGTTGATGCGTCCGACGATCGATGAGTCTGTGTCGCAGACTGTCACGTGAGCGCCTTGATGCGCAAACTTGCACGCGACCGGCAAACCCATTTTACCGCCACCGACGACGACGATCCTCATGGTTTCTCTTTCATGAACCATGCCAGCGTGTCCTCAAGGCCTTCCCGGATGCCGACTTTCGGCTCAAACCCAAGCACTGATCGCGCGAAATCAATCCTCGGCCAGCGTAACCGGACCGGCGCGTGCCGGAGCGGCACTCGCTTGATCGTTCCCTGTCCGTGAATGGAGATCATAGTTTCCGCAAGCTGGAGCGTTGTCAACCGCGCCTCTGGATTTCCGATATTGAAGGTTTTACCGTGAGCAGCTTCGTTGCCTAGCATGAGGTCGACGGCACGCACGAGGTCCTTGATATGGCACCAAGCCCGCACGTCGGAGCCGTCGCCGTTAACCTCCAGAGGCTCGCCGCGAACGAGCTGACGGGCGAAATTGTTGATAGCACCCTCTCCCGTTTGTCCGGGACCATAAATATTGAATGGGCGCACAACCGTGGCGGCGATTTGATGAAACTCGCCAAAGCGCATAGTCGCATGCTCGCCTGAAAGCTTGCTTACAGCGTAGACCCAGCGCCGCTCGGAAATCGCACCGCTGATCGCCGGTGCAGTTTCCGCCACTCCCTCGGCATTCGGGCCATAAACCTCACTCGTCGAAAAATGAATGACTTGCGGAACCCCGGCCTCAACGAGCGCATCCAATAGATTGAACGTGCCTAGAATATTGACCCGAAGGACGTCAATGGGCCGCTCGTAGTAGTTGGACACCCCCGCAATGGCAGCGCAATGGATAACTGCTCGTGCTCCTGTGATGGCTGCTCGAAGTGCAGCCGCATCCAGAATGTTTCCTTTGATGATCTCGACACTCTCAGAACGCGCTAGTTCGGGGAAGAATCGCAGCGAGTCCCGCTCAAATGCATCGAACAACTTGATCTGAAACTTCGGGAGGAAATGCTGGGCAAGGTGCGAACCGCAAAAGCCTGCCCCTCCCGTTATGACAAGTATATCTTTCATGATGTTGAGGGACGCACCGCCTGCAAGCTGCGATCGAGTGCAGTCTGCGCCATTTCCAACAAACGCACCACGCGCACACCCTGTGAGCCGTCAATAACGGAGTCTGTCTTTTTTTCCACGATGACTCGTGCGAATTCCTCGACTACGCCAGCCAGAGCCTCCCGATTCACGATGCGCGGCGACAAAACATCGCCGATACGGTAGCTAGGGACTATCGCAAGGCGCTCCGATTCCGGACGAAACTCGATGCCGCTATTGTAGATCTTGATCCGCTCTTCATGATTGAGGTCGTCCCAGACGACCATCTGATTGCTGCCGCCGACGGCGATGCGTCTCACCTTGACCGGCGACATCCAGCTCAAGTTGAGATGCGCGATCATGTGCGATCGATAGTGTGCTGTGACGTATGCGATATCCGGCAAGTGCGAATTGACGTGGCAATAGCCGGTTGCTTCGACGTGCTCTGGATCCTGGTCAAAAAGATAATTCATAATTGCGAAGTCGTGCGGAGCTAGATCCCACAGCACGTTTACGTCGGGCTGAAACAGCCCAAGGTTGACGCGCAGCGAATCGTAATAAGACACTTTGCCGATTGACTGGCTCATGAGCTCCTTGAGTTTGCGCACGGCGTTGTGAAGCAGAAACACATGATCGACGAGGAGGACGCGCCCTTGCCTTTTGGCCAGCGCAATGAGATCGTTGCCCTCTTCGGCGCGCATGCAAAGCGGCTTCTCGACGAGGACGTGTTTGCCTTTCCTCAACGCTTTGCTGGCAAGGTCGTAATGGGTTGCTACCGGCGTCGCGATTGCCACCGCATCGATATCTTCGCGTGCCATGAGCTCTGCCGCGTCGGCTATCGCAAGAACGCCTGGATAGCTGCGTGCAAGCGCTTCGCGTGGCGCTACGCACGGGTCTGCAACTGCAACAACCTCAAATTGCCGGCTAGCAATGAAATTGCGCACGAGATTGGGGCCCCAGTAGCCATACCCGGCCACTCCCACCCTGATCACTGCACGCCTCGCACAAATTGATTGGCTATCTGTCTTGCCTCACGGGTTAGGCGCGGCACAAATTCGAAGCCGTAGCGCACAGCGACTGCGACCACCATCACGAGAGCAAAGTGCAGCGCGTAGGCCGCGGCGCACGCGGCGAACGCGGCCTCGGAGGACCCGCCGGCCTGTGCCGCGAGAAACGCAAAAGTGGCCTCGCGCACTCCGATGCCTTGGAAGGAGATCGGCAGAAGACGGGAGAATTCGGTGATGATGGCGATCATGCCGACAACGGCGTGGTCGAGACCGATTTCTGTCGCGTTCGCTATCACCATGAGACAGACAAGCCACATCAGTGTTCCGAGGATTGACAGTCCCAATGCTGCTGCGGCCCGCGCCGGCAAGACGCCAACCACCGCCGTCAGGATCGCCTTGATTATGGCGGGCAGGCGGGCCTCCAGCCAGAGGTGCGTGTGTGAACGGATCAGCTGGGCAAACAGCAGGATCGCAAACGGAAGTGCGGCCAAGACGGCGAAAATGGGTAGTGTCGCTGAGAATACCGCGTTAGCACGCCCATACACGCCAGCTATCCCATAGCAGAGAACAAAGGCGAGGGCATAGCCGGCAACGCCGAGGATGCGTTCCAAAACGATGAGACCCGCCGCGTGGCCTCGACCCCCCTCACGGTCGCCCGCAATGATCACACGATAGGCATCGGAGCCCGCTGCGGCGGGCGTGATCAGATTGAACACTTGCGAAATCAGCGCATCACGGAACTCACGACGTCCCCAAAGCGTATTCGGCGGGCCGGCCAGAACCGACCAGCGAATTGAAAGAAGCAATGTCGTGAGCAGCGAGAACACAGTGGCCGCCGCCAAGACGCCGAACGAGAGCTGCGCGAATGCACGCGCCAGCGATGCCCAGTCCAGGACTGAGAGCGCCAGCACTGCCGCGATCAGCGTCCCAAACAGTCCGACTATAATGCGCAAACGTCCCATCGATTTTCTCAATAACCCCAGATAGCAACATCTACGTCGGCAACCTTGGCGAGTCGCTCGACTTCAGGCCGCAGCTTTTCGCGTAGGGCCGCCGCTGTTTTCTCGCTGAGACGGTTGGGGCCCCGCTCTATGGCGTTGATCCGTCCTGAGGCAAGCGCCGACCAAGGTAGCGGATCGACGCCGATGAAGCGCTGCAGCTCTGTAACGAACGATTCGGGTGCGGCAAGCGCCGCCTCAAACACATAGATGGCCACGCGCTCGCGGCCAACCGCCCTGATCCACGCCTCAACAAGGGTGCCATATCGTCCACGGGTCAAATAGTCGAACGGCCGCGCGTAGGCCTGATGGGGCGGCAGCGGCGATACGCGGCCGAGCTCCCGCTCTATCGCTTCCTCGAAGGGCAACGTCTCTAGTCCGTTGAGGCGCGAGCGCACCCAGTTGGAATATGCGCGTTCCACAGGTTCACGTAGGATGAAGACGAATTTGGCACGCGGCAGGATGCGAATGAGACGCTCGCGTGCTTCCGTGTTCTCCAAATAATAGCTCGTCTTTTCGATGCGGATCGACCGCGATGGCGCATGCGAAAAGATATCGGCATATCGCCGCAGCAGCCCCGCATCACCGTCCGGATGCGGCGTCATGCAGACTTTGGGTTCCGGGATGAATGGCTTCGCGACGTAGATGTCTGGATGCTTCGCGAGAAGTTCGCACAGGAACGTCGTGCCGCTGCGCGGCGCGCCGCCTATAATGACGTCGGGAACGGGCACACGCTCGCTCATGGCGCCATCCTCCCCGCCCATGGGCACCATTCCAGGGGGGTATCCGGCGTCACATCGGGTCGCACGAGTACGTCTTCTACGGTTCCGAGCAGCATGAGGTGCGTTCCGAGGCGGATTCGGTCAACGATCCTGCAGCCGTAGTGCACCGGAAGCTCGTCAAAGCCGATCGTGCTGCCGAGTTGCCGCGGGGTCAGCCCGCAGCTGGTGACCTTGTCCGAATCGAGCCGGCGGGAGACGTTGCCGAGATAAGTGATCGCCCCGAGCACGTCCCTCCGATAAATGGGCACTCCGCACCCAAAATGATCGGCGCGACTGAAAAGCTCAAGTGACGCGCGTGGCGCATAGCGTTCATTGATGCGCGCGTACGAAACGCAAATCGCCAGGGTCAATGGATGGCGGGATAGAATGGTCGTCGATCCGCATGACATTCCGCCCAGACACCCGTTGCGGTCCTGTATGGTGATGATGCCGAGCGACGACGGAAAGAAGCATGGCCAGCGCGCTTGATCGTTGTCGACTTCGACTTGATCCTCTGGCAGCGGCGGCAAATGCTTGATGGCAAATCCGCCATGATGCTCATCGGATTCAAACGCAATGGTACCAGGACCAGGGAAGACGTAGTCGGGACTGTAAGGCTTGATGAAGCTCGTCCGGGAAAGAACATTATTGCGATGGATTGCCATGGCATCGGGCAGCTTTGGCGAAGGTCCGCCCCGCCAGACTGGAACGCTTCGCCACCAGAGCGGTGCTTGTCCGGACGCTATCTC
>Ga0066903_100001916_pt1 | contig 15758 bp, 9 predicted proteins | sample PanSoiMetaGPlot1_FD_67491 | JGI IMG/M metagenome (GOLD analysis project Ga0066903, IMG submission 67491) | Tropical forest soil microbial communities from Panama analyzed to predict greenhouse gas emissions - Panama Soil - Plot 1 (version 2) | ecosystem: Environmental > Terrestrial > Soil >... | reverse complement strand
TCTGGCCGCACGACAACGGGCTCATCGCCGCCGGTTTTGCCCGGTACAGATTTGACGACCTGATCGCGGCGCCATTCGGAGGATTGTTCGATGCGAGCCTGACGCTCGAAGGCCACCGATTACCAGAGCTGTTCTGCGGTTTTCATCGCCGCCCTGGCGAGGGACCGACGCTCTACCCCGTCGCGTGCTCGCCGCAGGCATGGGCCTCTGGCGTCGTCTTCCAACTGCTGCAAAGCTGCCTGCGCCTGGCGGTCGACTGCCAGGAATGCAGGCTGTCGATCGATCGGCCAGTGCTCCCGCCATTCCTCACCTATCTCCGACTCTTCAATGTCGAGCTCCCTTTCGGAGACGTCGATCTCCTCTTCGAGCAGCACAAGCTCGACGTCGTGGTGACGGTCTTGCGGCAACGAGGAAACTTCGAGGTGCGGGTCATCAAGTCGGGTCAGGAATGATTGCCTCTTCGGTTTCGAAAACTGCATAGGCCTCACAGTTGCATCGCTGTGCGCCCCAGGGAGGAAACCATGAAAGTGAGAATCTGGTCGGCGACATGCGTAGCGATCGCATTCGGCGTCACCGCGGGGGTCCTCGCGCAGGATCCGCCGAGCTCGCAGACACCCTCACAGAGCGCCTCTGCCAAAACCATCACCGTGACGGGCTGCGTCCACAGGGCTCAGCCGGAAGCGCCGACGGGCACCACGGGCACGCGCGAGACGACGGCCAGCTCTTCGGAGATCAAGTTCGTCCTCGCGAACGCGTCCCTCAGCCAGAGCGGAACGACGGGAACGTCCGGGACGACAGCTCCGGCTGCCACTGCGATTTCCAGCGAATACCGCCTGGACACCGACGAATCGAAGCTGTCGCCGCATGTCGGCCACAAAGTCGAGGTCACCGGCACAGTCGAGCAGCCTTCGCGTACGGAACAGAAGCCGCCGGCATCGGCAGCCAATGCGCCGACGCTGAAAGTCGACAACGTCAAGATGGTGTCGACGACTTGTCCGTAGCCAGAGTGTCTGTACCTGAGCGGCCGGCCCGACGTCGAGTCGGCCGCTCCCATCTCCACTTGTCTTCCAGCACACCGCGGGGCGTTTCGATCCACGACGCTCGGCTGGTCGTGCTGCGAGAATCGCCCTTTTCGCTTACGTCGACGAGTACGGTCCGACTTTTGATCCAGCAGCAATAGTGTGATGGCCTCAGGATGGAGCGGTGACGAGCGTCGGCGAGGCCGATCCGCCACAGAGCTCAACGAGTACCTGACGGAGCTTCGGCGAGAGTGGGAAGTCCTCCGCCACGTCGATGCAAACGGCGAGAACGAGCGGGAGAGCGCCTATGGCGCTTCATCGGCAACAACGATCAACGGCGCGAAGCCAGCGCAGTCGCACTCGAGAAGGTGAGCGAGCTTTTGCAGCGCAGCGATTTCAGACGCGCCATAGTAGTTCTGTAAATTGAATCGTCGTCCTCTCCACTCGCACATGCCGATGCTACACTTCAAGTTCTCCGCACGTTAATTCTCTCCGTAAGACCGCATGGCGCCCAGAACGACCATTGAAGTGCCGACGCTGGGGACTCCGCGAATTCTTCTGGCTGATTCGGATGCTGACATCAGGGCGCGGTACCACGCGATGTTCGCCGCGGCGGGCTGCATCGTGGTCGACGCGGCGGATGGTCATGAGGCGCTCGTCCACGCGCTGGTTCGGCGCCCGACCCTGATTCTCACATCATTGAACCTTCCGGTTCTGGACGGCATTGCTCTTTGCGAGGTGCTCCGGCGCGATCAATCGACCTCCGACGTGCCGATCGTGGTCATCACGACGGAAACGCGTCCGGCGGAACTGGACCGCGCGCGGCAGGCTGGTGCCAACGTCGTGCTGACCCAGCCCGTCGCCCCCGAACAACTGTGGCGCGAAGCGCGCCGCTTGCTGGCAGACGGCCGCCGCGCGCCGGCACCGTCCGAGCATCACCCGCCCGAGCGTCGCGAACTGGCGAAATCGGTCGCGCGGCCGGCTGATTCAGCGGCGGAACGACGAACGAGTTCGATTTCGTCGCCGATCTTGCGGAACCGCCTCCTGGCCGCGCTGCCTGTCGCCGATCGTCAGCGCATCACGGCCGTTCTGAAGCCGGTTCGGATGGCGAAAAGGCAGGTTCTCTACAAGCCTGGCGAGGCGATTCGCCAGGTGTATTTCCCGAACGGGGGCCTCTACTCAATCGTGGCGGTGCTGCTCACCGGCACGCTGGTCGAAGTCGCGAGCGTCGGCGACGAAGGGATGCTCGGCGTCGAGGCATTTCTCGACGATCGTCCGGTTGCCCTCGCCGAAACCGTGCTGCAGATGCCCGATACGAACGCGCTGGCGATGAGCGTCGCCGATTTCAGGAAGGAGTTGGGGTACGGCGCGCTTCATCGCGCCGTCGAGCGGTACGCCAGTGTTCTGCTCGCGCAAGTCATGCAGTCGGCGGCGTGCAACGCGCTCCATTCCGTCCGCCAGCGGTGCGCGCGGTGGCTGCTCATGACTGCGGATCGGGTGCACCAGGCAGAGTTCGAGCTCCCGCGTGAGTTCCTCGCGGCAATGCTCGGCGTGACGCGTCCGACGCTCGGCGAGGTTGCAGCCGCGCTGCAGCATGACAGGCTGATCAGCTACGCACGCCGCCGCATGCAGGTGATCGACCGCAAGCGCCTCGAGGCCGAATCGTGCGAGTGCTACGCAATCACGCGCGCACGATTCGACGAACTTCTCGACGGCTTGCGCCCGCGGCCATCAGCGCAGGCTCGCAAGACGCGCTTTGCGGCGCCTGAGCACGAGTGACCCGAGCACCAGTAATCCGCCCACGCCGATCGAATGCGGGCGGCGTCTTGTGCATCCTGGCGGCAGCAACGACGCTCCTCACCGCGAAGACACTCGGCGCGTGACCGCGCCGTGAAGGCGGCCCCGCCCGATGTCGGTTTCCTCCTCGATCCTGCGTGTACGTAGACGAGCGGCTCCTGTCATCCAGTTCGTTGGCGCGGAGCCGAGAGGAGGTCGACATGTCGAGGACCGCCATGACCGCCCGGCTCGCAACCGTCATCACGCTCGTCACGGTGTACCACCTCGCGCTCGGCGATCGGACCTTCGCGTCTGGAGCCGGCGCTCAGGCCAAGCCGTCGCTGGCGCAGCCGACGTCGCCGGGCGCCACTCCAAACGCGATCTGCCTGACCTGTAACAACGATCCGCCGCCGCCACCACCGCCGCCGCCGCCACCACCGAAGCCGAGTTTCACGGCATTGATGAACCGCTACACGCCGTACGACATGAACGCAGACGGCCGAGCGGAGATCAACTCGTTGAAGGCGCTCTTCCCGAATCCGGAGCCGTACTCGCCCGCGCCGAACGGCGTGGTGATCGTTCTGGTCGATCCGAAGATCGTCACCGACGATCCTGCGATCCAGATGTCGCGGTTCGAGATGTCGCTGTGGCTCGGAATGCTGGGCGCCGACATGTCCAAGGACGGTTTCTTTCCCTACTTCGTCGAGGCGAGTGTCTACGACGGTCCGGTGCATCAGGACGGACTGACGCTGCTCGCCCTGCGCCGGTTCCTCAAGGACGTGCGCGCCAACTATCCGCTCGCGGGCGTGCTGCTCGTCGGGTCGTTCCCCGACGCCGCCATCGTGCGCAGCGTCTTCGTCAAGCCCCACGACGATAACCCCGTTCCGTTCAACAGCGGCGCGGCGAAGGTGACCGCGAGCGGCGACTTCCTGTCGGTCGGTCCCGAGTTCGTCACGCCGCGCGCCGAGATCGTGCTCGGCGACATGGACGGCAACTGGGAGGCGCTCTACCGCCAGGCGCCGTTCACGCTGACCAGCTACAACCTGCTGCCGCAGCTGCCCTCGTCGGCGTTTCCCGCGAACGGACAAATCATCGAGACGCCCTCGTATCAGATCACCGGCGTGGAGACCTACCAGGACGTGTTCTACATCCAGGATCACCAGGTCTCGACGTGGACCGACAGCGGGTGGATCCGCCTGTCGATCACCAGCGTCGACCAGCCGAATCCCGAGTTGAGCGCTGCCGATCGGCTGCGCGCCAACCGCATCGCGCGCCCCGAGATCCTCGTCAGCCGCATCGATCCCAAGCGGGTCGCCGTCATGCCGACCGTCCCGTATCCGGATCTCGACGGCAAGCTGCCGCTCGACGCTTCCGGCAAACCGCAGAAGCTGCGCTACAGCGCTGCGGTGGACATCACCTGGCGTCGCGACCCGTCGCTCGAGCGCAAGCTGATTGCCAACTACATCTCGCGGAGCCACAGTTTTCGCCTCGGCTACGACAGCAGTCAGCCGTTCCGCACGTCGGCGATCCGATCGGTCGACGGCCTGATGTCGCCCGGCGATTTCAACGGGCTGCTTCGACGCGCGTCGGACCTCTTCACCACGTCGATCGCGACCGATCACGCCACGCTGCTCGACTACATCACGTGGTTGAAGCAGCCGGCGGTGCTGCGCGGCATTGCCGCGCACTCGGACCAGGTGAACTCCCAGTTCGTCGAAGTCACCAATTCATGGATTCTCGAGCTTGCCACCGGTGGTCTCGATCCCGCCGGCAACTCTCACGTCTGGCGGTGGGTGCGAAAGGGCGGGTCGGTCGTCGGCCAGGCCGCGCTTGGCCCGGTGCCGGACTACGTGCTGGAGCCGTCGTTCGAGGGGCTCACCAAGGATGCAAACTTCCACATCCACCGGACGATGTTCGAGAGCGGCGCGCTCGCTTCGTCCGGCCAGGTGTTCTACGTTCACGACGGCTGCAATGTGATGCGTCCGGCCAACGCCGAAACCGTGCCCTACAACGATCCGATGTACGGCCAGGCGAACTACACGGGCGGCGTCGCGAACGGCGAGAGCTTGATGTTCTACGCCAACGGGCTTGGACTCATGGCCCGCAACAAGGTGTTCAACGACACACCCGCAGGCTACTACGAAGAGATGAAGAGCAGCGGCCGGTTCGGGTATGGCTGGCGCGCATATTTCAATACCGACTCCGGCAACGCGAGCCTCGACGAGCGCGGCGGCAACATCGTCTCGGCCGGCGCGGACCACCGCACCCGCACGCTGCAACGCAAGCGCAGCTACTTCTGGAACACGATCGGCGACTTCACGCTGAAGATCCGCTACTGATTCAACCGGGCCCGGACGATCGCGCCGCACGGTCGTCCGGGTTCATGGCGCGGTGTCCGGCATCAGGGTGACGCGGACGTAGCGAGTCGGATCGAGGTACCGGACGGCGGCCTGCGCCACCGCATCCGCGGTGAGGGCTTTGATCTCCGCCGCCCGTTCGCTCACGACATCCCGAGTGATGGGCTCGCCGGTTTCGTAGCGGCGCAGAATCTGGTTCAGCAGATAGTCGTTCTCCTGGCTGCTGCGATCGAGCTCGCGCTGAAGGTAGTCGCGAACCCGGCCCAGCTGCTCCTCGGTCAAGCGCGTGTCGCGCACGGCCGCGACTTCCTCGAGCACGCGCTTGACGAGGCTGTCGACTTGCGTCGGATCACACGTCCAATCGATCCGGACGCGATACTCGGGCCGCGGATACCGATTGGTGTCGGAATCGGCGGAGATCGCGTAGGTCGCACCGAGTTGTTCGCGAATCGCATCGCTCAGCCGCGACTGCAGCAGCAGCGTCGCGGTCTGCAGCGCGAGCTGGCTCGACGGCGTGAACTCGAACGGTCCCGAGAACACGATCGCCACTTCGCTCTTCGGCGCGATCCCCTTCCGAACCGTCGTCTGGACGACGCCGCCGGGCGGTGTGACGCCACGGTCGCGCCAGGTTTCGCCGCTGTGAGTCGCCGGCAGGCTCGCAAGGTAGGTCTCGACGAGCGGTCGGATCGTCTCGAGCGTGAAGCTGCCGACGAAGACGAAGTTGAAGTGACCGGCGTCGGCAAAGCGCGCTTTGTAGAACGCGAGCGACGTGTCGAGATCCCACTTCGCCACGGTGGCCGCCGTCTCCGGCTGGCGGCGCGGATGATTTCCGCTCAGTGCGGAGGCGAGCGTCTGGTTGAACAGGACGTCCGGGCTCGCCGACTGGTCGGCCAGCATCGCGAGCGCGCGCGCCTTCATCGCCGCGAACACCGTCGGATCGGCACGCGGAGCCGTGAAGCGCAGGTAGAGCAGCTGGAACATCGTCTCGAGGTCGCGCGGTGCGCTGCCGCCGCGCATGCCCTCGCGAATCTCGGTGATGAAGGGCTGGACCGCGAGCGATTTTCCCGTCAGCAGCTTGTCGACGACGACTTCAGACAACGTGCCGACTCCGCCGGCGGGAATCACATCGTCGGCGACGCGCGCCGCGAAGAAGTCTGCGTCGCTCGCGAGCGACGTGCCGCCGGACGCCGTGGCCCTGAACAGGATCTGATCCGCTTTCAATGTCGTGGGCAGGAGAGCGACCGTGGCGCCGTTCGACAGCGTCCACTCGGTCACGTCGCCCTTGAGCGCGGTCTTGACGATGCTGCCTTTTTCCGGCGGATGTTCCATCAACGCCCGCCCGGCGCCGGCGTCGACGTAGGCGGTCACCGTTCTGGCCGAGGCGGCGTCGACCGCCGCTTTCAGCGCCGACTCGGAGGGCGGCACACGTCCCGCCACTTCCGGCGTCATCGCGATGACCAGGCGGTTCACCTCCGGAAACCAGTCCGCCGCCAGCGCGTTCATCTCGTTCAACCCGATCTCCGGCATGAAGCGGCGATGAAACGCCAGTTCCTGCCAGATGGTCGGCAACGCTTCACGCTGGAGAAAGTTGCGTGTGTATTCGTCGGCGCGGCTCGACGACTCGCGGTCGGGACTCTCTTCGGCCGCGCGCTCGGAAGCAGCCAGGTTGTCCTGTTTCGCGCGATCCAGTTCGGTGGCGGTGAACCCGAACGTCGCGACGCGCTTCAGCTCGGTCACCAGGGCGTCGAGGCCGCGAGCGATGCCGTCGTTCGGGACCAGCGCCTGCAGCGTCGCTTCGTCACGCGTCTTCGGTGCCGGGAACAGGCCGCGGCCGGCTCCGGCGCGCAGGAACGGAGGCCGATCGCCCTGGGCGATCTCGTCGAGCCGATCACCCAGCATCTGCGAGAACAGCTGATCTTTCAGGATATCGCGATAGCCGCCGACCGATCCCTGATTGCGCGCCGGCCGCAGATCGCTGAGGCTCACCGCGGTGTTCGTGCTTTCCTTGTCCGTCAGGACGGCGTACTTGGTGCCGGGATGCTCGGGAACATCGAAGATGGGCCGCGGCCGCTCGGGCGCCGGATTGGCGAGCGACGAGAAGTGCTGCGAAATCATCTGGGCGACCGCGTTTTTGTCAACGTCGCCGACGACAATCACTGCCATCAGATCGGGCCGGTACCAGTCGCGATAGAAGCGCAGGAGCTGTTCACGCGGCGCGGCCTGGATCACCGTCGGTTCTCCGATCGGCGATCGGTTCGCGTAACGCGAGCCCTCCAGCTGCACGTGCCGCAGCCTGTCGGAAGTGCGTTCGTCGGCGCCGAGGTTGCGGCGCCACTCGGCGAGCACGATGGCACGCTGGCGCTCGATCGCGGCGTCTTCGAAAAGCGCGCCGCCGGCCCAGTCTTCGAGGACGGTCAGCGCCGTGTCGAGAATGCCCTGACGATCGGTCGGCACCTTCAGCGAGTACTGCGTATCGTCGAAGCTGGTGACCGCGTTCGCGTCCGACCCGATGCTGAGGCCGATCGACGCCAGGAACCGGTCTATGGTCTGCCCGGGAAAATGGCGCGACCCCTGGAACTGCATGTGCTCGACGAAGTGGGCCAGGCCGCGCTGATCGTCGTCCTCGAGCACCGAACCGGCCTTCACGACGAGCCGCAGTTCGGCCTGGCGCGCGGGCCTGGGGTTCGGCCGGACGTAGAAGCGCAGGCCGTTGGGCAACCCGCCGATCAGGACCTCGGGATCGACGGGCATGTCCGTCGAGAGCGCGTAGGCGGCTACCGACGCGGCGGTTGTTTCGCGGCCGCTGGAGACCTGCGCGGATGGTGACCCGGTGACTGCGGCAACGAGCAGGCCGACCAGGAGCCACGTCACCCGTTGTGGCATGCGGAAGGATTTGGACATGTTCAGATGAGGGCAGCGTCTGGCCGCCCGCTCTATTGTGGCGCAAGGACGGCCCGGCGTGACCAGGAGTGACGGGCCTCCTCAGTTTTTTGGAGTCAGGCTGTAGAGAATTCCGCGATGAACGTTCCTGTCCAACTGATCGATCAGCACTTCAAATGATTGCCGGGCTGCCCGAAATGTCACTGCGCAGGTAAAAATGACAGGGCCACCAGTCGTATCGTGGACCACATTAGCATTGAAGTCTTCGACACCGATTGCCCGTCGCTCGAGCTCCTCGCTGACGCTCCGCTTCAACGCATCCAGGTCTTCCTCGGACGACGGCCTGTTGAGAAAGTCCTTCATGAGGGCTTTAAGGGACTTGTCGAAGTCTAAGCGCCCTTTTTCGAACGTCGCGCGGCTGCTCGGCACGACAACAACTGCCAGCGCTTTGCTCTCGGAACGCGCGCCGTCCGCGCCTTTCTTGCCTTCGCGCGCCTCAACATGGGTGTACACGCCCTCGCGCGAGATGTTCTTCAGCTCGTTCAGATGACCTGGGTACACGGTGTATGTGTCCTGGAACGCCTTGGACCGTTCACTCGGCTGCGGCTTGACTTCTTCCATACTCTTGCGCGGTTCGGCAGCGGGCGCCGGCTGCTTGCTGCTGTCCTCCGCCTGACGAAGCTTCAACGCAAGCGCCGCAATCTCGCCCTCCAGCTGTTTCACGCGCGTGCTCGCCTGTGTCTGATCGGCGGCTCTCGCCTCCCGTTCCGCGGTCAACGTGCGCGCGGATGCCTGCACAGTCTGCTCGAGAGCCCGATATGCGGCCTGCTGGCGATCGAGTTCCTCGCCCTTGCTGCTCAACTGCTCGGACAGCACCTTTTCGCGCTCGCCTGGCTGCGCGGCAAGCCGTCCTTCCAGTTCACGCACTCGTTGAGTCAGGGCCTTGTTCGCGTCCAGCGCCTGTCGCTCGCCGCTGATGGCCTCGCCCGCGCGCGCCTCCGCTTCCATCACCAGCTCATCGCGGCGTGCCGCTTCGGTGGTCTTCGAGTACTTCCAGGAGAAGACGGCGATCAATACCGCGCCGATCGCAACGACCGAACCAATCGCCCGTTTGAGCCAGAGATTCCGGGCCTTTCTCGCCGCGCGCCGCAGTTTCAAGGGCCGGATCCACGGGACCAGGAACTCGCTCACGATTTCGTAGGTGGTCGTGCCGCGGTGGTAGTCGCGTCGGACGAGCCGCGTGTCGGAGACCAGCTTCTCGAGCGCGCCGCGGGTGCGCTCTGCCGGCACGTGGTCCTCCCGTTCGAGCTCGTCGACGAGCTCGCTCTCGGCGACGACCTTTCGAGTCCCTTGCCGCGTAATCATCGACGACAGCAGGCTCTCGGCAACCGGCTGCTGATCGCGAAATCGCTCGAGCTGACCCTGAAGGTAGTCGTCGACCAGGCCGTCGGCGCCGCGCCTGGTGACCACGCCTTCAGGATCGGACGACCTCCATACTTGCAACGCCGCGATCTGCACCTGCGACAAAGATATCGCGGCGCCTTCTTCCCGCGGCCGGAGCTGACTCTCGAGCGTCGTCAGCACCGAATCAGGAATCTGCCGGGACCACGCGTCGCTCGGAATCCGATCGGATTCGAAAGGCCCGCGGAGCAGCCGGCGGAGTGCGGAGGCCGGAGGCGGTGTGAGCCGCAGGAACCGATCGGTCAACTCCGGGCAGAAGTAGAAGAGGCGGTCGAACTTCGCAAGGTAGTCCTCGCGGAACACGAACAGGAAACGCAGGTTCGTCTGCTTGCGGTCGGTGATCAGCCCGACAATCGCCTCGAGAATGCGGCTCTGGGTGTCGATGCCGTCGGGCGCGGCAGCCTCCATCGTGAGCGTGAGCAGTTCCTCGAACTGGTCGAAGATCAGCAGCAGCGGCACGCCGTTGACGTCCCGTATCCGTCCGGTGAACTCCTCGATGCTGAACGTCGTGTGCCGGCCGGCGTCCGGCCGCATCAACAGTGACGGGATGAAGTCGTCCGACGCCGACCGCGCAATGCGCTCGACCACGAACTCCTGACCGGGGCTGGGCTGCACGCGGAGCCGCTCGACCCTCGTCGACAGCGCCATCGCTTTCGGGATCAGGCCGGCATTGATGAGCGAGGACTTGCCTGCACCCGATTCGCCATACAGCAGCGACGCGCGGTACATCGTCACCTGCCGTATCAGGCGTTCGGCGTCCGTCTCGCGCTCGAAGAAGATCGCCTGATCGCAGAAACGATAGGGCTCGAGGCCGCGGTATGGCGCCTCCGGCACAGGCAGGATCGAAACGTCGACCGTCGTCACGTCGTCATTCCCGCGCTCGTTACCGCCTGCACCAGTTTCGGGACGAACGTCCAGACATCCTGCACGAGGTAACTCACCTGCCCGGTCCGGTTCTCCAACACCTCCTGGACGAGGCGATCGGGATGGAAGTCGACCGAGTAGGTCTGCGGGAACGTGTCCATTCGCCAGCGCAAGGTCTTGAACAACAACCGCAGGTTGTAGTCGCGCAGGCTGTAGCCAAGGAACAGCGTGGCGCACTTGGCGAGGTAGGCACGCGCGACCTCGGGGACTGGATAGTACGGCGGCTTGTCGCTCATCCTCAGCACGAATTGGATGTAGTCCTCTTCGGTGATGACGATCGAGTTCGGCGTTTTCTGGATGTCGCCATGAATCTTGACGACGAACGGCGCTTCCGGACTCGGAAACAGCGTCGGATAGTCGTCGGTGCGTTCGCTCGTCTCGACGTTGCTCTTGTATGCGCTGACGAACGGCCGCTTCGCTCGACGATAGAGCGCATCTTCGAAGTGGGTGTCGTAGTTGGTGGTCACGACCACCGGGAAATCGAGCGCGGCCAGCGCGTCTACCAGCGGAGAACCGGCCTTCCCGGTCTGCACTTCGTCACGCACGGCGTCGATCAGCGAGCGGCGCTGTTTTTCAATTTCGTAGTCGAGCGACACACGCTGCAGATTCCGCGGATCGTCGTCGGGATGCCGCGCTGAGAATCCGCTGCGCTCGGCAAGTCGCATCGACAGGCCCGATCCGATCGGCGGCCGCACCGCACGCGGCCACGTGCGATCCAAATCAGGAGGAGCCTCGAGCGAATCGGGGGTCGGCGCGGCGTGGACCGCCGCACCGAGGAACAACACGCACTCACGTCGCTCGATCTTCGTCGCGATGTCCGCGAGATGCATGTCGCCGACGACGCGCGCGGGGCTCACGCCGAACACGCGTTTCGCATAATGTTCGCCCCCATCGCCGTATCCTTTTATATATAGCCGCCGTTGGCGCGCCAATTATCTGTCGGATGAGCAGAACGATCAGAAAGAAATGATCCGGGCGCGAGCAGAACATTTCGACGTCGGATGTCGATGGAGTACGACCGGGTGATGGCGGACATGGGCGTGAGGATGGACATGCTCTGGACCGCGGCCGACGTCTTCTTCACGTTCGCGATCAGAAATATCTCGAGCACTTCGACCCTACAGGACCGATGCGACGCGAGGCACTGTGATTCACCGGCTCGAAAAGGCCTGCGCGGGCATGTCGTGAATCGCCGCGCGATTTCGATGTTCCAAGTACAGGGTTAATCGCCGGCCGACTTCCAGCCACTGCCAGTAGTCGGATCCACCGCTCATACAAGAGGCTGCGGATGACGTCTGCTCACATCGATCGTAAGACTCGTGTCGTTGCGCGGCACATTGCCGCGGCGTCCGTGCCGGCGTAATGACAGGCATCTGACGCCGATGGCACCGCGATCCGAGCCGTCCGTGAGCAACCAGGCGCGCGCCGCCGATCCGCCGGCGCCGCAGACCACTGGTCCCGCTGGCTATGACCATTCCCATCAGCATCTGATGGACCGGCTCGCCCACTTGGACTGGCAGCTGCGCCTGCTGATCGACCACGGTCGTTCGCGCCGCAGCAACGACGTGCTGGGCTTCGCCGCCATCAGCGAGCAGGAAGTGGCGCAGCTGCTCGATCCGGGTGAACCTGCCAGCGCCGGGTCCAGAGAAGAGCGCGATTGCATCGCGCGCCGGCATCAACGGCGCATGAATCTGCGCGTGGCGCAGAGCCTGCGGCGCGGCCTGCGGCTGCCGCTCGTCGAATTGCAGCGCTGCTTTGCGCTGTCGAACTTCGAAATGGATGTCGTGACGGCATGCCTGGCCGTCGAACTGGATCGGCGCTACGAACGCATCTACGGCTATCTGCACGACGACCTGAGCCGCAAGCAGCCGTCACCAGGTCTATTGCTGGACTTGAGCGGTGAGGAGCTCGCCGAGCGCCTGGCATTGCGCGCCGCACTGCATCCGCAGGCGACGCTGCTGCACTACCGCGTGATCGAAATGGTGGAGGAGAGCCCGGCGCTGCCGTGGCTTGGCCGCTCGCTGCGCATCGATCCGCGCATCGTGGCGTTCGTGCTGGGTGACGGAGCAGTCGATGCACGAATCACGTCCTGTCTTGCGCCGCTGCCTGCCGCCTCTGATTGCCTGCAGTTGGCGGGCAGTCAGCAGGCGACGCTGGATGCGCTGCTCAGGCAGGCAGAACCAGCGGGCAGCGGCGAAGGGCGTGAGCAGCTGATCGTGTATCTGCACGGCGAGCGCAATGGCGGCGCCGATACGCTGGTGCAGGCCGCCGCCCAGGAATTGGGCCTGACGATACTCGCCGCGGATGCGGAACTGCTGGCCGCCGGCCATGACATCGAGCGCAGCGTCTTCCTGTTGTTTCGCGAAGCGCTGTTGAACCAGGCCAGCGTGTTCCTGACCAACGTCGATGCGCTGCTCGATGGTCCGCGCGGCGCAGAGCACCAGCGCCTGCTGCTGCGCTGCATTGCGCACATGAGCCGGCTCGTGTTCATCGCCGGTGAGCAGCCGTGGCATTGGCCGTTGCCGCGCGAGCCGCTGCAGCTGCGACCGCTGCAACTGCGCGCCGCAGGCCTGGCCGAACAGTTCCGCGCCTGGCGTGCGTTGACCGGCGAACGCATCAGCGCCGCCGACTTGCACCGACTGACCTCACTGCATCCGCTGCCGCTCGATGCCATCGGCAGTGCCTGCCGGCTGGCGCGAGGGCTGGCAGCCGTCGACGGCGCCTCCGCGGCAGTCACCATCGAGCATCTGCAGCAGGCGTGTCGTGCTCAGACGCGCGCCGAAGTCAATTCGCTGGCGCGGCGCGTCGAGCCTCAGTTCGGCTGGCACGACCTGGTGCTGCCGGCACCGCAATTGGAGCAGCTGCACGCGGTCTGCAGCCAGGCCAATCATGCTTCGTCGGTGTATGGCGCCTGGTGTTTCGAGCGCACCCTGTCGCTCGGCAGGGGCCTCAACGTGTTGTTCAGCGGCCCGCCGGGCACCGGCAAGACGATGGCGGCAGAAGTCATTGCCAGCGATCTGAAAGTGGACCTGCTCAAGATCGACCTGTCGCAGATCGTCAGCAAGTACATCGGCGAGACCGAGAAGAACCTGCGCCAGCTGTTCGCGCAGGCCGCCATTGCCAACGCCGTCCTGCTGTTCGACGAGGCGGACGCGCTGCTCGGCAAGCGCTCGGCCGTGAAGGATGCGCACGACCGCTATGCCAACACCGAAGTCGCGTACCTGCTGCAAAAGATGGAGGAGTACCCCGGCATCAGCATCCTGACCACCAATCTGCGGCAGAACATCGACGAGGCGTTCACGCGCCGCATGCGCTTCATCATCGAATTCCCGTTTCCCGAGGACGAGGACCGGCTGCGCATCTGGCAGACCGTGTGGCCCCGCGAAGTGCCGCTGGCATCCGATGTCGACTTCAGGCGCCTGGCGCAGCAATTCCGCCTGAGCGGCGGCAGCATTCGCAACATCGCGTTGTCCGCGGCATTTCTCGCCGCCGAGCAGGGCGAGCCGGTGGCCATGCGCCACCTGATGCGCGCCACCAGGAGCGAGCAGCAGAAGATGGGCCGGCTGGTGAATGAAGAGGAGTACGTGCACTGTGCTTGAGCGTGGACGCAGCGAGCGATTGGGGAGGCGGCCGTGATTCAGGACGTCGATGCCACGCTCAAGGAATTGCTGGTGCAGAAGATGCCGCTGGATGTCAACGCGGTCGATGTCATCTTCGACATGCCCAATCGTGACTGGTCCGGCCGCGTCACCAAGCCCACGCTCAACCTGTTTCTCTACGACGTGCGCGAGAACCACGAGTTGCGCAGCAACCAGCGTTCGCTGGCGCGCAACGGTGCCGTCGGCAGCGAGCGGGAGGGGCCGGTGCGCATGGATCTCACGTATCTGATCTCGGCCTGGACCACGGACGTGTCCGACGAGCATCAATTGCTGGGGCGCGTGTTGACCACGCTGCTGCGCTTTCCATTGCTGCCGGATGACGTGCTCAAAGGCTCGCTCGTGACGCAGCCGTTCCCGGTGCAGGTGTGGATCGCTCAGCCCGAGCGCATGCCGAACCCCTGGGATTTCTGGGGCAACATGGAGAACCGCATGAAGGCAGCACTGAATTTCGTGCTGACCGTCTCGTTCGAACCAAACCAGGCGCAGGACGTGCGGCTGGTTACCACGTCCACCGTCAATGTTCACCAGCTGAGTCAGTCAGCATAAGGAGCTACGTTCATGCCTTCGTATCTTTCTCCGGGCGTCTACGTCGAGGAGGTTCCCTCTTCGATCAAAGCCATCGCCGGTGTCAGCACCAGCACTGCGGCCTTCATCGGCATCGTGCCCGACGTCGTGAACCTGGTGGCACGCAACCGCGATTTCGATCCCACGGTGGCGACGTCGAAGTCATCCAAGCTGGTCCAGTTCACCGTGCCGACGCCGGCGAAGAAGGTGATCCTCTTGACCAACTGGTCGGAGTTCACGCGCGGGTTCGGCGATCTGGTGGGCGACGAGACCAAGGCTGCCGCCACCGGCACGCCCGCGGTCGATGCCGGCTATCGCAACCTCGCGCATGCGGTCTACGGCTTCTTCAACAACGGCGGCAGCCGCTGCTACGTGGGGCGCGTCACCGCTGAAGCCGACGTCGACGCGGTGCTGACGGCATTCGCGGCCATCGACGAGATCGCGCTGGTGTGTGCGCCGGGGATGCTGTCAGACGCGGTGCGCGACAAGATCGTGGCGCATTGCGCCTCGACCGCCGATCGCTTCGCCATCCTCGATGGCCCGGAGGCGGTCGCCGATCTCACCACGCTGACCCGCGTCGCTGCTGACACCTCGCCCGGCGTGATGCCCAAAAAGACCGACCTGGCCGCGTGGTACTACCCGTGGATCAAAGTGTTCGATCCGGGCACCAAGCTGCAGGCGCCCGATGCCGATGGCGGGCTGAACGTGCCGCCGAGCGGACACCTGGCGGGCATCTACGCGCGCGTCGACACCGAGCGCGGCGTGTTCAAGGCCCCGGCCAACGAATCCATTCGCGGCGCACTGGGCGTGGCGCATGCGCTCAGCCGGGCCGACCAGAACGGCCTCAACCCGAAGGGCGTGAACTGCATCCGCGTCCTGAACGACGACATCCTGGTGTGGGGCGCGCGCACGATCGGCGGCGACATCAACGCCGATCTCAAGTACGTCAACGTGCGGCGCACCTTGCTGTTCCTGCGCGAGTCCATCGACGAGGGTCTGCAGTGGGCGGTGTTCGAGCCGAACACGCCGGCGCTGTGGGCCAAGATCACTCGCAACGTCACCGCATTCCTGACCGCGCTCTGGCGCTCGGGCGCGCTGTTCGGCACCACGCCGCAGGA
>Ga0066903_100001915_pt1 | contig 15762 bp, 15 predicted proteins | sample PanSoiMetaGPlot1_FD_67491 | JGI IMG/M metagenome (GOLD analysis project Ga0066903, IMG submission 67491) | Tropical forest soil microbial communities from Panama analyzed to predict greenhouse gas emissions - Panama Soil - Plot 1 (version 2) | ecosystem: Environmental > Terrestrial > Soil >... | reverse complement strand
CGTCGAAGGAGGTGTCATGGCAACCGGAACTGTCAAGTGGTTCAGCGACTCCAAGGGCTACGGCTTCATCACGCCGGCCGACGGAGGCGCCGATCTCTTCGTTCACTTCTCGGGCATCGCCGGCAACGGCTTCAAGACGCTCGCCGAAGGTTCGAAGGTCGAGTTCGAGCCGACCGAGGGCCCCAAGGGTCTTCAGGCCACGAACGTCGTCCAGATCGAGGGCTAGTTGCCACAGGCGCCCGGCTCCGGCCGGGCGCCTTTTTTCTCTTCAGCCCAGCTCTCTGAGCCGGGGCAGCAGGTCTGCGACGGCTTCCGCGTGCTCCTGTGCGCTGCCGCCCATGACGATCACGATCATGTCTTCGACTCCGACCGCGGCGTACGACTGCACCGCTCGCAGCGTGCCTTCCGCGTCGCCGTCGAAGCGGATCTGAACCGAGCGGCGGATCTCCGCCGGGTCTCGTCCCACGTCGGCGCAGTGCCGATCGAGAATGTCGGAGAGTCGAGCGACCTCGGCCGGGTCACCTCCGGCCGCGTTCCAGACGTCCGCGTGCTCGGCGACGACGCGCAGGGTCTTCCGCTCGCCCGATCCGCCGATCCAGATCGGGGGATGCGGCTTCTGGACGGGCTTCGGGTTCGCGATCGCTTCGACGAGCCTGTAGTGGCGGCCGTCGAAAGCGCTCCGCTCCTCCGACCAGAGCAGCTTCACCATCCGGCAAGCTTCCTCGAGGCGCGCGATGCGCTGGCCGGCAGTGCCGTACTCGAGATCGAGCATCGTGTGTTCGAGCTCCGCCCAGGCCGCGCCCAGCCCGAACTCGAGTCGCCCGCCCGAGAGGTGATCGACGGTCACTGCCATCTTCGCCAGCACGGCCGGGTGGCGGTACGTGTTGCCCGTGACCATGCAGCCGATGCGGACGCGTGCCGTCGCCTCGGCCATTGCACCGAGCATCGTCCATGCCTCGAACACGTCGAGCTCGGGGTCACCGCCGAGCGACGCGAAGTGATCGAAGTTCCAGCAGTGGTCGAACCCGGCGGCGTCGGCGACCTGCCAGACTGCGCGCAGCTCGTCGGCCGTCGTCCCCTGGCCGGAGAGCTTCAGCCCGACGCGGAGACCGTCTCCCACGACCCAGACCCTACTTACGCGCGCTGGGGTGTGAACCGCACTTTCTGCCGGACGATCGGCAGCTCGAGCACGTAGTACGAGGCGACCGCGATCGTCACCGCGAGGGCGAGCTCGAGCGGCACCCGGCTCGCCTGGCTCCACCCGCCCGTGTAATCGCGGACGATCCAGAAGACCACGTAGTGCCAGAGGTAGAGGCCGTACGAGATCTTTCCCACGAAGACGAGCGCTGGTCGCTCGAGAACGTGGACGAGCGCGGCGGGACGGCCTGTGACGACGTTCGCGATCAGCACGGCTGCGGCGAGCGAGCACGCCAGAAGGCCGTACACGTAGAGGCTGCGCCCCGGGACCCTGGCGAACCACATGAGCAACGCGAGGACGACGACAGAGGGAACCGCAAGCCAGGTCAGGAGGCTTTCGAGCCGGCGCGGCAGCCCGCGTGCCCACACGAGCGCCAGCGTGCAGCCGATCAGCAGTGCGTCGGCACGCGTGTCCGTTCCGAAGTAGAGCCGCATGAACGAGCTCGGGTGCGCCAGGCTGACGCCGGCGCGCGTGATCGAGGCGGCGGCGACCAGGGCGAAGGGCAGGAGCCAGAGCTCGCGGCGCGTCCGCGTGCGCGTAAGCCAGAGCGCGCCGATGAGCACGATCGGCCACAGAACGTAGAACTGCTCCTCGATCGACAGCGACCAGGTGTGGAGCAGGATGGTCGGGTTCCCGATGTTCAGCGCGTGGAACCAGTTGTCCCAGTAGAAGATCGCCGACACGGCTTCTTTCGCCGTCTCGTGGAGCTGGTTCCGCGGCGCGAAGCTCGCGTAGATCACGGCCACCGCGACCACCGCGAACAGCGCGGGAAAGAGGCGGAGCGCGCGGCGGACATAGAACTTGCCCAGGCTGATGCGGCTGTTCCGTTCGTACTCCTCGACGAGGAGCGCCGTGATCAGGAAGCCGGAGATGACGAAAAAGACCTCCACGCCGAGGAAGCCGCCTCCGAGGGTCTTCTCGCGCGAGAACGCACCGACGTGGAAGACGAGAACGGTTGCGATCGCGATGGCGCGCAGGCCGTCGAGCCCTGGCCGGTACCCGAGCCTGCCCGCGTGCGCCGGCCGTGTGGTGTCCACCCGCCCGGCCATCGGCGGGACTCTACTCCGCACCCCTTGCCTCTGGCCGGGGCTCAAGTCCTCACGCGCCTGACCCGATATCCCCCGTATGAGGTACCCCGTTCGGTGGATGGCGGTAGCGGTCGCGGCCTTCGGAACTGGTGCTGCGCCTGCCTTTGCGAACCCGCAGCTCGCGGGTCTGCAGGTCGCGCTTGCACGGCACGCTCTGTACAGCGGTCCGATCGACGCCGAGCTCGGTCCGATGACGCGCGCGGCCGTCGTCGAGTTTCAGAAGCATCGCGGTCTCGTCCCTGACGGCATCGTCGGTCCGAAGACTCGCAAGGCACTCGGGCCGCTCGGCCGGCCGCTGTTCGGCGAGCGCGTCATCCGCTCGGGTATGAAGGGCTGGGACGTCGCGGTGCTGCAGTACCTGCTCACCCGGCATCGGCTGCTCCACGAGGAGCCCGACGGCCAGTTCGGCCCGAAGACGGAGGCGGCTGTCGCTCGTTTCCAACGAGCGCGGGGCATCGATCCGGACGGCATCGTGGGGCCGGCCACGGCGAGGATCCTCTGTCGGCTTTCCGCCTGCACGTGGACGAAGACGAGCACGGTTGCTCAGGTACCGCAGCCCGTAACGCGTGCGTCGGTGCGATCGCTGCTCGACCAGTGGGCGGCCTACTACAGCGTCGACCGGCACCTCGTGCGCGGGCTCGCCTGGCAGGAGTCGGGCTACCAGCCCAGCGTGGTATCGAAGCACGGCGCCGTCGGCGTCATGCAGGTCATGCCGGACGCATGGTCATTCGTCGAGCTGTTCGTGATCGGGCACTCTGTCGCCGCGACGGTCGACGGCAACATCCGTGTCGGCGTCGCCTACCTGCACTACCTGCTCCGCTACTTCGGCGGCGATACGGCGAGCGCGGTTGCGGCCTACCTGCAGGGCCCGCGATCGGTGAAGCTGTACGGCATCACGGCCGAAACGCAGATCTATGTGAACAACGTGTTGGCTCTTGCCCGGCGCCTCTAACCGGCGCGCGCTCCGGCCGTCCAACTTAATGGCAGCTCTGGGGGCTGGAGCGCGCATCGCCCCCGGCCCCCGAGCGCCTTGCAGCGCGCATCACAGGGTGTGTTTGGGAGGGCCGCTCTGGGTGCGCGCTGCTGCTTCGGCGCCAGAGGCTACTCTGCCCGGGAGATGCGTGAGGCAGTCGAGCAGCGGACGGAGGTGCGGTTCGTCCCCGCGCGATGGCTCGTCGCCGCAATCGGCGTCTCGAGGTACGCGCTCAGCCGCGGAAAGTTCGGCAAGCTCGGAATTGCGTCGCTGCTCTGGTCGCTGACGCCGCGGAAGCTGAAGCTGTTCGCGCTCGGGATAGTCGCCGCGTGGCTGATCGTCGTGGCAGGCGCCCTTGCGGCTCTGGCTCTGCTCGTACTCCAGCTCAGCTAGACCCTCTGGTTTAACCTTTATCCATACCTGGGGATAAAGAGATACAGCAGGCCGTCTTCGGCCACGCCGGCCGCGCGGTGGCCGAGCCGGGAGCTGTGCCCGTTTCGATCGGTGGTGGCTTCCTGCTGCCGAGCTCCTACCGCTGTGTCCTCGAGTTGGCCGATATTCCCGGCCTCGAGGTCCACCTGCGAGTCGTCGTCCAACCCTCGGGCGAAGCGACGTGCTCGGAGCTACTGATCAGCCCGAGGAGCGATGGCGCAGGCGATCTCCCGTCCATCACACGGGAGACGCTTCGTCGGCTCAAGATCAAGAAGCTCGTGGCCGTCGCCAACGGGATCGCGATGGAGAAGTTCGAATGGGTCGGCGAGCGTCTCTACCACGCTCCAAAGGATCGGGATGACGTCTCCGACGTGCGCGGTCGTTACGTCGGTCGGCAAAAAACTGTGCCAGCACATCAGTTGGAGACGGTTGCGTCGATCTACCGAGAAGCGATCGGTGCGGGTCTACCGCCGACAAAGACCGTCGCCGAGCGAATGCACATCTCCCGGTCACATGCCGGCCGGCTCGTCATGCGCGCCCGGGGCCACGGCTTGCTCGGACGGGCGCTGGGGACAAGACCGGGTGAGGCTCGACTTGTCGAGGCTGCGGGGCAAGGATTCGAACCTTGACTACCTGGTCCAGAGCCAGGCGTCCTACCATTAGACGACCCCGCAACGGCGGGAACATTCTAGCCGTCGGCCGCTCGATGTAATAGGCCGTCGGCCGTGCGGAAGGTCGTGCTCGCCGTCGTCCTCGTCGAGCTGGTGGCGAGTGCCTTCAGCGGCTCGGCCGCGGCCGACAAGCGCTGTGCAGGCCGGCCAAGGTCGGGGCAACGCCGGGACTTCCGGCGACCGGGCTGCCGCTCTACGTGCCGGTGCTCCTGAGCCTTCGCCTGATCGGCGCGGGTGTCGTGCTCAGGCGCCGCACTCGCGAGAGGCGCTAGGTTTCGAGCCGGTAGATGGGGACGAGGCGCTTCTCCGCCTCGGTGTCGATGTGCGCGACGACCTCGACGTAGGGCTCGAGCCCTGAGCCTCGGAGCTTCTCCTTCAGCAGCCCGTCGACCTGGTACACGCCGGAGGAGTTGCTCATCAGGATCTCGATCAGGATCGGGCGGGCGTCCCCGTCCGAGATCACGACCCGGTCGATCGCCGCTGCCGAGAGCGCGTGGATCGACACGCTGCCGCGCTCGAACGGGATGCGCGAACGGCCTTTGGCCATGTCGAGCGCGTCCGCGACGCGGAGGACGCCGGCCTCGAGCGTCAGCGGCTTGCCGTAGGCGCGGTGGCTCGTGATCACGTGCAGTACCTCGGAGACGAGGACCGCCCGTTCGGGCAGCTCGTAGAGGTCGGCGAGAAGCTCCCGGGACTTCCGTTCGGCGAGGAAGAGGCTGAAGTCCTCGTGTCCGTCGCGGTGCACGGACATGCCCACGTCGTGCAGCAGTGCGCCGAGCGCGACGACCATCTCGGCCTCGTCGGTCGTGAAGCCGTAGTCGGCGACCATGTTCGGCTCCACGCCGTGCTTTGTCAGCTGGCGCAGGAGCTTGAGCGCGATGTTGGTGACGATCTGGATGTGCACCCAGGAGTGGTCGTTGATGCTCAGGCGGCCGATGGCGTTCACGTTCGAGACGTGCCACCAGGCCTTGAGCTCGTCGTCGGCATTGACGTGCTCGATGAGCGAGCGGAGCGTGCGGTTCCCGCGCGTCGGGACGCGGATCCGCATGCGCGACGTCGCCTCGGCCGGCGTCATGCGCGTCTCGCGCTCGACCTCGACCTCTTCTGCGGGTTGCTCGATCAGCTCCTCGGGGGTTGGCTCGGCGGCCATTGGCTCGAAGCGTACTCCGCTAGCCTGGGCTCGTGAGGCTCGCGGGCGTCGCCGTCCTCCTCGCCCTAGCGCTCGCCCTGCCCGCCGGGGCGGTGGGGCCGAAGCCGGCCGAGTCGGTGGACTCCGTGATCGCGAGGATCGGCGCGGGGCTGAACGTCAAGGGGTGCAACGGGATCCTGCGCTCGCTCCTGCACTCCGGCTACGGCTCGACGAAGGCACGCGGCTGCGCGTACCTCCGGCAGGGGCTCGGCACGTTCAAGTCGCCGCACGGGATCGTCTACGGCTCCGGCGCGGAGATCGACGCAGGCACCGGGTACTCGCAGCCGGCGACGACGGTGCTCGCCCTCGACCGCGACCGGCGCTTCCACATCGTGTTCATCCAGTTCGAGTACGGCTCGATCGGGTCGAAGCCGAACCCCGCGTTCGACCGCAACGCGCGGCTCGCGATCGCGGCGCTCCGGCGAGCGGACTGCACGGCGTTCGTCAAGGTCGCCTTCAGGAAGTTCGGCCTCGGCGGAGGCCCGGAGACCTCGGTGTGCACGCGCCTGTCCAAGAACGCGCTGCACCTGGCGCTCGCAGCAGACGCTGCCGCCAAGCCCGTCAGGCTCGGCGGCAACTCGCTCTACGCCTTCTATGGGATCACCGCGAACGGGCAGTACTGGACGATCGTCATGGCACAGCAGCCCCCGTCGGCTTCGCTTCCGATCGGTTCGGCCCAGTACGCGTTCGTGGATGCGTACCCGGCCTAGGCGGCCGTCTCGGCCCAGTCTCCGTACAGCGAGGTGTAGAGTCCGCCGCGGCGCAGGAGGTCGTCATGGGAGCCCTGCTCGACGATGCGGCCGTGCTCGAGGACGACGATCACGTCGGCGCCGCGGATCGTGGACAGGCGGTGAGCGATGATGAATGCGGTGCGGTCGGCGAGCAGGCGACGAAGGGCCGCTTCGATCTTGCGCTCCGTGCCGATGTCCACCGAGGACGTGGCCTCGTCGAGGATCAGGATCCGCGGATCGGCGAGAAGGGCCCGCGCGAACGCGATCAGCTGCCGCTGACCGAGCGAGAGGCGCGTCCCGCGCTCGCCGACCTCGGTTTCGTAGCCGTTCTCGAGCGCGCGGATGAACTCGTCGGCGCCGACCGTCTCGGCGGCGATCACGACCTCCTCGAAGGAAGCGCCCGGCCGCCCGAAGGCGATGTTCTCGCGCACCGTCCCGGCGAAGAGGAACCCCTCCTGCGGGACGATGCCGAGCTGGTCGCGGAGCGACGCCTGTGTCACGTCGCGGAGGTCGATCTCGTCGATCGTCAGGCGCCCCTCGGTCGGGTCGTAGAAACGGGCGAGCAGCTTGGCGATCGTCGACTTGCCGGCGCCGGTGTGACCGACGAGCGCGACGGTCGTCCCGGCTGGCACGTCGAGGTCGATGCCGTGCAGCACCTCGTCCCCGCGCCCGTATCGGAAGCGCACGTCCTCGAAGCGGACGCGGCCCGAGATCGCCGGTAGCCGCCCCGCTCCCGGGCGGTCGTCCACCTCGGGCCGCTCGTCGAGGACGCCCATGATCTTGTCCAGCGCCGCCGTGGCCGAGAGGAACGTGTTGTAGAGCTGCGAGAGTTGTTGGACGGGATCGAAGAAGTTCTGGACGTAGAGCATGAACGCGAACAGCGTCCCGATCGTCAGCGAGCCTTCGAAGTAGAGGTGTCCGCCGTAGCCGAGCACGACGGCGAGCGCGATCGACGAGAACAGGTCGACGGTGGGGAAGTAGACGCCGCTGATCCTGACCGTCTGCATGTTCGACTCGCGGTACTCCGCGGCGACGTTCCGGAAGTTCTCGTAGGCCGCGTCCTCGCGCGTGAACGCCTGGACGATGCGCATCCCGGCGATGTCCTCGGCCAGCGTCGCCGTGACGAGCCCGAGTCGCTCGCGCACTGACGCGTACGCGCGCGCCGAGCGCTTCCGGAAGATTGCCGTCGCGAAGGCCATCAGCGGGATCACGGAGCAGGTCGCGAGCGCGAGCCGCCAATCGAGGACGAACAGGATCACCGCCGTCCCGATCAGCGTCAGCGTCGACTGGAAGAGGACGGTCACGCCGTCGGTGACGAGCTGGTCGATCGCCTCGACGTCGTTCGTGAGCCGGCTGATGATCACGCCTGCGCGGTTACGTTCGAAGAAGCCGAGCGAGAGCCGCTGCAGGTGGTCGAAGAGCGTCGTCCGCAGGTCGGCGAGCACGCGCTCCCCCACCCAGCCGGTCATGTACGTCTCGACGTAGTACATGAAGCAGTTGGCGATGCCTGCAGCCAGGAAGATCGCGACGATCACGTACAGGCTCGCCCCGACGTCCTCGCCGATCGCGTCGTCGAGCGCGAACTTGGCCAGGTAGGGAGGCGCGAGCGCCGTCACCGTCGCCAGGAGCAGCGAGACGACCGAGAAGGCGGCCCGGCGGCGGTACGGGGTCATCAGCCGCCAGAGCAGGCCGAGGCGGCGCTTGGTCTTGCCCCAGGACCAGTCGTCGACCCGCACGTCGCGCTCGCGCATCAGGTGAGCGCCGGGCTGATGGACCCTCATGCCACTTCCTCCATCTCGGCGCGGGCCTCGACGGCGTCCACGAACTGCTGCTCGAGTAGTCCGTGCTCGTAGATCTCGCGGTAGACCGGGCTCGACTCGATCAGCTCGTCGTGCGTCCCGCGCGCGGCGACTCGGCCGTGATCGAGGACGACGATCTCGTCCGCGAGCGCGATCGTGGACAGGCGGTGCGCGATGATCAGCGTCGTACGCCCGCGCATCGCCTCGCGCAGGCCGGCGCGGATTCGGGCCTCGGTGGTCGCGTCGACGGAGGCAGTGGCGTCGTCGAGGATGAGTATGCGTGGGTCGACCGCCAGCGCTCGCGCGATCGCGATCCGCTGGCGCTGGCCGCCCGACAGCGTGATCCCGCGCTCGCCGATCACCGTGTCGTACCCCTCCGGAAGTCGCTCGATGAAGTCGTGCGCCTGCGCGGCGCGCGCGTGCCGCTCGATCTCCTCGTCGGAGAGCTCGCCGTGCCCGAAGGCGATGTTCTCGCGAACAGTGGCGGAGAACAGGAACGGATCCTGGGAGATCACCCCGATCGCCCCGCGCAGGGAGGCAAGCGTCACGTCGCGGACGTCGACGCCGTCCACGGTCACGCGCCCCTTGGTCGCGTCGTAGAAGCGCGGCACGAGCGAGGTCAGCGTCGTCTTGCCGGAACCGGTGTGCCCGATGAGCGCGACCGTGCGTCCCGCCGCAACGTCCAGGTCGAGGTCCTCGAGCACCGGTCGATCGGGCAGGTACTCGAAGGTCACGTCCTCGAAGCGGATCTCGCCTTCGCCCGGCGGCAGCTCGACCGCGCCGGGTTTGTCGGCGACGCCCTCCGGCTCGTCCAGCACCTGGAAGATGCGCTCGCCGGCGGCAGTGGCACGCTGCGCCTGTCCGACCCACATGCCGAGCGACCGCAGGGGCACGACCAGCATCGCGAGGTAGAGGTTGAAGGAGACGAAGGCGCCCGCGGTCAGCGATCCGTCCTGGACCCTCTTCGCGCCGACGAGGAGGACACCCGCCTGTGCGAGCAGCGGGATGAACGAGATCAGCGGCACGTAGAGCGCACGCTGGCGGTTCGCCCGGAGCGTCTGCTCGAAGACCCGCTCGGACCGGTGCTTGAACTTCGCCTCCTCGGACGGCTCCTGCGCGAACGCCTTGACGACGTGGACGCCGACGATGTTCTCCTCGGCGACCGTGGCCACGTCCGCGAGGCGCTGCTGCACCTCGCGCAGCGTCGGGTGGGCAACGTGGCTGTAGCGGTACGCGAGAACGATCAGGGACGGCGTGATCGCAGCGACGATCAGCGCCAGTTTCCAGTCGAAGAAGAAGAGTACGATCGTCACCGACACGACCGTGAGCATGTTCTGGAAGAAGAAGATCAGGCCGTACCCGAGGAAGAAGCGCACGCCCTGCAGGTCGACCGTCGCGCGCGACATCAGCTGTCCGGTCTGGTGGCGGTCGTAGAAGCCGAACGACATGCGCACGAGGTGCGCGTACATGCCGCTGCGCATGTCCATCTCCACGTCCAGGGCCTGCCGCCCGGAGAGCAGCCGTCGCCCGAGCATCAGCAGCGCACGGGCGAGACCGAGGCCGACGATCGCCGCGACGGAAATCCAGAGCAGCTCCTTGTCCCCGCCGAGCAGCGCTCTGTCGATCACGTCGCGACCCGTGACCCAGACGAGCGCGATCTGCGCCGCCTGCGAGCCTATGGCGAGGATGATCGAGATCGCAAGTCCCCGCCGGTAGGGCTTCAGGAACGCGAGCAGGCGAAAGAACGTGCTCCTGTACGACCCCGGCTCCATGTTGTCAATCTAGCTTTCGGTCTGGAGGCGGCGAAGGTCCTCGCGGACGAGCGCGGCCGCGCGGGCGAGCATTTCGCGGTTCGCGGGCGAGTTGAGCCACCCGCTCGCGCCGGAGGGGTGGGGGAGAGGGATTGCGGCGGCGTCGCCGAGCTCGAAGCGGCGGCCGATGCAGCCGGTCAGGTTCGTCTCGCCGAGCAGCTCGCGCACTGCCAGGCCGCCGACGGGAACGACGAGCCGCGGTCGGAGGATCCTCAGCTCGTGCTCGCGCCAGGCGGCGCAGAGAGCGCGCTCCCGTGGGGTCGGGGTCCGATCCCCGCGCCCCGAAGGCGCCTTGCCCGGATAGCAGCGCGTGACAGCGGCGCAGTAGAAGGTCTCGTAGAACTCGTCCTCGTCCAGCTCGAGCCAGGCGCGAAGCGTCCGCCCTGCTCGTCCGCGCCAGGGGCGGCCCTCCTCCGCCTCGACGATCCCGGGCGCCTGGCCGTAGAGGTATGCACGGCGGCCCGCCTGCCCCTCGACGATCGGCTGCGACTCGATGCGGTAGCCGGCGAGCGCGCAGGAGCGGCAGCGGCGATTGTCGCCCTGGAGGGAGGCCAGCGAGCGGTAGTGCTTCGTCACGAGCTGACGACGACGAACCACCGACCGGCGAAGAGCACGTCGCCACCGCCGAGCTCGTCGACGAGCTGCTCCGGCAGGAAGAAGCGCTTGAACACGGGCCACACCGTCCCGTCGCTGACGGGTCGCTGCTGCCACTCGTCGGGCTCGTGACCCGGTCTACGCGCCGCATCCGCGACGACGAGCTCGGCGGCGACGCGGCGCGCCTCGCCGAGAAACGTCTCGCGCTCCGGCGGTTCGAGATGGCCGTAGAAGTGGCCGGTGAACAGACGCTCGAACGAACCGTCGGCAAAGGGCAGCGCAAAGGCGTCGCCGAGCACGTAGTCGGCGTCCGGCGCCTGCTCGCGCGCGACGGCGAGCATCGCGTCGCTCTGGTCGAGCCCGACGATCTCGCCGGGGAGATAGCGCGTCAGGAACCCGGTGCCGCAGGCGACGTCGAGCGTGCGCGCGGGCGCGAGCGCGGCGATGAGACGCTCGAGCTCGGCGCGCTCGGCGATGAAGCTCTCGCGCTCCTCGTCGTCGTAGAACGCCCCGTGGTACCAGTCGTCGTACTCGGGCGCACGGCGGTGGTAGTACTCCTTCAACCCGGACCTAGACTACGTCCGTGTCCTACCCGCTCGAAGCAGTGCCCAACTTCTCGGAGGGGCGCGACCGTTCGACGATCGAGGCGCTGGGGCGGGCGCTCGCGCAGCGCGCGCGTCTCCTCGACCTCCACGTGGACGCCGATCACAACCGCTCCGTGTTCACGCTCGCTGGTCAGCCGGGCGAGCTCGTCGCGGCGCTGATCACGGGGATCGCGTGCGCGAAGGAACGAATCGATCTGCGCCGTCACGAGGGGGCGCATCCGCGTGTCGGCGCGGCGGACGTGGTGCCGGTCGTCGGGGTTCGTCCGGAGGACAGGGAGCGCGCGCAGGCGGCGGCGACCGAGGTTGCGCGTCGCGTGGGGGACGAGCTCGGCTTGCCGGTATTTCTCTACGGCGAGGGACGAGGTCCGGCGTTCTTCCGGCGCGGCGGGCCGGAGGAGCTGCAGCGCCGGCTGGATGAGGGCGAGCTCGCACCGGACTTCGGGCCGGCCAGGCTCGACCCGAACGCGGGAGCGGTGCTCGTCGGGGCTCGGCGCCCGCTGATCGCCTTCAACGTCGTGCTGCAGACCGACGACCTCGAGCTCGCGCGCGAGATCGCGGCGGTCGTTCGCGAGGCGGGCGGGGGCTTCCCCGGTGTGCGCGCGCTGGGCTTCGCGCTGCCGAGCCGCGGCGTCGTGCAGGTGAGCATGAACGTCGAGGATCCCGAGCGGGTAGCGCTCCACGAAGTCGTCGCGCGGGTTCGAGAGGAGGCGGCTGCGAGGGGCGTCGAGGCGGGGGATTCGGAGCTCGTCGGACTGCTCCCCGCGTCGGCGGCGGCAGCGGCGTCCCTTGATGCACTCGGCCTGCCCGCGCTCGACGCATCACGCCTCCTCGAGGTGCGCCTCCTCGGCGGGGACACCGCGTAGCTCGGTCACTCCCGCGGTGCGTGCAAATCGGCACGTCCGGAGTCTACGAGCGCCTCGGGGCTAGACTCGGACGCCGTGAGCGGGCGGGAGCTGACGGGCGAGGACCTGTCGATCGAGGACGTCTGGGCGGTCGCCGTCGAGGGCGAGCCGGCCGTGCTCTCCGACGCGGCGCGGGCGAAGATGAAGAAGGCTCGCGAGCTCGTCGACCGGGCCGCGCACGGCGCCCGCGAGCACACCTACGGGATCAACACCGGCTTCGGCCGCTTCGTCTCCGAGTCCATCCCCGAGGAGCAGACGCGGGAGTTGCAGCTGCGCCTGCTGCGCAGCCACGCGTGCGGCGTCGGCGAGCCGTACCCCGACGAGGTCGTGCGCGCGGCGATGCTGCTGCGCGCGAACGCGCTCGCCAAGGGCTACTCCGGCGCGCGCGTCGAGACGGTAGAGCTCCTGCTCGCCTGCCTCAACGGAGGGCTCGTCCCGCACGTCCCCAGCCGCGGCTCCGTCGGGGCGAGCGGCGACCTCGCCCCCCTGGCCCATCTCGCGCTGCCGCTCGTCGGCGAAGGCGAGGCGTGGATCGCCGGGCAGCAGCTCAACGGACGCGACGCGCTGGCTCGACTCGACCTCGAGCCGACAGAGCTGGAGGCGAAGGAGGGGCTCTCGCTCGTCAACGGCACGCAGTTCATGGCCGCCATGGGCGCGCTCGGCCTCGTCCGCGCCCGCCGGCTCGCACGTGCCGCGGACATCGCGTGCGCGCTCTCGCTCGAGGCCCTGCAGGGATCGCGCACGAGCTTCCTCCCGCAGGTACACGAGCTCCGTCCGCTGCGCGGCCAGCAGGCCTCGGCGGCAAACATCCTCGCACTCCTCGAGGGCTCCGCGATCATCGAGTCACACCGCTGGTGCGACAAGGTGCAGGACGCCTACTCGCTCCGCTGCGCGCCGCAGGTCCACGGCGCCTCGCGCGACCTGCTCGACTACGTCGCCTACACGGTTTCGGTCGAACTGAACGCCGCAACAGACAATCCGCTCGTCTTAGTAGAGGACGAGATGCTCGTGTCGAACGGAAACTTCCACGGACAACCGCTCGCCTTCGCGCTCGACGGGCTCGCGATGGCCGCGTCGGAGCTGGCCAACATCTCCGAACGACGCGTCGAACGGCTCGTCAACCCGAACCTCTCCGACGGGCTGCCCGCATTCCTGACCGTCGAGGGCGGGCTCAACTCCGGGTTCATGATTCCCCAGTACGTGGCCGCCTCGCTCGTCAGCGAGAACAAGGTGCTCGCGCACCCGGCGAGCGTCGACTCGATCCCCACGAGTGCCGGGCAGGAGGATCATGTGTCAATGGGCAACGCCTCGGGGCTGAAGGCCGGGCAGGTGCTGGCCAACTGCGAGCGCGTGCTCGCGATCGAGCTGCTGGCGGGGGCGCAGGGCGTGGAGTTCCTCGCGCCGCTCGAGCCGGGACCGGGCGTGGCCGCGGCGCGCTCCTTCGTGCGGGAGCTCTCGCCGCGCCTGGTCGAGGACCGGTCGCTCTCGCTCGAGATCGAACGGGTGGCGTCGACTGTTCGGGACGGCTCGCTCGTGGCCGCCGTCGAGCACGAGATCGGAGCGCTGCATTGAGGAAGCTGAAGTGGGACCACGGCCCGCCGCCCAAGTCGGCCCATCCGTACCGCGACAGTGCGATCGCCTACGCCGTGCTGGCAGGCATCGTCGTCCTGATCACCGCCGTCACGGGAGGGAGCGTCGTGAAGGGAATCGTCGCCGGCGTGATCGTCTTCGCCGCCGCGACGGCTTACAGCTGGTGGCGCGTGCGCGAACGGCTCCGCCAGCAGGAGCGGGAGTCGAAATGACAGTCGCGCCCGCCCGCGAAGCCCTCGTCGAGGCGCTCTGCGGCGACCTGTCCTCGATCCACGCGCCGAGAGGCACCGAGCTCAACGCCCGCTCGTGGCAGACCGAGGCGCCCCTGCGCATGCTCCTCAACAACCTCGACCGCGAGGTGGCCGAGAAGCCCGAGGAGTTGATCGTCTACGGCGGGTCCGGACGCGCGGCGCGGAGCCACGATGCCCTGCGCGCGCTCGTCCGGTCGCTGCTCGAGCTCGGCCCGGACGAGACGCTGCTCGTGCAGAGCGGCAAGCCGGTCGGCGTCTTCCGCACCCACCCGGGAGCTCCGCGCGTCCTGATCGCGAACGCGATGCTCGTCCCCATGTGGGCGACCTGGGAGGAGTTCAGGCGTCTCGAGGCGCTCGGGCTGACGATGTACGGGCAGATGACCGCCGGGAGCTGGATCTACATCGGCACCCAGGGGATCCTCCAGGGCACCTACCAGACGTTCGCCGCGGCAGCCGAGAAGCATTTCGGCACGGAGGATCTCGCCGGACGCACCGTGCTGACCGCGGGGCTCGGCGGCATGGGCGGGGCGCAGCCGCTCGCCGCGGCCATGCTCGATGCGGCCATGCTCTGTGTCGAGGTCGACCAGGTGCGGATCGAGCGGCGACTCGAGACCCGTTACCTGGACGAGGCGACCGACTCTCTCGACGACGCGCTGGCGCGGGTGCGCAAGGCGGCGGCCGAGCGGCGTGGCCTCTCCGTCGGGCTCCTCGGCAACGCCGCCGACGTCGTTCCGGAGCTCGCCCGCCGGGGCGAGCGCTTCGACCTCGTCACCGACCAGACCGCCGCGCACGACCCGCTCAACGGGTACGTGCCGCAGGGTCTGTCACTGGAGGACGCGGCCCAGCTGCGCGGTTCCGATCCGGACGAGTACCTGCGTCGGGCAGGGGGTTCGATCGCCGTCCATGTCCGCGGGATGCTCGACCACCTCCGCGCCGGGAGCCACGTCTTCGACTACGGGAACAACCTGCGCGGCGAAGCGGTGGCCGCCGGTGTCGAGGACGCGTTCGACTACCCCGGCTTCGTGCCCGCGTACATCCGGCCGCTGTTCTGTCGCGGCAACGGCCCGTTCCGGTGGGCCGTGCTCTCGGGCGATGCGGCCGACATAGCGGCGATCGACGACGACCTTCGGCGGCTGTTCCCCGGCGATGCCATTCTCCAGCGCTGGCTCTCGGTCGCGCCCGAGCGCGTCGCCTTCCAGGGGCTCCCCGCGCGGATCTGCTGGCTCGGCTACGGGGACCGCGCCCGCGCGGGCCTGGCCATCAACGACCTCGTCCGCTCGGGCCAGGTGCGGGCCCCGGTCGTGATCGGCCGCGACCACCTCGATTCGGGATCCGTCGCATCGCCGTACCGCGAGACCGAGGCGATGCGCGACGGCTCGGACGCGATCGCCGACTGGCCGATCCTGAACGCACTCCTGAACACTGCCGCAGGAGCGACGTGGGTCAGCGTCCACCACGGCGGCGGCGTGGGGATCGGCAACTCGATCCACGCCGGCATGGTCGTCGTGGCCGACGGGACGGACGACGCGGCCGAGCGGCTCGAGCGCGTGCTCACGACCGACCCGGGTACCGGCATCCTTCGCCATGTCGACGCCGGGTACGACGAGGCGCTCGACGCCGCCTCCGAGTACGAGCTCGATCTACCCGGCTCGGTCTAGGCCCGCGTAGTCGATCCGTTCGAACGGCCACGACTCGGCGAGCCAGTCGCCTACCGCGCGACGCAGCGGGAGGTCGAACACTGCGCGGTCGGCGCGCACCCAGGAGCGAACGCGCGCGTCGAAGTCGCCGCCGCGGTCCGGATAGATGTAGACGCAGCCGACCACGTCGTCGCCGTCGGGCTCGAGCACCGTGTACGTGAAGCCGGCGCGTTGCACGAAGTCCCGGGCGTGCCCTTCGAGGTCGCCCAGGTTCTCCTCCAGCGTCATCTC
>Ga0066903_100001914_pt1 | contig 15767 bp, 12 predicted proteins | sample PanSoiMetaGPlot1_FD_67491 | JGI IMG/M metagenome (GOLD analysis project Ga0066903, IMG submission 67491) | Tropical forest soil microbial communities from Panama analyzed to predict greenhouse gas emissions - Panama Soil - Plot 1 (version 2) | ecosystem: Environmental > Terrestrial > Soil >... | reverse complement strand
TCGGCGATCCAGGACGCCGGCATCGAGAAGGTGAAGATCCGCTCGGTGCTCACCTGCACGTCGCGCCGCGGCGTGTGCGCGAAGTGCTACGGACGCGACCTCGCCACGGGCAAGATGGTGGAGCTCGGACAGGCGGTGGGCGTCATTGCGGCCCAGTCCATCGGCGAGCCTGGCACGCAGCTGACGATGCGGACGTTCCATATCGGCGGCACGGCCTCGCGCGTGTCCGAGCAGTCGACGCTCGAAGCGCGCAACGCCGGCATCGTCCGGTTCCACGGGATGACCGTCGTGGAAGCGAAGGACGGCGGCCTGGTGGTGATGAACCGCAACGGATCGCTCGTGGTCCAGGACAACAAGGGGCGCGACCGCGAGCGCTATCCGATCGTGTACGGCGCGCGGCTGAAGGTGAAGGAAGGCCAGCAGGTCGAGCAGGGGCAGGTGCTGGTCGAGTGGGATCCGTACACGTTCTCGATCCTCACCGAGGAAGCGGGCCAGATCCGGTTCAAGGACATCCTCGAGGGCCTCACGGTGCACGAGGAAGTCGACGAAGTGACCGGCCTGTCGCGCCTCATCATCGTCGACTCGCCGGACGAGAAGAAGCAGCCGGCGGTCGAGATCAAGGGCAAGGACGGCAAGGTCAATCGGAAGTACCACATGCCCGTTCACGCGCACCTCATGATTCAGGACGGCGACACCGTGTCCGCCGGCGACGTGCTGGCGAAGATCCCGCGGGAAACGACGAAGACCAAGGACATCACGGGCGGTCTGCCGCGCGTGGTGGAGCTGTTCGAGGCGCGCAAGCCGCGCGAAACCGCCGTCATCTCGGAGATCGACGGCGTCGTCAAGCACGGCGGCATCGTCAAGGGGCAGCGGAAGATCATCATCGTCCCCGAGGAGTCGGGTGCCGAGCAGCGCGAGTACGCGCTGCCGCGCGGCGTCCACGTCAACGTGCAGGAAGGCGAGCGCGTGCGGGCGGGCGAGCCGCTGATGGACGGGCCGTCGAACCCGCACGACATCCTGAATGTCCTGGGCGAGAAGGCGTTGCAGTCGTACCTGGTGAACGAAATCCAGGAGGTGTACCGGCTGCAGGGCGTCAACATCAACGACAAGCACATCGAGGTCATTGCGCGGCAGATGATGCGGTGGGTGAAGATCGAGGATGTGGGCGACACGGAGTTCCTCATCGACGAGCAGACGGATAAGTTCCGGTTCCTCGAGGAGAACGAGCGCGTGATTTCGGCGGGCGGACGTCCGGCGCAGGGCCGGCCGCTGCTGCTCGGCATCACGAAGGCGTCGCTCTCGACCGACTCGTTCATCTCGGCGGCGTCGTTCCAGGAGACGACGCGCGTGCTCACCGAGGCGTCGATCTCCGGCAAGGTCGATCACCTGCGCGGCCTGAAGGAGAACGTGACGATGGGCCGGCTGATTCCAGCCGGGACGGGGTTCGAGTTCTACCGCCAGGTGCGCATCCCGGCGGACGAACCGCCGCCGCCGCCGCCGCCGGTGCAGCCGACCGACGAGCTCGACGATCTGGAGCGCGACATGGAGTACTTCGTCGAGCCCGACGAGGCGCTCGCGCCCCGGACGGGAGACCTCGGGGAATAACGGGGAGGTACTTGGGCCGGACCTTCAGGTTCGGCCCTTTTTCTTTTGGGCCAGACCGTCCGCCAGTTGCGATTGTCAGATCGACGATGACATGGCGTCTGGGGATGTCAGGCGTGCTTCCGCCTCTCTCAAGAATTCCACGACGATGGCGTCGTAGCCAGCAAGTTCTCCTAATCTATCGTTAGACTTTGCAGCTCAGTTGCGGGCGTTCGGCGGACCTGAGACCACACGTCCTTTAGGTCGGCTTCACGTTCAGCAGAGAGGCGTGCTTGGGCTGGTAGACGCCGAGTTTCCCGCCACCTGGCATCGTAAGCCGCGTGATCGAGCCCCAGCGCTGCTCGTCGACAGGCGAGCATTGTACCTTCTCCTTATTCATCTCGAAGATGAACGCCTGGACGTCGTCGCACATTAGGAAGAGCTCGTGCAAGTCGTTCTGGTCGGACGGATGCACCGCAACCTCGGCTGGCGGCAGCGCGAAGATCAGCCACCCGTGACCGGCATCGACCGACTTGTACTTGAGCACGTCGCGGAGGAACGCTCGGTCAGCCTCGGCGTCCTTGCTGTAGATGATGACGTGAGCCCCGTGAATCATGCGCCGAGTGTACATGCGCACGAGACGCCGCCCAACCCCGCCGTTGCGGAGTTCGGCCCGACAATCTTCGATACTCCGAGCGCCGAGCCGGTTACGCGGCCCAGTGTCGGTGGCGTGCTCGCTGTGAGAGCTCATAGGCGACTGCGGCTCGCCAATGTAGACTGCCACGCGCGGAGTTTGTAGGCGTGAACGAGGTCGTTATGCGCGCGTTCCGTGTCATCCCTCTCGCCGTTCTGCTCGTGTTCCTCGCCGCCGCAAGGGCCGTCCCGGGCCAGCCGCCGGCGCCACCCACACCGGCGCAACTCCAGGCCTACGAGGCATTCCGCGCCTGGGTCACCACGCAATCCGATCTCCGCCAGGCGAGTGACGAGGTCGTCTTCAAGCGGTACGCGGAGGAGCTGGTGCGGCGCGGGCAGACGGACGCGCAGGCCGCGTCAACGATCGCGACCGTTCGGAGCCTCGGCGACCGCGCTGAGATAGAGCGCTGGAACCGAATACTCACAGCCGAGAACCCTCAGTTCAACACGGCGCCGAATGCGTTCCTGGTCGAGATGACGAAAGGTCTGAAACCCGGACGCTCCCTCGACGTCGGAATGGGACAGGGCCGCAACACGATCTACCTGGCAAAGCAGGGATGGGACTCGGTGGGATTCGACCCGGCCGAGCGGGCGGTCGAGGCCGCACAAGCGCAGGCCCGGAAGCTCGGACTCCACATCACCACCACTGTGGCACGCGACACCGAATACGAATGGGGCGAGGCGCAGTGGGATCTGATCGTTCTCAGCTACGTAGGGGGGCGCGAGTACGTGACCAGCGTCCAGCGTGCGGGGCGGTCCGGAGGTATGGTGGTTCTCGAGGGATTCCACCGCGACGCGACAAAAAGTGGCCCGATCGGCGGCTCCGTCGTCTTCGACACCAACGAGCTCCTGCAGCTCTTTTCGGGCTTTCGCATCATTCGATACGAGGATGAAGACGCGGTCGCCGACTTCGGTCGCGGCACCACTCGCGTCGTGCGGCTTGCCGCGATCAAGCCATAAGGCTGAAAGACACGCCTGTGGACACAGAGCTTCGCCGGCGGATGCTGGCCTACTACGACGAACGAGCTGCCGAGTACGAAGAGGCCTACACCCTTGGAACAGGGACGGCCTCGATGCGCGATCCGGAAGTGTTCAAGGCGGAGGCTCGGGTCCTGACAGGGGTAGTTGCCGGGATCGCGCGTGGCCGGCTCATGGACCTCGCGTGCGGCACCGCGTACTGGCTGCCGTATTATGAGTCGCAGTGTTCACAAATCACGCTGTTCGACCACTCTTCCAAGATGCTTGCCGAGGCGCGCGTGAAGGCCAACCGCCTTGGCATTGTCGACCGATGCGTGTTCCTGCAGGGCGACTTCTTCGATCGGGAATTTGACCAGCGCAGCTATGACACCGCGCTGGTTGGCTTCGTCCTGAGCCACCTCACCGAAGCGCAGGAACCGCTGTTGTTCGATGCCCTTCGGAGAATGCTGGACCCGTCCGGACGGTTCCTTATTCTGGATTCGGCATGGAGCGCTGAGCGCTCGAAGGTCAACGAGAAGGTCGAGCGGCAGACGAGACGCCTGAACGACGGAACGGCCTTCGAAGTCTACAAGCGGTACTGCGATTCGAGCGACGTCGCGCGGTGGGCTCGCAACTACGGTGCCGTGCTGCGCGTCGAGCACCTCGGCCCGGCCTTCTGCGCTGTCTCTGGGACGTTCGACGCAGGCAGCTGACATAGCGTTTGCAGCTATCGGCTTATGCTGAGGCTCGACCCATGAACCAAAGGAATGCCATGGACCCAGCCACTCCGGCTGTTCAAGAGTTTTTCAATCAGTACGCGCGAAGTCGCACCGTCATGGACGTTGATCGCATCGCGTCTCAATATGCCGACTTGTGCATGTTTGCCGGCCCGGATGGTGCCCGGGTTGCCGAGAGGCAGGCAGTCCTGGCGGGTTTCCCAAAGGCGCTGGACCTGTTGAAGACGGTGGGTCACACATCTACGAAGCTTCTGTCGTTACACGAAACGACAGTGGACGACCATTACGCCTTGGTGGGCGCTCAACTCGTATGGCGTTTCGAGAAGGCGGCGGCGCCGCCGGTCGAAGTCAAAGTCGAGTCCACGTTCATGCTGTATACAAAGGATGGTGTGCTCAGGATTGTCTTTCAACAGGAGCGCGAGGATTTCTGGGAGGCACTGCGAGCGCGCGGCGTGTTGCCGGCGCAGGGGCAGGAAGGCCACTAACTCGATTGGTTAGGGAGGGCGTCTTTCTCTGCCGTCCCTTTCTCGTGTACCGCACTATTGGTCGATGCGCAGATGATCGACGACCACTGAGACGCCGTCGGTCTCGCGTGCGAGAGCGAGCGCGCGATCGTGCTCGGCCTTCGACGCAACAGTCCCGCTGACCGTCACAGTGGCACCGCTGGTTGTGACGTCGATCCGGCGCGCCTTGACGGTATCGTCGAGCGCCATCTTGGCCTTGATCTTGGCTGTCACGCCGCCTTCCGCAATCGTCTCCTTGAGCTTCTCGCCCGCCACGGCGGCCTTCTCCCCGAGCTCGGCGCCGCGCTCGCGCGCTTTGGCGGTATCGATCACTCCCGTAGTCCCGGCGGGTCGATCGGCCTTCGCCGGCGCGAACGAGACGCCGTTCCACAGCGCGAACGCCACGAAGAGCACAAGCGCGGACAGGACGAGAATCAGCAGCGCGCGCATATAGCCTCCGCGCTAGGAGATCCAAGCCGGGTGCCACCTCGGCCCGGAACCTCGCCTCAGCTCGCCAGCTCGACAACCTTGAGGAGTCGTCCACTGTCTCGCCTCGGCAGTACCCTGGCGGCGTGCAGGACAGTCGACGGTTGACTGCCCTGCACGTCTCCTCCCGGCTTCAGTCGTGTGAATCGAAGTCGAACATCTCGAACAGATCGCTGACGGCCGGCATGTTCAACGGCACGTACGGATCGATCTGTGCGGACACCGGGTTGGGCAGGTTGTCACGGCTTCGCACGGTCAGGGGATTGAGGAACCAGTTGCGTTCGATGAATTTCAGCACCGACGCGTGATCGGCGTAGTTGTGGACGATCTTTCCGCCGCGCGAGTACTTCGACACCGCGATCATCGGGATTCGCGGGCCATCGCCGAAGAAGTCGATCGGCTGGAAGAATCCCGAGTCCCAGTAGCCCCCGCCCTCGTCGAACGTGACGAAGAACACCGTCTCCTCGAAGAGCTCAGGGTGGCGCTTCAGTCCGTTGACCACGCGCGACGCCAGTGATTCGAGCAGGTCGAGCTTCGAGCTCGCAGGGTGGCCGTCGTCGAAGCTGTCGGGCTTCAGGTACGAGACGGCTGGAAGCTCGCCGCGATTGAGATCGCGGAAGAAGTCGACGGCATCCTTGATGTGCGCTGTGCGCTGGGCCGGATCGCCCATGATGGACGCGGCGTACTGAAACGAATTGCAGATGTCGCAGTACCAGTCGCCTCCGGTGCCGATCAGCACGTCGGCGGGATCGGTCGATCCGTTGTCGAAGCGCGCGGCCGCGTTGAACCCGCCGCCGTAGTACGCCCAGCTGATGTTCTTCTCGTTGAGCGCATCGCCAATGGTCCGGAGCGTCGATGGCGGAGCGGCTGTGCCCGCGTTGATCGCCGCGGTGTTCAGATTGCCGTTGGAGAGAAAACCGGGGCGCAGGTTGTTGATCATGTAGAAGCGGCCGGGCTCGCAATTCGACGCGGTCAGATCAGGGCGCCAGGACAGCGACTTCAGGTAATCCATGATCGGCGTGAATCCAGGCTGCGCCGAGGTGCACCCCGTCCATCGCTGGTCGCGCACGAAGGCGGGATTGGTCGCACTCTTGGGCGTCGGATCGGCGACTGCGGTGCTCGGCGGCGCCGACGGCAACCCCGGAAACTGATCCCAGAACAGCGCGTCGCCCGTCATCATCATCGTGTGCTGAACCGCCGTGCCGCCCATGACCGGCTGATGATAGTTGTCGCTCATGGTGTACTCGTCGGCCAGCCGCTTGAAGACGGGTGCGTCACCCTTCTGGACGTTGTAGAACCCCATCGCGTTCGAGCCCGAGTCGTCGCCGCGGGCGATGCCGACGTATGGATACAGGTCGTTGCGGCACCCGGACGGGTTCTCGAGCGTGGCGTGGGCGACGTCGCAGTCCGATTGCTGCCACATGTGGTAGAAGCGATGCACCATGTCACCGGTGTAGCTGTCGTACGGCAGGGTGTTGCCCGTAATGCTGAACACCGTGTTGGGCAGCGCATTGAATTGAGAAATCCGAGTGTCCGGCTCCGCGCAAGGCGACGGCGGCTCCGTCGGGTCGGCCGTGCAGTTGGTGAGGCCGGTCGCCCCGCTCGTCAGCAGCGGCAGATCGCGCGACGGAATGACTGGTGACAGCGTGTGGAGCTGCAGCGCCGAGAATGTGTCGGTGTCAAACGGCGGAGCGGTTGGCGCCGGATCTTTCACGAATTGGGCAAGCGTCACCGCCTTCGGCGGCGCGCTGCCCGCTTCCGGCGTCGGAAGGAACGGCGCATATGCCGTTTTGTTCGGGTTGATGAGCTTGTCGGTGCTCATGAAGAACGCCACCGGATTGATGGTGCCCAGCTGGAACTGTGCCGCCGCCTCCTGATGCGGACCTGGCGTCCCGTCCGCGTTGATAATGCCCTTCGACAGCAGATTCGACACGTGTTGTCCGTGCCGCGGGACATACGTCGCGTAAATGTTGTCGAAGGTCCGATTCTCTCCGATGAGCACGATCACGTGCTTGATTGGGGTTGCCGTACGCCTTCCCCGATCGTGATGATCCCCCTGGTCATCGTCCTGCTTCCGCTCAGCTGCCACGCCACGCATCGTCGGCACCTGCGTGCCGATCATCGCCGTCAACGCGACGGCGCTGGTCCATCTCGAACGTCGAACGTTCATCGTGTGCGCCTCCTCGGCGGACACACTAGTGAGCGCACGTGTCGTCTTTGTGCCGCAGTGATGACCGTCGCGTCACGTTTGCGACGCGGAAGTTCGAGTGGATCTTTTTCATAAGAATCCGGGAAATAACCTACGCGTCCGACCTCAGCGCTTGATCGCTTCGGATACGATCCCTCGTTCGTTCTGTTCTCGAGGAGGCTCCGTGACAACGTCGAAGACTGGTGTCGTGACAGTGATGATGGTGTGCGCAGCGTCGCTCGCCGGGGCGCAGCCGCTCACGTTGGCCGAAGCAACCGCGCGGGCTCTGCAGCGCAACACAGACATCCGCATCGAGCGCGAGGCAGTGAAGGCGGCCGACGCCAGGGAGCTGCGTGCCCAGGGCAGCTACGATTTCGAGCTGAAGGCGGACGTCTCCGAGCGGCATCACCTGGACCCGATTGTCACGCTGTTTTCGGGCGCCCCTCAGGGAGAGGTGACGCCGTCCAACACCGACTTCAGCTCGTCGGTGTCGCTCAACAAGCTCTTCACGAGCGGGGCCACCACGACCGTGTCGGCGTCGGTCGCGCGCAACATGACGGACAGCTTCTTCACGCTGTTTGTGCCGGCCTACCTGACCTCGATCGGCGTCCAGGCTCGGCAACCGCTGCTGCGTAATCGCGAAACCGATCAGGCGCGCACCCAGCTTCGAGTCACAGCGCTCAACAAGGCGAAGAGCCGTGCCGACCTCCAGCAGCAGGTGCTGAACGTCGTGGCGTCGGTCGAGCAGGCGTACTGGACGCTCGTCGCCGCCCGCCGCGAAGAGGAGGTGCGACGCGACAGCATCACGCTCGCCGAGCAGCAGCGCACCGATACGCAGGCCCGCATCGACGCGAGGACCGCGGCGCCGCTCGACATCGCCCAGCCGACTGCCGAGGTGGAGCGCCGGCGCGGCGACTACTTCGCCGCGCGGGAGAGCGTCGTCCGGGCGGAGCATGTGCTGAAGCTGCTGATCGCAGACGATCCGGCGGATCCCATCTGGAACCAGACGCTCGAACCCTCCGAGCCGGCCGACACCGCGCCGACGAAGGTGGATGTCCAGCGCGCGCTGACTGACGCGTTGGCTCATCGCCCTGAGCTCGTCTCGCTCGGAGCGGACGTCTCGGCCGCCGAGGCGCAGACGGCGCTGGCCAGGGACGCGCTGAAGGTGCAGGTCGATCTCGTCGGCGGCTACAACATGCGCGGCATGGCGGGCACGCACAACCCGGAGACGGTGACGTTCCCTGGTGTCATTTCGCCGTTCCCTGAAATCCTGTCGGGCGCCCTCGGGACCTCGTACAGCGCGCTCTTCAACCAGCGATTCGTCGACGCCTCCATCGGCGTCTCGGTGGACGTGCCGATCGGGCGACGGGCGGCGCACGGCGACCTGGGCGCGGCCGAGGCGTCGCGGGGACAGGCCTCCCTCCAGCTGTTGAAGATGCGCCAGCGGATCGCTGCCGACGTGCTCGACGCCGCCACGGCGCTCGATACCGCGGTCAGCCGGATCCAGGCCGCCCGCGCCGGCCTCGACGCGGCGAACACGCAGCTCATGGCCGAACAGCTGCGGTTCACGGCCGGGACCAGCACCAGTTTCCTGGTGCTCACGCGCCAGAACGATCTCCAGCAGGCGCAGCTCACCGAGATCTCGGCCGCCACGCAGTACCGGCGGGCGCTCACCGAGTTCGCGCGCGCAACTGGCATGCTGCTCAGCGACCGCAACATTACGGTGAAGTGAGGGATGAATGTAGGTGGCTGCTAGAATCGCCGTCACGTGAAGCGGCAAGAACGCACGGTTGGTGTGCCCGAGGTCGTCTTCAACACGAGCACGAGGATTTCTGGCAGCTGCTGCGAACGCGCGGCGTGTTGCCGTCGCAGGATGACTCCGTTGCACCGGCTGATAACCATGGATGACATCGCGCCAAGACGGAAACGTGTGCCTTCTCTCGGAGAGGAGATCGCGAACAGCGTGAGCCACGGCGTCGGCGTCGTGGCGGCGGTGGCGGCGACTCCATTCCTCGTGCTGGGCGGCGCCAGGCGTGGCGGCGCGTTCGCGATTGTCGGCGCGAGCATCTTTGCCGGTAGCGCGGTCGTTCTGTATCTCGCCTCGACTCTGTATCACGCGTTGCCGCGGAACCGCGCGAAACGCGTGTTTCGCGTCATCGATCACAGCGCGATCTTCCTGCTGATCGCCGGCACGTACACGCCGTTCGCCCTCGGGGCGTTGCGGGGCGGCTGGGGCTGGACGTTGCTCGGCGTCGTGTGGGGCCTCGCCGCTCTCGGCGTCACGCTGAAGTCCGTGGCTGGAATCCGATACCCCTGGCTGTCGACCACACTCTATCTGGCGATGGGATGGCTGGTGCTGATCGCGATTCGACCGTTGTGGGCTCACGTGCCGGTCGCTGGCTGGTTGTGGCTCATCGCCGGAGGCCTCGCCTACACCGCCGGCGTTGCGTTCTATGCGGCTGAACGCGTGCGGTACGGCCATTTCGTGTGGCACGTGTTCGTTCTACTGGGTACCGTGTGTCACTACTTCGCCGTGCTGTGGTACGCGGCCTGACCGCTACAATGAGCGCCTCATGACGCCGGAGCGCCTGTCCGCGGGGTCACACCTCGGGCCGTACCGGATTCACAGCCTCCTGGGATCTGGCGGCATGGGCCAGGTCTACAGGGCGTTCGATGCGCGTCTGGGTCGTGACGTCGCGATCAAACTGGCCGCTGAGCGCTTCAGCGAGCGATTCGACCGCGAAGCGCGCGCCGTCGCCTCGCTGAATCATCCCAACATCTGCACGGTGTACGACGTCGGCCCCAACTACCTGGTGATGGAGTTGGTGGAGGGCAAGACCTTGCGCGAGTGGTTCCGGGGTGCGCTGTCGGTGGACCGCAGCCTCGGGATCGCGCGGCAGGTGCTCGAAGCCCTGGGCACGGCGCATCGGGCGGGTGTGGTCCATCGCGATCTGAAGCCCGAAAACGTGATGGTGCGAGCGGATGGCTACGTCAAAGTGCTGGATTTTGGTTTGGCGAAATGGTCGCCGACCGCCGCGCAGCCACAGGCCGAGCGGACGACGATGCACGTCACGCGGCCGGGGCAGATTCTCGGGACGGTCGCGTACATGTCACCGGAGCAGATCCAGGGGCACGACGTCGACGCGCGGAGCGACCTGTTCGCGTTCGGCATTCTCCTGTATGAAATGCTGGCCGGGAGGCATCCGTGGCCGCGGACCTCGGCGGTGGATACACTGCACGCGATCCTCCACGACGATCCGCCCCCGATTGACGTCTCGCCGCCGGTAGGCGCGGGCCTCGCTGCCATCGTCCAGACGCTGCTGCGCAAGCCGCCCGCGGAGCGGTATCCCTTGGCCGAAGCGGTTCGCGAAGCCCTTGCGGCTTCTGCGGCTCATGGAGCTTCATCCCCGAGCGGGGCGAGCGCGAAACGGCTCAGGTCCATCGCCGTCCTGCCCTTCGTGTTCCTGAGCGATGTGGAAGGCAGCCGAGCGCTGTCGCTGGGGTTTGCGGATGCGCTCATTACGATCTTGGGGAACCTCGAGGATGTGGTGGTCGCGCCGACATCGGCGATTCTGAACTACGCCGCCGGTAGCGAACCCGCACGGGTTTGCCGCGATCTGGGCGTTCGCCACTCCCTGCAGGGGACGGTTCAGAAGCTTGGTACGCACTGGCGCGTGTCGATGCAGATGTTCGATGCGACGACGCAGAAGGTTACGCTGTCGGAGAAACATGACTTCGACCTGGACAACGTGTTCGAGGTCCAGGACGAAATCGGGCGTCGGGTCGCGGAATCACTGCACAGTCAGTTTCCGTCAGCGGTGCCGAAGTCGCGCGACCGATACAGCAGCGACCCCGAGGCGTACAGCGAATTCATGGCGGGGCTGCGCGAGAGCTTCTCCGATGAGGAGGAAACGTTGCGGAGCGCCGCCGAACATTTGTCCCGCGCCGTCGAGCGTGACCCGGAATTCGCGCTGGCGCATGCCACCCTGTCCTTCGTCTCGACGAACATTCACTACCAGTTCGACCCGCAGCGCACGTGGCTGCAGCGCGCGGAAGACCATTGCCGCCGGGCCCTGACGCTCGACGCGGCGCTGCCGGAAGGACATCTGGCGCGCGCGTGGATCCTGTGGAGCCCTGCGAAGAACTTCCAACACGCGGAAGCCATCGCCGCGCTGGAACAGGTGCTGGCCGCGCGGCCGAATCTCGAACGGGCTCATAATCGGATGGCCACGATTTGCATGCACATCGGACGGGTTGAGGAAGGGCGAATCGCACACGAGCAGGCGCTGCGGTCGAACCCACGGACCCGCACCGGCAACCTCGAGTACTTCTACATCTACAGCGGGGATTTCGCGCGCGCGGAGGAGGCTGCGGAGGCCTGGTTCCAGGAGCGCCCCGGGAACATGTATGCGTGCGCCACCCGCGTCCTCACTGCGCTGTTGTGCGGAAACCTTGGGCTCGCTGAGCAACGCCTGGCGACGGCTCTGAGACAGCTGCCGTACGAGCCCCAGCTCGAGAGCCTTCAAGGCATGCTGCACGCCCGGCGCGGTCAAACCGACGACGCACTGGAGTGCGTGCGTAAGGCGTTGGATTCCCCGCGGTCCTTCGGCCACACGCACCACACCTACTACAACATCGCCTGCGTCTATGCCGTGCTCGGTGATACGCAGAAGGCGATGGCCTGGCTCGAGCGGAGCGCCGACACCGGGTTTCCGTGCTGGCCGTTCTTCCGGGTCGATCCCCACCTCGAAAGCCTGCGCGAAGAGCCCTTGTTCACACGACTCGTCGAGAGCCTCGTACAGGCATACGCTGGTTTCAAGATCGGGAGGCTATAGCGACGGGAACCTGCGGGCACGTGATACGTTCTTATGTTTATGACGTACCGACAAGCGACCCGCCTGTTCGTGTCGTGCATGGCCGTTCTCTGCTTCGTGTCCTTCTATACCTCCAAGGTCGGCTATCAGACGGCCACCAAGGACCCGATCATCTATTGGGGAATGGCCTTTGGCGGCGCGTTGTTCCAGTTCTCCACGTTCTGGTTCCTGTCCGAGTACTTCGCGCGCGGGACCAGGTCCGATCGCCTGCGCTACGGAGCCATCGCCGGGGCCATCTGTGTCCTCGTGTTCTGGTTCTCGACGCAGTGGAGCGTGGTGGCCATGGGCGGCAAGGACGCGGTCAGCACGGGTATGCAGCGGACCTTGGCCGCAGCCGAGACGCAAGGTCTTCGCCTCTACCGGCGCTCCGCGACCGAGGCCAACCTCGGCCCGCAGCTTCAAACGCTCTCGCAGAACTTCACGGACCTCGCCCGTCGCGAGGCTGGCGGCGCGTTCTCCGGTCTGCAAGGCGAAGGCGATGTGGTGGCGACGCTGCGCAACACGAGCCAGCTGTTTGCGAACCTGGCGGCCTCTGTCCAGGGCGTCGACCGCGACTCGCGCCAGAACTACGACCACGCCCGCCAGCTCATCGCCGACGCGCGGGCCTCGGCGGCCCGGATCGAGGGCGCGGACATCTCGGACGGCGAGGAGGTTCGCAAGAACACGCTCGAATTCGCCAAGCACCTCGGGGAGATCAACGAGGTGATGGCCCGCATGGCACGGACGTCGTCGGTCGGATTCATCCGCACCGTCAACAACAACCTGACGTCGTTGACGCTCTCCGCGAAAGCGGGCGATCGGAGTGAACAGAAGCAGGCGGTCGAGCGCCTGAAGACGCTCGTCGACGGTGCAAAAGCCGTGGTTGGCCAGATTACGGCCGCCAGCGACGGCGACGACACGAGCGTGGAGATCTTCACGGTGCTCTCCACACAGCGGGCCGTCTGGACGTACTGGCGCGACATCCTCTATGCGTGGGCTGGCGCGACGACGCTCGACTTCGCGCCGCTGTTCTTCATGGTGCTCCTCGGCACGGCGTACGATCGCGAACGCGACAACCGGAAGCAAGACGACGCGGCCAGGGCGCTGGCACTGTCCACTTCAGCCCTGCGGGATTCCCTTGATCAGCGATGGGGACCCCATCGCTGACGGCGCGCCGGGTCCAATGCGCTGAAAGAAATCACGGGTCTCCGTCCTACGAAATCAGAGCGGCTGCGATTCCCGCAGCGCGGTTGTGAAGATTTCGTAGGGAGGACGCAAGAATGAACAGGTCTGGAACACTTCTGGCACTAACGGTTCTCGCGGGACTGGCGTTCGCAGTCCCTGCTTACGCCGAAAATGACGAACCCTTCAGGTTCAACCTGGTGCCGACGTCGACGACATGCTTCGAGAATGCGTTGGCCACGGTGACGGTCATTCCCGGGGAGGAAAAACGGGGAGTGGATACCCTGCATCTGAAGGCGGAGGGGCTGCCGCCGCATACAAGCTTTACGGTCTTCCTGACTGAACTCGCCGTGCTCCCGTTCGGCGCGTCCGAGTACATCGCCGAGTTCACCACGAATGGGGCAGGAAAAGGATCGGTTCGCGTGGATGCCGTCATCGACGAGGCGTTCGCGTTTGACGGGAACACGAAGGTTCGCAAGGAGCTGAATCACGTGGTCGTGTGGTTCGCCGACCCGCAGGACGATGACGTCTGCTTCGGGCCGGGAGCCGGACCCGTCACGCCCTTCGATGGAGACGGTCAGGCTGGCGCGACCGTGCTGTCCTCGAAGAATTTCCTGCCGTACGCACCGCTTCCGTAGGGCCAGGCTACCAGGCGGGGTTCTTTCCCGACATGTACGCCCACTCGTCGCGGTTCTCGTTGTAGATGCGCCGCTTGGTGAAATACCACTGGCCATTGACTCTCACCAACTGGTCTTCGTAGTGGCCGAAGCCGTCGAAGACGCCGGCGCGTTTCGGATTGTCGTTCGAGTAATGGAACCAGTAGGCGCGCCCGGTCGCCTTGTTGCCCTCCACCTTGATCACGATGTTCGAGATGTTGTGGCGGCCGACGGCCGGACGCATCCCTTCCGTCGCCTTTGGCTGCGGCATCCGTGCGATCACGTCCTTGATCGCCTGCCGTCCCTTGATTTCGCCAGAGCCGACGTCCAGGATGCCGTCCTCGGTGAACGTCGTGACGTAGAGGTCGGGATCGTGGAAGTCCATCGCAAAAAGATAGCGCGCCTGGAGGTCCTCGATCGCGGCGCGATCCTCGGCATAGCTGGTCCCCGCCGCGCTGGAGGTGATCGACACCAGGATCAGGGTTGCGAACGTGGCCGCGGCCGCGGCCACGAGCGGAGCTGAGAGTTTACGCACGCCATCCTCCTTGTCGGCGCTGTCGACCCGGTCGACATGACGCCCGGGCAGTCTACACCCGTGCCCGCCTGCTAGAATCGCAATCGCCTGAAACGGCCATCCTCATGTCACTGACGACGGGCGCGCGGCTCGGCCCCTACGAGATCCTGGCCCTCCTCGGCACCGGTGGTATGGGGGAAGTGTGGAAGGCGCGCGACACGCGGCTCGATCGCATCGTCGCAGTGAAGCGGCTCACTGGACGCCATGGCGAGCGGTTCGAGCAGGAAGCGCGAACGATCGCGGCGCTCAATCATCCGCACATCTGCCAGATCTACGACGTGGGCGCCGACTACCTGGTCCTCGAGTACATCGAGGGCCGGACGCTGGCCGATCGTCTTCGCAGCGCCGGCAAATCTGGCCTGCCGGCGGACGAGGCCCTCGCCGTCGCGCGGCAGATTGCGGAAGGCCTCGAGGAAGCACACCGTTCAGGCATTCTGCATCGCGACCTGAAACCGGCCAACGTGATGATCACGACGAAAGGCGTGGCGAAGCTGCTCGACTTCGGCCTCGCCCGTCTCGTCAGCGCGGACGCCGACGTCACGCGAACGCAGGAAGGCACAGTCCTAGGTACGCCTGCCTACATGTCGCCGGAGCAGGCCGAGGGCAAGCCGCTGGATGTCCGATCGGACATCTTCAGCTTCGGGGTCGTTCTGTACGAGATGCTGTCAGGGCAGCGGGCGTTCGGTGGAACGACGACGGTGCAGGTGTTGAATGCCGTCCTGAGAGAGACCCCTCCGCGGCTCCAGACGCGGCCCGTGCTCGACCGCATCGTGCGACAGTGCATGGCGAAGCAACCGGGCTCCCGATTTCAGACGATCGCCGAGGTTCGGATGGCGCTGGAAGAGGCCGTTCGAGAGCCGCGCTCCGCCGCCACACCTGACGCGCCACAGCCGTCCATCGGCCCGTCCATCGCTGTGTTGCCATTCGCCAACATGAGCGCAGACAAGGAGAACGAGTATTTCAGCGATGGTCTGGCCGAGGAGATCATCAACGTGCTGGCCAACATGCCTGGCTTGAAGGTGGCCGGGCGCACGTCCTCCTTCTTCTTCCGCGGAAAGGACGTCGAGTTCGAGGAGATCGGCCGCAGGCTCAACGTCGATCACATTCTGGAAGGCAGTGTGCGCAAGGCAGGCAGCCGGATCCGCGTCACGGCACAGCTCATCAAAGTCGCCGACGGCTTTCATCTCTGGTCGGAACGCTACGACCGCGAATTGACGGATATTTTCTCGCTGCAGGATGAGGTCACGCACGCCATCGCCACGGCGTTGCAGGTGAGGCTGGCCCCGGAGACCGCCGCGCCGCGGCGTCACACACCGGACCTTCGCGCGTACGACGCGTACCTCAAGGCGCTGGATCA
>Ga0066903_100001912_pt1 | contig 15768 bp, 17 predicted proteins | sample PanSoiMetaGPlot1_FD_67491 | JGI IMG/M metagenome (GOLD analysis project Ga0066903, IMG submission 67491) | Tropical forest soil microbial communities from Panama analyzed to predict greenhouse gas emissions - Panama Soil - Plot 1 (version 2) | ecosystem: Environmental > Terrestrial > Soil >... | reverse complement strand
GTCACCTCGCCCTCGCGCGGCGCCACCCGGTCGTGCCGCACGTCGCCGACGATCACCGCGCCGTCCTCCCCCACGTTCATTTGCGAGCGGTGGTCGTCGCCGATCTGGATGCGCTCGACGAATCCGAACGCGCCGCTCAGCCACTCCACGGCAGCGCGCACGTCGGGGTAGATCAGGACCGGGATGACGGTCGCGGACGGGATCGACCGGTTCGGGCGCACGGCAGGCAGGGTAATCGTTTGCCGCTGCTCGACGGGCAGACGTGAGAGATGCGCGGAGCCCTCCGGTTCGGCTAAGCGTCGTCGAACGCCGGAGACCTCAGCCGTGTCGCCGGGAGCGCTAGGTGGGGTCGTTCGACCTGGCGGTGCAAGCCTTGTTGCCGCCGCGGACATCGTCTGCGGCGCTGTCCTCGGCCTCCAGATCGGCCACGACGTCAGCGTCGAGGTCGAGATCGTCGTTCTGCTCGTCGGGTCGCTTGGGATCGGTCACGACAGACTCCTCGGTAGGTTGCCGGGCAGGTTGCCATACGGCAATCACCGGCACAAGCGGCCTTTCCCGAAGCCCTCTGTTGCTACTCAGGCGTAGACGCCGTCGGCAACCGTGGCGCCGTCGGGCAGCCTCGACTCGTCCGCACGGCGGAGCGCGTCCGTCAGAAGCTCCTTCACCTCGGCTGCGAGGGCCTCGTCCTCCTCGTCGCTGAACTCGGCGTGCTCGACGAGCCAGGTGCGGAAGCGCTTGACCGGGTCGCTCGCCGCCCACGCCGTGAACATTTGCTCGGGCACGTAGAACGCGTCGTCGTGCACGGCATGGCCTTCCATGCGCAGGGTGACCGACTCGATCAGCGTGGGGCCGCCGCCTGCGCGCGCCTTCTCGATCGCGCGCCGCGCCTCGCCGTAAACCGCGAGGACGTCGGTTCCGTCGACGACCACCCCTTCGAAGCCGTACGCGGCGGCGCGGTCGGCAAGCTGCGAACAGGCGTACTCGAGGTGCGTCGGCGTCGAGTACGCCCACTGGTTGTTGTCGCAGACGAACACGACCGGTAGCGCGCGCAACGCGGCGAGGTTCATCGCCTCGTGCACGTCGCCGCGCGCGGACGAGCCGTCGCCGAACCACCCCACGGCGACGCGTGGCTCGCCCCGGATGCGAAAGGCGAGCGCGCAGCCGACGGCAACCGGGAGCATCGCGGGCAGATGGCTGACGATCGTGATCTGCCCGCGCTCGAGCTCGCCGAAGTGGACGTTGCCGTCCCGGCCGCGGGACGGCCCGTCGACGCGGCCGAGGTAGTTGGCCAGGATCCGCCACGGCTCGGTCCCGCGGTGGATGTGGACCCCGACGTTGCGGTGGAGCGGCGTGCCGACGTCCTCGGGCTGCATCGCCGCGGCCACGCCGACCGACGCCGCCTCGTTGCCCCGCCCCGTGTAGAACGAGCCGGGGATCTTGCCCTGCTTGTAGAGCGTGTGGCCGGCCTCCTCGAGACGCCGCGTAACGAGCATCGAGCGGTAGAGCCCGACGAGCTCGTCGCGGCCCAGGCCGAGTTCCTCCATCGCGCGACGCTAACGCATAGGGTCGGCGCGTGTTCGACGACGGCCGGCCGACCGTTCGCCTACGAGCGCGATGCGGAGGCGTATGATCGCGCCCCAACCGCCCAAGGAGGAGCGATGGACCACGCCGCGACGATTCGCCGCGCCTACGACCTGATCAACGCCGGCGACCTGGAGGGGTTCGGAGCGCTGATTTCCGACGATCTGGTCGAACACGACACGGCACCCGGCCTCGAGCCGACGAAAGAGGGCGTGTTGCAGTTCTTCGCGATGTACCGCGCCGCGTTTCCGGACCTTCGGATGGAGCCGGAAAAGGTCTTCGTCGACGGGGACACGTCCGCCGTCTACTACCGGGCAACAGGCACGCAGACGGGTGAATTCATGGGCATTCCCGCCACCGGCAAGAACATCGACGTGCACGGCGTGGACATCGTGCGCTTCGGCGACGACGGACTCGCCCGCGAGCACTGGGGCGTCTTCGATGCGCTCGGGATGATGCAGCAGCTCGGGGTCGTGCCGGAAGGCCCGCCGGCCTAGGCGGTGAGGCACGCCCGCAAGGAGCTGACCTTCGAGCTACCGGAGCGCCGCGGCTACCTGAACATCACGCCGCAGGTCGAGGAGTTCGTCCGCGAGAGCGGGATCCGCGAAGGGCTCTGCCTCGTCAACCCGATGCACATCACGGCGGCCGTCTACGTGAACGACGACGAGCGCGGGCTGATCCAGGACATCGACGACTGGCTCGAGCGACTCGCGCCACACGAGCCTGTGTCCGGCTACCGCCACAACGTCGGCGAAGACAATGCCGACGCCCATCTCAAGCGGCAGCTCATGGCCCACCAGGTCGTGCTCGCCATCACCGAGGGCAAGCTCGACCTGGGGACCTGGGAGCAGGTGTTCTACGCCGAGTTCGACGGCCGCCGGCGCAAGCGTGTGCTCCTGAAGGCGATCGGCCAGTAGCCGGCTCCGGCTCCCTAGAGCGTCCGATTGAGGTCGATCAGGAGCTCGCGGAGCTGGGCGAAGCGTTCCGGGCCGAGTCGGGCGCTCCAGTCGGACTCCACCTCCGCGACCGCGGAACGGAGGACGGGCACCGCCGACTCGGCGCGCGGGGTGAGGGCGATGCGCTTGGAGCGCAGGTCGTCTGGGTCGGGCAGGCGCTCGAGGTACCCGAGCCGCTCGAGCTGACCGAGCTGGTAGTTGAGCGCCTGCTTGCTCATTCGTAGCCGGGCGGCCAGCTCCGAGGGCTTCGCGCCCTGAGGGCCCGGATACTGGAGGACGATCAGATGCGCCGGTTCGAGGTCGTCGAAGCCCGCCTCGTGCAGCCGCTCGAGCATGTGCCGCCGCACGGTTTCGAGCGGCATACGCAGGAGAGCCCCGATCAGCGGGGGGCCGAACGGCGACTCGGCAGATGAGTTGGTAAAAGAACTTGACGAATTTGTCGTCATGCGATATCGTCAAAACACTTTACCATCCACAATCAGAAGGAGCGACGATGACCACCATCATGCGCGAAGAGATCCGGATCGGACAGCTTGCGATCAGGTTCCTGGTCGAGGGCCGGGAGTCGGGAGGATCTGTCGCCCTCTTCGAGTTCGACATCCCTGCCGGCGCGAAGGTGCCCGTCGCGCACAGCCACGACGCGTACGAGGAGACGATCTACGGGCTCGAGGGCATCATGACCTGGACCGTCGACGGCGTTGCCACAGACGTCGGCCCAGGTGACGCGTTGCTCATCCCGCGCGGCGTCGTCCACCGCTTCGACAACCAGCACGACGTCGACGCGAAGGCGCTCGGGATCGTCAGCCCGGGCGTTCTCGGACCCGAGTACTTCCAGGACATCGCCGCCGTCGTGGACGCTGCGGCCGGCGGCCCGCCCAACCTCGCGGCGATGGGGGCGGCGATGAAGCGCCACGGCCTGACCCCGGCAGCCTAGGCGACGGGAGTTCCTGAGGGGCGACGCGAGTCGCCCCTCAGGGCCCTACGGCTTCCAGATGTAGGGCGTCGTCGTCGTGACCGGGACGAAGCCGAGCCGCTGGAGGATCGGGTTGCTGTCGTCCGACGCCTCGGTCTCGAGGTAACGCTTGCCACGCTGCTGCGCCAGGTTGGCGCGGTACGTGACGGTAGCGCGATAGATGCCCTTGCGGCGCCACTCCGCGAGCGTCGCTCCACCCCACAGCGTCCCGAACTCCGTGCCGGCGTCGAACCGGATCCAGGCGGCGCACACGACGGTGTCGCCGGCCTCGGCCACGACGATCGTGATCGAGTCGGGATCGAGCGTCTGCTCGGACTCGAGCATGTCGACGACCCATGACTCCTCCTCGCCCCAGACAGCCGCTTCGAGCCCCTCGACGCGCTCGAAGTCTGTGCGGTCGGTGACCTCGCGCAGCGTGACGCCCTCGGGGAGGATGGGCTCGCAGGCGATCTCGTCGACGCGGGCAATGACGACCGTCTCCGTCGGCTCGGGCTCGAAGCCCGCAGCGCGAAGCCGGTCGGGCAGGTCGGCCGGGCGATCGTGGCTGTGGTACTTCCACTCGAACCGCTCGCCGCGGTCGCGAAAGAACTCGATCTGTCGGGCGATCAACTCGTCGAGCTCGGCGCCCTCGAGCCCACCCAGGTCGCGGTAGAGCACCCACCCCTGCTCGCCGGGGCCGCCGTAGAAGCGCACGACGGGTCCGTCGCGCTCGGCGACCTCCCCTTCGGGCAGCCTCTCGGGCACGCGGCCGCGGAGCTGGGCGTCGAAGACGACGAGTAGATCGTTCGCATTCACACGTATAGGCTCCCGTCGCGACAGCATCGCACGCGAACGAATCCACCGGAGGCCGGCCGGCAGTACCTCTCCGACAATGGCGTTCACGATCCAGGCGACCGGACCGACGGGAGAGCTCCTCGAGCGATCCGCGCAGCTGGACGCGCTCGGAGAAGCGTTCGCAAGCGCGCGGGAGGACGGCCGTGGGCGCCTGGTGCTGATCAGCGGGGAGGCGGGTGTCGGTAAGTCCGCGCTCATGCGCGCCTTCTGCGAAGACCGGGCCGAATCCGTGCGCGTCCTCTGGGGCGCATGCGACTCCCTGTTCACGCCGAGGCCACTCGGCCCCTTCGTCGACGTCGCCGCTCTGACCGGCGGCGCGCTCGACGAGGTGGTGCACCGCGACGCCAAGCCCTACGACGTGGCCGGTGCCCTGATCCGGGAGCTGGGAGCGCGCGCGCCGACGATCCTCGTCCTCGACGACCTGCACTGGGCGGACGAGGCCACGCTGGACGTGCTCACTCTCCTCGGCCGACGGATCGACGGAGTGGACTCGACGGTCGTCGTCGCCGCCTACCGCGACGACGAACTCGATGTGGGACACCCCCTTCGTGTCGTGGTCGGCGAACTGGCCCGGGCCGAAGGAACCTCTCGTTTGCTCGTCGAGCCGCTGTCCCCGAAGGGCGTAGCCGTGCTCGCCGAGTTCATGGGAGTCGAGGCTCGCGAGCTCTACCGTCGCACCGAGGGCAACCCGTTCTACGTGACGGAGGTGCTCGGCGCTGGAGGAGAGGCGATTCCACCCACGATTCGCGACGCAGTACTCGCCCGGGCCGGCCGGCTGAGCCTGCACGCGCGCCGGCTGCTCGAGGCGGCCGCGATCGTCCCCACAGGCTGCGAGCACTGGCTCCTGGAGCAGCTCGAGCCCGAGGAGATGGGTCACCTGACCGAGTGCCTTGCCTCCGGCGTCCTTGCCGACGACGGCATGACGGTCCGCTTCCGCCACGAGCTCGCCCAGCTCGCGCTCGAAGAGACGATCGGACCCAGACGCCGGCTCCTGCTCCATCGCGCCGCGCTCGACGCGTTGTCGAAGCGTCCGGAACGCGAGCTCGATCCTGCGCGGATCGCCCATCACGCAGAGGGCGCCGGAGACGTCGAAGCCGTCCTCAGGTTCGCGCCGCTGGCGGGCGACCGGGCCGCGTCCGCTGGAGCGCACCGGGAGGCCGCAGGGCAGTACGGCCGTGCGCTGAGGTTCGCGGAGTCTCTCTCCGACGTCGCCCGTGCAGAGTTGTTCGAGCGTCGCTCGTACGAGTGTTACCTGACCGACGAGAGCAGCGAGGCGATCGAGGCGATCTCCAGCGCGCTCGATCTCTACCGGTCTGCCGGCGACCGGCTCAACGAGGGGAAGGCGTTGCGCTGGCTCTCGTACATCCTCTGGTGCCCCGGCCGGACCGAAGAATCGCGAAGAGCCGGTTGGGAGGCAGTGCAACTGCTCGAGCCGTTGCCGCCGGGACGTGAGCTGGCGATGGCGTATTCGAACCTCGCCCATCTGTACCTGGCGGCATGCCGGGGTGGCGAGGGCGTGAAATGGGCGCAGCGCGCACTCGAGCTCGCGAGGAGCGTCGGTGACGTGGAAACCGAGGCTCACGCACTGGCTTCGATCGGGATCGTCGAGTTCGACGCAGGAGGCAAGGAGAAGATCGAGGAGAGCCTCGAGCTCGCCGATCGGGCCGGGTTCGGCGAACAGGCCGCCCGCGCCTTCGACCTCCTCGCCGAAGTCCCGGTCGAGACCAGGGCGCACGACGAGGCACGCCGGTACCTGGACCAGGGGATCGAGTACTGCAGCATCCGCGGCATCGAGCTCCTTCGGCTCTACCTCCTCGCCAATCGCGCGCGGCTCGAGCTCCAGGAAGGACGGTGGGAGGAGGCCGCCGACACGGCTTCGGCAGTTATCCGCATCCCCCGGACATCGACGTCGCCGCGCATCACGACGCTGTCAGTGCTCGCGCGCGTACGGGCCCGCCGCGGCGACCCGGAGGTCATGGAGCTGCTCGACGAGGCGTCGTTACTGGCCGAGCGGACGGACGAGCTTCCACGTCTCGGAGCGGTCGCAATCGCGCGTGCGGAGGCGTTCTGGCTCGCAGGCGACCACGAGGCGGTTCTCGACTCGACGAGCGCTGCGTTCGAACTGTCGAAGGAGCTGCGCACGCCGTGGTTCTGCGGGGAGCTCGCGTGCTGGCGGCGGCGAGCCGGGGCCGAGGAGCCCGTGCCGCTCAAGGTGGCCAAGCCCTACGCACTCGAGATCGAGAGCCAATGGGAGCAAGCGGCGACACTGTGGTCGAGTCTCGGCTCCCCCTACGAAGCAGCCCTCGCGCTCGCTCACTCCGACGAGCCCGCGGCGTTGCGTCACGCGCTCGAGCAGCTCAACGGGATGGGAGCTCGTCCGGCGGCGGCGATCGTCGCGCGCAAGCTCCGAGAGCGCGGGGAGCGCAGCCTGCCACGCGGGCCGCGGCCGGCCACGCGGGAAAACGCCGCGGGGCTGACAACTCGCCAGCAGGAGGTGCTCGCTCTCATGGCGCAAGGGCTGCGCAACGCCGAGATCGCCGAACGGCTGGTCGTGTCGCAGAAGACCGTCGACCACCACGTGTCGGCGATCCTCCGCAAGCTCCTGGTTCGCACGCGCGGCGAGGCGGCCGCCCGAGCTTTCGAACTCGGGCTGCTCGCCCAAGATCGGTAGCCGCAATCCGCAAGATAGGGAAGGCTTCCCGATGACGCGGCGACGACGTCGACCTACCGTCGAGGGCCATGCCACGCTACCTCGTCGAGCGAGCGTTTCACGACGGCTGGGACGCCGGAGGCGACCTCACGGAGGTCTGCCGCCAGATCCTTGAGCGGAACCGAGACGAGGTCACGTGGCTGCACTCGTATGTGAGCGACGACTGCAAGCGGCTGGTCTGCGTCTACGAGGCGCCGAGCCCGGAGGCGATCCGGAGGAGCGCGGCTCGTAACAACCTGCCCGTCGAGTCGATCACGTCGGTGCGCGTCCTCGATCCCTATCACCTCAAACGCTAGGAGGATTCATGCGCAAGATCATGCTCCTGGTCGCCCTGGCCACCGTGGCAACGGTCGCTGTCGTTGCCGTGTCGTCGTCGGGCGCGGCTCCGAAGGCGCCCGACAGAGCCGCCACGACGGTCAGCCCGTCGCTCGTCTCGTGGCTGGCCAAGGCCCGCGTAGCGACCGCGAAGTACGCGACCAACCTGAACGCGGCGAAGGCGGCCGGCTACGGGATCATCACGAAGATGATCCCGGACATGGGCTTCCACTACATGAACCCGAAGGTCACCGGCTTCGACCCGGCCAAGCCGCCGATCCTCGTGTACGAGAAGACAGGTAACGGATGGCAGCTCGGCGCGGTCGAGTGGGTGTTCACGGCCAAGCCCAAGACGCCGCCGCTTCCGGGCGCCACATACGGCGCGTTCGGCGCCGGCTGTCACTACAAGGATGGGAGCTACGTTCCCGCCGAGACGCAGGACTCGTGCCCGGCGACGGCGCCGGGGTCCGGATCCGCGTTCAACTTCTGGCATCCGAACCTGATCACCCTGCACGTCTGGCTCTGGTACCCGAACCCGTCAGGGCTGTACTCGGGCACCAACCCACTCGTCCACCCCTTCAACTAGGCCCTCCCGCGGAAGGGGCTCCAACCGGAGCCCCTTCCCAGCCTGTGCCCCGGGCCAACTCGGGGTGCTGATCCCTCGATCGAGGCTCCCTTGAGAGGAGGATGCGTCCGAAGCACGGGTGGTGAACCCCGCTTCTCCGATCCGGGCAGAGCCGGCCGCCCCGGCGCCTCCGCGGGACGCAGGGCGCGTGATCCCGTTCCCCGCGTCCGCGCAGGCCGTCGAGCTCAGCGCGCACGAATGCGCCTGTCTCGAGCTGGCGGCGAACGGATGCGACCTTCGTGAGAGCTCCAGGCTGCTCTCGGCCTCCGCGTCGACGTTCGTCGCGGAGGAGACCGTGCGGTCGCTCCAGACGCGCGCTCGCCACAAGCTGAACGCGCGCACCCTGGCGCACGCCGTCGCGATCGCACTCGACCGCGGGCTCTTCGAGCTCCACGGATCGCCCGCTCCAGGCGGGTCCTTCCTCGAAGGCGTGCGGGAGTGACGACTGCGCTCCTCGCCGTCTTCCTGGCGTGGCTGACCCTGTCGGCGTGGGTCGTCGCCGACCGCGTCGTGTACGACCGGGTCGTCGCCGGGGTTCGGAGGGGCTCGAGACATCACCGGTTGCGGTGGCGAGCGGTGGCGCGTCTGGCCGCTGATTCGTCGTCCGACCCGGAGCTCGCCGAAGCGCTCACGCAGTACGTCCTCGAGACGGACGAGTGCAGAGTCGTCGCCACCGCCCTCGATCCCGGTGTGGGCTGGCGGGGTGTTCAGGCTGTCCGCATCCTCGCCCGGGCCGGGCGTCCGGAGGCGCTGCAGGCGCTGGAGCGCATGGTGTCCAGCGGAGACGAGGATGTCCGTGCGGCAGCCGTGACGGTTCTCGGAGACGTCGACGGCGAGCAGGCGACCGCGCTCCTGATCGATGCGCTGCGGACCGGTGCCTGTCCGCCGCTGTGGGCCTCCGCCCTGCTCGAACGTCGGCCGATCCCGAAGACGCTTCTCCTGCCGCTTCTCGGCGACGAGGCGCCCGAGGTGCGGGCGGTGGCAACCCGGCTGCTGTCCCGCGTCGACGCGTCGGAAGCGGAGGTCGACGAGATCCTGCTTCGCCTCTGCGGTGACTCCGAGGCGGACGTCAGGGCGGCGGCCTGCGGCGCACTGTCCGAGCGGGGCGGTGCCGGAGCCGCCAGGCGGATCGCACCGATGCTCCGTGACCCGGTCTGGTTCGTGCGGGTGCGGGCCGCTCGGGCTCTCGGCCGCCTTCACGACGTGGAGAGCGCGGACAAGATCGCTGCTCTCCTGGCGAGTCAGTCCTGGTGGGTGCGTCAGGCGGCGAAGGACACCCTCGTCGAACTCGGCCCTGCGGTGAAGGACAAGCTCGTTCCGTGGCTCGATCATCACGACGAGTTCGCCCGGAACGGCTGTGCCGAGGTGCTGCAGAACCTGGGCGTCGTCGCCGATCTCGTGGCGGAGGCGGACGACCGCTCCAACCCGGCTCGTGCGGCGGCCGCCGTGGCGCTGCTCCGCAAGATCCTCACGGCCGGCGGCGAACGCGTCGTCGACGCCGCCACGGAGACTTCCGGTTTGCTCGACCAGACACCCTTCGGCGCTCCGGCGGCGAAGGTGCGGGCCGCGTAAGAGCGGGGTGATCGAGTTGAACCAGTTCCTCTACGCGATGGTCCTGGCGTGCTTCTTCTATCTCGGAGTCATCTTCCTCGTCGACGTCGTGCTGCTCGCCGTCTCGGCGCTCGAGAACGGCCAGAGGATCCGCCAGCGCCAGGCCGAGAGTCTGGAGACGGTCTTCGCCTCCGAGTACGTGGTGCCCGTCAGCGTCGTCGTTCCCGCCTACAACGAAGAGGCGGTCATCGTCCCCGTCGTCCGCTCGCTGCTCCGGCTCGAGTATCCGCAGCACCAGGTCGTCGTCGTCAACGACGGCTCGAGCGACGGCACGCTCGCTCTGTTGCAGCGGGAGTTCAGCCTCGAGCGGCGTGCGACGTTCGCGCGGCAGACGTATTCGCGCGGCACCCATCCCGTGACCTACCACAGCCGCACCGACCCGCGGCTCCTGGTCGTCGACAGCCGGGTCAACGCGGGGTCGAAGGCGCTCGCGCTCAATCTCGGGCTCGACTTCTGCCGCTACCCGTACGTCTGCTGCGTCGACGGGGACACGATCTACGACCGCCGCGCCCTGGTCCGCGCGATGGCGCCCGTCCACCGTGACCCCGAACGGGTCGTCGGCGTCACGAGCAGGATCGGCGTCTCGACGCGGCCGGAACTGCATGCCGAGGACGACCAAGCCGGTGACGCTGCCGACATGTCCTTCCTGGGCGCGTTCCAGCATCTCGAGTACCTGCGCTCGTTCCTCAACGACCGTCTCGCATGGAGCCGACTCGGCTTCATGCTCTGCACGAGCGGCGCCTTCATGCTCTACCGGCGGGAACTCGTGGATGAGGTGGGTGGCTTCTCGCCGGAGTTCAGTTGCGAGGACATCGAGATCACGTTCCGGATCCACGAGCATCTCCTGCGAACGGGCCGCGACTACCGGATCGTCGCGCTCCCGGACAAGGTCGCGACCACCGAGGGCCCTGCGTCGCCGGGCGCCCTCGTCAGCCAGCGCGCCCGGTGGCAGCGCGTGACGCTCGAGACCATCTGGCACTACCGCCGGATGATCGGCAATCGGCGGTACAAGACCGTCGGTCTCGTCGGCACGCCGTTCTTCTTCCTGTCCGAGGCGCTCGCGCCGGTGTTCGAGGTGATCGGGACGATGACTGTCTTCCTCGCCGTCGCGCTGGGAGTGTTCGACTGGGAGGAGTGCATCGTCTTCCTCGGGGTGATCACGTTCGCCAATGCCCTGCTGGCGACGGCCGGGATCTGGCTCGAGGATGCGTCGTCCCGCGACTACCGCGTGCGCGAGATCGTCAGGCTGGTCGCGCTCGGCCCGCTGGAGCTCCTCGTCTATCGGCCGATTCTGGCCTGGGCTCGCATCAGGGGGACGGTGGGTTTCCTCCGCGGCGAGCGCGCCTGGGGGAAGTTCGACCGCAACGACCGGGGCGCGCCCGGCGCGGTGTTTCCCGCGACGGGTTGACCGTCGCTGCCAAGCTGTCGGGTGTGATCGTCGTGATCGGCGCCGGGCCGGCCGGGCTTGCCTCGGCGGCCATGCTGAGGCAGACCGGCCGGGACGTGGTCGTTCTCGAGCGTGGCGCGGTCGGCGAAGCCTGGACGAAGCGGTACGACCGGCTGCAGCTGCACACGGTCCGGTGGCTCTCGGGCCTGCCCGGGTATCCGATGCCCAGCTCGTTCGGGAAGTGGCCGAGGCACGAGCGCGTGCTCGAGTACCTACAGCGGTATGCCGGGCACCACGCGCTCGACGTGCGGTCCGGCGTCGAGGCGAAGCGAGTCGTGCGCGGCGGTCCGAACTGGGTGGTCGAGACCTCGCACGGCGAGCTCGCGGCCGAGCGCGTCGTCGTGGCCACGGGGCACAGCAACGTCCCCTTCGTTCCCGACTGGCCGGGCGAGTTCGCGGGCGACATCGTGCACTCGGCCGGCTACCGCAACCCGCTGCCGTACGCCGGTCACCGGGTACTGGTCGTCGGCAGCGGGAACTCGGGCGCGGAGATTGCGGTCGACCTCGTCGAGGGTGGCGCCGGCGAGGTGTCGCTCGCCGTCCGCACGCCGCCCAGCATCGTCCCCCGCGACACCCTGGGTGTGCCGAGTCAGCTGCTCGGCATCGCGACAGCGCACCTCCCCGTGCCGGTGGTCGATTTCACGGCGCGGACGATTCGCCGCGCCAGATTCCCGGATCTGTCGGCGCAGGGATTGCCGGCGCCGGAGCGACCCTACTCGGACTTCCTGCGCCGACGGGTGCTCCCGATCCTCGACGTCGGCCTCGCCGACGCGGTGCACCAGGGTCGTGTTCGCGTCCACCCGGCGCTCGAGCGGTTCGAGAACGGGTGCGCCCTGTTCGCCGACGGCAGGTCGGCTCCGGTCGACGCGGTCGTCGCGGCGACCGGGTTTCGCGCCGCCCTCGAACCGCTCGTCGGCCACCTCGGTGTGCTGGACGAGCACGGCGAGCCCGTGGTTCACGGTGCGCGAGAGCATCCGGCCGCTCCGAGGCTCCACTTCGTCGGCTACGAGATCACGCTCGGCGGCCTCTTGCGCCAGGTGGGTATCCAGGCGAGGCAGCTGGCGGAGGCTGTTACTGCGACCTAGCCGGGCCGAACGCGTACGCGAGGCCGCGCTTCATCTGGCCCGGATAGTCCGGCACGAGGACGTTCGCCGGGACGTGCCAGAACTCGCACGGGAGGCCGAGCTCGTGGACCTCCGCGGCGAAGGCCGTCGTCATCGCGGGCGTAACCGGGCCGTGCCCGAGGTTGTCGGTCGAGAGCTCGAACCTGGTGTGGTCGCGGCGTAGCCGGGCAACCTCCTTGCGCACGAGGCGGGACGGGTCGTGCGCGGCGAGGTCGGCGGCCGAGGCGTGGACGAACGGTCCGTCGATGATCGGACGGAAGTAGCCGCTCCACGACTCGAGCGTCCCGAACAGATCGGTGTGGCGAAGCCCGATGTCGACGGCGCCGTACCCGCCGGCGGACAGCCCGGCGAGGGTACGGCCGCCCGGCGACCGGATCGTCGGAAGATGGGCGTCCGTCCAGGGCACGACGTCGTGAACGAGGTAGTCCTCCCAGCGCCCCGCCCACTCGGCGCGGCCTCTGTGGGTCGCCGGTCCCGCGTAGGGCAAGACGGCGATGAACGGCCGAGCGCCCGCCGCGATGACCTCGCCCGCAGCCCGAGCAAGATGCGAGGGCGCCCCGACGTAGATCCGCGGGGTCCCGGGCATCCCGTGGAGGAGGTAGACGACCGGATAACGATGCTCGGCCGTGAAGTGCGGAGGGAGGTACACGTAGCTCTGGCCCGCAGGCTCGGAGGGCGCGTACCGTCCGGGGACGGTCCCGCTGAGTACGACCCCGTCACCCGTGTCGTATGGAGTGGGTCCGAAGCCCGGAAGAACGAACCCAGACGGCGAAGCAGCACCGGCCGCGACGAGCGCCAGGCCCGCGGCGGCGATCGGCACGAAGAGGCGTTTCACACAGACGTTGTAGTCGGGCCCCTGTTAAAGGCGAGCAAGCACTCCGTTAAGCCGCGCGTGGTCATCCGCTACCTCGGGCGCCGGGTGAAGCTGCTGCTCGTGCGGGCACACGTGCCCTGTCCGAGCTCGCCACTCAGCGTTCCCTGGTAGGCCAGGGTTCCCGTCGCGGCGAGGCCGGTTCCCTGCCAGGCCAGCCGCCTGACGTAGAGCTCCGCCTTCACCGTCGCGCCGTTCGACGTGGCGGAGCCGGCAGCGACCCCGAAGAGGCCGCCGTGCTTCGAGAACGTGTTGTCGAGGTCGTCCGAGCCGTTCAGCTCGGCGGTGAGGGCGGGCAGGGTCACGGCGATCTTCGTGCTCGTGCCGCCATCCAGCCTGCAGGCGAGCTGCCGTGTCGCCGGCAGGAGCTTGAGCATGTACTTCGGCTCCTGCTCGCGCTTGCCGTCGACGATGACGTTGCCGGGGACCATGCGATAGCTCGCTGCGGCCTGCAGCGGTCTGGCGTCGGCCGTCGCCCCGCGCCACTCGTAGCCGGCGAGAAGCGACGCCCAGGCCGACGCCCGTAATCGAATCGTTCCCGAGTCCTTCGGCCTCGCCGAATAACCGACGTCCCGCTCGCGGAACGTGCCGGTCATGACCTTGCCGCCCTGGCTGAGCCTCGCCTGGAACCAGACTTCGATCGTCCCGCCGGGGAGATGCTCCAGACGGTGGAACACGAGCTTGCCGCCGCGGAAGCTCATCGACGCGACGAGGCCGGGATGGAACTCCAGCCCGTCGGGCAGACTGCGGATCATCTTCCAGACCAGGTAGGCGCGGGAGTCACGCGGGATCTGCGTTCCTCTGACCGGGATCGAGACGCCGAGCCCCTGGCCGGTCTTGCCGTAGTAGTACGTCTCGGTCGTCCGGCCGGCGGGAGCGGTTCCCGTGGCCGCGAACGGCGCAGCCGCCGTGATCACTGCGGCCGTCAGAAAGACGCGGAGCATGATGCACTCCTTTCTCGGCCCGCCGCCGGGCCTGCGCGCGGGCGCGCGAGGTACTGCTGAGAGCGACCCGCTTCACGATCCCCGGGGCCCGCACCGCCGCATCGGCAGAAGCTCGGCGGCGATGTGCTCGCTTTTACTGATCCAATCCGAGTCGCGAGCCGCGCAGACCGAAACGGCCGAAGTGCATAGGTGCAACCGCGCAGCGCGAGAACCGGGAATTCCCCTATGGCCGGCCCGCCGCGATGGCGGATCATTAGCTGAAAGGTAGGTGGTGCTCATGCGCGCACTTCTCTCGGTGCGCGTCGAGCAGAGTGGGCCGCAACGCCCGCCCGTCGGGCCCTCAGCGGCCATTTCTCGTTGAAGGGAGGAAAGATGAGCTCAACACGACGCGTGCTCTGGGTGGCCTCCCTGGTCGCCCTGGCCGGCGCAGTCGTGGCATCAGCGTCGACAGCGAGCGGGGCGTCGCGGTCTCTCGCCGGGGGCAAGCCGGTGATCGGGAAGGCGGCGACGGCTCCTGCCAAGCCCCTGGCCGGGAAGCGCTTCACGGCCTCGTTCAAGGTGCTCCGCAGCGACACGAAGTCGCCGCTGCTGAGCGGGAAGATGATCTGCGACCCGTCTGTTGCCGGCAAGGTGATCGCGCACAGCGAGTCGTTCCGGAAGGGGACGGCCCGCCTGTCGTTCGTCGTTCCGGCGAAGGCGGCCGGGAAGGTGCTGACGATTCGGCTGACGATCAGTGCGGCCGGAGGATCGTCCACGAAGGTCACCGCCTTCCGCGTGCAGCAGGCGGCGAAGCCCGTGGTCTCGATCTCCGGCGCCTCGGTTGCGGAGGGCAACGCGGGCACGACACAGATGTCGTTGCCGGTGACGCTGTCCCTTGCGAGCGCGCAGACGGTTTCGGTCGTCTACACGACCGCCGACGGCACCGCCGCGACCGCGAGCGACTACGCGGCGGCAAGCGGCACGCTCACGTTCAAGCCGGGTGAGACGGCAAAGACGGTCAGCGTCACGGTCAACGGCGACATGGCTGTCGAGTCGGACGAGACGTTCACGGTCGCGCTCTCGAATCCGATCAACGCGACGCTCGGGAACGCGTCGGCTGCAGGCATCGTCACCAACGACGACGTCGGCCCCAAGAACGGCCACTACGCCGGGACGACGTCGCTCGGGAAGGCGATCAGCTTCGACGTCGCGCCCGACCTGACGAGCCTCGCGAACCTGGACACGATCATCGATCTCAACTGCGCCGAGGTGCAGGGCTTCACCGTGACGGACCGGTTCACGCTGGAAGGCGAGTTCGTCGGCGTCGCCACGGACTGGAGCTTCGGCCTGACGATTCCGGTCAGCGATCCGGAGTTCACGGCGAACTTCGCCTTCAGCGGCAAGCTCGCCGTGCCCGGAAACGCAAGCGGATCGTTCAGGTTCGACATGAACCTCCTGAACACCCCGTTCGGGACGATGCATTGCTCCACCGGCGAGGTGACCTGGACAGCGGCGGTTTCCTAGACGATCCGAGGGGGAGGGCTAATCCCCTCCCCTTCGATCCGCCTGCGACCGCTGCCCGCCGCTCGAGCGGCTGTTCCAGCAGTTCGACACGCTCAGTAGTGCGCGTTGTTCGCGCGCGCGTCGCCTTTGCCGAGCTTGCGACCGGAGATGTTTCCGGGTCCGAAGTAGGGCCACATCACGAGGGCCGGCCTGCCGCTTCCGACGTGGTCGAACTGTCGGACATGCCCGAACTCGTGCGCGGCCAGCGACTGGATGTCGAAGCTCCCTCGACGCG
>Ga0066903_100001911_pt1 | contig 15770 bp, 16 predicted proteins | sample PanSoiMetaGPlot1_FD_67491 | JGI IMG/M metagenome (GOLD analysis project Ga0066903, IMG submission 67491) | Tropical forest soil microbial communities from Panama analyzed to predict greenhouse gas emissions - Panama Soil - Plot 1 (version 2) | ecosystem: Environmental > Terrestrial > Soil >... | reverse complement strand
CGAGCGCTCTCTCGGCTGTCGCTTCATCGACTGCCACTACGCAGGCGATGTTGTCACCGACGTACCGGACTTTATCCGTGGCCATGGCGTGTTCGTCGTGGCCGACGGGAAGAATGCCGTAAGCGTTGGGGGCATCTTTCCCGATGACAACGGCTACTACTCCTTCGAGCTTTTCTGCGCGTTTGGTGTTGATGTTTTTCAGACGCGCATGGGGATAGGGCGAGTGCAGAATCTTGCCGATCAGCATGCCTGGGACACTGAGATCGTCGGCATACTTGCCGGCACCAGTAGTCTTGCCGGCGGCATCGACCATAGCGGTCGGCTTGCCGATTACTGAGAAGGTGTCGTTCGTCGTTGGTTGTTGGTCGTTAGCCATGTTTAATCAAATCGTTGGTCGTTCGTCGCGGTCGTTGCTCAAATCAAAACTTCGCTTGGCTGCGCCTGCGCTTCGCTCAGGATGACAAACCAAGAAAGGCGTCTAGTTGCTGCGGCCGGCTGCGTTAATGCACCCAGTTGCGCTACCGCACCCGCCGAGTTGCCGCACCTGGTGCAGTACTTTGACCTCACTTTGCGACAGTCATCTCCTTCTGTTCGGCTTGTATTGCGGCTTTTATCGCCTGGTACATCTGCTCGTAGCCAGTGCAGCGGCACAAGTTGCTGCTCAATGCGCTGCGAATCTCAGGTTCAGTTGGATCAGGGTTCACTGAGAGCAGATGTTTCACTGTAACCATGAAGCCGGGCGTGCAGTATCCACATTGCGCTCCGCCCCAGTCGCCATATGCTTTCTGGATGGCCGCCAAACTGCCGTGTTCGCTGATGCCTTCGACAGTTGTGATCTCCTGGCCTTCGCAGCTGGCGGCCAACAAGGTGCACGCGAGCATCGGCGTGCCGTCGACCATGACGGTGCAGGCACCGCATGAGGAGTCATCGCATCCGCGCTTGGAGCCGGTAAGGTGGAGATCCTGGCGCAGTGCGTCGAGGAGCAGCTTGCTCGGCTCGACGGCGACCTCGTGGCGGCGGCCGTTGACTCTTAGTTCGATGAGTTCCTTTTTCATGAGAACTGCTACAAGCTCCTGACTACAGGCAACCGTACAAAACCGTTGTTCCGAACGGGATTTCTCTAATATCCAAAATCTGTCTGTGCCGCATAGGCGTGTTGCTTTACGCCGAGTTCTTCGACACGGCAAGCGCCTAATTGATTCACGTATGCGCGGCGGTCATTCATTCCATATACCCACCGATTCAGCCAGGCGTCAGTGTCTGCTTTCGTTTTTGTTTGCTCATGATATTGACGGAAGAAGGCATCGTCGCGCTTGTAGTATCCCTGCACGGGCGAGGGATGCGCGCCGTAGCGACACTCGACCACCGCGTTGACCAAAAATCCAGGAATCACGGTACGATTCGGGTCGCTAGCGATCACCTCGGGTTCAACGACTTCTTCCGCAATCAGGATTACCCGCTTCGCCGCGCGAACTCCTTCGATCATGACTCCGAAGTTTCCCCAGCAGTGCGCGTTTCCATCACGGTCGGCGCGTTGCACATGGACGATAGTGACATCAGGATTCAATGCGCGGACGGCCCACAATGTTTCTTTCGGCTCGAAAGGAGAGAATATCTGGTAATAGAAGTGGTTGCCCTTCGGTACATCACTGCCGAGTGCGGTCCGCGTCGGCAGAAACGGAACTCCCATGGCCCCGGCTTGTAAAGCTAGCGCAACGGTAAAGTTGGTCATATCGAAGACCTTCATACCGTCCTGCTCAACGGCGCGGCGGAAGTTATAGGCTGAACCCATCATCACGTTGCCGACCCACGCCGCAATCACCTTCTCGACGCACCCGCCACCGATCATCTGGTCAAAGAGGATGTCGGAGATCGGCCCGATCAAGGTAAGATTCCGTTTCTTTTGCCGGATGATCTCGTGGCCTGCCGCGAAGGGAATCATCTGCTCCATTTGCAGACCTAGCGCGACACTGGCGCCGTCAGGCACCAGTTCAGCGATCGCATCGGACATGGGGCGGAGTTTAGACATATCTGATCTTCGTTTTAAACCAATGAATCACGTATACGCAGATCGCGAAGTACACCACGCAATCCAACCACTTGGTAAACACTTCGTTTACCAATCGCGTTTCATAGGAGGCCCCAATTGCCCAAAGAAGAACGCGAGACGCCGACCCGATCGCGAAGACTAGGACGACGGTCCGAAGCAGCTTCGTTCTAGTACCTATCGCGATGTAGATGAGAAATGCCAGCAGTAATACGGTCATCCACGAAACAGGCGTCACTTTGAAATGTCGGTGCAAGGTCATCCAAGCCGTGCCGCCACAGAGAAAAGCAAGGATCAGGAAGCCGCAGACAGCTCCCACGGCACTGAACCAATCGGTGTCGAGCGCCAGATGCTTTTTTGACTCAGTTGCGATTTCGTTCATTACTTTCCTGTCCAGCGTGGCGTACGCTTTTCCATGAACGCGTTGACACCTTCTTGGACGTCGCTGGTCTTCATCAACTCTTCGAGGTAGATCTTTTCTGCGCGTGCCAATCCCTTATCAAAATGAATCGAGTCCCACGCATAGATTGCTTTCTTGGTTACTGCGAGGGCCGCTGGACTTAGCGTCAGCAGGTGATCCAGCGCTTGCCCTACCGTGATGTCAAGTTCGTCATTAGGAACGGCTAGATTTGCTAAACCCATGCTCGCCGCCTCCCTGCCGTTGATGGTGCGCCCGGTCAGAATCAGGTCTGAAGCATGCTTTTGCCCAACCAGCGCCGCCAGGGCGGTTGCAGCGACCGGAGGATAACAACCCAGCTTGATCTCCGGGAAACCCCAGATCGCCGAGTCCGACGTGTAAACCAAATCGCAAACCATTGCGAGTTCCGCGCCGCCGCCGAGGCAGTGTCTCAACACGGCTGCAACTGTCACCTTCTTCGATGCCACCAGCCTCATGATCACGCCGTGAAACTTGCTCAACATCTCCTGAATCTTGGCAGGAATATGCGCCGCTATATCGACGCCAACCGAAAAATTCGTCGAGCCGGAGATGACGACAACTGCAATACGCGGATTCGATTCAATGGCGTCTAGAGCGCCCGCCAATTCCTCCATCATCGGGATGTCGATGATATTGAGCGGAGGCTTGTGCAGCGTAAGGCGAGCCACCGGCTCCTGCACGTCCAATGCAATTCGAGTGAGATTGGTGGTCGCTTGTACCGTCATAGTTATGGCGTCCGTGCAAGTCCTCAGCTAGTCCAGAAACCTTCCTTGTCGTATTCGCGAATAGCTTTCAGTTCCTGATCTGTTGGCTCAGAAGTTATCCGCATATCATCCCCTACCCGCAACTTCCAGCCGGTATTCGTGAGCACATCTTCCACCTGTATCCCGGGATGAACGGAAGCGAGGTATGCTTCACCCTCTTCCCCAAACCGCAGGACAGCTTTGGTCGTAATCGCCGCCGCCGGACCACCGCGAGGCAATCCGATTCGCTCTCGCCATCCTGCTCCTTCACCGTTGCCAGGACTGGTCATGTAGGAAACCCGCTCGGGCAGACGCTGCTTGCTGTGCTCGAGCAACACAACAAATCGCTGCGCGAAGGAAGCGATATCGCACGCACCGCCGGAACCGGGAAGCCGGGTCAATCCCTTAGCTCCCCGCACTTCGGTTGAGTTGAGATTGCCAAAACGATCCACTTCGGCGGCGCCCAGAAACCCGAGGTGCACACGTCCTGACTGAAGCAGGCCCATCACTCCAAGCATATCGAGGCACTGTGTTGCGCCGAGGAGATTCGGGGGATCCGCCATCGTGTAGATCAACTCTGGTGCTGGCGTACTCCGGATAACACCGTTTTCGAATAGGCCAATCGCATTGGGAGCATGGGTCTTTTTCGCAACGACAAACGCGATCAGGGGCAGCCGCATGCCAACAAAGACCACATCGCCGTCGCGAATCTCGCGAGCAGCTGCGGCGACCATTAGCTCGCCCAACGTATATTTGGTCGTTGGCCTTTGGTCGTTCGTCGTCGGCGTGATGGATGCCTGAACCATTTCGGTATGAATAATGCGACGTTTGGGCGGGCGAGCGTATCCCGCGCAGCGGATCTATAGGTTAATCGCCGACTTGCGTGGCTCGCCGATCGTTGATAACGGATCGCGCGCGCCCTCTTTTGGAGCGATCCACTTCTTCTCGTTTGCAATGATGTCGAGCAAAAGTTTCTTATCTTCTGGAGTCGGCGTGAAATCTTTCAAATGCTGCTCGTATGCCGCATCGTCTAACGGCTCACCAGTCTGGCAATGGAATTTCAACCCTGACCAACGACCAATGCTGCGATTGAACTTGATATCCGGCGTGTAGAAACGCGGATCTTCTGGCTTGAGAAAACTGTTCAGCCGATCCACTAAGCCGGAAACTTCCTGGCGATACAAGTGTCGGTTGTAGTCGTTCAGATCGTCGAGATCAGCTTCGGTCTGGTTTTGCGGCTCATCGTAGCGCCCTTTCACGCCCCACACGTAGGACCAGTGGGCCGAAGACGAATGATCGGTGCCGAACAGATCGTATGAGCTGGAAATCCACTTGTTGAGGTACTTCTGCATCAGCCACTGTGGAATGATGCCAGCCTGAACAACGCGCCGGAGTCCATCGTTTCCCGTGCCCATATGGAAAGCTTCTTCCCGCAGCATGTATGAGGTTGAACGGCCTAAGGGGGCGAAGGCGGAGTACTTGAGCATCTGCAACTGGAACTTGCCGTCGCGGTCGACGAAATCGGTGTAAGTGAAGAAGTCGAGCCAGTTGTCGACGTCGACATTGAAGGTACCGAGCAGGCGCTTATTCTCGAAGGCGCGGCGCTCGAGCATCTTTTGTGCTTCAACTTTTCCTGACGATCCGAAAAAGTCCATCAGGACGGCACACATCTGCCAGCCGTGGCGCATTTCTTCGATCATGACGCGGGTAAGGGCCTTGCGATCCCAATCCGATGGCGCGGTAAGGAACAGGTTGCGCTGCTGCTCAACACTCGCAAACTCAGTATCGCCTTGGTAGACGATCATGTTCATGAGCGCGTCTTTCATCTGCTGCGTAGGGACCTGACGAAGGTTCTCCCACTTCTTCCGTCCTTTGAATGCGCCAAACTGGATCTCGTCGGTTTCGACCGCCCCGTAGAGGGTGTCGAACTTAAACTCCGAGAATTCCTTGTGATTGACGCCGATTTCCTTGCGCCAGTCGTCAAAGAGGCCAATCCACTCACTAAAGGTTCCGATCTTGTGTACTTTTCCGGGCATGTATTCTCTCTCAATAATTCAAAAATTCGTTGGTTCCGGCTCTGGCAATCAGCTCTGCCATCTCATCACTAGCTTAAATTCATCCACACGGTTTTAACCTCCGTGTAATGCTCGATGGCATTTTCCCCAAGCTCACGGCCGAAGCCGGAGTTCTTGTATCCACCGAACGGTAATGAGGCGTCCATCAAACCATATGTGTTGATCCAAACCGTGCCTGCCTTCAGTTGACGCGACACCGTGTGTGCTTTCTTTACATCTTTAGTCCAGACGGCGGCCGCCAGGCCATATTGATTGCGATTTGCTTGATCGATGACTTGGTCGATGTCGTCGAAACTCAGCGTTGCCAGCACAGGACCAAAGATTTCTTCCTGCGCAATTTTCATATCGTTCTTGACTTCGCCGAAGATGGTGGGCTCCAGGAAAAATCCTTTGCCCCCATCGACTGATGCACGGTTGCCGCCCGCCATCAGCTTGGCGCCTTCTTTCTTTCCAGCTTCGATATAGCCAAGAACGGTATTCATCTGTTCCTGGCTTACGATTGCACCCAAGCGAGTCTTCGGATCGAGGGGATCGCCTGGTTGCATTTTCTTGGCTCGACCTACAAGTTTGTCGAGGAACTCATCACGTACCTTACTTTCGACAAACAGTCGCGAGCCTGCGTTACAAACCTCTCCCTTTCCGTAGAAAATGCCGTTGATTGCACCCTTCACTGCGCCATCGATATCCGAATCGGCGAAGACGATGTTGGGAGATTTACCGCCAAGCTCGAGCGTGATGCGCTTCAGCGTGTCGGCACTTCCCTTCATAATCTCCTTTCCGACGGAAGTCGAGCCGGTAAAAGCAATCTTGTCAATGCCTGGGTGGCGGACCATGGCCTTCCCTGTTTCCGGACCGCCTGTCAGGATGTTCAGCACACCCGCCGGAATGCCTGCTTCAATCGCCAACTGTCCAAACCGGAGCGTCGTCAATGGCGTTTGCTCGGCAGGCTTCATGACGATCGTGCAACCAGTCGCAAGTGCCGGCCCCAGTTTCCAAGACGCCAGCAGCAGCGGGAAATTCCAAGGAATAATGAGGCCCACTACTCCTACCGGCTCGCGCAAGGTATAGGTGAATGCGGTTTCGAAGGTGTTAACAGTCTCACCGTGAATCTTGGTCGCCCAACCCGCGTAGTAACGAAGGACATCGATGACCATCGGCATGTCGACGTAACGGGATTCGAATATCGGCTTGCCATTGTCCAAGCTTTCGAGTTCCGCGAGTTCGTCGATATTGCGTTCGACCAAGTCAGCGATCTTCCAGATCACGCGACCGCGTTCTGAGGCCGACATCTTTCGCCAAGCGCCAGCACGATCTTCAAAAGCCTTGCGGGCTGCCGAGACCGCACGATCAACATCTGCGGCAGACGCTTCCGCAACCTGCGTCAGCACTTCGCTTGTGGCGGGGTTAATGGTGTCGAACATCTTCGAGCTTTCGATCCACTGGCCGTCAATCAGCAGGTGACCCGGGCTCAGCTTTACTTTGGTTGCTGCTAGCATTCGTAATCCTTAGAAGCGGTGGACGGCAGTGTCGCCCGTCCACATCATGGTTTCAAAATCCCTCGCTTTGCTCAGGATAAGCGCGTGCGGCTCCCGCTTCGCTCACGCCGCGCAAACGCGCTCACTTCGCCTTGAATTCAGCAGGCCGCTTGTCGACGTAGGCCGCCAGACCTTCTTTCGCGTCCTCGCTCTGGAAGAGCAACTGCTGATTCTCGCGCTCGACGGCGAGGGCGGACTCCATCGGGATCTCCCAGCCTGTCTGCACTGCCCTCTTGATGCGTCCCACGGCTTTTGCGGCTTTGTTCGGCGGGCAGAACTGGTGAGCGTATTCCATTACGTTTTCCATGAAGCCTTCGCGCTCGTAGATGTCATTGACGATGCCAAGGTCCATTGCCTCTTCGAATGAGAACGTGTTGCCAGTCACCATGAGCTCAATTGCTTTGCTCTTACCGACGATGCGGGAGAGGCGCTGGGTTCCACCGGTGCCGGGAAGTACTCCGAGATTTACCTCGGGCAGGCCAATCTTGCCGGCATCTTTGCGCGCGATGCGGATGTCAGCCGCCATCGCGATCTCAAGTCCGCCGCCTACGCAGTGGCCGTTAATGGCGGCAATCACCAGTTTGGGCGTGTGCTCGAGCCGCAGCAGCATTTCATTAGCATGGAGGCAGAAGTAATACTTGAATGTCGGATCGACGCTGGCCAGCATCTTGATATTCGCGCCAGCGGAGAAGAACTTGTCTCCCGCGCCCGTCAGCACAATGACGTAAACACTGTTGTCCATGCGTGCTTTGAGAATTGCCTCATCGAGCTGGCGATTCATCTCGTAGGTATAAGTGTTCGCCGGCGGATCGTTCATTTCAACGATCGCAACGCCGTTGTCGGTGCGGTAGTTCACCAGTTGCTTTGTGGTTTCGCCGGCTGCCGGCTGTACGGTGGTTGCCATAAAAGAGCTCCTTTTTTCGTAAAGCTATCGATGTCTTAGTTCACTGATCTCTTCTTCTGCTTCCCTGCTTTGGGCGAGCAGATTCCACGCAGAAAGATGTCACCCATTTGCCGGGCCAACTCCACTGCATCGGCATCGATCCGCGGATTATGCCAGGTGTAAATCCAGTTCATCATGCCGAACAAACCCAATACGGCGATTCGGCTTTGAAAATCGAGCTTGTTTGCCCGCTTGAAATCGTCGAGCAACTCCAAACAAATCCGGTAGTACTCACGCTTGATAGCGGCGATTTCGCTGCCATACCCGTTCTTAAGGACCTCATCCTCGTGGGAAAGAACTTTCATGGCCTTCTGGTTCGCCAGAAAGTATTCGAGGTGATTCAGAATCAGGGCGCGAATGCGCTGCTCCGGATCCGTAATGTCTTTCAGACGTTCTCGCAGATTTTCCACAATCGTGGAGAAGGTGTGCTTCTGGATGAGGTAGAGCAGCTTCTCTTTGGACTCGAAGTAGTGATATAGACCCGCCAGAGACATTCCAGAAGCGCGTGATAGATCGCGCATGGAAGCGCCCTCATATCCCCGCTCATAGAAGACGGCGGTAGCGTGGTCGAGGATTTCCGCCAGACGGCGGTCAAAGCGCGTCTCGGGTGGCGGCAGAGGCGCACGACCGCGAGGCGAACGGGCCGGGGTTGGGGAAACGGATGCCATAGTTCGAACGTTCGTTCGATTATACACCGGATGTGATGGAGGTCACAAGGTTCAGTGAGGAGATTCCGCAGTCGGTTTTGCACAGGGGCTGGGGCTTTGCCTTGTTCGCTCTGTACTTTCCCCCGGTCGGTCCTGATGTCAACCAAACAGCCGCATGAATCCCTTGGGCGGAAGGTCGGGAACCAGATACGCCGCATTCCTTACTCCGGCGACGCGGGCAACGCATTGTGCTGCCAGGTAACCGCTGCGGACAGCGCCTTCCATGGTCGCAGGCCAGCCGGTGGCCGTCCAATCGCCCGCAAGGAAGACTCGCGGCCAAACCGTTTCCGGACGCGGGCGAAGTACCTCAATGCCGGGCGATGGAGAGTAGGTGGCATGAACTTCCTTGATCACAGCCGACTTCAGCAACTTTGCTGTGCGCGCTTCCGGAAAGAACTCTTCGAGTTCTGAGACCGCGAGATCAACGATCTCTCCGCGTGTCTTGGAAACCAAGGACTTGGACGAGCTGACGACTAGTTCGAGATAGCTACCGGGTTGATCGCCATTCCGCCCCAGCAGTTTTGACTTGTGAAACATCCATTGAATGGTGCGGTCGAGCAGCACAGCATGGTCGAGATCAGTGATCTTTCTGTCGAACCAGAGATGGATACCCGTGATGGGTGAACTGTCAAAGCTATCTAGCGTGGTACGCAATGGCTCGGCAGCAGTTGTATCGGGCAACATGCGTGATAAAGCGTCAAAAGGGACGGCCAGAATAGCGAAGTCGAACGCTTCTTCCTTGTCAGGCGTTCCTAGCCGCACCCTTTCGAACTCGGTCCGAAAGGTGTCCACACCCGAGCGGAAGCGAACTTCGCCACCGCGTGATGCGATGTAGTCGCCAGCTACGTTGTACAGATCGGTAAGTGGTACGGTCGGCACTCCCATTTTGCCAGCCGCGGATGACTTTAGGAATGATTCGCGGACAACCTGTGCTGCATAGGAAACGGACACACGGTCGATGTCCTCGTTCAAGGCGCTGACGAGGATGGTCTTCCAAAAGCGGTTAATAGCTTGATCGGTTTGCCCATAACGGTGCAGCCATGAAAGAAATGTCTCCCCGTTGTCATCCGGAACAAGCGGCATCAAGGCGGCCATCGCGGCGGCGATTGAGATCTTGTCTTGGAGATTGAGACACGATGCCTTCAAAAAGGCGGGGGCTGTATGAAAGGGTGCCGGAAGAAATGATGGACCAATGTTAGAAGCCCGTCCACCGGGTTCGAGGAAGGTCAGGTGGTCATACCAGCGAATCTTCTGCTGCACTCCCAAGCGTTCGTAAAATTCGAGGAGGTTCGTGCAACAACCAAGCAAAACGTGCTGACAGTTATCCAGGGTTTCGCCGGTTCCGGGATGTTCATACGAGGAGGCGCGACCACCCAGATAGGGACGTTTTTCGAACAGCGTGACGTGAAGGCCGCTCTCGGCAAGGGCGCATCCGGCTGCCAGACCCGCTAAGCCGCCGCCGACTACTGCCACTCTGGGAGGTTTTGTCCATCTCTCCGTCATTACACCAAGCGCTTTAAAAAACCCTTTCCCAAAATCCTGAGTTTCTCTCTTGTGGTCAGAGATACTTTGCCGTTGAAAACGTCGTACTGGCGAAGCCCAATTTCCTCGAGGAGCCGCCGATAGATGTTCACGAGCACCCATAGTGCTGGTTGGCTGTCCTCATCAACATAGGGGATCAGTTCATCCGCAGAACGGTAGTATTCCAGTGCCCTTGCGGCCTCGAATTCCAATAACGGACGGAAGCGGCTCGGATCGTTGGAGGTTTGCAGGTCGCTGGCAGTGACGCCAAAGCGGTTGAGATCCTCTTCCGGGATATAAACGCGTCCGACATTTGCGTCTTCCTTCACATCGCGAACGATATTGGTGAGCTGGAAGGCAATCCCACAACGCTCGGCGAGCTGTTCCGCCTTAGCATCTTTGTAGCCGAACACACGAATACATATGAGACCCACAACCGAAGCGACGCGATAGCAATAAAGGTAAAGGTCCTGGAAAGTCTTGTATGGGGCGGTTGCGGCCGCATGATCAGGTGGAGGAGCCTCTCCCGGAAGTTCCTCTTGTACGTCCATGGCCGTGCCTACGGCCAGTTCGTCCAACTGCTCAACAGGAATTTTGAAGCGGCGTTGCGCATCCGTTAAGGCGAGCAGAATCGGATCATCGGTCGGACGCCCCGCCAAGGCGTTGTGCACGCTGTCGAGCCAATCCTGGAGCTTCTGGCGGCGCTCGCGCATGGACAAGCTCTCATCGTCGGCGATGTCATCGCAGCGACGCATGAATGCGTAGACAGCACAAAGGGCTTGCCGCTTAGGTCTTGGGAGAACAAGAAACGCATAGTAGAAGTTCTTCGCCGCGGACCGCGCGATGCCACGACAGACAGAATAAGCCACAGCAAGTTGAGATTCCGTGGGGGAAAAACCTGCGGAGATCTGTTGCACGGCGCTGCTCATAGAAGCTTCCCGAGCGCGGCGCGGGCTACCAAGGCCAGTTTGCGTGACTTGGAAATTGCCGGGCGGCAGCCTAGAACATTGAAATTCTGGCGCTCTATCGCATTAAGGATCTCCTGCCCACCGCGGCTGAAGAGTTCGATGTCAATGGCAAGTTCGCGATCGACACGGGAAGCAAGCGGGAGTCCGCGGTCAAACCACTCGCGGGCGCGCTGAACTTCAAATTGCATCATGCGGCAAAACTCTTTTGTGTTGCGACCCTCCGCGATGTCGGATTCGCTGACTCCGTAAGAGCGCAGGTCTTCTACCGGAAGGTAGAGGCGTCCTTTCGTGAAATCAACGCTCACATCCTGCCAGAAGTTCGCTAATTGCAGGGCGGTGCAGGTGAAATCAGAAAGCTCTTGTCGTTCGGGATCGCGGTATCCGCAAACGTACAGCACGAGCCTACCTACAGGATTGGCAGAATTGAGGCAGTATCCGAGGAGGTCGTCGAAGGTTGCATAGCGCGTGGTGGTTTGATCTTGACGGAAGGCGGTTAACAGATCGGCAAAGGGCTTCTTGGGGATATCGAACTTTACTACCGTCTCAGCCAACGCTACGAACACTGGATGCCGGGGTGAACCTGCATAGCAGGCAATTAATTCATTTTCCCATTCATCCAGCAAGCGCAGCGAGGCTTCTGGATTTCCGACTTCATCGCCGAGGTCATCCGAGATGCGGCAATAGGCGTATACATTGCAGAAGTGCTGACGTAAGTGTTGGGGAAGGAACCAGGTGGCTACGGAGAAATTCTCGTAGTGGCTGCGGGCAAGCTTACGGCAATATTCCTGAGCTTCAGAAAGCGAAGGGGCCTTCGATGGAATGGCGTATTCGGCCGGAAGGGCGTTCCATCCAGCAGCTGAAACCATGGACTGGGAGTCGTTGCTGGCAATGGATGACATGGTCAGTTTGGGCCCTCGGTCGCGATTGAAGTCTAGTGGCCAGGAATGATGGCCGTCTTGATGTCGCCGTTGCGGTTCAGCATGTGACGCAACACCTGCTGCAGTCGCGAGAGTGGAGCTTCTCCCGTAATGTAGTCCGTGGAGCGCACCTTCTTTTCCGCGATTAGTGCGAATGCGCGACGAACCGTCTCCGGCGTGTGATGGAACGTTGCTTTCAAGGTGATTTCTGAATAGTGCAAACGGTTCGTGTCGAGGTGAACTTTGGTGCCGCTGGCGCATCCGCCGAAAAAGTTTACGGTTCCACCTTTACGGACCATGTCGATTGCCCACTCCCATGCCTCAGGACGACCTACGGCCTCGATGACAACGTCGCTCCCTCGCTTGTCTGGCGAAATCAGGCGCACTGCTTCGACGGGATCCTTCACCTGGGTGATCTGCACGACCTCGTGGGCACCCATTCGCTTCGCGGCTAATACTTGTGAATCACGCTTGACCACCGAGATCACATTGCAACCAGTCGCCTTTGCAACTTGGACGAACATCAAGCCGATTGGACCGCCACCAATAACGGTGACGGTATCCCCGATTTCCACGCCCGTTTCATGTAGGCCGCGCAGGACGCAAGCAAGAGGCTCAACCATGGCAGCCTCTTCGTAGCTGACGTCAGGCGGGACGGCCAGCATGTTGGTCTCGACGATGCGGCGCGGAATGCGGATGTACTCCGCGTACGCTCCGTTGTTGAACATCAGGTCTTCGCAGAGATTCTCCTGATGCTTGGAGCAGTAGAAACACATCTGGCAAGGAGCCGAGTTAAGGGCGACAACGCGCATGCCCTTCTTGAATCCGCGGACATTGGTTCCGACTTCTTCGATCACACCGGCCAGTTCATGTCCAAACAGAGCTGGCGGAACGATCATGCGCGCGTGATACCCACGCTGATACACCTTCAGATCGGTCCCACAAGTCAGCGCTACTTGCACTTTGACTAGAACTTCGCCGTCCCCGACTCGGGGTATCGGCACTTTCTCGATTTTCACGTCCTCTTTACCGTAGAGGACGGCGGCCGTCATCTTTCCGTTCACTCTGAAGTTCCTTCCCTCGGGCCGCCCGGTTGGATCACGATTTTCATTGATTCGGGTTGGGGATGGGCAGCCAGGTTCAAGGCTTCCACGCTGCTGGCTAAAGCGTAGCGGTGACTGATCAGGTTTTCCAAATTCATTTCTCGGCGCATTACGAATTGCACCGATTCCTCTTGCAGCTCGACGGAAGCGCTATATGACCCCAACAAAGTTTTTTCATCGACGCAAATTGCCGCCGGATCGATGGTGACCTCTCCTCGCGCGGTTTGCGCAAATAACAACACTCTGCCCCCAGGACGCACTGCATCCATGGCAGTTTGAATCAACCCGTTGCCCCCGACTGCCAAAATGGCGGCATCGGCACCGCGCCCCTCGGTCAGCTCCCGTACCCTTGCCACCGAATCAGTACGAGCAGCTTCAATCGCATTACCCAAGCCGTATGTTTTAGATATTGTAAGCCTCTGCGGATATAAATCGGAAGTGATAACGCTAGCTCCTGCGCGCAGGGCCAAAAAAGCAAGAATAATCCCGATTGGACCTTGTCCGATTACCAGCACAGTTTCATTCGGATACAGGCGTAAATTCTCAATTCCCTTTAAGCATGTATTCACCGGTTCCAAGAAACAAGCCTGTTCGAAGGATACATTTTCAGGGATTCGGACGGTTCCGCGCCGGACGATCCAATCCATCACGCGGACATATTCAGCGAACCCGCCGCCGGAGGGCTCAAATCCTGCCGTGCAGCCTACCTTCTTGTACGTTTCGCATTGAGCAAATGTTCTGTGGCGACAGTAGAAGCAAGAGCCGCACGGGATATGGTGAAAGACCACTACGCGGTCGCCAACCTGGAAATCGTTTACCCCTTTTCCGACTGCGGCCACAGTACCGGACGTTTCGTGCCCAAAAATGCGTGGAGCGCTGTGCGAGCCAGTCGCTATCTTCTTCAAGTCAGTTCCGCAGATACCGCATGTGTGAACCCGGACTAACAATTCCCCACTTGCGATTTCCGGAACTGGGACGGTTTCAATGCGGACCTCATTGATGCCGCGATACACGGCCGCCTGCATGGTGGCCGGGAGGGCCTGTTCGCGGTCATCGATCGTCAATGGCTTCGTGGTTGCCATGCTCTTAATGTGATTCGGTGCGCAGCGGGTTGGAGTTGGTAAATTGCACGTCCATCTCCATAGAGTCCAGTTGCCATTTGTCCGGCATGCGGCGGTGACTCTTTGTAACCTGCAACACGCAATAAAAATCTTCCACCTTGATCACTCTTTTCGCAGCAAACGGAGCGACAGCATATGGATTTGGATTCAACTCTGCTGCTTTGCCGGCAGGGTTTTCATTGAAAAATACGTCCCGGTTCGGCAGCAGAAGATTCCCAAAAACCCGGCGGTGTACATCCTCAAGACCCGCCTGCCATGACAAGATGCTGTTGTCTCCCTCACCGATTCGTATTGGCGTGAGAGAAAATTCAAAGTGTTCGTTTCCGGCCGAATCTTTCACTTTCACCCGATAATTGGGATTCTTGTCGTCAACGACCGCGTGCAAAGTTGCCTCGGCCACCTTGGTCGATCCCTTTCTGAAACTCACCGCATAGACAGGATTTGGCACATTCTGAGCGGGTGCTAGGGCACAAAGAAGAGTCCACAGAATAAAAACCCTTCCAACCGGTCTCACTTTGCACCATGCTCCACAAGGTTGTTAACACCACTCGGCTTTTCCTGTTTCCAGTCCTGACCATGTTTCTCAAGCAATACCCCCAAAGACTGAGCCGCGCGGGCGCTATCGCGAGCCAGGCGACGCAATCCTTTCCACAGCCAAGGTCTGAACGCAATGTGAAGCACAAACTTCAGGGCTTGAAAGCTCCCATCGGCCGCGATAAATGGAGCGATCGGTGGGAGGCGCGAATCGCTAGTATCTGAGATCACCTTACAAGCGAGGAACTTTACGCCTCGCGCTTCGGCCGCTCGTGCCACAGCGGCAGCTTCCATGTCCACCGCGTGCGCTCCAAATGCGGTAGCGAAGCGTGCTTTCTGTTCGACATCAGCAACAGTCTCAAAGCTAATCAGGATTCCCTCTGGTCCGCCGGCATCGGTTCGGCTTCCATCGCTTGCGTCAATTACGTGTTGCGGCATCAGCGTGTGCCCCACGGGTAATGAGGAGTCGAGTGCTCCAGCAAAGCCGGCAGAAACGATCAGCGTCGGGTGGTACAACTGGATAACTGCTTCCGCCGCGCGGCGTGCGGCCTCGGCACCCATTCCACCGCACACAACTACCGTGCCTTGCTTCTCAAAGAACTTAAAGGCCCGTCCGTCATGCTGCTGGCGGGTTGTTGGCCAATCCTTCACAAATGGCCACACCTCGCGTTCCAGAGCGGCGACGACCGCAACTTTAGCCTGAGACATATCCATTCGTTCGGAACCACTCGACAGCACGTCGCAGAGCAGGATCGACTGGTACTTGCTTCCAACCTAGTTCGCGTTCGGCTTTTGCAGAAGAAACGAACATTTTCTTGCGTCCCATGCGGACGGCGTCAATTGTGGCCCGCGGCTCGCGATGCAACATATGCCCTGTGACGACTTCATCCACGACGCCCGTAGCAAGTGCGACTACGTAAGGCACCCTCACCTTGGGCGATGGTAGACCGGTCATCGCTGCCAACTTATCAAGAATCTGCTTGAGAGTAAGATTCTCTCCGCCCAAAATGTAACGCTCGCCGCTCTTCCCTTTCTCGAGGGCTGCGACATGGCCACGAGCACAAACATCCACATCCACCAGGTTTAACCCCGTATCCACGTAAGCCGGAAATTTCTT
>Ga0066903_100001910_pt1 | contig 15776 bp, 12 predicted proteins | sample PanSoiMetaGPlot1_FD_67491 | JGI IMG/M metagenome (GOLD analysis project Ga0066903, IMG submission 67491) | Tropical forest soil microbial communities from Panama analyzed to predict greenhouse gas emissions - Panama Soil - Plot 1 (version 2) | ecosystem: Environmental > Terrestrial > Soil >... | reverse complement strand
GCCAGAGCATCGCCAGCTTCTTGCGCACGTTGACGCCCACGAGCCCCTTGCGCGACTTGTCCTCGGTGCGCAGCACCATGCGCTGCTGCGTGTCCCAGGTCTGCTCCCAGATCATGAACAAGATCCAGGCCGCCACGGGCTGGATGTCGCACTCGGCCCCTTCGGCCTCGAGGAACTTCTGCAGGCCGTAGTTGCCGTCGCCCTCGGTCGTCATCGCCCAGAACTCGCCGATGATCGACACCTTCGGCTTGACGATCGTGCGATCGACCTTGACGTTCATCAGATTCCGGCGCGTCTGGACCAGCGCCCAGAGCAGCGACTTCTCCTTCGGGGTCGCGAACGCGTCGTGGATCAGCTTCTTCGACGCTTCGAGCGCCTGGTTCGTCGAGCCGGGCACGACCTCGTAGGGGCGAATGCGATAGCCGACCATGTTCAACACGTCGCCGATCAGGATCGCCGTCAGCACCGTGATGAAGAACTTCGGGTCCATCTTGAGACCCTGCTCTTCGCCGGTCGCCTGCTTGAGACCGCCCTGCTGCTGGAACAGCATCACGCGGAAGCCTTCGAAGCCGGAATCGCGCAGCGCCTTGCGGTACTCGGTGACGTAGGTGCCGAAGCGGCAGGGCCCGCAAGCGCCGGCGGTGATGAACACGTGGTTCTCGACGATGTCCTTGACGGGGATCTTCTGATCGTCGCGCAGGTAGGTGAGGTACTTCACCAGGTTGCCCACGGTGAAATACGTCGGGTTGCACTGGCCGCGGTTGCCGAACTCCTTGCCGAAGGTCAGCGCCGCGTTGTCGGCGACGTCGATCGCCTTGGTCTTGTAGCCGAGGCCGCGCAGCGCGCCCTGCAGAAAGAGGTCGTGGGCCATCGTCAGGCCGGACATCAGCACGGTCGTGTGCGCGCGCTGCTTGCCCGTGAAGGTGTTCGGGTTCGCGTCGCGCCAGTGCTCCTTGCCCGGCTCGAGGCCGAGCGCCGCCATCTGTTCCAGCTCGAACTTCTTCAGCTCGGCGTCGACGTCGATGTCGACGCTGGCGTTCTCGCCGAGGATCGGGAGCTTGAAACGCGCCTTCGCGCCCTCACTGGTCTTGGTATCGACAGTTTCCACGTTGTCTCCTCCGCTTTTCCTACTAGATGCGCGCCACGATCTCGCGATCGTCCACGCGTTTCTTGATCCCGACCCGCACCAATCCCGCGTCCTTCGCCTGCTCGACGGGGTTGACCTTCGGCTTGTTGGCCTCGACCTTCGCCGAGTACGCGGCGACCTTCTCTTTCGTCTCGTTGATCATCGCTTCCAGCGCCGGATCCTGCTGCTTGCGCGCCTCCAACTGCTGGCGCTTCAGCTCCAGCAGTTGCAGCCGCTTCTCTTCCATCCGGAACTTCAGCTCGTCTTTCCGGTGCGCCGTGTCCTCCAGCCTCTCCTCGTGCAGCTTCAGCGAGTGGGCGTAGGTCTTGACGCGGATCTTGATCGACCCGCCCGGCTTGTTGGCGTCGATGTCGTGCAGCGCCGAATAGGGCGTCGCCGACGCCGCGATGATCGAATCGATTAGGCCGTAGGTGGGCGCGTCGTGTCCGCACTTGAACGACGACAGATCCAGCACGACGACGTTGGGGTGGCGCGCCGCGAACTTCGCCGCCCACACCTTCTGCACCGAGTTGGCGGAGTAGTTCTCCGGCCAGACATCCTGAACCTCCAGCGGCCCCTCGATGCGCCCGGCCTTGATATCGCTTTCAAAAAACCGACCGAGCCAGGCCGGATCCTTCGGGATCGACCGCATCGACAGGATCGGGTAGCCGAGCACCTGGAACTCCTCGAGCACGCCGTGATTCAGCCCCGGGTCCGAATGGTACGGGCGCCCGATCATCAGCACCGCCACGCGGTTCTCCGCCTCGACGGTCTCCAGGATCGCCTTGCCCTTCGTCTGCAGGTCGGCGTCGACGATCTCCATCGCCTTCCAGCCCTGCGTGCAGGCGAAGTCGCTCTCGTCCTCGGTCACGCCCAAAAGCGGGCCCCAGGCCTTGAACATCTGGCTCTTCAGCAACGACGGCTCGGTGAACGTCAGCGCCGGGTCGACGTAGGCGATGCCGCGATCGGCGAAGAAGTCGGTCTCCTTCGTGAAAGCCGCCTTCATGACCTCCGGTGCGCCCGCGACGATCGGGCACGACGCCGTGTCCATCGTCTTGTTGAGTCCGGGCGGCACGTGCGTGATGCAGGGGAAGAAGACGTACTTCAGCTTCTTGCCGCCCTCTTCCTGCTGGTGGTGATGGAAGAGGAGGTTGTGGATGTGCGCCTGCGCGACCTTCGACGGGTAGCAGGGATCGATCGATCCGTACTTGCCGCCCTCCAGCCACATCTCCTCGGACGTCTCGTCGGAGAAGACGATGTTCTGCTTCTGCAGGCCCAGCGTCTCGAGATACGTCCGGAAGTACGGCGCCAGCGTCCAGATGTTGAGCACCTTCGGAATGCCGATCCGGATCGTCCGGCGCGCCGTCCAGGCTTCCGGCGCCGACCGCTGGAAGTTGCGCTGGATCTGCGTCTTCTTGGCGCCGAGGTTCAGGAACGCCTTCTCGACCTTCATGTCCGCGATGACCGTGGTCGCCTCGGGCATCGGCTCCGAATCGTAGAAGTGCCGGAACACCTGCTTCGACTCGTAGTCGACCAGGTTCGGGAACTCCTTCATCAGCTTCTTGCGCTCCTTGGTGAGCGCGATCATCGCCTCTTCCGACTCGACCGTCCCCTTCTCGCAGGAGAAGCCCGAGATGTAGCGCGAGGTCCGCCCGTCGGGCGTCTCGGTGTCGATGAACGTGCGCGCGCAGTTGTTGGGGCAGAAGTGGCAGCGCGTCGACTCGTCGTTGACGGCCTTGAACCGCAGATCGATCGCGGCGTCGATGCCGATGAACGTCGAGAACCCCTTGCGCATGACCACGCGCCGGGTCTCCATCGCGGCGCCGATCGCGCCCGCCTCGCCGGTGTGCGGGTGGACGTAGACCTCGGCGCCGGGCACGCGCGCCTTGATGTAGTCGACCTGCGCCTTCAGCGCGGCCAGGTTGTGCTGCGTGCCGCCCTGGAGGACGAACTTCTTCCCCAGCTCCGCCATGCGCGGGATCTGCACGACGTACTGCCAGACGTTCTTCGGCAGCACCTGCGCGAGGCCCGCCAGCAGCTCCTCCTTCGAGAAGCCCTCCTTCTGGAAGTTCACGCGGTCAGAATCGAGGAACACCGCGCAGCCGTAGCTGAACTTGGGCGACAGCTTGGCCTCGAACGCGACGTCGGCGTAGTCGGTCACCTTGACGCCGAACTGATCGGCCATCGCCTGCAGCAGCATGCCGTTGCCTGCCGAGCACTGGTTCGACAGCCGGAAGTTCTTGATGTCGCCGTTCTGCATGAACAGGACCTTGATGTCCTGCCCGCCGATGTCGCAGATGACGTCGATGTCGCCGAAGTAGTGCGTCGCCGACATCATGTGGGCGACGGTCTCGACGATGCTGGTGTCCGACTTGACCGACTCCTTGAGCACGTCGGCCGCGTAGCCGGTGGCCCCGAACCCCTTCACCTCCATGATGGCGCCCTGGTCGGTGATGTACTTCTTGAGGCCCGCGAGGATCTCCTTGGTGTCGGCGATCGGGTTGCCCTTGGAAAGCATGTACGCCTTCTTGAGCAGCTCGCCCGTGTCGAAGTCGATCAAAACGGCCTTCGACGATGTCGACCCGCCGTCCATGCCGATGACGACCTTGACCACCTGACCGGGCTCGAAGACGGCGTCCTTGAACTTCGGGATGCTGTAGAGCTTGCGGAACTCCTCCAGCTCGGCGCGCCCGTCGTCGTCGCCCAGCGTCAGCAGCGGCGGGCCGGCGGTGTCGCCCAGGCGCGCGGCGCGGCCGTTCAGGATGAAGTCCTTCAGGCCCGCGATCCCCTTGTAGAGGCCGACCTCGGCCGCCTCGTAGAGGCCGTACATGACGGCGCCATAGGCGGCGTAGTACTGCGCGTTCTCGGGGACGATGATCAGCTGCTCGATCGGCACGTCCTTCGGGTACGCGTAGCCGCGATCGCGCCAGGTCTCCGGGATCCGCTTGCGCCAGCAGTCGCGCAGGAACGGCAGGTACGTGTTCGGCCCGCCCAGCAACAGCACCTTGTGGCGCAGCGTGTTTCCGCGCGTCAGCACCGACAGGTTCTGCATGACGATCGCGTCGGCGAGCGAGTTCATGATCTCGAGCGACGGGATGCCGCTCTTGACCAGGTTGACGATGTCCGTCTCCGCGAACACGCCGCACTTCGCCGCCACGTGATGCAGCTTCGAGTCGTCGAAGCCGATCTTGACCACCTGCTCGTTCGGCAGGCCGACCTTGATCACGCACTTGTCGATCGTCGCGCCCGTGCCCGACGCGCACTTGTCGTTCATCGAGGTGATCGCGGTCTTCTGGCCGGTCTCCTCGTTCTTCTTGAAGATGATGATCTTCGCGTCCTGCCCGCCCAGCTCACACACCGACCCGACGTCGGGGTGAAGCGTCTCGACCGCCAGGGTCACCGCGTTCACCTCCTGGACGAACTTCGACCCGATGTGCGGGCCGATCGGCGAGCCGCCCGAGCCAGTGATGAAGGTGCGGATCCGCTCCTTCGTGAGATTCGGGAACGCCGCCTCGATCCGTTCCAGGAACGCGAGCACGAACTCCGCCTGCTTGGTCTGGTGGCGGAGGTAGTCGCTCCAGAGGATCTCCTTCGTGATCGGATCGACGACGACCGCCTTGACGGTCGTCGAGCCGACGTCGATCCCGATTGCGACTGCTTCGGTGCGCGGATTCACCTGCGTAGCCTCGGCGGTCACTCGGTCTCCTTGCGAAGGAAAGTAGACTGACAGTTCAGTCTTCGAATCCGGGAGACTGTAATGACCTGCCGTCCCAGGCGCAAGTGTCTTGCCCACGTCGTATAAATTGCCCTGTAACAACAGGTAATTAGACGACAGTAGCTGTCGGGGCGATCCGCAGGATGGTGCCGAAGACGTCGCCGGTCTCAGGGTCGAGCTTGGGGTCGACGAAGATGCGCGTGACGTCCAGGGCTCGCATCGCGGCGATCCCTTCGGCCGACACCAGCTCCTTCGACGCGATGGCGATCGGCGCCAGGTCGAGCTTCGTCCCCATCGCCGCCACGAACGCGCGCGCCGCCTCGCTGGACGTGAAGAAGAACCCGTGCGGCGGCCGGCACCACATGTCGCGCCCGCTCTGGGTCAGGTACCACACCCGATCGGTCAGGACGGCGACGAAGTCGGGCAGTTCAGCTTCGGACACGGCGGCATGTTTGCACATTTCAGGGACCGCGGGGGTATCCCGAGCTACGGCTCTCCCCGTTTTTTTTCGACGGCGCGCGCCTGTCCTCGATGGATTCGGCGCGCTGACTAGATTCGCTTCGCGCGCGGGCCATTAACGGAGGAGGAAAACCATGAGCTCGATCGAGGGAAGCGGAGTCGAAGCGGGGAGCCTGTCCGGACTTGGGGCAAGGCACGCCGGCATCATTCAGGCGCTGATGGAAAGCCAGGGAGGGCTCGGGGGTCTGCTCGGCCACCTGAGGAAAGGCGGTCTGTCGGGCGCAGTCGCCTCGTGGATCGGCACTGGCGCCAATCAGCCGGTGACGGGCGAGCAGGTGCACGCTGCGCTGCCCCCAGAAGTCGTCAATCAGATGGCAGGCAAGCTCGGCATCGAACCGATGCAGGTCTCGCACGGCCTGGCGCAGGTGCTGCCGGGTCTGGTCGACAACCTCTCGCCCTCCGGCTCGCTGCCCCAGGGTTCCGCCCTCCACGGCGCACTCGGCGGACTGCTCGGCACGATCTTGGGCAAGAAGGGCTGAGGGTATGCGCTAGGAACCAGATCCGCTCGGGCCGCACCCTCATGATAGGAAAGGGCATGGGTGCGGCCGGCCATCATCCGCATTTCGTCTCCCCGGTTTTCTGGCACGCGAGCCTCGCCGAGGGGCTGGTGACAGCCCGCGAATCCAAACGCGCGGTGCTGCTGGTCGTCGGCCGGCAATCTTGCGGTGGCTCCCGCGCGCTGGTCGAGCGGACGATCGCGAAGGAAGAGATCAACGAATATCTCGACGCCCATTACGTCTGCGTGGCCGGCGACGCCGATGCGCCCGAGCCCGCCGTCGCCGCGCTGGTCGCCGGGATCGCCCAGCACGATCGAACGCCGCTGTGCCTGTACCTCTCCGCCGAAGGGGCGCTGATGCATTCGACCTCGGGCGGCCGCCCCCCCGCCGTGTTCCTGTCCGATCTCCTGGAAGCCCCCCACCGCGGACGCTAGACGTCTCCGGTCCCCTCGCCCCGCGAAGCGGGGAGAAGGTTAGGGAGAGGGGACGCCCGCCGCGCGCGCCAGCGCCGCGAGCGCGGCCGCGAACATCGGTCCCGCAACGGCCACCGCATCCACGCCCGGGCGTTCGAGCACGAAGTAGTCGTTGGGGATGACGTCGCCGTAGCCGCGCACCTGCAGCACGCGAACGCTCGCCGCGCCGCCGTCCGGCAGCGCCAGCTGGGCACGCTGATCATCCGCCTCGACCGCCGGCATCGCGACGGCCAGCGGTTTGGCGTAACGGCTGAAGATCCCGACGACCGCCCTGGGCGGAACAGCGGCGATCAGGGCAAACGTCTCGTCGATGTTCGAATCGAGGCTCAGGCCAGGACGCCCTTCAGGATGTTCGCGATCACCTCGCGCCCCAGCTGCTTGAGATCGACCTTCGTCGGGTCTTGCTCGACGAACGCCCACTGCACGACCTCCTTGACGCTGCCGAGCGTGCAGCGCGCGACGACGTTCGCGTCGCAGGGGCGCAGGACGCCCAGCTTGTGGCCGGTGTTGAGCGCGCTGACCAGCATCGCCTCGATGCGCCCGTAGAAGTCCGACAGCTTGCGATCGAAGTCGGTGTCGATTCCGACCGCCTCGCGCAGAAGGATTCGCGCCATCTCGCGGTTGTCGAGCAGCGTCTTGAGCACGCGGTCGACGGTTGCGTTCATCTGTTCGACTGGCTCCGGCGCGTCAGGGCCCACCTCGATGCGCTTCACCTGCGCCTGCAAGGTGGTGACGAGGCCGTCCAGCAATTCGTCGAAGATGGCGCGCTTCGACTCGAAGTACAGATAGAAGGTGCCGCGGGCGATCGCGGCGCCCTCGATCAGATCGTCGATGCTGGTGTCGTGGTAGCCCTTCTGCGAGAAGATCCTCCGCGCCACCGCCAGCACGGAGGCGCGCCGCGACTCGCGCAGGAGTCGCGCTCGTGAGACACGACCGTCGACTTTCACCATTGTTTCCGGTGCCTGGGACAACCCTTCGACGTTAGCACGGGGCGCTATCCCCCGGGCGCGCCGCGCAGGCGATCCGGCCAGGCCGCGGCGTCCTCCAGGTGCCGGCCGCCCGGCAGAACCGTCTTGTAGCGCGCCAGCGTCCGCTCGGCGGCCTCGATCGACGTCCGCGCCTCGGCCCTGGCCGCGCCCAGCAGGGCGCTGAAATAGGCGTCGTCCACCACGTCGGTTTCGAGCACGCCCGCCGTCTGGTCGAGCGCCAGAGCCGCCTCGAGATCGCGCACCGCTTCGGGATACCGCTCGAGCCAGGCGTACGCGGCCGCCCGGTCGACGAGCGCCGTGGGATCCTCGTCATCGCGCGCGACGGCGCGACTCGCTTCTTCGACCGCCTCGGCGTACTTCCCCTCCTGGATCAGCTTCGCCGCGAAGGTCATCCCGTAGCGACCGGCCATGACGCTTCCGAAGGTACCACGCGGCGTCGAGCGCAGCGGGGATCGCAGCGACTGGCCCGCACCGAAGAGGCAGCGTAATCTGCCGGCCGGAATGCGCTGGAACATCGGGCCCTTCGGGGTCAAGGACCTGTTCACGCTGGTGAATCTCCTGGGCGGCATTCTGGCCGTCCACTTCGTCGTCGCCGGCGAACCGGTGCTGGCCGGCTACGCGCTGATGGCGGGGTTCATGATCGGCGACACGCTGGACGGCCCGGTCGCGCGGCTGACCCGCACGTCGAACAAGTTCGGAAGCGAATTCGACACCGCGACGGATCATTTCGTCCAGGGCATCGCTCCCGCCCTCATCATCTACGCGGTCTACGCGCGCGGCGGGCAGACGCTCACCGGCGTCGTCCTGATGGCGCTGATGATCACCTGCGCGACCATCCGCCAGGCGCTGTTCTCGGTCGCGAAGATGGGCGATCCGCTGATGTACACGGGGCTCCCGCGTACGGTCAGCGGCTATGGCGCGATGGCTTACGTGCTGTCGTCGTTCTTCTTCGGGATGAATCCGCTGCGCTACACCCTGGGCGGATTCATCATTCCGGCCCTCGCGTTGCTGAACCTGCTGCCGATTCCGTACATGACCCATCGGGGCGCGCGGCGCATGCAGACGCACGTCAAGATCCTGGTGGTCGGATTCCTGGTGACCCCGACGGCGGCGTTCCTATTCGCCCGCGCGTACACCTTCGACGTGCTGTTCATCTGGACTTTCGGCTACGCCGCCACAGCCTGGATCCCGATCTACCCGCACGAGAAGAAGGCGTTTTACGAGCGTTACCGGCAATGGACGACGGAAGTGAGCGCAAAGTAGGTCACGCAGGTCACGCGCTTCGTCAAGCCCGTCGGTTGCGGGGCTCGACGGGCCAAGTTACATTGCCCGCCCCGATGTCGCTCGGTCGTCTGCCCGTGGAAAGCTCCGAGCCGCGCGCGCGCTTCGACCTTCTGGCGGGCGGCGAGGCCGCGTTCGCGCGCATCCTGCAGCGGATCGACGAGGCCGAGCGGAGCATCTTGGTGCGCTGCTTCGAATGGCGCGACGACGAGACGGGCGAGATGGTCGGACAGGCGCTGCTGAACGCCGCCGACCGCGGGGTCGAGGTGAAGATCCTCAAGGACCGCGTCGGCATGGCCTACGAGCACCTGGAAGGGACCAAGCAGAGCTTTTTCCACAAGCGAATTGGTCTGATTCCGCGGCTGCAGACCTGGTCGCTGATGACCGTGTACGGACGCTGGGGCTCGCTGCGCCAGAAGCCGAGCCCGCTGGCGGACGCGCTGCTGAACCACCAGATGGTGACGGTCACCCGCCACGAGAAGCGGTTCGATCACGCCAAGCTGTACGTATTCGATGACGACGCGGTCATCCTGGGCGGCATGGGCATCGGCGACGACTTCCGCCATCACAACGTCGATTTCATGGTGGAGATCTCGGGCGGCGGGGCCGCGGCGCGCCTGGCCGACCGCTACGAGGGGCGCGCGACATTCGACCCGTCGCGCCGCTTCGACTACCTGCTGCATTCATTCAAGGGCAGCACCCCGCCCCGAAAGGGCCAGCGGGTCGCGCTCGCCAAGCAGCGGCTGGCGCTGATCGCCAGCGCGCAGAAGCGCCTGACGATCGAGATGGCGTACTTCGGCGACAAGGCCTGCACCGCGGCGCTCATCGACGCGGTCAAGCGCGGTGTCCACGTCACGGTGCTGACGGCCGCGCGCGCCAACATCAGCGGCGATCTGAACCTCTGGACCTGCGCCCACCTGTTGCGACGGACCGGTAGCCCCGAGAACCTCCGCATCGTGCTGCACCCGCGCATGGTGCACGGCAAGGCGATCGTCGGCGACGGCGCCTGGGTCGACATCGGCTCGACGAACTTCACGTCGCCGTCGCACGGCGGCTACGAGGAGGTCGACCTGTTCTGCCGCGACGCCGCCTTCGCCCGCCGGGTCGAAGACGCGATCGAGCACGACATCGGCGACGGCAAGCCGGCGCGGCTGCCGCTCCGCTACCGCCGTCCTTACGCCGTCGTCGAGCGGATGCTCGGCTCGTTTCACGGACGCAAGAAGAAGTCGAAGGTCCGCGGACGGAACAAATAGGGCCGGCGGCGTGCGCGAACCGAAGGTGTCGGGCGTGCATTGGGCCGCGGTCGCCGCGGCGGCGGTCACGTTGCTGTCATCGTCTTCCGCGTCGGCCTGGTGGGTCGCCGACCCGATCCACAAGAACTGCCACGAGCGGATCAGCGCCGCGGCGCTTGCCGAGGTCGGCTACGTCCAGCCGCCGCCCGCGCTGTCCGACGCGGACGCGGCCCTGCGCAACGGCCTGCAGTTCGACGCCAGCATCTACGACGCCAACATCTACGCGCTGTCCTTCATCATCGGCACGCGCTGGCCCGATTCCCAAGGTGAGCCCGACTTCGACTTCTACAAGCTGTCGAACGTCCACAACGCGGCCGGTGATCAGGGGTCACACTGCCTGCGGGAAGAGACCGATATCGGCGCGGCGACCGGCGACACGAGCGCGCTCACGGCGTGTCGGTCCAAGATCACCTCCGTTTACTGGCAGGCGCTGGCGACCCTCGACGACACGACCGGCGCCGTCGACCCTGACGTGCGCACGCTGCAGCCCGAATACCTGCCGTACCTCGGCAAGACGCAGATCCCCGTGTCCGCCTTCTACTTCTTCGCCGGGCGCGCGGTGCACGCCATCCAGGACAGCTTCACCCACACCTACCGGCGCCTCGACGGCGCCGACCCGGGCCACGACATCACCTCGGTCTTCAACTGGATCTCGCAGGTACGCGGCGATCTGAACGAGGCCGAGAACGGCCACGGCCACGAGTCGGTGTTCGACAACTGCGAGAGCGACGATCCCTACAACGGGCAGCGGATGGCCTGGGCGACCGCCGCGTCGGCGGAGCTGCTGGCGGCGCTGACGACGTCGGGCACCGCCGCCCAGCGCCAGACAAGCCTCGACACGTTCTTCGACGACTGGATGACCTATGAAGCAGGCTGTTCAATCAGCAACGAATACTGCGACAACCCGGAGCAGGCCTGGCTGCGCAGCAGCGGAGAATCGATGAACTACGGCAACGGCGGCTGCGCGCTGGGCGGTCCGGCGGGCGTCGGAGTCGGCGTGGTCGCGCTGGTGGTGATCGCGCTCGCCGCGCTGGTGTGGCGCGGGCGGCGCCGGCGGCGGGTGGCGGCGCTGCTGGTGGTCGGCCTCGCCCTCGCGGCGACGACCGCGCGCGCGGACGACGAGCACCGCGGCTGGCGCGGCGAGGCGCGCGCGTCACTGTCGGTGCAGAACCCGGCCTACGCGTTCGGCGGCGCCGGCGCCTACGCCTGGCGCCGCGTCGAGGTGGGCGGCTTCATCGAGCTCAACCCCTGGTACGACGTGAACCGAGAGATGATGAGCCTGGGCGCCACCAACTTCGGCGTCTTCACGCACTACCTGCTCGCGATCAGGCCGGACCTCCGCCTGCGCGCCGGCGTCGGCCTGGGACTTTCGGTCCTGAACATGGACCTGCCCGGCACCAGCGCCGGCAACGTGGGCCTCTATGCGAACTTCCGGCTGCTCGGGCTGGTCTGGTACTTCGCCAATCGCACCGCGCTGACGATCGACGCGTTCGATCTCGCGCTGCCGACGCCGCAGCTGCGCGGCTGGCCGGTGCTGTACGCACAGCACCGGGTCAGCGTCGGCCTGTCGTTCTAGTCTCGCAGGTAGCTTCGCTCGCTCAACTCTTCGGCGGGGGCGGGAGGGACGGCTGTTCGGCCGGCCTCCGCGAGCAAGCTCGGAATCCCGTCGGCCGCAACGATCCAAGCGGCCGCCTACGCTGCGGCCGACCGAACATCCGTCCCTCCCGCTCGTCTCAGAGCAAACGCTTCGCTCCGCCCGCAGGCCGCCGATGCAGAGTCGGGGCGCGCGTCACTCCGGCTAGTTCTTGGTGATGACGATGACCGACTGAGTGACGACGTCGACCTCGCCGAAGGGCGCGACCAGCGGCACGCCGAAGACATCGCCGTCCACCTTCGACGTGACGCTGAGTCGGGTGCCGGCGATGACGGCGTGCACGTTGCCGAAGTTGAACTGCACGCTACCGGACATGCGCTGCTGGCTGGTGCGGGTCCAGTCGATGCTGACGACGCCGTCGGCGGGGATCTCGCCGCTCGATGAGGTGAGCGTGATGTCATGGATGTCGACCTCGAGAGAGGCCGCGTGCGCATCGACGTGGAACGCGCCGGCGGGAAGCGTGCCGCCGAAGAACGTGCTGGTTCCATCGGGCTGGGAGATGATGACGAAGATCTGATCGACCACGCCGCCGCGGCTGCCCTTGTTGCGCGACACGAAGACGCCTGTCGTGACACCGCTGGGATCGTTCGAGATCGCGTTGGCGAAGGTGTTGTTGGCGGGAAATCGCATCACCTCCGTCGCGCCGCGAGCCAGCGACAGGGGAACCAGGACCACAGCGATCAGGACCATACCGAAGATCTTCCGCATCGTTATCTCCTGTGTGAGAGGGAGATCACACTAGCCCAATCCACGGGATCGCCTTGTCAGGGGCAACCCGTAATCGGGCGAGCGGCTGATTCCGAGCGGCGCGGGGGCGCCGCCTCACCTCACTGCTGGAAGCAGAAGACGCGGTGGAGATCCGTGCAGAGGCCGGACGTGAAGCGTCCGAACCAGTCGGTCCCCATCACGTTGCCGTACGTCATCGCAGCGGACGTGCTGGCGGTCGAGGTCCAGCCCGTGCAACTGCCGGCCGCGGTCCCCGCCGTGGCGACGGTGGCGGCGCCCGCGTAGGTGAAGATCTGCTCCTGCGTCAGACCGTCGGCGCGCAGGCTCATCGCCGCCCAGAGCGGCGTCGCGCCGGCGAGCAGATCGCTCGGCGTCGCCGACAGCTGCACGTTGTCGGCGCGGAACCAGGGCGCGCCGGTGGCCGACAGGCGCGAGGCCGCGGTGACGCCGTTGCCCGCCAGCAGCGCGCGGTAGGTGCCTGGCAGCTTCGCGGTCGTCGCCTCGTTCTGGCACATCGTGTCCGCCGCCGTGAAGCCGGTGCTGCCGGTGATGCTGCCCGACGAGAGGAACGCATAGCGCGCGCTCGCGGGAACGGGCGGACGAATCATCACGGTCCGGCTCGTCTCGAAGCAGTAGAGGCGCATCGTCGTCGTCGTGCACGGCACGGCGCCGTTGTTCGAGAAGGTCAACCAGCCCGAGTGCGGCTCGCCGAAGTTGGCGTTCAGCGTCGCATCCGTGGACGACCAGTCCATGCACGTCTGCGTTCCGCTGTACCCGGTGACGGTCAACGTTCCGTACGGGACCTCGGTGCCGGCCTCCGTGTTGACGAGCGGGTAGTAGGTGCGGCCCGCCATCAGGTCGGACACCTGATCGCCGAACGGCTTGCCGTCGCCCGTGCGCGCCCAGCCGCGCGCGGAGGCGATGCGCGTCCACGCCGTACCGCCGCTGCTGCCGAGGAACGCCTTGAACGTCCCGGACAGGTTGGCGGCGGTCGCGCGCTGCGCGCAGACCATGTCGGCGCCGTTGAGGCCGCCCAGCGTCCCAGGGGTCACGTTCACCGAGGTGACGAACGCCTTGTTGGGCGGATCGAACTGGACGGTGACCGTCGCGTCGGCGTCCAGCGTCAGCGAGCATCCCGCGAAACCGGAGCAGGCGCCGCCCCATCCCGCGAAACCCATGTTGGGGGCGGGCGTCGCCGCCATCGTCACGGCCGAGTGGGTCGGCAGCACCAGCGTTCCGCTCGCGGTCACGGTGGTCGCGCCCGGGTTCACCAGCACCGAGCCGCTGGCCGCGCCCGCGAACGTGATCGTCAGGTTGCGGCTCGCCTTGTTGAACGTCGCCGTCACGCTGGTGTCGGCCGTGATGGCGAAGCTGCAACCGCCCGTGCCCGAGCAGCTGCCGCCGGACCAGCCGTCGAAGATGCTGGTCGCCCCGGGGGTGGCCGACAGCGTCACCGTGGTGCCGTGCGCGAACGTGTACGTGCACGTGGCGCTCGAGCAGACCGCCGCGCCGGGGCTCACCATGACGCTGCCGGTGCCGTCGCCGGTGCGAGCGACGGTCAGCGTCCGCGTCTTGAGCGTGAAGTTCGCGGTGACGTTGCGGGCGGCGTCGATCGTCACCATGCAGGCGCCCGTCCCCGTGCAGTCGCCGCTCCAGCCCGAGAAGTCGGACGTGTTCGGATCGGCGGTGGGCGTGAGCGTCACCATCGTGCCGAAGTCGTAGTTCGTCATGCAGGTCGATCCGCAGCTGATGCCGGCGGGGGTGGACGTGACGGTCCCCGCGCCGGTGCCCCCCTTGCTGACGGTGAGCGGATATTGCAAGAGAGTGAACATGGCGGTCACCTGGGTCGGCGCGCTGACCCCGATCATGCAGGGCGCGGTGCCCGAGCAGCCGCCGCCCGACCAGCCGGCGAACGCCGACCCCGGCGCCGGGGACGCCGACAGCGTCACCGTGCTGTTGTAATCGAACGGCGCCGTGCAGGTGGCGCCGCAGTCGATTCCCGTCGGCACCGACGTCACCGTACCGCTGCCGTTCCCGGACTTGCCGACGGTGACGTTGAACTGCATCAGCGTGAACGTCGCGGTGACGCTGACGACCGCGTTGATCGTCACCGTGCACGTGCTGGCGGTCCCGGAGCAGCCGCCGCCCGACCAGCCCGTGAACGTCGCGCCCTGCCCGGCTTGCGCGGTCAGCGTGACCATCGTGTTCGCGGCGTAGGCCTCCGAGCAGTCGGTGCCGCATTGGATTCCCGCCGGGCTCGACGTCACGCCGCCGAGCGCCGCACCGCTGCCCGCCTTGATCACGGTCAGACCGTAGGTCTGCTGCGTGAACGTGGCGGTCACGCTGCGCGCCATGTCCATCGTCACCGTGCACGTGCCGCTGCCGGTGCAGGCGCCGCTCCAGCCCGTGAACAGCGAAGTCGCGTTCGGCGTCGCCGTCAGCGTCACCATCGTGCCGTTGTCGAAGCTCGCCATGCAGCTCGTGCCGCAGCTGATGCCGGCGGGCGTGGAGCCGATGCCGCCGGAACCGGTTCCGGCGAGCGTCACGGTCAGCGGCCACGTCTTGAGCGTGAAGGTGGCGGTGACGTTCGTCGTCGACGTCGCCGTCACCATGCATGTGCCCGTGCCCGTGCAACCGCCGCCCGACCAGCCCGTGAACGTCGAGCTGGCATCGGCCGTCGCCGTCAGCGTGACGGCGGTGCCGGAGGCGAACGCCTCCGTGCAATCGACGCCGCAATTGATCCCGGTCGGGGCGCTGGTGACGGCGCCGGTGCCGGTGCCGGCCTTGAGGACGTTCACGCTCACCGACGGCGCGCCGCCCGTGCCGCCCGTTCCGCCGCCGCCAGTCCCCGTTCCACCGATCCCGCCCGTTCCGGCTCCCGCGCTGCCGCCCGTTCCAGTTCCAGCCGTGCCTGTCCCACCCGTCCCCGCTCCCGCGCTGCCGCCGGTCCCGGTTCCGCCGGCGCCCGTCCCGATGCTGCCGCCCGTTCCAGTTCCGCCGACACCGCCTCCACCCGTGCCCGTTCCGGCGCTGCCGCCCGTTCCTGTCCCCCCCGCGCCCGTCGAACCGCCCGAGCCGCCATGTGCCGTACTACCCGTGCCGGCCGCGCCGGAGGCATCCGGATTCTGCGACGAAACCGAGCCGCATCCGGCGGCGATCAGAACCAATGCGAGCGCACGCCCGATACGAACCATGGAGCTCCTCGTCTTCAAGTGGTAGGCGGAAGTACGTTAATGGACTGGTAGCTCCGCTGTCCAGAGGTCGGCAATTTTCCGCAGTTCGTTGAGCCCGCAGCCGCGAAAAACCTCGTCAGGATCGTGGCACCGCCGGGCGGGCCGATCAGTACCCGAGCTGGAACTTGCCGCTCATGTGCAGCATGGACAGCAGGTAGAGGCTGCCGTCGTAGTAGCGGTACGTGCCGGTCGGGACGATGACGTCCCAGGCCGCCTGCAGGAACGGCTTCGCATCCGTCGGCGACAGCGCGAACGCCAGCATCGCGTTGAC
>Ga0066903_100001909_pt1 | contig 15781 bp, 16 predicted proteins | sample PanSoiMetaGPlot1_FD_67491 | JGI IMG/M metagenome (GOLD analysis project Ga0066903, IMG submission 67491) | Tropical forest soil microbial communities from Panama analyzed to predict greenhouse gas emissions - Panama Soil - Plot 1 (version 2) | ecosystem: Environmental > Terrestrial > Soil >... | reverse complement strand
TGAAGGTTTCCTGGTTCTGCGTGCAGGTTCCTCCGGTCCAGGTGGGGTTCCCGTAGAGGGTTCGCGCCGCGGCCGCGATCGCGGGGTTTGGCGCCGTCGCCCCGAAATAGACCAGGGTGTGATGCGTCAGGACGCTGCCCGAGCAGTTGTCGCCCCTCGGAATGGGGGGGGCGGCGAGCGCCAGACTTGCGGATGCCGCGATGGCACCCAGAGCCGCAAGGAACTGCTTCTTTCTCACGGTGAAAGCCTCCTATGAATGGGTTGAGGGCAGATCCGGCGCCGTTCTGGACGGGGCGCCGAATCGGTGCCCAATAGACGATCCTGGTGCGACGTTGAGGTGGAAAGAACGTGCCGTTTCGGTGAAAAACCGTGATAGGACGGTCGCTGGAAGCCTCAACGGGACACGAAAGGAGCGCATCCGATGCTCTCGGCGTCGTGCACAGGGAGAATGCGCTTTTCGCGCTCGAAGGTCTCGAGAACCCGCTCGGGCTCGCGCTGGAATGCACGCAACCGATTGATTTTCCCGGCGGAGACGCGAGAGTCTGCAACCAGCGGGCGCTCCAGCAGCAGGCAGAAACCCTGGGCCCGCAGCTTCAGGCGGGAGGTCATGTTGAGCCGGCTGATGGTCCAGCCTTCTCTTCCCCAGCCGGCCATCGCCTCGAGAATCTGGCTCGAGCGACTGGCCCAGGTGGGGCGGTCTTCGTGATGGAAAGTCACCGTGCCGATCCGGTACTGCATCTCGGACATGGCTTGCTCCTCCAGAAGGTTGATCGACTCCCGCCTCGAGATATAGCGCTCAGGAGGCCGGCGCGCCGATCACCGCGAGACGACGCGCTGGCCTCCAGCGAGCCGGAGATGGCCGGCCCCTTTTTCCGCGCGAGCTGCCATCCGCAGGCCATCGAGACCGAACGGCTGAAGATCGATCCGGCAGCGGTGCGAAAGCATGGCCGGCCTCAGAGCTGGGCAGATCTCCGTGGACCGCCGGAGTCGAGGATGGAGCGCAAAAGGGACGGTTCGGTTGAGGAGAGGCAACGATTGGATGGCGGCGAAGCTCGGTGAATTACATGGGTGAAAGCGTGATCCTGCGGGCCAGGCTGCCCGCGCCGTGCGGGCTCAGCTCGATTTTCCGGCGGCGCGGCGCAGCGCACGCGGGGGAAGATGGAAGACCAGCGTGCCGCCCGCGGACCGGGGCTTCCCGGTGAAGTCGATGCGGCAAAGCCCGCCCTTCTTGAAGGCCAGCGAGAGGCTTCGATCCTGTCCGGTCAGCAGGAAGCTCGCGAAGTGCGAAAGAGAAGGCTCGTGGCCGACCAGCAGGATGCTGGAGGAGGCGGGCAAATGCAGGAGCTGGCGCAGCATCTCGGCGGATTTCGTCGCCGGAGCGAGGGCCGGGGTGTAAAGGGTCTCCGCGGCGATTTCGAGAGCCTCCGACACGGCGCCCGCGGTCTCCCGGCAGCGCACCAGCGGGCTGCTCAGGATGCGATCGATGCGGAGGTCGAGGCTCTTCATCCCGCGGGCGGCGGTTTTCATCTTCTTCTTGCCTTCGGGAGTCAGAGCGCGGCTGTCGTCGTTTTGGCGGGGATCGTGCGGCGCTGCGATGCCGTGGCGCAAGAGGTAGACACGCAAGGGAGGCTCCTCTTCGTCAGGACTCGGAGCCCGAGGAGGGATTCATGCCGCGCGGACCGGCCGACTCGAGATTCACGCGGGGAATTTCGGGCTCCGGCTCGAAGAGCAGGGGGCGGATCGTCTCGAGGCCTTCCGTCAAGGCCCGGATCTTCCGGTCCTCGAGGATCGCCTTCACGCGGGTTCGAATCTTCTCCTGGATGGCGTCGATGGGCAGGGTGGCGTCCAGATTGATGAAGCCGAACTCGCGCGACATCCGGTTGTACTCGCGGATCAGCCTGCCCTGATAGTTGCGGAAGGATTCGTACGGGTCGGAGCCGAGGTGCATGTCCATGCCCGATTCCCAGTAATCCATGCCGCGCCCGCGCAGCACGCGGGGAATCAAGTCATCCACCGTGATCTTGAGATGCAGGACGAGATCCGGGACGATGGCGAACCCGAAGACGCTGCGGATCCAGGCCGGATCGGCGCCGCGTACCACGCTGCGCGCGAAGGCGGTGTACATGTACCGATCCGCCAGGACGACGAAGCCGGAGCGCAGGGCCGGAATGACCAGCTTCTCGAGCCTGTCCGCGAAATCGGTGGCGTACAGGAGGCTGAAGGTGAGCTGGTTGAGATTGTGGCCGGCCTTGGCGGCGCCGATGGTCTCCGACATGAGCTCGGATCGCGTCCAGCCGGTCTCCATCACGCCGTAGCCCTGGACTTCCAGCCACCCTTTCAGGAGCTGCACCTGGGTTGATCGGCCGACTCCGTCCGTCCCCTCGAGGGTGATCAGCGTTCCCGTCAGGTCCTTGACGTCACAATACGGAAGCCCGTGCCCGAAGTACCGGCGCGGCGCGAGGGCCGGGGTCATGAAGCCTCCAGCGCGGCGGGGGCGCTCTCGTACAGTCGGGCCACGACCGAGCGGACCTTCTGCTGCTGACTGTCGATGCTACGCGTCCCGTCGACCACCTTAAACTTGTACTCGGGCGCCATCCGGTCGTATTCCTTCAGGACGCGGCCCTGGAACAGGCGGAAGCTCTCCACCGGATCGGTGCTCAATCCGAGATCCATGCCCGCCTCGTAGAACTTGATCTTGGCGCGCATCGACAGGATGCGCGCCGTGGCCACGTCCAGCGGCACGCGGAAATAGAAGGTGGCGTCGGGCTGCAGCGCGAAGGAATAGAGATCGCGCACCCAGCGGGGATCGACCCCGCGGGCAATGTCGCGCGCGAAGGCGGTGTAGATGTATCGATCGGCCAGCACGGTCATGCCCGCCTTAAGATAAGGAAGAATGTGATAGGTCATGCGGTCGGCGAAATCGGTCGCATGGAGCAGGCTGAAGGTGCTGGGCGTGAGCAGGTTTTTCTTCTTGCCGCGCTTGGTGGCCTGCCGGACCAGGGCCGAGGAGTTCCACTCGGTGAAGAACACCTGCTCGCCGCGGGCCTCGAGCCATTTGTACAGCAGCTTGATCTGGGTGCTCTTCCCCGAGCCGTCGATTCCTTCGACGACGATAAGCTTCCCCCGGGGACTGGAGTTCCTGCGTTCTGGTTTCATGGGATTTCCTTGGAGGCCGGCCGCGCATTATTATACACTTCCCACGGCGCAAACGTGACGAACGGGTGACAGAATTCCCTTCAGGTGATTTCCCGATTGGCTCCATGAGCTCAATACTCTATCCTGTCCGGATGCGCAACCTGGTGAAAGCAATACCTGTTGAGCGCTCGGGGCCGATCCATCTCGATCCCCGGGTGCGCACCTACGCCCGCGATCTGCTGGAGGCTTACGGGGAGGAGGTCATCCTGCAGGTGGACAGGGTCCGCCGGCGGGCCGGCGCGGACCTGCTGCACGATCTGCGGGTCGCGAGCCGCCGCCTGCAGGAGGCGCTTGCCCTGCTGGCGCCGATCCTGCCGCGCCGGGCGCAGAAGCGGGCGTACCGGCGGGCCAAGAGCATCCGGCGCTCCGTGGAGGATCTGCGCAATACCGACGTCATGGTCGATCTCGCCTCGGATCTCCTGGCCATGCTCCCCCATCCGGAGCGTGTGGATGTGCAGCCGTTTCTCCTCCGCCTGCAGAACCAGGCGACGGAGCTGAGACGACGCACCGTGAAGAATCCGAACGGGGTGCCCAGCATCCGCCGGCGCATGAAACGCCTGCTGCGCGGGCTGCCGCCCGTGGAGCCTCAGTATGTGCGCAAGATCGGCGAGAATTTCCGCGCCGTCCGGGCGCACCGCGTGGTCGAGGCGATGCGACGCGCCTCCCAAGGCGGCCCGGAGGCCATGCACCGCCTGCGCATCGCGCTCAAGCATTACCGCTACACGGTCGAGATTCTGGAGAAGGGGGGCTTCAACGGCATGAAGGCGGTCCTGCGCGAGACGCGCAAGCTGCAGACGGAGCTGGGCCGCCTGCACGACCAGGACATCCTGATGGCGATGCTGCGCAGGGAGCGAAAGGTGCCGGAATCCCGCCGCCTGCTGGCCAAGCTCCGGACCGAGCGCAAGCTTCAGCTCCAGAAGACCCGCGATCTGCTCGCGCAATCCCGCGAGCTGCTGGCCAGCCTCAACGCGCGCCCCGCCGCCCGCCGCACGGCATGAAGCCGCGACCGCTCGCGGTCATCGACATCGGCTCCAACACCATCCGCTCCCTCATCGTCGAGGTCCTGCGCGACGGCAGCTATCGCGTCCTGGACGACGAGCGCGAAGTGGCGCGCCTGGCCTCGGAGCTGACCCGCAAGAAGCGCCTGTCGCGCGCCGCCATCCAGAACGCGGTGAACGCGCTCAGGCGCATGTCCGACATCATTCGCGCGCGCGGCGTGAAGAAGGTCTCGGTGGTGGCCACCAGCGCCATCCGCAACGCGTCGAACCGGAAGCTGTTCGTGGAGCGCGTGCGCGTGGAGACGGGATTGCGCGTGCGGGTCATCTCGGCCAACGAGGAGGGGACGCTCGCCTTCGAGAGCGCGGCCGCGAGCTTCGAGCTGGCGGGCAGGCCGTGCGCGGTGGCGGACGTGGGTGGCGGCAGTACCGAGCTCATCGTCGCCCTGGGCAACCACATCCGGGGCGTGCATGCGCTCCCCCTGGGAGCCGTGTCCCTGACCGAGGAGTTTCTCGGCTCCGATCCGGTGAAAGGCAGACAGCTCAAGGCGCTGCGGCATCACATCCGCCGAGCGATCGAGCACGCCGGCATGGAGCTCGAGCCGGCTCCTCAGTTCCTCATCGCCTCGGGCGGGACGGCCACGACGCTCGCGCAGATGGCGCTGGCCCGGGAAGGTCTGTCCGGAAGGCCGGTGCAGGGCTACGAGATGAAGCAGGGAGAGCTCCTGCACCTGCTGCAGGCGATCGCGCGCCGGTCGCTGCAGGAGCGCCGCGGCATGCCGGGCCTCTCTCCCGATCGCGCCGATATCATCCTGGCCGGGGCGGCCATCCTCTACGAGATCCTGGATCACCTCAAGGTCAACACCATGAAGGTGAGCACGCGCGGCATCCGCCACGCGCTGCTGGGCCGCCTGATCCGGCGCCCGGGCAAAGCGGCCGGTCGACCGGTCGTCCAGCGGCACCGCATCTCGGCGGCCGAATCCTTCGGCCGCTCGCTGGGGCTCGACCTGAAGCACGGGGAGCAGGTGCAGAAGCTGGCGCTCTCGATCTTCGATGCGCTGCAGACCCCTCTGGGGATGGAGGCCGAAGCGCGGGATCTCCTGTCGGCGGCCGCGCTGCTGCACGACGTCGGATACGTGATCGGCTATCGCCAGCATCACAAGCACAGCTACCATCTGATTGCCCATGCGCACCTGGACGGCTTCACGCCCAGGGAGCGTGAGATCGTCGCGCTGGTGGCGCGCTATCATCGGCGGGCCACGCCGCGCAGGAAGCACCGGGAATGGGCGAAGCTGCAGCGCGAGGATCGCCTGCTGGTCCGCCGTCTGAGCGCGCTGCTGCGCATCGCCGATGCTCTCGACCGGCGGCATTCGGCGGGCATCCGCGACATCGTCTGTCGCATCCGCGGAAAGCGCGTGTCGCTCGATCTGGTGTCGGCGCGCGATATCTCGGTGGAAATCCACGGGGCGCTGGGCAAGGCGAGGCTGTTCGAGAAGATCTTCGGCCGCAAGGTCTGCTTCCGCCGCGTCCCGCTGCGCGCGCGCGCCCAGACGGCGAGCGACGCGGGCGCCCTCGTCTCCTTCCGCGCCCGGGCCTCCTGACGTTCACCAACAGCGCGCGAGATCAGAGGGAGATCTCTCCCGCCGTGAAATGCGCGCGGATCGCCTCGACCAGATCCTCGATCGTGCTGCGCGCGGGCACCAGCGTTGGCGGCAGGCCGGCGCGGCGTGCGGCCTCCGCCGTGACCGGTCCCAGGCAGGCTACCAACACCTCGCGCAGCAGGTCGGGCGCTTCGCCTTCGCCCAGCAGTCGTGCGAGCTGGCGGGCGGCCGACGCGGAGGTGAGCGTCACAGCGTCGATGCGGCGCTGCCCTAGCGCCGTGCGCAGCGCCTCGCCCGCTTCCGCCACCGGCGCGGTGCGGTAGACCGGCACCACCGTGAGGCGGGCGCCGCGAGCGGAGAGCTCCTCCACCAGGATCTCGCGCGCTTCCTGCGCGCGGGGAAAGAGAATCTCCTCCCCCGTCAGGCTCCTCCGGGCGAAAAGCGCCAGGACTCCTTCGGCTCGGAAGTCTTCGGCGACATGATGGGCCTGCGCACCCCAGCGCTCGAGGGCGAGGGCCGTCTTGGGGCCCACGGTCGTTATTTCCAGCGCGGCGGGAAGGCGGAGGGATCGACCCTGCAGCTGCGCGAAGAAGCGATCGACGGCGGTGGCGCTGGTGAGCAGGAGATGTCGGAACGCCGCGAGGCGATCCAGGGCGTCGTGCAGCGGCTGCCAGGAATCGGGGTCCTCAAACCGTATCAGCGGCAGGTCGACGAGATCGGCTCCCTGCGCGCGCAGGAGACGGGCCAGCACATCGCCTTTCTCACGAGCGCCGGTCAGCAGGATCCGTCGTCCCTCGAGGGCGCGCCTGGAGCCGCTCAAGACAGCAGCGCCCCGGCTCCTTGATCGAGCATCCTGCGCCCGAGCGCCTCGCCGGCCTCCTCCGGACTCGAGAGCGCGCCGCGCACCGCGTCCCGCAGAATGCGCGCGCCGTCGGGCGAAGCCACCACGCCTTCCACCTCCAGCGCGTCCCCAAAGACGCGTGCGAGCGCGCCGACCGGCATCTGGCAACCGCCGCCCAGGCTTTGCAGGAAGGCACGCTCGGCCCGCACCGCCGCCGCGCTCTCCGCGTGATCCAGGCGCTGCCGGAGCAAGGCGCCCAGCTGGCGGTCGGAGGCTCGAATCTCGAGCGCCAGGGCGCCCTGCCCCGGGGCGGGAAGCATCGTCTCGAACGGCAGCGGCGCGGCCCCGGTCTTGCGCACTCCCAGGCGGTTCAGCCCCGCCAGCGCCAGCACGAGAGCATCCACGCGCCCCTCCGAGAGCTTGCGCAAGCGCGTGTCGACATTTCCCCGTATCGCCTCGAAGCGCAGATCGGGCCGCAGGGCGAGGAGCTGTCCGATGCGGCGCGGGCTGCCGGTGCCGATGCGCGCGCCCGGCTCGAGATCCGGCAGGCTCCTTCCGTCGCGTGTCACCAGCACATCGCGCGCATCCTCGCGTGCGGGTATGGCGGCGAGAATCAGACCGTCGGGCTGGGCGAGCGGCAGGTCTTTCAGGCTGTGGACCGCCAGATCGATCCGCCGCACGAGCAGCTCATCCTCGATCTCGCGCACGAACCAGCCCACGCTCTCCCCCGACGCGAGGGAGGCGGATAGGGCGCGATCGCCGGTCGTCTTCACGATGCGGATGTCGGCGCGAATCGGGGGAAGGCCGGAGGCGAGGCGCGACTCCACCCAGTGGGCCTGGGCCAGCGCCAGGTGGCTGCCGCGCGTGCCGAGCACGAGGGACGAAAGGGCTCGCTCAGACGGAATGGCCAGGGTCATCCTCCGGCTCGGGCGGCTCCGGCCTGTCCGCGCCGGGCGCCACGGAGCGCTCCTGGGTCTCGTCCAGCCCGAACACCTCCCGGAAGAAGAGGGCGCGGTCGGCTCCTTCCGGATGGCGGACGCTGCGCTTCAAGGCCTGAATCGGGTGGTGCAGGAACTTGCTCAGCAGGCCCCCGGTCAGCTCCTCCACCGCCTGCCTCTGCTCGGCGGTGAGCGTGGCCAGGCGCGTTCGATGCCGCTCCAGCTCCACCGCTCGCAGTCCCTCGAGCCTCTCGCGCGCCGCCGTGATGAGGGGCGAGAGATCCTGGTGGCGGATCCAGCTCTCGAACGACTCGACCTCGCGGCGCACGATTTCCTCCGCCCGCTTCGCTTCCTGCTCCCGCTCGGCCCGCCCGCTGGAGACGACATTGGCCAGGTCGTCCAGATCGTACAGATATACGTTGTCGATCGTATTGACCTTGGCCTCGATGTCGCGCGGCAGGGCGATGTCGATGAAGAAGATAGGGCGGTTCTTGCGCATCCGGATCAGCTTCACCACGTCGTCGTAGCGCAGAATCGGCTCCGGCGCGGCAGTGGAGGAGATGACGATGTCCATGCTCTGCAGCGTCTCCTGCAGCCTTTCGAAAGGCTCCGCCTTGCCGCCGAAGCGCTGCGAGAGCTCCAGGGCCCTGGGAAAGCTCCGGTTCGTGACGGTCACCGAATCGGCCCCGCGCTCGACCAGGGCGCGCGCCGCCAGCTCCCCCATCTTGCCGGCGCCGATGAGCAGGACGCGACGGCCCGAGAGGTCCTCGAAGATGGTGCGGGCCAGGGCCACGGCCGCGGAGCTGACCGAAAGAGGATGCTTCGCGATGCCGGTCTGGGTCCGCACTTTCTTGGCGACACCCAGCGCCCGCCGCAGCAGCGGGTCGAGGACGGCTCCCAGGCTTCCCGCTTTCTGCGCCGCCTGATAGGCTTCCTTCACCTGCCCGACAATCTGGGACTCTCCCAGCACCATGGAGTCGAGAGAGGCCGCCACCCGGAACAGGTGATGGACGGCGTCGCGATCCGCCATGCGGTAGCAATAGCGGTCCAGCTCGCCGGCCGCCACGTTGCGCTCCGCGGCGAGGAAGCGCTTCATGGCCTCCGTTCCTTCGGCGATGCCCTTGCCGTCGGCGTGGACGAGCAGCTCGGTGCGGTTGCAGGTGGAAAGGATCAGACCCTCGACGAAAGGCGGCGCGCCGGTGAGCCGGTGCAGAGCCTGCTCGAGCGCGTCGGCGGGAAAGGCGAGGCGCTCGCGGATCTCGACGGGCGCGCTGCGATGGTTCGCTCCGAGCAGGACGATCGACATGGCCCTCAAAGGACGACCCCGACCATCCGCAGGATCAGGGCCGCGAACGCCAGGATGGTGAGGTAGGCCGCCTTGCGGCCTCGCCAGCCGCTGAAGAAGCGGGCGGACAGGATGATGCCCAGCAGCGTCCAGGCGAGCAGCGCAAAGGTTTCCTGCGGCTCCCAGACCGGGTGACGATCGCGGAAGTTAGCGGCCCAGATGCTGCCGGTGATCAGGGTGAGCGTGAGGAGCGGGAATCCCCACATGAGCGAGATGTTGCCGAGCGAATCGCATTTCTCGAGGGAGGGGAGCGGCACGCCGGCGCCGCCCGCCTTCTTGAGCTTGATGCGGCGCTCCTGCACGAGATACATGACGCTGGCGGCGAAGGTCACGAACAGCGCGGCCGCCCCCAGCACGGCGATCGAGATGTGGAAGTCGAGAAAGGCCCGCTCGAGATCGCGCGACACCGGTACAATCTCGGCCGACAGGAGGTCGGAGATGAACAGGAGAACGAGGACGAGCGGCAGAATGACGGCGCCCAGGACCTCCAGGCGCGTGCGCCAGTACGCGATGAGATAGACCGCCACCGCGGCACAGCACAGCAGCGACACGACGTCGCGGTACTCGTCCAGGGGAATCCTGCCCAGATCGAAGCCGCGGACCAGGAGGTACCCCCCATGGGCCAGCAGGCCGCAGGCCGCCAGCCCGGCGGCCGCCAGACTCCCGCGGCGAACTTTCAGGAAGAGCGAGAGAAACGCGGCGCCCGCGGCGGAAGCGTAGAGCAGGATGGCGAGGCGCAGGAGCAGAACGCTGGGTTCCATCACCACGCAGTGTAGCACTCGGCGGGAAGCGGCCTCAACAGGAGGGATCCCCGCAACGGCACCCCCGTGGGGGCGTTGCGGGGATTTCGGGTTCTCTCTCTCCGGATGGCGGGAAGCTTACGAGCGAGGCGGTGAGGCGTGGGAAGGACCCGGCGTTGAAGCGTCGGGGTCCGGCTGGTATTCTCCCTGCCCCGCCCGCGAGGCGAAGCCGGGAGACATGCCTTGATACGATGCATTCTGTTCGACCTGGACGGAACGCTGGTCGACTCCTATGAGCCGATCATGGAGAGCCTCAACGCGGCGCGCCAGGCTTTCGGATTGGCGCCCTACACCCGCGCCGAGGTGGTGCGCCGCGTCGGCCATGGCCTCGAGAGCCTCATGGCGGAATCGCTCGGCGAGGCGAACGTGGCGCAGGGCGTGCGAATCTTCCGGGAGCGCTACCAGATCGTCTCGCTCCCCAAGACCCGCCTCCTGCCGGGCGTCGAGCCCACCGTGCGCGAGCTCTCCCGCCGCGGGTACCGGATGGGCGTGGTGACCAACAAGCCCGCCACCTTCAGCCGCAGAATCCTGCAGCACCTGCGCGTGTCGGAACTCTTCCCGGCGCTGGCCGGCCCGGACGACGCGCCGGCCAAGCCCAACCCCGAGATGGTCTTCCGCGTCCTGCGCCATCTGGTCTGCCGGAAAGAGGAGGCGGTGCTGGTGGGGGACATGCTGGTCGATCATCAGACGGCGCTGGCGGCCGGCATTCCCTTCTTCGCGCTGGCCACCGGCTCGGAGAGTCGTGAGAACCTGCTGGCGGCCGCTCCCGCGCGCTTCCTGGAGCGCTTCGAGGATCTCCTCGACCATCTGCCGGAGCTGGCGGGCTGACACGGTCGGGCGATTCATGAGCCGCTCTTCCATCCCGTGGCGGGCTCGTAGCGCTGCAGCCGGATGCGGCCCGTGGGACCGTAGACGATGACCGCCGCCACGCGCGCTCCGTCCGTCAGGTAGAGCGTGCCGCCGGAGATCGAGCCCGACGGCGAGAAGCTGATCAGGTTCCCGTTCCCGAATTTCACCGGATCTTCGGGAGAGGCGATGGGGCCCGAGCCCGGCGGGATCTGGGGCACGGCGGCCGCGGGAAGCCCGATCCGGATCCCCTCGTGGCGGGTGGAGGGATCTTCCGAGTCCGAAACGCGCGGATCCCTGCCAGCGAGGATATCGGCGGTACGGATCCCGTTCCCGTTTCCATCCCGGTACAGCGTGTAGCTCCAGCCCGCGCCGGAAGGCACGAAGCGCAGGCCGAACGAGCAGCTCTCGGTGACGGCGCGCTGCCGCAGGCCGCGGAATTCGACGGCCGTCTCGAGCGAGGCAACCAGCAGCCTCTCTCGCGCGACGCTGGCGGCCAGCAGAGGGACGGTGAAGGCCAGCAGGATGCCCATGACGGCGAGGACGATGAGCCCCTCGATCAGGGAGAAGCCCCGCGCGGAGATGCCGTGCAGCAAAGCGCTCCGGGGGACGCCGGGCAGGCTCCGCGCGGGGCTCATGCCTACTTGCCCGAGGTGACGGTGACGCGGTCGCGGATCTTCTCCAGCGTCTTCTCGCCGATACCCTGCACGTTGAGGAGATCCTCCACGCGCTTGAACCCGCCGTTCTTCTCGCGGTAATCGACGATGCGCTTCGCATAGGACGGGCCGATGCCGGGCAGGGTGATGAGCTCCTCCACCGAGGCGGTGTTCAGGTTGATGCGCGCCGCCTTCTCCTCGCCGGCGGCTCCGAGCACAGGGCCGGGAGCGGCCAGAACGAAGAGGGCGACGAGCGCGGGCAGCGCCAGCAGGGCGCCGAATCTCTGAAAGGTACGCATGGGCTCAGGTCTCCAAAAAAGGTGGGTGGTTAGGTCGTGCAGGCGGTTCGACGATCCGGCTCTGTTCGGGATCAATCCTCCGGTCACCTCCTTGAAGTCGATGTGAGTTCTTGGGGGAGGGGGGATCGCCGGATCCCCCTTCCGCGCCCCGCAGAAACCCTCCGAGCGATGGAGAGCCGATCGGTTTAGTGGGATTCCTGCGCTCCCCCAAGCTTCGAAATCTCCGTCGCGGACCGCCGCGGCCGGTCCGCCAGCCGCTCGAGCTTCGTCTCCAGGCTCGAGAAGCCCAGACAGAGGAAGAGAGAGCCGTCGGATGCATCGGAAACCCTGAAGAGCGGATCCACCGTGAGCGTGTAGCGCCGCCCCGCCAGGATGAGCGAGACGCGCTCGCCGGCCATGGCCCTGACCACGAGCAGCTGAAGCTCTTTGCGACGCAAGCGCGGCGATTCCATCTCTCCTCCCGGACCGTGCTAAGGCAACCGCGATGCCAAGACGGGCCCAGCCTGCCGCCCGCGCCCGCGCCGGGTGATGAAGCTCATGGAGATCAGTTGGTTAGGAGGAAGAGCCGGGCGCGAGCGCGGGAAGTCGGGCCCCAACGCCGGCGCCGCGCCGCGTTCGCGGGAGAACGCCGTGCGAACGGTCTGTCATGCGCGCGTCAGAGACGAACGCTTTCGGCCCAGTGGATGCCGTGCAGGGATCGGATCGTGTCGAGCAGCGCCGGCTCGACCGGATTGTCGAGATTGAAGATGGCGATGGCCTTGCCGCCCGTATGATCCCTTCCCAGCGACAGGGTGGCGATGTTGATTCCCGCCGCTCCCAGCTGCGTGCCCAGGATGCCCACCATGCCGGGACGATCGTCGTTGGAGCAGAAGAGCATCTGCCCGGCCGGAACCGCCTCGAAGCGGAACTCGTCCAGGCGGACCAGCCTGAGATCGCGCCGGCCGAACAGGGTGCCGGCCAGGGTGCGTGGTCCGCTCGCTGAGCTCAGCGTGGTCACGATCAGGGAGGTGTAATCGGCCGGATCCGCCGCGCGCACCTCGTGCACGCGCAGTCCCATCTCCTTGGCCAGAACCGGCGCATTGACCAGATTGACCGGATCGGTGACGACGCGCTCGAGGTATCCCTTGAGAAAGGACGCGACCAGCAGCTGCACAGGATGCTCCAGGAGCGCGCCGCTGAACTCCACCGTGGCCTCGCGCACAGCGCCCTTGCCCAGCAGGCCCTGCAGCTTTCCCAGGCGCTCCGCCAGGTCGAGCCACGGGCCGATGGCCTTGAACACCTCGGGGCTGATGGAATCGACGTTGACGGCTCCCGCCACCGAGCCGCGCTGGAGATACGCCACGATCTGCTCGGCGATCCGGATGGCCACCTTCTCCTGGGCCTCCACGGTGGAGGCTCCCAGGTGAGGCGTCGCTACCACCGTCTCGCGCGCCACCAGCGGATGCGAGGGTCCCGGAGGCTCGGCCTCGAAGACGTCCAGCGCGGCGCCCGCGACCGTGCCCTCGTCCAGCGCCCGGGCCAGGGCTCGCTCGTCCACGATCCCGCCGCGCGCGCAATTCACCAATCGCATGCCGCGCTTGCAGCCTTTGAGCTCCGCCTCGCCGAGCAGGTGCCGGGTCTGCGAGTTGAGCGGCACGTGCACGGTCAGAAAATCGGCCTGCGCCGCCAGCTCGGGCAGCGGCAGGAGGGCGAAGCCGAGGCGGGCGGCGACCTCCTCGGGCAGAAAGGGATCGAAGCCGCGCACCTCCATGCCGAAGGCGCGCGCCCGATGGGCCACTTCCCTTCCCACCTTGCCCAGCCCGATCACTCCCAGCACCTTTCCATAAAGCTCCACGCCCATGAAGCGCGTGCGCTGCCAGTCGCCGGCCTTCATCGAGCGGTCGGCCGCCGGGATGCAGCGGGCCAGCGACAGCATCAGGGAGAGCGTGTGCTCGGCGGCGGCGATGGTGTTCTCGCCGGGGGCGTTCATGACCACCACGCCCCGGCGGGTCGCCGCGGTGACGTCGATGTTGTCCACCCCGGTGCCGGCGCGTCCCACCACCCGCAGGCGGGTCGCCGCGCGCAGGGCCTCCTCGGTCACCTTGGTCTCGGAGCGCACCACCCACCCGACGGCCTGCGCCAGCGCGCCCGCCAGCTCCGCGGCCGGCAGGCCGATCCGCTCCTCGACCTGCAAGCCGGCCGCCCGCAGAATCTCGGCGCAGGCGGGGGACACCGGATCCGAGATGACCACCATGCCCGCGCTCATGCCGGCAGCTCCTCGTCCATGAGGGCGAGCAGCCGCTCGATTCCCTCGAGCGTGTGCTCACCCATGTGCCCGATGCGGAAGGTCTTCTCCTTGAGATCGCCGTAGCCGTTGGAGATCTGGCAGCCGCGGCGCTTGATGCGCCCGAGATAATCCGCCACGTCGATGCCGCGCGTGTTGGTCACACAGGTCACCGTGTTCGACTCGAAGCCAGCCTCGGCCAGGACGCCGAAGCGGGCGCGCGCCCACTGGCGCACGCGCTCGCCCATGGCCGCATGGCGCGCGTAGCGCCGCTCCATGCCCTCCTCGAGCATGAGGTTCAGCTGCGCCGCCAGCGCGACGAGATGCGCCACCGACGGGGTCGCCAGCGGCTGCCCTTTCTCGGTGGCCTCCGCCAGGCGCACGAAATCGAAGTAATATCCCCTCCCCTGCAGGCCGCGCGCTTTGGCCAGGGCGCGCGCCGAGACGGCGCCCAGGGAGAAGCCGGGCGGCAGCGCGAGGGCCTTCTGGACCGAGGCGAAGCAGACGTCGATGCCGTGCCGGTCCACCTCCACCGGGATCCCCCCTAGGGAGCTCACCGCGTCGACCATCAGCAGCACCCCTTCGCGGGCGCGCACGACCCGGGCGATCGCGGCCAGCGGGTTCGTCACGCCGGTGGCCGTCTCGTTGTGCGTCAGGCAGACGGCCTCGTAGTCTCCCTTTGCCAGCGCCGCCTCCACCGCCTCGGGCGAGAAGGCTTCACCGGGCGCGACGCGCAAAGCGTCGGGCTGGCGCCCGCAATCGGCCGCGAGCTGGCGCCAGCGCTCGCCGAAGGCGCCCGAGACGAGATGCAGCGAGCGCCTCTGCACGCAGTTCCGGATGCTTCCCTCCATGAGGCCCGAGGCGGAGGAGCTGGAGAACAGCACCGCCTCGCGGGTCTCGAAGACGCGCCGCACCTGAGGCACGAGCGCGCGCATCAGGGCCGTCATCTCCGCGCCGCGGTGGGAGATCACCGGAGCGGCGAAGGCCTGGAGAACCTCGGGACGGACCTGGGTGGGACCGGGAGTGAAGAGGATCGGCGGCGCGCTCAAGGATTGCCCTTGTTGCCGACCAGACCCAGCATGGTCTGCAGCGCATCGCGCAGCAGGCCGCTGTTCTTGGAGATGTCCAGATAGATGATGGCGCCCATCAGCCCGATCAGCAGGTAGAAGCCGGTCTGCATAACCCGCTCCTTGATCTTCAGGCTGAGGTCGCGGCGCAGGATTCCTTCGATGAAGAGAATCAGGATGTGCCCTCCGTCGAGCACCGGGAAGGGCATCAGGTTGATCACGCCGAGCTGCAGGCTGACGATGGCCATGATCAGGAAGAAATGAGTCCACCCTTCCTGGAAGGTCTGGCCGGAGATCTTGAAGATGTCGATGGGTCCCGACATCATGCGCGGCGAGATTTGCGCCGTGACCAGCTTGCCGAGGGTGGTGAAGAGCAATCCCGCGTTCTCCCAGTTCCACCGCACGCTGTGGATTACGGCCTGCCCCGGCGGATAGCGGCGCATGGCCTGCTCCACCTCGGTGTTCCAGGCGATGCCGATTTTTCCCTTGCCGTCCTGCTCGGACGGCGTGACCGTCGCCGTCAGGGTCTCTTTTCCCCGCAGGATGCTCAGGTGCAGCGGCTTGCCCGCCGACTGCTGGAAGATGCGCGTGGCGCGCTCGAAGTGCACCGTGGGCTCGCCGTCGATGGCGACCACCCTGTCGCCCGGCTTCAGGCCCGCCTGGTCGGCCGGAAAGCCGCTCTCGACGCGCAGGATCTGGGCGGGCATCTCGGGGAAGATGCCGGCGTAGCCATACTCGTAGTTCGTCACCGACACCAGATGGATGTCCTGGGTCAGCTGGCGACCGTCCCGCTCGAGGACCATGGGGATGGTCTTGCCGGGGCTGAAGGCGACCTTCGTCTGCAGGTCGTTCCAGTCGCGGATCTCCTGATCGCCGAGGCGCAGAATCCGGTCCCCGGTCTGCACGCGGGCCTGCGCGGCCGGCGAGTCGGGATC
>Ga0066903_100001908_pt1 | contig 15788 bp, 33 predicted proteins | sample PanSoiMetaGPlot1_FD_67491 | JGI IMG/M metagenome (GOLD analysis project Ga0066903, IMG submission 67491) | Tropical forest soil microbial communities from Panama analyzed to predict greenhouse gas emissions - Panama Soil - Plot 1 (version 2) | ecosystem: Environmental > Terrestrial > Soil >... | reverse complement strand
CCCGTATGTTCTGGAAACGCCTCGTGATCGCCCTCGCCCTCACCCTCACCCTCGGCCTGGGACCGGTCCTGGCCCAGGAGTTTTGGGGCTGTCGGCCCGGGTGTTGGCAGGAAGTCTACGTCATCAATGGGCAGCAGGTGCTCTGTAAGGTGTGTTGCGCCTTTGGCCGGCTTACCCGCGACTGTCACCCTGCGTAAGAAGGAGATCCTGATGCTGCGCGAAGGCGATATTCTCGACGTCCGCACGGCCCACTACGGCCCCGATCCCTGCTACCCCGAGGGCCTGCGCGTGACCCGCGTCCTGGGGCCGTGTACGTGTTCTGCGTATACTGACCGGCTGAACTACATGGGGCAGGAGCACCCGCCACCACCAGGCCCGGTGCATTACCACCTCGTGGGCTATCCGGTGGGCACCACGCCCTCGCGCCATGGCCACGGCAACGCCACATATCATACGGTGTCGCAGCGGGAAGGTGGCCGGTGGTTCTATACGTGGGCAGTCTGGGATGAAGCGACACGGCAGGAGTACGTGCCGCGCAGTTACCAGGTCAATACCCAACTGGCCCTGCTCTAGGTCCATCCTGGGTTCATCCTAGGTTCAATCTACGGACGGAGGTCACGAGGGGCCGCTCCGCGCTGAAGGCGAGCGGCCTGGTCCCACGGCGAGCGAGGGGCCGCAAAGCGGTTGCCGTCACTCTCTGGCAACACTGGCCGCGAGCTGTGGCGTGGCCGCCTCGTCGAGCCCTAAGAGGTAGTCGGCGCTCACATCGAGCGTCTGCGCCAGCCGGGCAATATAGTAACCGCTCAGCGTCGCCACTGGGCTCCGCTCAGCCCGCGAAATCGTATTGAGATTGAGCCCCACCTGCTTGGCAAGGGCCGTCTGCGTGAGCTTGCGGGTCCGCCGTGCGAGCAGCAAGCGCTGTCCACAATGGATCATAGTCCCCCCTTTCTCTCGCAAGTATAGCCAATCAAGGAATTTTCTGCAATATGCGAGTATTTTACACTAAATAGTGTATTTTTATATTGAAAAGTATACAAGAGAGGCTTATAATAGTAGGCATATAGCGACTGCACACGCAGGTGGCGCCGCCAACCCTTGGACGGTGCGGGCTGACAAGGGGACTTGCCAGACACGCAGAGCCGAGGCGGGACAGCTCAAGAGAGTCTGGTATCTGCTCCTAATGCTGGAGCACTGATGAGCCCTCTCCAGTCTGAGAGGGTCAACCCCAAAGCAAGGGGCGAAATACCAATGGCAACGACAACGGCCCACACCGGGCATGTTCAGGTGCACCTTGGTGATGGCTTTCAGGTCATCTATACGTGCGTCTGTGGTGGCAGGATTATCTTTCACCAGAACCAGCGCCGCGCCGCGTGTGGCGGCTGCGGCCAGCGCTTTGGCGTTCGGGTTATGGTTGGACGTTTGAAGGCCAAGACACAATCCTAAGACTCGTGCCCTGGCGGCGTGGACAGTGACACGCATGGATTCGCCAGCGTGGTGGCGCCTGGACCTGCAACCCACCCCCGTGACCCGTAAGCGACAAGCAGCCCTTCGAGAGGGTAGCCCCGTACGCGGTGCGCACCGTAACAGTACGGCAGGGAGACGGCCAAGATGGTCCCAGCAGAGGGAGGCACCCACAATCCACGCGAGCCGGTGCAATTCCGGCCCAAGGCACACTGACAAAGAAGGAAGACGCATGAAAATCGTTGGCGCTCGTATCACGACCAACCCGGCCAGTAGCTTCATGCCGCTGCCGGTGGTGCACATTACCCTGGAGGATGGCACTGAGAAGGAGTTGTTCAGCTTCTATCCCGATGAGATTCACTTTGAACCCGGGGAGTTTCTGGGGCTGACCGAACAGGAAGCCCATCACCTGAAGTATGAGAAGGACCTCGCCTATTTGCGGTCCTAGCACACACCACCCCGCCCACTCTCAGGCATGCACCCGGCACACGGCTAGCAATGCCAGACAGGGTGAGGCGGGGGCACGAGGAGAACCTATGGCGGATCGCGTGCTGTTGGCCGTCGTCGGGCTCACGCTGGGCCTGATGACGTTGGGCGTGGGCCTGGAGGTGGTCCTGGTGATCAAGGCACTCGAACGGATCACCGACTTGATTCAACGTACCCATTAGGGGGAGGGAGACGAGGATGAGCATCTGTTGGGTGTACGTCAAAAGCGAGCCCCGGCTGTGGACGGTGGGCTTTTACGATCCGCAGGGCCAGTGGCATGCGGACAGTGATCATGACTCCCCCGACGCGGCCGCGGCGCGGGTGCATTATCTCAATGGCGGCGAGTAACACACGACCGCGGGTGGCGGCGTAAGCCATCCCAGAGGAGACGAACGATGGCCCAATATTACCGCCATGCCTGTGGCCACACGAGCGTGTATGCCCCGTGGGGCCGGGGAGACGACGTCCCCTGTAGCGATCCGTGCCATGCCTGTCGGATGGCGCGGCTGGGCGAGGTGATTCGCTTTGCCCGGCATGGTGCCCCGCCGGCAGGGGGATGCAGCCGCAACCACCGCGAGCAGACCGGCGAGGCGGGGGTGTCGGTGTATGAGATCGTGGACGGGGACACGCAGTATACCGGCTGGTGGTATGGGATTGCGGAGCGCCCGCTGTACCTCGGAACGGGGCGCATTGTCGGCTGGGGCTCGGACGGCGAGCCCCTCGTCGAGATTCTGACGATCAAGAAAGCCTAAGGCGGCCACGCGCCGCCCAGAGAAGATGCGGATGGCGGACGAGCCCTGTGATATGTGCGACGTGTACCACCAGCTCGGCTGGGACGAGTGCCCAGCCTGCTGTCTCAGTCGGTCCCCCACGGTGCCGTCGGACCCCTGGACGCTGCTCACCGACGTGGTCGCCTCGATGCACGAGGCGCTGTATGCCGGGGGCCTGGGCGTCGCGACGGGGCAGGTGGTGCAGGGATGGATCACGAAACTGAACGCGGCGCGGCTCTTGCTGCGCCCACGGCAACGGAAGGAGGACGCAGAGGACGAGAACGAGGACTAACATGGAGAAGGTGGTCCGCAGGAGGGTGAGGCCTATCTGCGGACCGTGTGTCGGATGACTCGCAAAGCATCACCAACGAAAGGAAGTATAGCATGAAGTTCGGCAGAAAAGCCTACGGGCCTCAGCGCATCCGCACCGCGGTGCAACGCGCCCAGCATGTGGCGGAGGCGATTGTGCGCTACGGCGAAGCCGGGCGGGTGTGGACCTGGCAGACGTTTGGACTCGACGGCAACCCGGAGCAACAGCGGCGCGTGCTGCTGGCGCTGGGGCGCCGGGACGGTGGCGTATGAAGATCATCACGATGCAGCGGACCGCGACCGAGACGGTGCTGCGGTGGGTCGAGGAGGGGCAGGTCCTGCGCGTGGTGGGGACGGTGCCCGAGGCGTGGCTGCGGATACTCCGCGACCAGGGGTATACGATTACAACGATAGCATAGAGGAGACAGACGATGCAGATACGAGTACAGATCACCGATCACAACGGCTATCGCGTCTTTCGCCAGGGCGAACTCACGGCCCTCCAGTGGCTGGAGATCGCCTCGCTACGCGGCAGTCACCTGGCCGTCCAACTGGCCCGCGAAACCGCGGCCATCCAGGAGATGACGACGCTCCACGGCGACGGTGGCCCCACGGCGTATGAGGGGACGCTGACGGAACTCGATACCGTCAGCAGCGTCTTGCGCCAAGCCCAAGAGGAGGTACGGGCCATGGCGGCGCACGTCCACGCGTGGAACGAGCAGCAGTATTGCGCTGTCTGCGGGGCAGACGGCAGAGCCTAAATAGAGAGCCCCCCTGTTAGGACGTCACCCTGACAGGGGGGTGATGCATTATCCAACTGACCGAGAAGGAGTCATGCAATGGCAAGTGTAACACAGACGAATGGCACGACCCAAGCTCCCCGTGAAGGCCAGGGGACCGTCGCGTTTGATGACGCACTCTGGAAGAAGGCTGTGCGCCTTTCCTCGGCGGTGGCCTCCCTCCGCAGTACGGACAAGGCGCTGACCTCACGCATCTCACCGGCCACGGCACTCGCCCTCGATCGCAGCAAAGTGGTCTACAAGGGTGATGGCGTCTATGAGGTGGCATCCGAGACCGGCAGCGGGTGCTACCAAGTTCAAGGGAAAACCTGTGAGTGTGAGGATTTTCAGCAGCACCAGGCGCCTCTCGGGTTGTGCAAGCACCGGATTGCCGTGGTCCTGGCGCACCGGGCCTCCCATCTCACGCCGGAGCAGTTGCAGATGCCCCCGAAGGATCTGTCAGCGGAATTGGAGCGACTGGAGCAGGGGGTAGAGGTCTCTGCCCCCCCCGTCGCGGAGATACCATCGGCGCAGGACGGCCCTCCCGAAGAGGAGACCGCCGCTGACCCGTCGCCGCTCCGGCTCGCCGACGTACCCAAGCAGTATGTGCGGCTTATTCAGGGGAAGTACTACGTGTACGTGAACGGTCTCGTGGCGTTGGCCCATGAGCGCGGTCTGGTCGACCTGGCGACTACGATTGTCACAGTGACGCCAGAGGTCGCCGTGTGCCAATGCGTTGCGCGGTTCGGCGATGGCCGGAGCTTTACGGATATCGGGGATGCGACGCCGGCCAATGTCCAGGCAGCCCCCATGAAACAACACTTCATTCGCATCGCGGCCACGCGGGCGACGGGACGGGCCTTGCGAAGGGCCTTGAACATCGACATGCTCACGGTGGAAGAGATCGAATAAGGGAGGGCACGACGATGCAGACGCCCTCCCGACCCCGCCACCGCGTGAGTTGTGGCCGCAAGGCTCAGTACCAGACTGAGGCCGAGGCGCAGGCGGCGCTTGACGCGGGCTGGCCTGGGGGGATTCCCCTGACGTTGGAGGTGTACGAGTGTACCGCGTGCGGCGGCTGGCACCATGGCCGGCGCTCGGGCGCGTGGGCCTACGAAGCGATGCTGCTGACGTGGTGTCGGCGGCACAATGTGGACACACAGGGGGTGGCGTAGGCTGCCCAGAGGAAGGAGCCACAGTATGGCAAGACCCCATCCGACGATCTTGTGCCCCATCTGTCCCATCTGTCAGAGCCACCGGTGTGAGGCAACCCTGGAGGATGACCACCCCTGGTGCTATACGCATCTGGAGTTTGAGTGCCGCACCTGTGGGGCAACCTTTCGCGGGAAATATGACCTCGTATGCATTGAGGATGTGACGTATGGCAAGCCTCTTGGTCCGCCGTACGAAACCACAGACCCCCAGGCGGCTCTGGCCGCCTGGGAGGATGGCTCGGATTGGCAGGTGATCCGCATCAATGAGCGGCAGGAGCCCCCGCGCTTTGCCGTCGGCTATGTCCTCCAGGAGCGTGGGTATCGTGCCACCGACGGCTGGTCCCGTGTCAGCGCAGAGGACCTGCGGTTTGTGCTGGAGCGTGCCTGAGCGCTGCTGACATGGTGTCGGCGGCACACGTATGATCCCCAGAGGGGCCTCTGAGGCCCCAGAAGGAGACGACGATGGAACTGAGAGCGATAGGACCGATGACCTGTGATCGGTGCGATAGGCACACCGACGATGCCGTTGTGGACGACCAGTATCTCGTGGACGACCCCCAGGCGGCGACGGGGGCGCTCTGCCCGGCCTGTGCCGCGGCAGATGACCCCCACCATGTCCCAGGAAGCTGGCTCCTGACCTGGGGGAGCTAAGAACCGGGGCTGCCGAGCGGCCCCCGAGAAGGAGAGACGCTATGTCCTGTTGCACAGCCGAGGCGCGGTGTGCGGTTGCCCGGCAGCTTGCCGCACACTACTACGAGATCCAGGACGGCCCCGCCCGCACCGGGGGTGCGGTTTGCGGAGGCGCTGGCGCAGCTGCGGGCTGCGGGAGCTGCCTACACGCAGCATCTCTTGGATGCCGGCGTGATCACCTATCCGACCACGGCCCTCCCCTCGCGTCCGGAGACGTGGTAGGCGCACCCGGGGCTGCCTACGCGGCCCCCTAGAAAGCAGGCGAGGATGGACCCTGTAGAGATCGGTGGGGGAGCGGCTGCGCCTGACCATTGCGGAGCAGCAACCCACCACAACCCTGACGGTGCAGGGGGCGCTGGAGCTGATGGCGGCCCTGGAAGCCTGGGTCCGGCCCCGCGAGATGCGGCGCGTGCAGGAGTTGGCCCAGCGGCACGAGGACGGCTGTGCGGCCCTCTAGCACAGACTGACAGAGAAGGAAAGGAGACTTATGCCCTATCGACTGGATACCGAGAGCCGGGTGTATTTCTACCCCGACGAGTTCTACTGTTTGTCCAACTTCGCGCCCTTTCGGCTGCACTGGCGGGGGCTGGATTTTGATACCAGTGAGCATGTCTATCACTATGAAAAATTCCGCCATCCTGGCGTGGATGATGCCTGCCATATCTATTGTGCGTCCTGTGATCTGCAATGCCAGATCCGGGTCGCCCGCTCGGCGCATGCGGCGTTTCGCGTGGCGCAGGACCATGCAGGACTCGTCGCCTCGACCTGGCACGAGCGACGGATGGCCGTGATGCGGGCCATCCTGATCGCCAAGCTCCGACAGCATGAGTACGTGCGGCGGAAGCTGCTGGAGACGGGGGACCGCGAGATCGTCGAGGACTCCTGGCGAGACGCGACCTGGGGATGGGGACCGAACCATGATGGCCAGAACCTGCTCGGCAAGCTCTGGATGGCCTTGCGGGAGGACCTCAAGGCGGGGCGACTCGAGGGGATGGGATGAAACACCTGTTTGAGGACCACGGGGACGGGAAAGGAGGAACAACCCCTGGATGGCAGGCAAATGTGTGCAGCAATATGTGCGTATTGGGAGAGGAACTCAAACCACGGAAAGGCACCCTATGCGTGGACAACTCTGGCAAGAATGCCCTCGGTGTAATGCGGAACCCGTCTGTGTCGATTGCGAACAGTGTGCCACACATTGCCGCTGTGCCCAGCAGGAGAAGGATGCGGCGGAGCGCCGGGCCTTTGAGCGGGAGCATCCCGGCCTGTTAGACAAGATCGAGGAGCATCACGACCAAGGACGGCACGAACACTAGAGGATGAGGATGAGCGAGCAGCGTGGGAGCGTTGCTCGCTCGCACCACACAGGATTCAACACGAGCACCTGCTAGCATACCACAGGCTGGCAGGCGAGGCATATCGTATGCTTATCGGCTATTGGCGGGTCTCGACGCGTGACCAGAAGTATGACCTCCAACGGGATGCCCTGCTGGCCGCTGGCGTCCCCGAACGCTACCTCTACGGCGACAAAGCCTCCGGTGCCCGCACCGCACGTCCGGGGCTGGCGCAGTGTTTGCAGGTGCTGCGCAGCGGCGATACGCTCGTCGTCTGGAAGCTGGACCGCCTGGCCCGGTCCCTGCTCCATCTGCAAGAGCTCGCCGCCCACTTCCGCACTGAGGCGATTGGGCTGCACATCCTGGACGGCCTGGGCGCCGCCCTCGACCTCCAGAGCACGGCAGGCAAACTGTTCTTCGATCTGCTTGGTGCCTTTGCCGAGTTCGAACGGGAGATGATCCGCGAGCGCGTCATTGCCGGGCTTGAAGCGGCGCGGGCACGGGGGCATAAGGGCGGACGGCGTCCGGTGCTGTCGCCGGACAAACAACGGCAGGCGCAGGCGCTCCGACGCGGGGGAGAGAAGATCACGGCGATTGCCCAGACGCTGGGGTGTTCGCGAAGGACGATCTATAAGGCGCTGGCGGCAGAACCGCCCAGGCCGTAGCAAGGAGCCTTGATGACCCCGTATATTACCGGCCAAGTGTTTACCCGTGATGTGGGCGAGAAAGAGGGCCGGCGCCTCATCATGGTCGTCGGCATCCTGGCGATGCCCCCGGACGATGCCTACAAAGCCGAGCACCAATATCCTGTGCTCGGCTTTAATAATGGGCAACTGACCATCGACACCGCCGCAGCCCTCGACCGCACGCAGGAGGCCCGGGGGCTGGACGCCGATGGGCTGCTGCGGGCGCCGCTGTGGCGCGTCTAGCATGAAAGGAGGAATGCCTATGAATGCCCAGTTACTTGACACCCTCTATGCCACGTTTGAGGGCTCAGACCTGCTGCGCGCCTATGCCCAGCGCCACCAGGTCACGTCCGCCGGTATCCTGACCATCACCGATGATGAGACGGCCGCCCTCGTCGCGGCCCATCTCGCCCCACGGGTGGAGGGCAAGACCGTGGTGGAGATCGGTGGAGGCCTGGGGCTCCTGGCTCTCCACCTGGGGCAGTATGCGCGCCGCGTCTACTGCATCGAGGCCAACCCCATCTGGGCCACGGCGTTTCTCACCGTCCTGCTGGCCCAGAAGCCGCCGCACGTCAGCTATCTCTTTGGCACGGCCGAGGAGTTTGCCGGACAGATCCGCGGCGACGTGGCCCTATTCTGTAGTCACTCCGGGATCGCCAGCCTGCGCACGGCCGCGCGGCAGTTTGCCCGTGAGGTCATTGATGTCTACGATGAGATTCTGGCGCTCGACCCCAGCCGGCATGATGGTCTTGCGCTGTATCTCCGTGCCAACAGCTAGCAAGGAGAACCGATGAGCCTCACGATCCCCAACAGTCCCTACGGACGCTGGCCCCGCCGCCATCTCGACGGCTACGCCCCCATTCCCTACGAGCGCCATCGCCGCGACTATGGCAAGGGCTATGATGAGTACCTGGTCGAGGAACACGACGATGGCACCGTGACGCTGCTGCCCTCGGATGCCATGCTGACGCCCTGGCGGACGCTCTGGCGCAAGACCACGCCCGCCCGCACGGGCAGAAAGGAGACCGACGATGACCCCAGACAACCGTGACGCACGGCTCGCCCAGGCCGCTGAGGCATTGCTCGACATTGCCAAACGCTATGTTGCCCTCTATCCAGGGGCGTCGGGACAACCCAGGGCGTTCTTTGACCGTCTCTTTGAGGATGCGCTCGCCCTCGTCACGACCATCGAACCTGAGTCTGAGCACGGAGGGTGGATATGGCAAAGACAGCGACCAAAGAAGGAGACCCCATGACGCACCCGACCTTTCTGCTCCTGAAGGCCCACCCCGACGCGCCCCTCGAGGCCGTCTTCGCCGAGGCCGTCCGCGTGGCCAAGGCCGTCCGCCGCAGTATCGAGCTGCACGTTGCCGCTGAGGTGCTCTGGGTCATGCCCTCCACCACGGTGGACGACCTGCACCGCGTGCTGACGCAGCGCCAGGCCGACCGTGAGGCGCTGCACGAGGCCCCCTAGCGGGGCCTTCTCTTCCACCATGCAAGGAAAGCACCTATGATCACGACTCTCGTACGATTCGCCGCTCTACGTCCTGTCCTCACCGGGCTCTGCCTCCTGACGCTGCTCTGGCCCGTCCAGGCAGATGCCCCCCTTGCTCCAGAACCGGACATTCGGCAGGCCGTCACCGCCCTGCAACAGGGCACCGTCCTGCCCTACCTGCCCGACCGCTATCGCGACCACCTCGCCATGTTCCTGCTGACCTATCAACAGACGCGGCTCGCCGGCGGGGACTATGAGGCCGCCTTGCGCGTGGCGCTCATCAAGATCGCGGAAGAGAGCCATCAGGCCATCGTCGGCAAGTAAGCGCCCGCTGCGGCCCCCTCGTGCCGGTCTCCAGGGGGAACATTTTGCTTGCGTTCCCTCGCCTGCCCAGGCTACACTGTGCGTATCTGTTAGGCATGCGCCTAGCACCCCGGCTCTTTGGGCCGGTCCTCCGTACCACTCCTGGTACGCCTGCCCACACCGTTGGGCTCCTGCTGTGACACCCTCTCTACCCCCGTCACAGCCCTTTTCCCTGCTGATGCGCTGCGATACGACGTTGCGTGGCTCAGGTCGTCTTGCCTGTGCTGCGTCTGGTTGGGTTATGCACCCGCCAGGCGCGGCTCGCAATGACCACACAGCCAGTCGTCTGCCGCCCGCGCACCAGCCCAAGGAGGTTGCGTATGTTCGAGACATCGCCCGTGTTCTATGGTGAGCCCCATTCTCGCTGTGTCCGGCCCGCTGGCTGGCGTCTCGCTCCGCGGTCCTGGAGCCCCCGCCGCTCGCCGTCGCCCACAGCCGCTCCCCCCATGGCGGTGCCTCCTGCACCTCCGCCGCCTGGACTCGGCTCCTGGCCGCAGTTCAAGGCGCTCCTGTCCCAGCTCTACGGTGCCGGCCCTGCGCTGACACCCTAAGTCCCGATGGACCCTGAGACGGGTGAACAGCACCTCGTCTCAGGCCGCTCTTTGACTGTGCTGTTTCTATAGATTCGGTCGTCTGGTGCTGCTTACTACGGTGACAGCATCGCGTCTCATGGGGGGAGTCCGGAGATACTCCCATGCCCTGGAGGAACCCAGATGCATGCCCCACTGACTCTAATCACTTGATGGTGAGACGCTGCGAGGACGTACAGGCCGATTCGTGCCGATATAGGTGGCCACTTGACTCACGCGCTCATGCCCCAATTCCCGTGTCAACTCCTGCCGCGCCTGGCGATCCTGCTGGCGCTCGTCACGGGTCATCGCGGACCACAACGGTCCCCCCAGCAAGGGACAGGCCATCCCACTGAGGACCCCATAGCGCGCCTGTGCCCAGGCATGCCGCAACCCATGCGCACCGCCCAATCCAATCTTGTGTACCCATGCATCAAACCGCTTCTCTTGCTCGATGAAGGTCCGGTCCACCGGCACGAGTGATGCGGCCGGCTCTCGGACCAGCGCCTTGGCCACCTCTAAGACCTCTCGCTGGCCCGGCTGCACGATCGGTATCTGCCGCGCCCGCCCATTCTTCGCCCAATTGAACATGATATGCAGGACTGCGCCCCCATCTGCCGCATGGGGACACAGCATCAGACTCTCCTTGCGCCGCAGCCCAAAGGCCTGGATCAGCCGTAAACTCATCTGCACATACGCATCCTCGACCTGCAGGAGCTGCGCCGCACTGAGCACCTTCGCCCGCGAGACGACGACCGGCTCTGGCCGTGCGATCCCATACGCCGCATTGCGCCGCGCCATCAGCTCCGGCTTCCCAATCTTCTCATACCACCAGTTCAGCACCGCCATGCGATTCGCTCGCACCTTCGCCGTAATCCCTTGCGTCTCCCACAATGCCAGCAACTTGTTCCGATGCCGCCCCTTCAGATCCTGCGCCCGCAACTGCCGATACCCTAACTCATGCAGTTGCCGCGCAAACAAATGCAACATACGCCGCCGATCCCCCTGCGTCTTGTGCGAGCCATCCCGGTTGCGCCGCGTGAGCGCATCCAACTGCCCCTCTAAGGTCGGCATTCCCCACCTCGCTTCCGGTCTGTCACTTGCGCCAGGCCGCGACACCCGCCCTCGAACCCCCTGTGAGGCAAGGGCGAAAGCCGCGTCCGCTCGCTCCGCCGTCACTACCCAGCGGGCGGCTACTTTTGCCGCCCCCCACTCACGAACCCGGTCCCGGTCGTGCTCTGCCCCTGCTGCAACTCGTAGGTGACCAGCACCCCCCGCGCATCACATTCGATCAGCACCGCCGTGTTCTCCTGGCTCCCGCTCCGGATAAACGCGCCGGCCACCGGGATAAAGGACAGGGGATTCACCTGCATCTGACTGTAGCTATAGGTGAGTTGGCGGGTCTTGTCACTGCGCAGGGTCTCCTGCGTCGGTGGCCCGAGCTCGGCCACCATGTCGGTACAGAGCGTCTGCCCTTCGGCAAAGTGGGTCAGCCGGTCCTGGCTGACTTTCGTGCCTGTGGCGACACAGCCCGTGAGGGCCACACTCAGGCCCAGGATGAGTAGTCGTCTCATGGTGCGATCTCCTCTGTCGTTGGCATTGGCAGCAGCCGTGGGGCTGCCGGGTTGAGGGCCTGCCAGGGATCGTGCAAGCCCAACTGGGTCCGTGCTGCCTCATCCGGCAGGGTGAGCAACGGGATGCGCCCTTTGACGGGCACCCCTTGAATCCGGCCCACATACTCCCCAATGGGGAGCGCATAGAGCCACTCGGGCCGGATGAGTGGCACCCGTTCTGCCTTGAAGCCCTTGCGGGCCGCACCGGCCAATCCGCCACTCCCGCCGTAGGCATTGGTCACGTCAGGCCGCCGCGCCGGCACGTCAATCGTACAGGTCCCCAAGCTCTCCGAGACATCTTCGGCAGTCTCCTTGTCGGCGAGTTGGAAATAGAGGCGCGTCGTACAGTTATCGAGCAGCACGCGGGCGGTATCGCGTCCAAGTTTCGCCGCCGTATGGGCGAGGGACTGCTGCGCCAGAATCCACCGACACCGGGCGCCACGGGACATGGCCAGGGCGGTCGTAAACTGCGGATAGAGCACCTCATAGAGCTCGTCCACGAGCACGGTAATGGGCGAAGCCTGTGCCGCATCTGCGTACGCATACCGTTGGCCGAGAAAGCCGATGAGGTCTTGCAGGATGACGCGGCCAATGCGGTTGGCATCATCCCCTAACAGCATCGAAGCCAGCGCCACATACACCACCATCCCGTCCTCCGCGATGCGCGTCCAGGTGAGGTCGGCCGGCACCGTGGAGAGCAGGCGTTCCAGCGGTTCCCCCACCACGCCCCTAAAGGTAGGAATCAGGGTCGCCGTTACTTTGGTGAAATGGTCCCGCGGTTTCTCCAGGTCATCCAGGAGCGCATCGATCGTCATGTCCCGCAATCCTGTGGCCCGGTAATGGGCAAAGCGATGGTCGAAGCGGCTCCCCTTCCGTCCCTTGAACGGGGTGTTGGGGATACCGATGGCCTCGAGATAGGTATCAACGAGCATGAGCAGATCCAGCCGGAGCACTGCAGGGCGATAGAGGTCCGCAAGCGTCCAGGGATTCCCGACCGGATGCCCATGCTGCTGCCCCAAGCGTTGCTGGATATCGGCAATGCGTTCGATCAACGCCAGGGCATACTGTTCAAAGAACGGCTCATTGCTGCGGCCGCCGGCACTCGGCATCAGGGCATGCACGCGCATGGCCACTTCGGCGGGGGTACGACAGGTATCCAGGACGTTCATGGTGGCCGAGAGCTGCGGAAAGGCCGGGGTAAGCACGGCCCAGGGTTTGCCGTGGCGCTTGGCTTCCGCCGCACAGTGCAGCATGAGCTCGCGGTCGCCTTTGGGATCGATCATGACCACCGCTCCCGGCCGTTGCATGAGCGACGAGGCAATCATGGCGAGGGCGCGGGTTTTGCCACTCCCTGGCGTGCCCGTGATCAGCGTGTGGCGCCCCAGTTCGGCATCGGAGAGCACCTGGTCTACTTCCTCTGCCTCCCCGACGGCATGCAGCAGGGGATAGCCCCCGCGGGGGCCACGGTCGAGCGGCAGGGCGCCATCGGTGCGCAGAATATCCTCAAGGAGTTGCGTGTGGCGGGCTTCCAGCCGAAAGGCTTTGCCGAGGAGGCAGCCCTCGACGTGGGACAGGACATCGACGGTGACGCGCCATGAGGGGCCATGATGCCAGCGCCACCAGCGGGCGAGGGCGTGATCGAGGGCGAGCGTGCGCCGCAGACCCCAGGCCCCCGCTGCCGCCAGCGCCAGGGGCTGGACTGCAGCAGGCAGGAGGACTGGAGGCCCGAAGCCACTCGCCAGACACAGCCCACCCGCGAGCGCAGTCAACGTGGTCTCAAGGGCAGGGAATTTCGCACTGAGAGGCATCGCTTAGAATCTCCGTTCCGGGGCCCGCAGGGAGAAGGGTTGATGCGCGATATCCAGCACATGCTGGAGCGTGTCACAACTCGCCGGTTGCGCAAAAAATAACAGGTTGACATAGTCCTGATCCTTATGCCACGCACGGTAGGGGGGTCGTAACCCCAGACACTCCACTTCCACCATGGCGGCATCCAGACCCATCCGAAACATGGCGATCCGTTCAAAATCCCCAGGACGTGGCGCGAGGGCAAAACGGTGCAGCAGCCAGGCCGCCCCACCGACACTCGCCAGCCAGAGCATGCCACACAGCAGCCCCCACCAGAGCGCTTTACGCATGTGATTCCTCCTCCATAAGGGGACAGGTGCCAGACTGACCGGCACGCCGTCGGGTAAAATAGGCCGTCAGGCGGCGCAGCAGCGTACACCAGCGCTGCCAGGCCAGCGTGACATCCTCGGGACAGGCCCGCCGCGGGGCGAGATGGCTGTAGACCGTCATCAGCCCGACGAACTCGAGGAACACCTCTTCACACTGCCGGGGCACATAGACCACGGTGTACCCTTGCTCGCGAGCCTTCAGCGACAAGAAGCGCTGATTGGTGGCGGAGTCCTGCCAGCGTGCCCAGCGCGTCTGCGTCGAGGTGCCACGGCCCTGCGGACGGACGGGTAACAGGATGGTCTCCTTCATGGTTGCCGCTCCTTTGCCAGACGTTGGAGCAGCGCGGTCACCTCCTTGATACGGGCAAGGCGTGTCTGTTGCCAAGCCAGAAAGGCACGGGCACGGTCCGGCGTGGGCTCATTGAGCAAGTCGAGCATGACGGGCGGGGTATCCCGCGCCACCGTCTCTGGAGTAAAGAGCGGCGAGGGTGGTGCCACCGGGACAGGCGGTGCACTGCTGTCAGGCGGCGGCGCACAGTCCCCCAGAAACAGCATGGCCGGTCCGCAGTCGTGAAAGCGGACATCCTGGGCCTGGCTGGGGATGCCCCACAGCAGCAGACTGAACCCTACGGCGTAGGCAAGGGTGGTAACAGACATAGATTGGCTCCTTGGCCACCCACACCCGGCACGGTGATGCCGCAGGTGGCGCGTGCAGGTTCGACGCAGCACGTACGTTGACGCCAAAAGACCAGTAAATAGTTTCCCTGTTTCGAGGTCGTCCCGGTTTCCCACAGGGGCGGAGGTGTGCCCGGCGTCATGCAGGGCAGACGCTTGGGCAGCGCCATCTGGGCACAGGTATGATCGTCCGGGATCGGTTGCAGAATGCGATGGACATCGACGTTGGGCGGGGTGCCAATGGGCTGCCGGGTAATGTCCATGGCCCGGATCGCCGTGACCGCACTGGCGATGACTTCGCTGGAATGGATGACCGTGCCGCCACGCGGATAGAGCCGCGCCCAGACACCAATCTGCTGCACCAGGTCGAGCGGCGTGGGAGCCGCCGTGGCGGTGCGCCAGGTGGGCAGATCGAGCTCGCTGGCGTAGTGCAGCGTGAACGTCCCACTCGGCGCACAGCCCGTGCAGGGGCCGCCGAGGAGCTGCGGAAATTGCCACACGTGCGCCTCGGCATAATGTTTATTCGTCTGCCCGTCGCCGGTCGCATTGGCTGCGCCACCCCCACCCCACAGACTGAGTCCGGCGGCCTTCAGCGCCGCCGCGAGCAGCGGTTGCCCCAGTGTGAGCAGCGTGGTGCCGGGCTGCTTCACCACCTCGACGAGATAGGCCGGCTCATAATAGGAGACCGACACGCAGGGGGTGAACGGATTGCAGAAGCAGGCACCCGTGATCTTCCACGTCACGCATCCTGGATTGGGGAGATCGGCCAGTACCGTATCCGTCGCGACGGGGATGGGAAGAGGGGGCGGCGGAATGGGAAAGGCATGGCGCTTCTTGTCCGGCGGGGGTGGAGGCAGCGGCAGGGTACAGGGCGTGGTCACGCGCAGGTCCACGTCCAGGATGTTGGAGAACGGGCTCGCTTCGACGCCCCGATGCGCCTGCGCCGTGAGACTATAGTCATCCGGCTCCAGGCAGAGCTGCACACAGACGGTCTCGACGAGCGGGGTAAACGTGGCCGTCGTCGGACACCGAGGCAACAGCGCCACCGGCAGATCCTGGGCGGCAGCCTGCCCCCCATGGGCGCCCACCACATGCAAGGTAAACGAGACCGAGGATTGCAAGTCGAGCTCATACTCAAAGGCCAGCGTCACCTCCCCGGCCTGCACC
>Ga0066903_100001907_pt1 | contig 15792 bp, 8 predicted proteins | sample PanSoiMetaGPlot1_FD_67491 | JGI IMG/M metagenome (GOLD analysis project Ga0066903, IMG submission 67491) | Tropical forest soil microbial communities from Panama analyzed to predict greenhouse gas emissions - Panama Soil - Plot 1 (version 2) | ecosystem: Environmental > Terrestrial > Soil >... | reverse complement strand
TCGGCGGCGCTCGCGCGCGCCACCGCCGCGCGGCAGAGCCTCGATCGGTACCAGACCGAGATCCTCCCGGCGTCGCTCCAGGTGGAGCAGATGGCCGACGAGTCGTACCGCGCGGGGCAGACAGGTCTGCCTGCCTACCTCCAGACCGTGCAGGCCGCGCGCGAAGTGCGGCGCGCCGCGCTGCAGGCGGGCCTGGACTATCAGGTCGCGCTCGCCGATCTCGAGCGCGCGATGGGGACGCCACTCAAATGAACCGTTGCCGATGGAGCCTCGTCCTGCTTGCGGCGCCCGTGCTCGCCGCGGCCGGCTGTTCGAAGCCCGCCGTCGAAGCGGTCGAGACGAAGGCCGCCGCGCCCGTCACCACGATCGCGCTCACGCCACAGACGCTCGAAGGCGTTGTCGTCGCGACCGGGACCGTGGCGGCAGCACCCGGCGCTGACTGGACCATCACCGCGCCGGATCACGGGCGCATCGCCGAGCTGCCCAAGGCGGAAGGCGATCGCGTGAAGGCCGGCGATCTGCTCGTCCGATTCGACATCCCCTCGCTGCACACCGATGTCGCCGCCCGGCGCGGCGAAGTCGCCACGGCCGAGGCGCACGAGAAGAACGCGCAGGCGTCGGTCACGCGTTTGACGACGCTGGTCGACCACGGCGTCGCCGCACAGAAAGAGCTCGAGGACGCGCAGCGCGATCTCGCGGAGGCGAAGGCCGCCGTCGCGCAGGCACAGGCGGCCCTGCAGAATGCCATGACGCTCGAAGCGCGAACCGTCGTTCGCGCCACGTTCCCGGGCGTCGTCGCCAAGCGCACGCACAATCCCGGCGACATGGTGGACGCCTCTGCGAGCGACGCGATCCTTCGCGTCATCGACCCGAGCAAGCTGCAGGTCGTCGCGTCCGTCGCGATCGCCGATCTCCCGCGCGTCCAGGTCGGCCGTCCCGCGCGCATCGCCGTCCCCGGCGCCGACGAGCCGGAAGCCGGGAAGGTCCTGACCCGCCCGGCCGCGGTCGACGCGACGGGCGTGGCCGCCGACGTGCGCATCTCCTTCAATGGGGGAACGAGGCTCGCGGCCGGCACGCCGGTGCGCGTGGAGATCGTCGCCGAGCAACGTCAGAACGCGCTCGTCGTGCCCGTCGAAGCCGTTCTTCACGAAGACGAGGATGCCTTCGTCATGATCGCGGGCCCTGACAAGAAGGCGCACAAGCGCAAGGTCACCGTCGGCCTGACGACGCCGAAGCTGGTCGAGTTGACGGAAGGCGTCAAAGCCGGCGAAACCGTCATCGTCAAGGGTCAACAGGAACTGCCCGACGGCGCCGAGATCGCCCCCCAAGGCGCCGACAAAGAGGGCGCCGACAAAGCCAAAGAGAAATGAATCTCGCGGCGTTCGTCGAGCGCTACCGGAGCGCGATCGTCGTCATTACCCTGCTGCTGGCCGCGGCCGGTCTCTATTCCGCGTTCCACCTGCCCAGCGACATCTATCCGCCTCTCGTGTTCCCTCGCGTCGTCGTCATCGGCCACAGCGGCACGCTGCCGGCGAAGACGATGATGCTCACGGTCACGCGGCCCATCGAGCAGGCGCTGCTCGAGGTGCCGGGCGTCCGGCGCGTGCGGTCGAAGACCTTCCGCGGCTCGACGGAGATCTCGGCGCAGTTCGACCCGGCGACCGACATGGTGCTCGCGCTGCAGCAGGCGCAGGGCCGCATCGCCGAAACGCGATCCGCGCTGCCGGGCGATCTCGATCTGACCGTCGATCGGCTGACGCCGGCGGCGTTTCCGTTTCTCAGCATCAACCTGACCGGCGGGCTGCCGTCGGCGGATCTCTACGACTACGCCTTCTTCGTGATGCGTCCCGCGCTGTCGAGAGTCCCCGGCGTCGGCAACGTCGAAGTGCTCTCGAGCGACGTGCCGGAAATCGAGGTCATCGCGGATCCCGCGCGTCTTGCCGCCGCGGGCCTCACGATCGGCAACGTCGCGGACTCGCTCCAGGCGGCCAATACCCTTGCGCCGGTCGGACGCTACACCGCCGGCGGCCTGCTCCATCTCGTGCTGGCCTCCGGCGTGTGGAAGAGCATCGAGGACATTCCGCCGACGCCGCTCGTCGTGAAAGGCGGCACGACGATTCGCGTCGCCGACATCGCGAAGGTGGAGCGGGGCGCGCCCGACCGCGTGTCGCTCATCAGCGGCGACGGGAAGGTCGCCGCCAACATCAGCATTTCGCAGCAGATCGGCGCCAACATTCTCGACGTCCGCACGGGCATCGAGCGCGTGCTGAACGACCTCGCGCGCACGCTGCCGAGCGGGCTCACGCTGTCGAAGACCTACGACCTCGCCGAGTTCGTCACGCAGGCGATCGTCAACGTGCGGGACGCGATTCTCATCGGCGCGGTGCTCGCCGTCATCGTCCTGCTCGTCTTTCTGCGCGACTGGCGCCTGACGCTCGTCGCGTCCGTCACGCTCCCGCTCACCATCGTCACGACGTTCCTCGTCATGCGGTGGCTCGGCCAGTCGATCAACGTGATGTCGATGGGCGGTCTCGCCGTCGCGATCGGCCTCATCATCGACGACGCCGTCGTCGTCGTCGAGAACATCTACCGGCACCTGGGGCGCGGCGATCAGCCGGCCGAAGCGGTCAGCCTCGCGATGCGCGAGATCATGGCGCCTGTCGTCGGATCGACGCTGACCACCGTCGTCGTCTTTCTCCCCCTGGGCCTGCTCTCCGGCGTCGTCGGACAGTTCTTCAAGGCGCTGTCGGTGACGCTCGCGTCAGCCGTCCTCATTTCGCTGATCCAGGCGTTGACGCTGATCCCGCTGCTGGCGCGGATCGCCGCCCGGCGCCGCGAGGCGCCGGCGGCGACGACGCACGAGCATCAGGCGGGCGCGCTCGAGCGCGTCTACGGGCGTACGCTCGATTCGACGATGCGCCGGCCCCTGGTCGGTGTTGCCGCCGCGCTGGTGCTGGCCCTCGTGGGCGTCGTGCTGTTCACACGCCTCGGAACCGGTTTCCTCCCGGAGGCCGACGAAGGCGGATTCGTGATCGACTACAACGCGCCCGCCGGCTCGGCACTCGAGGAAATCGACAAGGAGGTCAGGAAGATCGAGGCCATCCTGCGTGACACGCCCGACATCGCCGCCTTCACGCGGCGCACGGGCTCCGAACTCGGGTTGTTCGCCACGCAGCAGACGAAGGGGGACATCCTCGTCCGCCTCAAGCCGCCGCGGGGCCGGCGCCGCGCCGACGCCATCATCGACGACCTCCGGGGAAAGTTCACCGAGACCGTGCCGAACTTCGACATCGAGTTCGTGCAGCTGCTCCAGGACATGCTCGGCGACCTGGAAGGAGCGGCCGAGCCGATTGAAGTGAAAGTCTTCGGCGACGACGCCGATACGCTCGCCGACATCTCCGAGCGCGTCGAGAAGCTGCTCGAAGGCACGCACGGCGTCGTGGACGTCGTCGGCGTGCAGCGCGGCAATCCGGAGACCACGTGGGAATTCGACCGCGCCGCTGTCGGACGGCTCGGCCTCTCGATCACACAGGCGTCCGAACAGCTCGCCGATGCGTGGCTCGGCGACGTCAAGACGGAGCTCCGGCTGACCGATCGCACGATTCCCGTGCGCGTGCGGTACCCGGACCCGTATCGCCTCGATCCGGCGCAGATGGCGTCGACGCCGATCCGCGCCGACGACGGCCGCTCGGCGCCGCTGAGCGCGCTGGCGCAGTCGGCGACGACGGAAGGCGAGATCGTGCTCGAGCGCGAGAATCTGCGCCAGATGGCGCTCGTCACCGGCCGCCTCGAGGAGCGCGACCTCGGCAGTGCCGTGAACGAAGTCCAGGGAAAGCTGGCGTCGCTGAAGCTGCCCGTCGGCTACGTCGCGGAAGTCGGCGGTCAGTACGCGGCGCAGCGGCAGTCGTTCGATGAGCTGATGATCGTGTTCGCCATTGCGGCCGCGCTCGTCTTCATCATCCTGATTGTGCAGTTCCGTGCGCTGGTGCCGGCGCTCCTGATCCTGCTGGCGGCGCCGCTGTCGCTCGCCGGCGCGTTCGCGCTGCTGCTGGTCACCGGCACGGTGTTGAACGTCTCGTCGGCGATGGGGCTGATCCTGCTGGTCGGTCTCGTCGTGAAGAACGGGATCGTGCTGATCGACTACGCGCACCACCTGCGCGACCAGGGTACGCCGTTCACCGAAGCGCTGGAAACGGCCGGACGCGTGCGCCTGCGGCCGATCCTGATGACGACCCTGTGCACGCTCTTCGGCCTCCTGCCCCTGGCGCTGGGGCTCGGCGCGGGCGCCGAACTGCAGCGTCCGCTCGCCCTCGCGGTCATCGGCGGACTGACGCTGTCCACCTTCGTCACGCTGTATCTCGTTCCGCTCGCCTACCGCGCGCTGTCGCGGACGGCGTGATCTCGACGCAACGATCTAGCGCCGCATCCAGACGAAGAGATCGTAGTCGTGACGATCGTCCGCCTGATCGAGCGGATGCCGCGACGCGAATGCGATGACGGTCCCGGTTCCATCGGTCGCCGGCCCGAGGCTGGGTTCCATCCAAGGCGTCCGGCCACGGCTGATCATCTCGGTCACGCCCGTCCGGCGATCGTGACGGAAGATGTCGGCCACCAGATTGATGTCACGTTCGGCCTCCGCGCAGCGCCCGCATGTCAGATCGGAAGCATCCGACTGGAACACGACGATGCTCCCGTCGCCCGATAACGCCGGATGCGCGCTCGGCCCGTTGCCCGCCGCCCCGGAGGGGGTCCGGCTGACGAGCTCCGTGAGACCGGCCGTCATGTCGCGTACGAATACGTCCGCCACTTTGTTCCGGTCGCGCCGGACGAGATTCGACGCATCCGATACGAAGGCCACGTAACGGCCGTTGCCGCTGATCGACGGACTGTAACTGGATCCGTCGGGCGCGCCGCCCTCGTCGCTCACGCTGACTCTCGTCGTCACGCCGGTCTGCGTGTCGTACCGGTACGTGTCGATCCCGCGGGTCTTCGAGGCGGTTGCGAGCCTGTCCACGGGAGCCGTCGAGCTGAACGCGACGAAGCGGCCGTCCTGGCTGATCGACGGAGCGAAGCTCGAACCCGACGCCGATTGCGTGCCTGATGGCCCCGGACAGATTCGGCGGAAGGTCATCGACGCGGCGTCCGCGATGTAGACGTCTTCCGACATGCCGTTGGCGTCGGCGCCGTCGACGAGGTTCGTCGCGCCCGATGCAAACGCCACGTAGCGTCCATCGGCGCTGATCGACGGGGAGCGGCTGGATCCGTCGGGCTGCGCGGCGCCGCGCTGCAGCGTGCGCACGACTCCCGACTCGCGGTCGCGGATCATCAGGACCTGCGTCCGTGCCGAATCCCCGTCGTGAATGGCCTCGAACACCAGAAACCGGCCCGTCGCACTGATGACCGGCGTGCTGTCTGACACCGGTGTGACGCCGGCCGTTTCGAGGCTGATGCCGCCGGATTCGCGATCGAGCACGTAGACGTCGGCGCGATCGTTGGTGTCGGTGGACACCAGCCGCGCATTCGAGATGAACGCGACGAATCGACCGTCGGCGCTGATCGCTGCGCACGGTGGCGAGGACGCGCGCGTGTCCGGTTGATGAAGAGGAACCGTCACGACCACGGCGGAGTCGGTCGCGCCCTGGCCGATCGAGATGACGAACGACAACGCCGCCAGTCCAAGCCCGGGGCTGAACCGATCAGCGCCGGGCCACGGCACGTGAGGCCTCTCGAGCGACGCGGTGCCCCACCGCGATGGCGCGTTCCGTTTCGAAGTGACCGGTTGTGGGATCCAGCCGGACGCCGGTTCCCGAACGGTCCGCCATCGCCGGCAGATTGACGTCGTCGAGCTGCTCGATGATGTGCTCGAATTCGTGCGCGATCAGCAGGACGATGTCTCCGAAAAGGCCGATCTCCACGTCGGCCTCGATCCGGCCGTCGTTGTGGCGCACGAGCCGCGTCACGGCCGACTGCGGCGGCGCCAGCAGCGATCGCTGCACGCTGACGTGCAGGCGGGTCGCCGCGGCCAGGCGCGAGCACTGCGCGCGAAACGTCGGTGACGAGCGCAGCATGTCGTTTACGAGATCGTCGTACGGCGGCGGCACGGCGACGTTCGGCGGGAGGCCCACTGGCGTCGAGAAGACGGCGCCGCTCTCGGAGTTCTCGTCGCCGTACGGATGCACGACAGCGGACGCGATTTGTGGTTGAGCCGGCACGAGCGGCAGAGTCAGGAGCACGAGAGCGCCAATCGTCGTGGTCATGGCGAGCGTCATTCCATTAGACGGTTGGACATGCGCGCGCGTCGGGCATTCGTCACAGGCAACTTGCCCCATCGACAGACGATGGGAGTTGACTTTGGGACCCAACCGCGCGATCCTTCCCATCGTCTAACGATGGGAAGAGACGGGATCCGGTGCTGAAGCTCCTGCGGCGAGCCGCGTTCTGGATGCACTCGCGGCGCCACGCCGACGACCTTGCGGCCGAACTCGAACATCACCGCGCCGAGGGACAGTCCGCCCTCGAGGCCGGCGGCGTCTCCCCTGCCGACGCGGCGGCCCTCAGCCGCCGCGCGATGGGCAACGTCGCGCTGGCGCGCGAGGACGCAAGAGGCGTCTGGATTGCGCCGGCGTTCGACGCGCTGCGCCGCGATGTGACGTACGGCGTACGGGGCCTGCGCCGCGACCCTGGGTTCGCGATCGTCGCCATCGTGACGCTCGCGCTCGGCGTCGCGACCACGACGACGGTGTTCAGCGTGGCCGATTCCGAACTGTGGAGGCCGCTGCCCTTCCCGGCCGGCGATCGGCTCGTCGTGATCTCGTCGCGCGGCCCCGGCGTCAACGGCGCATACGACTACGTGTCGGGCGCCGACGTGCTCGACTGGCGCGCGATGGCGCACGGCTTCGACGACATCGGCGCCGTGGGCCGGACCGACCGCCGGGTCATGCGGACGGGCACGAGTGAATCGGTCCGGGTCACGTCCGTCACGGCCACCGTCTTTTCGATCATGGGCTGGCCTGTTCTCGCCGGGCGGCTGCCGGAGCGCGGCGACGAGCCGGGCGGCCAGACCGCGGTGATCGGCGAACGTGTCTGGCGACGTCTGTTCAGCGGCGATCCCGCCATCGCCGGACGCACCGTCACCGTCGACGGACAGCCAATCACGATCGTCGGCGTCGTCAAAACGGTTGACGGCCTCGGCTACGACGCAGATTTTTTCGAGGTGATCGATCCCTCGTCGCCGGAGTTCCGCAATCGCAACGGGCTTGCCGCGACGAGCGTGATTGGACGGCTCCGCGCGGGCATCGACATGACGGCGGCGCGGTCCGACCTGCAGGCGATCGCGTCACGCATCGCGGACGAGTATCCCGACGGACGGACGGGCCACACCATCGAAGTGCAGAGGCTCGCGGACTATTACGCGCTCTTCAACCCGCGGCCGCTGTACTTCTTTCTTGGGGCGTCGGCGGTCCTGCTGCTTCTGGCCTGCACGAACGTGGCGAACCTGCTGCTGGCGCGCGCGCTCAACCGGCGGCGCGAGTTCGCGATCCGCGGGGCGCTCGGCGGCGGCCTGGGCACACTCGTCCGGCAGTTGATCGTCGAAGGCGCCGTCCTCGCGGCGCCGGCCTGCACGCTCGGCCTGCTGCTGACCGCCTGGGCGCTGGCGCTGGTGCGCACGCGGTTCCCTCCCGGGTACGTGCAACGCGGCACGCAGATTCCTCTCGACGGCCGCGTCGCCCTCTTTGCCATCGCGGTGACGGCGGCGACGGCCATCGTGTTCGGGTTCGTGCCCGTGCTGTTCGCCCGGCGGGTGGATCTGAACGTCACGCTCGGCGACGGCGGCCGGACGGCCGGCCGCGCACCCGGCCACCGACGGCTCCGCGACGCGCTGCTGACGGCGCAGATCGCGCTGACGCTGATGCTGCTGTTCGGCGCGGGACTCTTCCTGCGCAGCTACCTTCTCCTGACACACGTCCCGCTGGGCTTCGAGACCGGCCGCCGGATCGTCGTGAATCTCGTGGTGAGCGGGCCGCGTTACACCGGCGAGGCCCAGTGGCTCGCGTACGCCAGGGACGCCGTCGCGCGGATCCGGGCCGTACCAGGCGTCGCCGAGGCCGCAGCCGCTAGCAGCGCGCCGCTTGAAAGCGGACCGCTGATTCACTTCGTCGTGCCGGACCGTCCGCGGCCGCCGGCGGGAGACGAACCGCGCGGCCTCCTGCGCACCATGGAACCCGACTACTTCCGCACGCTCGGCATCCGGATCGTCCGCGGCCGCGCGTTCACACTTGCGGATGCGGCCGGCTCGCCCCGCGTCGCGATGGTCAACGAGACGCTCGCGCGCACGATCTTTCCCGGCGAGGATCCCGTGGGCCGCACGATCGAGATCACGCCGCGCACGCGGGCGGCCTGGGCGGATCGGCCGGGCCGTCTCACGATTGTCGGCGTCCTCGCCGACATCAAGCAGGTGGACGTCCACGAGATCGCGTTCAACGAAGTCTCGCTGCCGTTCGCGCAACGGCCGTCGCCGTTGATCACCGTCATCGCGCGGGTGAACGTCGATCCGGGCGCGATCGTGCCGGCCGCGCGCGCCGCCGCGGCTGCAGCCGATCCGTCGCTGCCCGTCAGACGCGTCGTGCCGCTCGAGAGCATGGTCAGCTCGTCACTGGCCGGCGCGCGGTTCAACCTGCTGCTCATCACCTCGTTCGCGTCCGTCGCCCTGCTGATGGCGTGCGTGGGCGTCTACGGCTCGATGTCGCGCGCGGTCGGCGAACGCCGGCGCGAGTTCGGCGTGCGAGTCGCGCTCGGCGCCAGCCGGCGCTCCATCGTGTCGGCCGCGTTCGCGCAGGCGTGTCGCACGGCCGCGTCAGGCGTCGCGGCCGGGCTGTTCGGCGTGTTCGTCATCGCGCGCGTGCTCGGCAACGCCCTCTATCTCGTGGCTGGCAAGCACGGCGGCCTGCTGTACGGCGTCGGCATGACCGACCCGCTGGTGGTCGGCCTCGCCGGCAGCATCCTGCTCGTCGTCGCGATCGCCGCGACGGCCGTTCCCGCGCGTGCGGCGGCGCGCGTGGATCCGTTGATCACGCTTCGCGCCGAATAAGGCACTCCATGGGACTGACGAATCAACCACCCGACCTGCTGCCCGGCACGCTCGACCTTCTGATCCTGCGCACGCTGGTCGCGGGTCCGCTCCACGGCTACGGCATCGCCGAGCGCCTGAAGATCCTCTCGCAGGACGTCCTGCAGGTCGGCGAAAGCTCGCTGTATCCGGCGCTGCAGCGACTGCTGCTCAACGGCTGGGTGAAGGGCGAATGGGGCGCGTCCGAGAACAACCGCCGCGCACGCTACTACACGCTGACGGCCGCCGGCCGCAAGCGCCTCGGCGCGGAGCGCGCCGAGTTCGAGCGCCTCGTGTTCGCGATCCAGCGCGTGCTCGAAATGGCCTGACGGAGGGCGGAGGGTGGAGGGTGGAGGGTGGAGGACGGAAGTGAGACAGCTGTTCCGGAGACTTCTGTATCTCGCGCGTCATCGGCGGCTCGAGCGCGAGTTGGCCGAAGAGATCGATTTCCACCGATCGCTGCTTGCCAGCCGAAGCCGCGCTGAAGGCAGAGGCGGTGGACCCGCGATGGGTAACGTGACGCTCGCGCGCGAGGACGCGCGCGCGGTGTGGATCTGGCGCTGGATCGACGAGGCGTGGCAGGACGCGCGCTACGCCCTGCGGTCGATGGCGCGCCAGCCCGGCTTCGCCGCGATCGCCATCGTCATCGTCGCGCTCGGCGCCGGCGCGGCGACGACCGTGTTCGGCCTGCTCGACGCGCTCGTGATGCGGAGCCTGCCAGTCGAGCGCCCCGACCGGCTCGTCTGGTTCCGCAGTCCGGCGTTCTCCTACCCCGTCTATCGCGAGGTCAAGGCGCGCATGACGGTCTTCGACGGCGTGTTCGGCTGGAACGTCGACCGCGCGCACGTCGACTGGACCGGCCGCGACGGCGAACTGCTGCCAGCCGACGTCCTCGAGGTCACCGGCGAGTTCTTCCCCACGCTGCGCGTGCAGCCCGTCATCGGCCGCGCGTTCGGCGACGGCGATCGCGCGGTCGCGGTCATCACGTACAGCGCGTGGAGGCGCCATTTCGGATCCGATCCCTCGGCCGTCGGCCGCTCCATCCTCATCGGCGACGCGCCATTCACGATTGTGGGCGTCGCGCCGGCCGGGTTCTTCGGCGTCGCGCCCGGACTCGAACCGGAAGTCATGGTTCCGGTTGACGGCCGCTACGCCGCCGGTTCGGGATCCGTGTTCGAATCGACGACCTCTTCGTGGCTCCACTTGATGGCCCGCCTGAAGGACGGGGTCAGCCACGCACAGGCACAGGCGGCGCTGCAGACCGTCTGGCCCGCGGTGCTCGAAGCGACGACCCACGAGAACATGCCCGCCAACCGGCGGGCGTTGTACCTCTCCCGGACGACGTCGCTCGAGCCGGGTCGAACGGGCTTTTCACGCGTGCGCAATCAGTTTGGTGATCCGCTCCGGCTGCTGATGGCGCTCGTCGGACTGCTGCTGGGGATCGCGTGCGCCAGCGTGGCGAACCTGCTCCTCGCGCGGGGCGCCGCGCGGCGGCGCGAGATTGCAGTGAGGCTGGCGATCGGCGCCGGTCGAGGCCGCGTGTTCCGGCAACTGCTCACCGAGGCGCTCGTATTGACGACGACCGGCGCAGCGATCGGACTCGTGGCCGCGTCATGGGCGAGCGGACTCCTCGTCGGGTTCATTCAGACGAGCCGCGATCGCACCGTGCTCGACACGACGCCCGGATGGCGAACGCTGGGATTCGCGCTGCTGATCGCGATCGCCGTGTCGCTTGTCGCCGCGCTGCTGCCCGCGATGCAGGCAGCCCGCCGCGACGTCACCAGCGGATTGAAGGGGGACATGAACGATCGCGGCCGGCACAGGTGGCTCGCGGGCAAGACGCTGGTCACGATCCAGGTCGCGCTCGCGGTCGTGCTGCTGGCCGGCGCCGCCGTGTTCGGACGCAGCCTGGCGCGCGTGCTCGCACAGGACACGGGACTCGACGAGGACAACGTCCTCGTCGTCGCGGCCGACGCGGGAGCCGCCCGCTACCGAGGCGCCGCACAGCGCGTGTTCGATCTTCAGGTGCTGGAGCAGCTGCGGCGGCTGCCCGGAGTCGAATCGGCGTCGCTGTCGTGGATGCCGCCCATCAGCAACACGATGGGCAACTGGACGCAGAGCATTGGGATCGACGGCGGGCCGTTCAAGGAAGGGGCGCCCTCGGTCTATTTCAACGGCGTGTCGCCCGGCTACTTCGCCACGGTCGGCATGACGCTCCGGCGCGGCCGTGACATCGCCGACACCGACACGGCCTCGTCACCGAGAGTGGCGATCGTCAACGAGTCGCTGGCGCGCCAGTTCTTCCCCGGACAGGATCCGATCGGCCGCCGCATCACGATCGGGCGCGCGGCGCGACGGAAGGACCTCGAGATCGTCGGCGTCGTGCAGGACGCGAAGTACCGCTCGCTGCAGGAGCCGCCGCGCCACATCGCGTACCTCTCGATTGCCCAGGTCGAAGACGTCACAAGCGGCCGCGACCTGTTCGTCGAGATCCGCGCCGCAAACCTCCCGGCCGTCGCGACCGCGGCCCGGCAGGCGATCCACACGCTCGACGGCCGCGTGCCAGTGGCAATCGAAACCGTCGCCGATCGCATCCGCGAGTCGACCATTGCGGAGCGGCTGATCGCGATTCTGGCGGCGTCGCTCGGCAGCGCTGCGCTTGTGCTGGCGTGCGCGGGCCTGTACGGACTGCTCGCCTACACCATCTCTCGCCGCCGGCGCGAAATCGGCGTCCGGATCGCGCTCGGGGCCCGGCGCGCGGCGGTGCTATGGATGGTGCAGCGCGAGTCGATCGCCCTGGCGCTCGCCGGCGTCGCCGCGGGCCTCGGCGCGGCCGTGGCGCTGGCGCGCTTCGTGGGCACGACGCTGCTCTTTCAGGTCTCGGCCACCGATCCGCTCGCGCTTGGATTCGCGGGGGCAATCATGCTCGTCGTGGCTGCGGCGGCAGCGTACGTACCCGCGCAGCGCGCCGCATCGGTCGATCCTGCTGTGGCGCTGAAGACGGAACAGTGAACATGCGCGCGTTCCTGCGTCGCCTCGCGTACTTGCTCCGTCGCGATCGCGTGGACGCCGAGCTGCGCGAAGAGATGGAGTTTCATCGGTCCCTTGCCGGCGATCGCGCCTTCGGCAACGCGACGCTCGCGCGCGAGGACGCGCGCGCCGTGTGGGCGGCAACCTCGCTCGAGCGCCTCGCGCAGGATGTCCGGTACGGAGCCCGCGCGCTGTGGAAGAGCCGATCGTTCACGGCCGTCGGGACGCTCACGCTTGCAATGGGCATCGGTGCGGCCGCGGTGATGTTCAGCGTCGTGAACGGCGTGTTGCTCCGGCCCCTCCCTTACGCCGAGGCACACCGCGTTGTCCTGCTGTGGGCGGCGGACCCTGCGCGCGGGCTCCACGAGGCGGGGACGTCGTTTCCGACGTTCAGCGACTGGCGGGCGCAGTCGCGTTCGTTCACGGACCTCGCAATCTGGCGTCCGATATCCGTCATTCTCACCGGTACGGATTCTCCGGAACGAGTCTCGGGCGCGCTCGCCTCGCCGAATGCGTTCCCGGTCCTCGGCGTGGCGCCGATCGTCGGCCGTACGTTGTCGCCGGCAGACGAAGAGCGGCGAGATCATGTCGTCGTCCTCAGCTATTCGCTGTCGCAGCGCCGGTTCGGCGCGGCGGCGGACGCGATCGGGAAGCGCCTGGAACTCGACGGCCGGCCGTTCGAGATCGTCGGCGTCATGCCGGACGGCTTCTACTTTCCGGCGAAGGACGTCCAGTTCTGGGTCCCTTCTCGGCTGTATGGCCTGACGCTCGCGAAGCCTATCCTGGGGGAGCGTAGCTGGACGAACCGCTACAACGATTTGTGGCGCGTCGTCGGCCGCCTGAAACCGGGCGTCGGAATACGTGAGGCGCAAGCCGAGATGACGGCGATCGGCCGCCGCCTGACCGCAACGTATCCGTCGCCATCGCCGGATTTCGTCGGCTTCGACGTCGAGGTCGTGCGGATGCTCACGCAGGTCACCGGCCGCAACCTGCAGCTCGCGCTGTGGGTGCTCATGGGTGCCGTGGCCTTCGTGCTGCTGATTGCCTGCGCCAACGTCGCGAATCTCCTGCTCGCACGCGGTGTCGCGCGCCGCCGGGAGTTTTCCGTAAGGGCGGCGCTGGGCGCCAGCCGCGGGCGACTCCTTGGACAGCTTGCGATCGAGAACATCCTCCTCGGCCTCGCGGCGGGCGGCGTCGGGCTCGCCGTGGCGGCGGGTGGTATTCGCGTCCTGAGGGCATATGCCAGCATCCCGAGGCTCGAGGACGTGACGCTCGACGTCCGCGTCGTGCTGTTTGCGGGGATCGTCTCGTTGCTGTCGAGCGTGCTGTCCGGAACAGGGCCGGCGTGGCGCCTCACGTCCGCTGTCGCCGCCGACAGCCTGAAGCAGAGTGGAGCGTCGGCGAGCGGCCCTGCGGCGCGCCGGACGCGACGCCTGCTCCTCGGGGCCGAATGCGCACTCGCGGTGATGCTCCTCGCCGGCGCCGGTCTCCTCCTTCGGAGTCTGTCCTTCGTCCGAGCTGTCACGCCGGGCTTCGACGTCGCCCGCGTGCTGTTCGTGCGCGTCAACCTGCCGCTGCCGACGTCGCCGCAGTGGCGCAAGCAGGAATGGGCGACCTTCCTGGAAATGGAGTCGCGGATCGCGCAGATTCCCGGCGTCACGCGCGTCGGCACGATTCAGGACTTCATCGACACAGCGAATCCCGAGGAAGCGATCGCGATCGAAGGGGCGCCGGCTGCCGCGGGCAATACGCTGGTCAGCGTCACCGACACCACGCCAGGGTACTTCGAAGCCATGGGCATTCCTTTGATTCGGGGCCGCTTCTTCACGTCGCGCGAGCAGAATGGCTTCGTCGCGATCGTGAACCAATCCTTTGCCGCGCGCTTCCTGCCTGGGCAGGATCCGATCGGCCGTCGATTCAAGGAAGGCGGCCCGAACGGCGACGCGCCGTGGTACACGATCGTCGGAGTCGTCGGAGACGTGCACCGTCAGGGGCTGGAGCAGAATCCGCGTCCGGAGTACTTCTACTGCAGCTCCGAGCCGACGATGGACATCGCGATTCGCGCGAGCGGGAGTCCGGCCGCGCTGGCGCCCGCGGTGCGCGCCGCCGTCCACGCCGTCTATTCGAATGCGGTTGTCCTGCGGGCGGCCACGGCGGAAGACACGCTCGGCGGCCTGATCGCGCAGCGCCGCTTTCAGACCTGGCTCCTCTCCCTGTTCGCCGCAATCGCGGTCGCGCTATCGGCAATCGGCACTTATGGCGTCGTCCACTTCGCGGTTGCACAGCGGACGCAGGAAATCGGCGTTCGGATGGCGCTCGGCGCGCGGGCCGCCGACATCTTCGGGCTCGTCGGTAGGCAGGGTCTGACGGTACCGATCGTGGGAACGGCGGTGGGCCTGGCCGGCGCATCGGCGCTGACGCGCGTCATGCGGCACCTGCTCTTCCACGTCGAACCGATCGATCTGCCGACTTTTGGTTCGGTCGCGGCGTTGCTCGTCGCCGTTGCGGCCCTGGCGTGCTGGTTTCCTGCGCGCCGCGCGATGCACGTCGACCCTCTCGTAGCGCTCCGCCATGAATAGGCTGCTGCGCCGTCTGACGTATCTCTTCCGCCGCGGGCGTCTCGAAGCTGAACTGCGGGAAGAAATGGAATTCCACCGCTCGATGACGGGTGACCGCGCGTTCGGCAATGCGACGCTCGCGCGCGAGGACGCGCGCGCCATGTGGATCGCACCCTGGGTCGAAAGCGTGTGGCAGGACGTGTCGTACGCGACGCGCGTCTTCTGGCGCGAACCAGGCTTCGCGCTGCTCGCGATCGGCGCGCTGACGGCCGGGATCGGCCTCAACAGCAGTCTTTTCACCGTGTACACCGCGCTCGCGATGAAACCCTGGGACGTCCGCGATCCCGATCGCGTCGTGCGCCTCGTCAACGACAGCACGTTCGATCTCCGCAAACGGGCCGGAGGGCAACCGTCTGGCTTCTCGCAGGCCGAGCTCGAGTACTTCACCGTGCACGCGAAGACGATCAGCGGCGCCGTCACGATCGGCCGCAGTGTCACAGTGCGCGCCGGGGACGCCGACATCGCCGCCAGCTGGGTGAGCGGCGGCTACTTCACGCTGCTCGGCGTCGACATGGCCGCGGGCCGTGGATTCGGGCGCGACGAAGATCGGATCGACACGCCGTCGGCAGTCGCAGTGCTCAGTCATGGCTTCTGGCTGCGCCAGTTCGGCGGCGACCCCGGCATCATCGGCAGGCAGATCCGTTTGGACGATGTGCCGTTCACGGTGGTGGGTGTGGCGGGAGCGGCATTCCTCGGAACGGTGACGGACCGCGTGGACGTCTGGCTGCCGGTTGCGTCGGCCGGCCTGCTGCGCCCGGAAGATCGCTGGGTTCGTAATGTCGCGCAACAGCCGGGAAACTGCTGCACGCCCGCCGCCGCTCGCCTCGCGCCCGGCGTCACGACGCAGCAGGCGGCGGCGGAGCTGACGGTCCTGAGCCGACAGTTCAGAGGCGCCCGGCCGAACGACACCGGAGGAATCAGGCTTCGCGGCACGCAGGTGTTCGCGGATCCGAAGGGCGACGGCACGCAGGTGTTCGTGCCGCTGTTCACCGGGCTGCTTATCGTTCTGCTGCTCGCGTGCGCGAACGTCGGCAATCT
>Ga0066903_100001906_pt1 | contig 15793 bp, 9 predicted proteins | sample PanSoiMetaGPlot1_FD_67491 | JGI IMG/M metagenome (GOLD analysis project Ga0066903, IMG submission 67491) | Tropical forest soil microbial communities from Panama analyzed to predict greenhouse gas emissions - Panama Soil - Plot 1 (version 2) | ecosystem: Environmental > Terrestrial > Soil >... | reverse complement strand
CTCGACGCCGCCGAACCGGTGCGTCCCGGCACGCTCGAGGCGTTCGAGCGCGCGTTCGGTCTCCGCAATGTCCTCATCGCGGGCTACGGCCTCGCCGAAGCCACCGTCGGCGTCTGCACGTGGACGCCGGGAACGGCGCCCCTCGTGGACGCTCGCGGCGTGGTCAGCGTCGGCCGCCCGTTCCCGGGCGTTGACATCAAGATTGTCTTGGACGGCGAGCCGGTCGCCGTGGGGGAGGTCGGGGAGATCGTGATCCACAGCCCCGCCAACACCCGTGGGTACTTCAGCGACGCCGCGGAAACGGCGCGGCTCTTCTGGCACGACGAGTACATCCGTACCGGCGATCTCGGGTATCTCGACGAGGCCGGCCGCCTGTTCGTGACCGGCCGCATCAAGAACATCATCAAGCACGCCGGCGCGACAATCTTCCCCCAGGAACCCGAGCAGATCGCCGACGCGCTGGGCGGCATCCGGCGCACTGCCGCGGTGGGCATCGACTCCGGTGGTCCCGAGGGTGAACAGCTCTACGTGTTCGCCGAGCTCTCGCGGCCGGGCAGCTACCGCGAGCCGGAGTTCCAGGACGCGGCGGTGGACGTGGTGCAGGCGATTCACGCGCAGCTCGGGATCCGGCCGGGGCGCGTGTATCTCCTTCGTCCGCATTCGATCCCGCTGACGGCCAACGGCAAGACGCAGCACGCCGCGCTCCGGCACCTCTACTCGTCGGGTGAGCTGCGGGCCGGCAACGCCATTCTCTTTCCCGCGTATTGAGATCCCCCGCCTTCATGACACCACCGATCGGCGAACGCATCATCATGGTGACTGGAGCCACGGCCGGCATCGGCCTGGCGACGGCCCGCGCAGTCGCACGCCAGGGCGCGACGGTGGTCCTGGTCGGCCGGGGCCGCGAGAAGACGCGCGGCGCGGTAGAAGCGATTACGCGGGAGACCGGCAACACGCGGGTCGAATTCCTGCTGGCCGACCTGTCGCTGATGCGCGACATCCGGCAGCTGGCCGCGCAAGTCCACGAGCGCTATCCGCGGCTCGACGCGCTCGTGAACAACGTCGGCGCGATGTTCCTCAACGGGCAGGTCAGCAGCGAAGGCATCGAGATGACGCTCGCGCTGAATCACCTCGGCCCCTACCTGCTGACCCGCTCGCTGTACACTCTGCTGAAAGCCAGCTCGCCGGCGCGGATCGTCAACGTGTCGTCGCTGGCGCACCACGGCGCCCGTCTCGATTTTCCCAACCTTCAGTTCAGCGGGTGGAAGGGATACAAGCGGTCGAAGCTCGCCAATCTCGCGTTCAGCTACGAGCTGGCGCGGCGGATCGAGGGGAGCGGGGTCACCGTGAACGCGCTGTCGCCGGGACTGGTCGCGAGCAACTTCGGCATGAACAACCGCGGGCTGTTCCCGTGGATCAAGCCGCTCGTCAATCGGTTTGCCGTGAGCAACGAGGTCGGCGCCGAGACGAGCGTCTATCTCGCCTGCTCGCCCGAGGTGGAGGGGGTGACCGGGCAGTACTTCACCAGGTGCCGGTCCCGGCGGTCGTCCGCGGTCTCGTACGACCCGGCGGCCGCGGCGCGGCTGTGGGAGATCAGCGCGCGAATGACCGGTTTGTCGTCGGACTTGTCCATGGAGCGTCCGTCTTGTTGATCACGTTATTCGTCTGCATCGGGTTCATGATGGCCGTCCTCTACATCGACTTGATGTTCGACGTCTCGGCCGCGCCCTACCGGAAGACCCACGCCGTTCTGCCGAAGGACGTGCTCGACCCGATCACGCACTACTACGGGCGCATCACCCAGAATCCATACGTGCTGATGTTCATCATGCTCACGGCCGCGGTCAGCATCGTGGCCCAGATCGTCTACGGCCTCGCGCCACGCTGGGCGAGCTACTCGTCGCTCGTGGTCATGGGTGCGAGCATGATGACGGGGACGTTGAAGGTCATCCCCACGGCGCAGCGCCTCGGGTCCGCGAAGGACTCGGCAGAGGAGCAAACCCGCATGGCGCACAGCATGCTCGTGCCGCATGCCGTGCTGCTCGTCAACATCCTTCTGCTGGCGGCGATCCAGTACGTGGCCGCGGTCTCGTAGCGCGCGGCCAGCGTTGTGGAAGCTCGACCGTTTCTGCGATAAGATGGCGGCGCCTCGGCAGCACCACCCGACGCCTCGGCAGCAACACCCCGTACAAAATTGTTCAGGAGAATCGATGACGGCCTTCGTACGTGTACGCCTTGTCCTCGCAATCATGATGATCCTCCTCGTGCCGCACCTTGGCGCCGCGCAGGAGGCCGGGTCTGGCCGGCTGACCGGGATGGTGACCGACACCCGCGGCACGGCGATCCCTGGCGCGGAGATCGTGGCCGTCTCCACGAAGACCGGCGCCGAGTTCCGTTCGTTCTCCGACGAGAAGGGCACGTGGACGATTGCCACCATCCCGGCCGACACCTACACCATCACCGCCACGTCGCCGGCCAGCGCGCCCGGCACGCTGCGCGACGTGAAGGTCGAGGGCGGCGCCACCGCGACGGCGAACATCACGCTGCAGGTCGGCATCAGTGAAACGGTGGTCGTCACGGCCTCCCGCACCGAGCAGCTCCAGGTGGACGCCCCCTCGGTCGTCACCATCGTCAACGAGCAGCGGCTCGCGGCGATGCCGACGCAGAACTACGCCGACGTCATGCGGCAGATTCCGGGCGTCAACGTCGTGCAGATGTCGGCGCGCGACTTCAACGTGACGCCGCGCGGCGCCGCCAACGTCCCCGCCTCGAGCCAGCTCGTCATGATCGACGGCCGGCCGATCAACCAGGACTACTACGGCTACGTCGCGTGGGACTTCCTGCCGACCGGCTTCAACGAAGTGAAGCGGGTCGAGGTGCTCAGCGGCGCCGCGTCCGCCGTCTGGGGCGCCTACGCGATGAACGGCGTGGTCAACATCCTCACGAAGTCGCCGCGTGAGATGGCCGGCACGACCGTGACGCTCGGCGGCGGGATGTTCGATCGCTCGGGCGGCAGTGCCGCGTCCGACAGCGGATCGCTCTATTACGTGAACGCGACCCACGCCCAGGCCGTGAGCGACCGCTGGGCCTACCGAGTGTCGGCGGGCTACAGCCAGACCGACGCGTTCGCGCGGCCGACTGGCAACATCCCCAACGTCTTCCAGACGCCGTACCCCGCGTTCCAGAACTACGGCACGAAGCAGCCGAAGCTCGAAGGGCGCGCCGACTACGACTCGCCCGATGGCGTCCAGCACCTGTCGATCTCGGGCGGATATGCGGGCACGGGCGGCACGTTCCACACCGGCCTCGGTCCGTTTCACCTGGACGATGGCGCCAGCGGCACCTACGCGAAAGTGAACTATCGCCGCGCCGGCTGGACGGTCAAGAGCTTCGTCAACCTGTGGCACGGCGTGGCGAGCAGCCTGCTGGCGGTGGGGCCGCTCGGTCAGCCGCTGGTGCTCGACTTCAACGACAAGAGCTGGGACATCGACGTCCAGAAGTCGCAGGTCCTCGGCCGGAAGCACGCGCTCACCTACGGCGGCAACTACCGCCACAACTGGACGTCGATCACGATGGCTCCGCTCGCCGAGAAGCGGAGCCAGGTCGGCGCCTACGTGCAGGACGAGATCTTCCTGACGGACCTGTTCCGCCTCGACCTGGGCGCGCGCGTCGACAAGTACGACGTGCCGGAAGACGCGCTCTTCTCGCCCCGCGCGGCGTTGCTCGTGAAGCCGACGGCCAACCAGACGTTCCGCGTGTCGTACAGCAAGGCCTACCGCGCGCCGTCGCTGTTCCAGAACTATCTCGACACGACCGTCGTGAACCGGGTGAACCTGGGACTCCTCAACCCGGCGCTGGCCGGGCAGTCGTTCTTCTTCCAGATCCACGGGCTGGGCAATTCGAACCTCAGCCCGCAGACGCTGGACGCCTACGAGGTCAGCTACAGCACCAGTCTCGCCGGCGGCCGGGCGCACGCGACCGCGGCGGTCTACCAGACCAACAGCAAGAACGACATGATCCTGACGCAGACCGGTTCCTACAGCTCGACGAACGTGCCGGCCGGCTGGCCGCTGCCGCCGTCGGTGCTGAACGCGCTGATTGCCGGGAACGTGTTCGGCCCGGGCCTGGGCCTGCCCTCGGTGCTCAGCTTCCAGAACCTCGGCGAAGTGCGCAACCGCGGCTTCGAGACCGGCGTCGACACCCAGCTTCAGCGCTACGTCAGCCTGTTCGGCAACTACTCCTGGCAGGCGAAGCCGGTCCCGAAGGACTTCCCGATCTCGAAGATCAACCTGCCGCCCACGCACCGCGGCAACGTCGGCGTCAACGTGGACTACCAGCGCTTCCTCGGCGACGTCTCGATGGCCTACACGTCAAAGGCATTCTTCCGTGACGTGCTCGACGCGACCTATGCCGGCTTCACGAAGCCGTTCACGGTGATCAACGCCGGCGCCGGCGTCCGTCTCGGCGGCGAGAAGGCCACACTGATGGTGAAGGTCCGCAACCTGGCCAACAAGCCGGTGCAGAACCACCTGTTCGGCGATCTGCTCCGCCGCCAGGTCGTCGCCGAGCTGAGGCTCAAGCCGTAATGGTGGCGCAGCCAAAGACGCCGCCCCCGCAGATCGCCGCGCACGGCGACCTGGACGAATGGGTGCGCCATGTCGTCGGGATTCACTTCCACCCGACGCATGGCACGCCGTTCTGGATCGAGCGGGCCAGGGAGCTGCGGCTCGACGCGCGATCCGCGATCCGCGGCTACGCCGACCTCGCGAAGCTCGGGTTCTTCCCGATCGACGCGCTGCGCACGCGCAACGTGCTCGACTTCCTGCCGGCCGACGTCGCGCGCGACCGGGGCCGCCTCCGGATCGACGAGACCGGCGGCACGACCGGCGCGCCGGCGCGGATCGCCGTCCGCGACTTCTACGAGCCGGTGAACCAGTTCATCAACTGGTATCTCGACGAAGTGGTCGGCTTCCCGCGCGGCGGCAACTGGCTGTTCATCGGCCCCACCGGCCCGCACGCGGTCGCGGAGAGCATCCGTCAGATGGCGCGGACCCGCGGCGGGATGGCCTACTTCATCGATCTCGATCCGCGCTTCATCAAGGTCCTCTACCAGCAGCAGGACATGCGCACGGTCGGGCTCTACATGAAGCACATCCGCAGCCAGGCGTACGCCATCCTCGAGTCGCAGCAGATCGACGTGCTCGGGTCCACGCCGATCCTGCTGCAGGCGCTCGCGCCCGAACTGAAGGAGCGCGGCTACCGGTTCTCGGGCGTGATGTACGGCGGGACGCAACTGTCGCCGGATCTCTACCACCTCCTTCGGACCGAGTACTTCCCCGATGCCGCGCACACTGCGGTGTACGGCAACACGCTGATGGGAGGCGCGCTCCTCGGGCCCCTGCAGCCGGGTGAAACCGACATCGTGTATTACCCGATCGAGCCGCTGGTCAAGCTCGAGGTCGTCGATCCGAAGGAGCCCGAACGGCGCGTCGGCATGCGCGAGACCGGGCAGATCTCGGTCACGGTGCTGTCCGAGGAGCGGTTCCTGCCCAACGTGCTGGAACGCGACAAGGCCGAACGCTGGCCGGTGCTTCCGGCGCTGGGCTGGGAAGGGGTGGCGAACGTCCGCCCCCTCGCGGCCATGCCCACGGGCGCGACCGAGGGAGTCTACTGAACGTGTTCATTCCGGCGCTGCTGGGCAGGGGGCAGGACGGATATCGGAGCATCGAGCGCAGGACGGTGAGCGGGTTCGACGGCTCGCCGCTCGCCGAGGCCACCATCACGCCCGCGGTGATGGTGCACGACGTCGCGCGCCGGACGTCGTCGGCGCTCCGCTCCATGCCGATCCGCGCCGTGCTCGAGACGTTCGAGCGCGCTGGCGAGATCTTCGCCACCGGTGAACCCGACGGGCTGGATCCCGAGGCGTTCGTCCGCAACGCGTCGCTCGCCTCCGGCCTGCCGCTCTCCATCGTCCGCCGGCAGGCGCTCGGCCTGTTCCCGCAGGCGCTCCGCATGATGGGCCAGTTCCTGCGGACGCAGAGTCCCTGCGGCCTCGAAGTCTTCGATCGCTACTACTACGATGCCGGCGGCGTCCGCATCGGCCTGACGCCGCGTGGCCGCAACGTCGGCTTCGTCATGCCGGGCAACCATCCGTCAACGCACCTGATGTGGGTGTGCGCGCTGGCGATGAAGGTGCCGGTCGTGCTGCGCCCGTCCAACGACGATCTCTTCACGCCGTACCGGTTGGTCAGATCGTTTCTCGAGGCGGGGCTGCCTGAGGATGCGATCGCCTTCGTCCCCGGCGGACACGATCTCGTCGATCCGATCGTGCAGTCCTGCGCGCTGTCGGTGCTGTTCGGCGGCCAGCCGCTCGCGGATCGGTATGCGTCGAACCGCAGCGTCAGGATCCACGGCCCCGGCCGCTCGAAGGTCGTGGTCCTCGAGGACGCGGACTTCGACAAGACCGTCGGCCTGGTCGCCCGCCTGGTCATGGACGACGCGGGTCGGGGCTGCATCAACGGCAGCGCAGTGATCGTCGAAGGCAGCGCCGGCCGGCTCGCCGCGGCCGTCGCCGCGGTCCTCGAATCCGTGCCGGTGCAGTCGCCGCTCGCAAAGGGGGCGCAGCTGGGCGCGGTCTCGCAGGCTGAAGCCGCCGCCTACTGCGGGCTGATCGACGCCCGGCTGGGCAGCGCGATCGAGCATACGCGGGCGCCGGGCGGACGCGTGGCGACCCTCGACGGCGTCCGCATGATGCGGCCGACGGTCATCGAGGTGGACTCGATCGAGCATCCGCTCTTCGGCATGGAGCTGCCGTTTCCGTTCGTCGTGTTCACGTCCGTGCGATCGCGGAAGGACGTGGTCCGCGCGGCGTCCAACTCGCTGGCCGTGGTGCTGGCCGGACATGACGAGGCGCTGGCGCAGGACCTGCTCCTCGAGCCGACCATCGACAAGGTGTTCGCGGGCGGCGCGCTCAGCACCGAGTTCGATCCGCGGGAGCCTCACGAGGGATTCCTGCTGGACTTCCTCTACCAGAAGAAAGCCATCCGCTCAGGTACACAGCCGTCACCGCTCGACTGATCGAATGGGAGTCGCATGCCGTCCGACACCAAGGAGAGACCCATGAGGGAATTGACCACGTCGGTCATGAGTTATCTGTTCGCGCAGACGTTGTACACCGGGCAGGAGATTGCCAAGGTCGTCGGGGTGTCGCGGGAACATGTCACCGCCAAAAATCCTCCGGCGCCGGGGCCGGACGGGGAGACACCGACGACGCTGTCCGGACAGCTCTACAGGGACACAAAGCGCACGGTCGAGAAGTTCGGCGATCCCGCCGCGGTGATGTTCATCGCCGGCGATGAATACCAGAACAAGGCGATCAACACCTTCTTCGACGTCGTCACGCTCAAGGCGCTGAACCCGGGCTACTGGATGACGGCAACGGATCATCTCCTCACGCAGGGCAAGCTGGCGGCGAGCGCGACGATCGGCAAGGAAGAGGCGCTCTACACCCAGCAGGCGAAGAACACGCGATACATCTTCACGCTGGTGCGGAACAACCCCGAGCAGCTGGGGATTCCGAAGGACGGCGAATTCGACCTGGCCCTGTTCATGGACAAGGCCTACGGCGTCGGAGACTTCGAGGCGATCTGGACCGTCGAGGGTCTCGGCCACGTGTATTCGCAGCGGACCTGGCGCATGAAGTGGGACTGCAGCGAGGACGCGGAGGGCATCCTGATCGACGGCCAGGCGGCGACCATGCCGCGCAAGTCGTTCACGATGATGCACGCCGGCCTGGGGCTGTGCCTCGCCGAATCGCTGATGAAGCAGCTCACCCCGGACAGCAGCACTCGCGAGACCGAGCGGGTGCTGCGGGCGTTCATCCGGCTGTGCGAGCGCAACTCGGTTCCCGGCTACGTCGGCTGCGCGCTCGAGTCGCTCGGCCTGGTGACGCGCTGCTTCAACTACCCGATGGTCGATCTCGTGCAGAAGGTTCTGGCCGACATCGACGACACCGCGTGGGAGTACTTCTGGCGCGGCGCCGGGCGCGCGCTCTACTTCTCGCCGGGCCACATGGTGCAGCCGCTCTTCTCGCCGTGGATTGCCGCCGAGCAGGAGGCGCCGAACGAGCGCGCCCACAACATCCTCAAGGCCGGCATCGCCTGGCCGTCGAACATCGTCAACATGCGGACGCCGGCGATCTACGAGGACCTGATCCGCCTGCGCGGCGCGGACGAGGAGCGGGCCGGGACGATCGCCCACGGCGTCGCCGCGTCCACCACGATGGCCTGCGACATCACGCCGAACCATCCGCTGGTCAAGGAATACATCGACTACGTGCCGGCGAGCTCGGACCCGAAGGTCCGCGAGCTGTGGAACAAGCTGGTCCGCGATCCGGCGCACAAGGCCTTCCACCGCTACCAGCCGGTCCTGCAGAAACACAACATGATGGACCAGGTGTTCCGCTTCCAGGACCTGGATGCGCTCGTCGATCGTCTCGAACCGCCGACCCAGGGCATGAAGCTGGAGCCTGCTGAATGAACCCATCGACCTTTGTGGTCATCGGCGACGGCCTCGCGGCCGGCGCCGGTGACTTCGGCTTGAGCGAGGACCTGCAGCCTTTTAGTTTTCCGGCCCGCATCGCCCAGCGCCTCAACGTCACATTCTCACAGCCGATCATGGAAGCCCCGGGCATCGGGCCGGTGATTGGCTTCCCAGAGCTGCCGGTGCGTCTGCCGCAGGCGATGCAGACGACGGTGCTCAAGGAATTCCCGCCCGCCGGACCGTTCGCCAACCTGTCGATTCCCGGGTTGAAGCTGGCTGACGCGCTGTCGCGCCGCCCGACGGTCCCGGTGATCGATCGCGGCGACAGCCTGCAGACGGCCATCAATCTGATCCTCGGCGCCGACATGCTGTTCGCGGCGTCCGGTCAGCCGGCGAAGACGCAGGTCGAGTACGCGCTGGGCCGCACGCCGACGCTGGCGCTGGTTGCGCTCGGCTACTTCGACGTGCTCGACGCGGTCTTCACGCGCGATCTGTCGGCGCTGCCCGTCGAGGCGGCGTTCCGCTCGAACTACGGCAAGGTCCTCGGTCCGCTGTCGAAGACGGCGACGGTCATCGCCTGCACGATCCCCGATCCGCAGGACACCGCCTACTTCACGCCGGTCAACGCGGCTGCGCGCGTCCTGAAGGCCGAACCGGCGGCGTTGTCGATGCTGTTCCGGCTGAAGGACGACGACGCGTTCACGCCGTCCGGGCTCGTGGAGGCCGGGTGCCGCCTGATCGCGCGCATGCCCTCGCCGCTGCCGGAGGGCGCGGTGGTGCCGGCGAGCCTGGTCGACGCGATCAGCACGCGCGTCCAGGCCCTGAACGCGCAGATCCGCGACGCCGCGAAGCAACACGGCGCGCTGGTGTTCGATCTGCACGGGCTGTGCAGCCGCCTCAAGCGCGACGGCCTGAATGCTGCCGGACGGACGCTCACCGCCGACTACCTGGGCGGCATCTATTCGCTGAATGGCGTCTACCCGGGCGCGACGGGACATGGCGCGATCGCCAACGGCGTCCTCGAACTGCTCGGCACGGCGGCGGGCACGAAGTACGCGCCGATCGATCTCGACGAGATCGCGGCGTGGGATCCGGTCGCGTCGTACCAGGTCGCCCAGGGACCAGCCGTCACCCTCGCCGATCTCGCCGCGATGACGCCCCCGGCGCCGCCGGCGCCGAGGCCGGAGGAGCCGCTGTCGGTGTGCGCACCGCCGCACGAGGGACGGCTCACACTCCCCCCGGGGCTCGTGCAGGAGCTGCCGATCAGCTTCGACTCGAGCTATTTCGGCGACGCGCTGCGTGCCGCGCACACGCGTGAAGAGCGCGACATTGCGTTCGGCAGCACGCCCAGCACCCTGTTCGGCGGGCTCGCACTCCTGCAAAGCCACCTGCAGGGCACGCTGCGCATCACCTTCACGCCGCCGCAGGGGGACATCACGCACTTTGAAGTCACCCACGGCGAGGGCCTGCCCGGAAGCGATGCTGTACTCGCGGCGCCTCACCTGTACAAGCTGCCCGCGATCATGAACGCCGTGACCGACGTGCCGGGCATGGTGTCGTCGGGCGACCTGAACCTCGAAACCGGTGAGGTCACGAACCTGACCTACGCCGTGGCGTTCATGAACTCGGCGTTGTTCGCGCTGGTGAGCGTCAACCCGCACCTGCCGCAGACGCCGATCGTGTTCCCGGGGCAGTACGGATCCGCCTGGGCGAAATTCGAGCCGCGCGCCGACGGCAAGCTCGATTTCAGTTTCAGCGGTTCGACCTTCCTCCCGCTCGGTGGGGGATTCGGCGGCGACCAGCTGCGGTTCCCGCTGCCGTTCGCGGGACCGGCGATGTCGTTCGCGAGCATCCCCGCGGTCGGCACCTCGCTGCACCCGCACCTGCGCATCAGCACGAAGGCGCCGGAAGCCTGCGCGCAGGATGAGATCCCGGCGGAGATCCCGACCAACACGGTCCGCGAGTACACCGCGTTCGTGCACAACAACGCGTTCGGCGACAAGTTCTCGCTCAACATCCCGGAGCTGGGGGGCAGCGCGACGGGCCGGTCGCACCTGCTCGGTCGCGTGCACATCCAGTTCGGCGAGCGCACGGGCAACTCGGTGCCGATCGCGGTGTCGTCGCTCGTGCCCGGCGGCCTGCTCGCCAAACCGCCAGACTCGCTGATCGCCCGGGTGTTCCCCGGACGCCTCTCGATGGGGTTTCTCGCGCACGACGAGCGGCTGCGCTACCCGAACATGCACTACGACATGGCGGGTGTCCGCTGGGCTGACGATCCGTTCGAGCTGTCGATCGGCTCGATCGACGTGCGCACCGGCCGTGTGCTCGGCAACCTGCTGTTCCGCGGCTTCATCATCCAGAACGTGATCCAGTCGCTGATCCTCATGGAGCCGCGGACGCCGAAGTCGTCGTGGTTGATGCGCGGCGGCGCCGCCTTCCACCGCGATCCGAGCGGCCAGACGGTGTTCGGATTCGGCGGCGTTGATCGCATTCCGTATCCGGAAGGCTACGCGTTTCCACAGCCCGATCTCAAAACCCCGTTCTATGCCGGGCCGAATTCGCAGCTCGACCCGTACATCTTCATGCAGGCGATGGAGGGATTCGTGCCGCCGGCGGCGGGGAAGTCGGGCCAGGCGAAGAGCGTCCAGGCCTCGAACGGGCAGCGCTTCTCGTACACCTACGCAATCCCCGGCGACCACACGGGTGAGCCGGCCACCTTCGAGTACGTCAACGAGACGACCGGCGGCACCTACCGCATGGACCATCTCGTCTGGGTGAGCTTCAGTAATTCGAAGGGCTCGTCGTGCGCGAAGGGGGAGTGCGAGGTCGTGACCTTCACGGGCCTCGGGGTCTGGGACAAGGATCCGTCGATGCCGCGCATGGCCAGCGTCCAGATCTCGACAGCGCCGGACTATCCCTACGTCAGCATCCAGGTGGATCACGGCGTGGCGTCGAACGTCAACACCAAGCCGCCGAAGAGGACCCTGCCGCTCTCGTGGGCGCCGGTGCCTCCGTCCTGATGTCCGCTCCGCGGGTCCGCCTGACGATGGCGGGCCCGCGGCCCTACAGGCGCGCGGCCGCGACGAGCAGCCAGCCGCCAATCACCAGCAGCAGAAGCGCGCCGACCCGCTCGACGTCCGCGCCGTAAGCCGGCGCCAGGTGACGCACGAGAAACGCCACCCCGGCAAGCGTCACCAGGCTCGCCACCAGCGCCACGGTGCGGTTCCTGACCCGCCGCCCCTCTTCCGCATCGGGCACGTGAAGCTTTACGCGCAGTCGTCCTGACGCGGCCTGCGTCAGCACGTCATCCAGCTGCTGCGGCAGCCGCACCAGGTCCTGCAGCAGCGCGTTCATCTCGACCGGCAGCGCCCCTGGATCGAGCGACGGGCGCGCCGCCTCGAGCCCCAGCCGCCACCGCTCGTCGCGCAGCGCGATGAGGAGGATGTCCTTCTCCGGCGCGAGCCGCATCGTCGCCGCCGAAACGGCGTGCACCGCGCGATACAGATGCAGCTGGTGCGGCCTGATGGTCCACCCGGCTTCCCGCGTGACCCGCCACTGTACCAGCAGCCGTTCGGCAAGCCGGTCGTCGCCGCTCCAGTCACCGTCGCGGAACGGCGCCGCCTGCCGGAGCCTGCGGCGCAGCCGGTATTCGGTCTGCCCCTCGGCATCGGGCGCCGCGGCCTCGGCGATCCAGTTCCACGCCGCGTCCGGATCGTCGCCGAGCGCCGCCACGAGGTACCGTAGGAATTCTTCCCGTCCCGCCGGCGTCTGCGGCTCGAGCGCGCCGCCGACCAGCACCAGGCGGTCGTCGCGCAGCCGCACGTCCTCGAGATCGAAATCGAAGGGGACGACGCGGCCCGACAGGGCCTGCCGCATCCACGCGATGGCCAGCTGCCGCGCCACCGACTCGCGATCGGCCGAGTGGGTGGCGGGGCGGCCGTAGATCCGCTCGGTGGTCAGCACGTGCCGCGTGGAGAAATCCGGGTAGCAGACCGGCGCGTCGAACCCGCCGCCGGCCCTCGCGTCCTCCGCCAGCAGGATCAAATCGTTGCACTGCTGCACCTGGTCGAGCCGCGACGAAAGCGTTCGCGCGAAGTCGTCGATGGCCGGCGCCAGCACCTCCGGCCGCAGGTCGAGCCACGGCGCGAGCTGCGGCAGCCGCGGCAGGTCGGACTCGAGGAGGCGATCCGCATCCGGCCGCACGATCGTGACCACGACCGGCCGGTTCGCGGCGAGCTGCGCGTAGTGCACCTGCGTCCAGCGCGTGACGGCGCGAGGCACCTCGTCGAACGAGAAGAAGCGACGGCCGGGCGCGCCGCCGAGAGCCTCGAGGACGCCGGCGTCGTACGCCAGGGGATCGCGACGATCGCGAGAGGCCAGGGCCGCCTCGCCCTCGGCGAGGTGCAGGCAGACGCGCCGCGGCAGCAGATCGATCCGCGACGAGAGGTAGCGGCCGAACTCGGCGAAGACGGGTCCCAGCGCCGCCAGCGCCGGCGACAGCGCTTCGGGCGCGCCCGGCGCGCGGAGCCGCTCCTCCACCGCTTTCCTGCGGTCGATGGGCGCGGACGACGCGATCGGTACCGGCGGGTTCACGCGCGTGCGAGCTTGCGCAGCGAATTCGCGAGCGCGAGGAGGGCGGCGCCGGTGAGGGCGGCCAGGGCGGTGACGAGATTGACGCCGAGCCGGGCCGGGCCGGCCGTCAGGTCGATCAGCGCGATGAGCGCGACGACCACGCCGGCGAGGCGCAGCGTCTGGCGGCGCAGGCGCACGTCGGGGTCCGTGCCGGTCGTGATCTCCAGGTCCGCCGTCACCTCGCCGGCGGCGATGCGCCGCAGGATCGTGGCGGAGCGCGCCGGGCCGCTCGCGATCAGATGGCGGCTCGACTCGAGCACGGAGCTCAGGAAGTCGGGCGACCGCAGCGTTTCCTGCAGGTCGCGCATCACGAGTGCCTGGCATTCCTCCTCGAGGCAGCGGGCGACGTTGAAGCCCGGCGCCAGCCGGGTGATGAGGCCGTCGGCGGCCACCGCCGATCGGATGTACTTGATGACATCCCGCTCGGGCAGGATCCCCGCCTTGCGGCAGAGGATCAGCATGTCGAGCATCACGAGCGTGAAGTTCTTCTTCAGGACCGTCCCGGAGTCTTCCTGTTCGTACCAGTCCTGGGCCGCCGTGGCCAGGCTGCTGCGGAAGAGCGAGGGGTTCGATCCCGCGTCCGAGGTCGAGAGCCTGAAGAACGCGTCGGCCATGCCGTCGATGTCGGCGCGCGTGCAGGCGAGCGTCATCGCCACGAGGTGACGGCGGGAGTAGCCGCTGAGGACGCCGGTGATCCCGAAATCGACGTAGCCGACCACCTCGCCCGGCATGACGAGCAGGTTGGCCGGATGCAGGTCGGCGTGGAAGACGCCGTGGCGGAATACGTCGCCGACGAAGTTCTGGATGATGTGGCGCGCGAAGCGATCGCGATCGAGAGCGGCCGAGCGGATCCGCCGCGCCTCCGCCTCGTGCCCCGGCTCCATCGCGCGCAGGTAGGCGAGCGCGGTGATGCCGGGCATGAACTCCATGACCAGCGTCCGCCTCGTCGTCAGGTCCCAGTAGACCGCGGGCACGCGCTCGACCGGGTTGTCGGCGGCGTTGCGGCGGAGCCGATCGGCGTAGCGCGCTTCGCGCCGGTAGTCGAGCTCCTCGTCGGTCCACGCCGCGAATTCGTCCATCGGCTCGAGGATCCAGAAGAGCGAGGTGATCCCGAACCGCCGGATGAGGCGCATCGCGAGGCGGAGGAGGCGAATGTCGCCGGCGAATTCGATGTCGACCGACGGCCGCTGGACCTTGATGGCGACTTTCTGCGGACCGAGGTAGCCAATGTGTACCTGGCCGATCGACGCGGTGGACAGCGGCCGGGTGTCGATCCGGTCGAAGATCTGCGCCGGTGTGCGCCCGAGCTCCTCGAGGAAGACCCGCTCGACGTGCGCGAACGGGAACGGCTCGATGCGATCGAGCAGGTTGAACAGCTCGTTGCAGTAGGCGATCGGCAGGATGTCGGGCTGCAGGGCCAGCATCTGCCCGAACTTGATGAAGCTTCCGCCCAGGTCCTCGAACAGCCGGCGAACGCGCCGCGGCCCGGAGAGCTGCGCCAGCGGCAGCCGCCGCGCCGGCCACGACCACCGCGCTTCGTAGCGGGCGGCCAGGTGGGCCAGGCCGTGCGCCGCAAGCACACGCAGGATGTGCAGGAGCCGGCGGAAATTCAGTGTGAGAGTGGGCAACCCGGAAAGAAGTTCCAAAAGGACAATTGTACCGGATCGAGCGCGCGCCTGCTCAGCTGGCGATGGTACGATAGAGCACCCATGGAACGCACGGTCGATCTTGACTTTCTCGCGACGATTCAGATCTTCAGGGTGTTCACCCGCCCCGAGCTGGAGGCCGCCGGCCCCCTGTTCAAGGAAGTGTCATTCGCGAAAGACGATGTCGTCCTGCGCATCGGCGACCCCGGCGACAAGTTCTACGTCGTGCTCGACGGCGAGCTCGATGTCTGGGACGCGAGCCAGCCGCCGCGCCAGACCGGCTCGCTGAAGCGCGGCGACTATTTCGGGGAGATGGCGCTGCTGCAGGGCGGCAAGCGCACCGCCACAGTGACCGTCGCCCGCCGCGCCCGGCTGCTGTCGATCGACAAGCCGGCCTTCGACCAGCTGTTCCTGCGCAACCCGAAGGCGATCGAGCACTTCGCGCGGGTGCTCTCCACGCGCCTGGCGAACCTCACCCGCGGCGATCGCATCCAGCGCGCGACCACGACCGTCAGCGTGGCCAGCGCCCGCGGCCTGAAGGGGGAAACGCTGATCGCCCGCGCCCTCGCCGCGATCCTCAAGCAGATCACGAAGACCGAAGTGATCCACGTCGAGGTCCGCCCGGGAGCCGAGGCCTCGGACCCCATGACGCTGGATCTCCTCTCCGACGGCCTCGACGCGGCGCCGCGGATGTTCGCGGTGGGGCAGAAGTGTGCCGACGGCGGCCCGACCCTCCTCAAGATCGCCCTGCGCCCGGGCCTCGACGGCGAACGCTACGGCAACCTGCTCTCGAACCTGGTCTCGAGGCTGAGCGACAGCTTCAGCTTCATCGTCCTCGATCTCGGTTCTGAAACGCCGGGCCTGATCGAGTCGGCGCGCGCCTACTCCGACGCCTTCGTCGCGCTGGTCGGCAAGCCCGGAGACGATGCCGGCATCGGCGACCCGCGCTCGATGAAGGTGCTGCGCGTCATCAA
>Ga0066903_100001905_pt1 | contig 15794 bp, 11 predicted proteins | sample PanSoiMetaGPlot1_FD_67491 | JGI IMG/M metagenome (GOLD analysis project Ga0066903, IMG submission 67491) | Tropical forest soil microbial communities from Panama analyzed to predict greenhouse gas emissions - Panama Soil - Plot 1 (version 2) | ecosystem: Environmental > Terrestrial > Soil >... | reverse complement strand
TCGCCTCCACGCGCCTCTCGGTGCCGGTGAATGAGCTGACCGTTGCCGGCGGCGTGATCATGTCGACCGCTGATCGCGCCAAGCGCGCGACCTATGGCGAGCTGGTGGCCGGCAGGCGATTCAATGTCCCGATGGACAGCCGCGCGAAGCGGAAGCCGGCGCAGGAGTGGACGGTGCTCGGCTCCCCGGCGCCGCGTGTCGATATGCGCGCGATGGCGACCGGTGAATTCAAATTCGTCCACAACGTGCGCGTGCCCGGCATGCTCCATGGCGCCGTGGTGCGGCCGCCGGCGGTCGGCGCCAGGCTCGTGAAGATCGACGAGAGCTCCGTCAGCGCGATGCCTGGCGTCGTGAGCGTCGTCGTCAAGAAGAGCTTTGTCGGGGTGATCGCCGAACGGCCATGGCAGGCGATGCAGGCGGCGCACGCGCTCAAGGCCACGTGGTCGTCAGGCGGCCCGCTCCCGAGCCAGCAGGCCTACTACGACGATCTGAAAAAGCTGCCGGCACGCGATGCGTACGTGGTGAGGTCGGCCGACGTAGACAGCGCGTTCGCGGGAGCCGCGACGGTTCTCGAGGCGACTTACCGGCATCCGTTTCAGATGCACGGTTCGATGGGCACTTCGTGCGCGGTCGCCGACGTCAACGGACAGCGCGCGACGATCTGGTCGGCCACTCAGTCAGCCTATCCGACCAGAAGCGGCGTGGCCATGCTGCTCGGGATACCGGTGGACAACGTCCGCGTGATCTTCACGCGCGGCGCGGGATGTTACGGCATCAACGGCGCGGACACCGTGTCCTATGATGCGGCGCTCCTGTCACAGGCCGTCTCGAGGCCGGTCCGCGTGCAGCTCTCGCGCAAAGACGAAATGGCGTGGGAAAACTACGGACCGGCGTACGTCATCGATCAGCGCGTCGGCATCGATGGGGCCGGCGGGATCCTCGCCTGGCATTGCGAGTCATGGTCCCCGTCCCGCGGCGGCCGCCCCGGGTACGATCGGCCGGGAAATGTCGTGACCGGGATGCTCGCCGGGTTCGAGCCATCCCCTTTGACGCCGCGAGCGGCCTCGGATCCGAGCGGCGAGTTCCGCAACGGCAGCAACGCGGCGCCATCGTACGTCGCGGGACGCGTCTCCGGCAGGGCCGGCGGGGCCGGCACCGTCGCCAACGAACGCGTGCTCACGCACACTGTGGAGTCGCCTTTCTTCACCGGACCGCTCCGCTCGCCTGCGCGCCTCCAACACACGTTTGCGCACGAATGCTTCCTCGATGAAGTGGCGGCCCACGTGAAGGCAGATCCGGTCCAGTACCGCCTTCGTCATGTGAGCGACACACGGCTCAAGGAGTTGGTATCCGCCGCGGCAAAGGCGGCGCAGTGGGAGACCCGTCCATCGCCCAAACCGACGCCCTCACCTTCGGGCGTCGCGACCGGCCGAGGCATTGCCTGCGTGGTCTATGAGGGCAACAACGGATACGTCGCCATGGTCGCGGAGGTCGACGTCGATCGCAGCACCGGCAGGGTGACCGCGAAGCGCTTCGTTGTCGCGCAAGACTGCGGGCCGATCTCGAACCCCGACGGGATGCGCAATCAGATCGAGGGGGGCGCGCTGCAGGGTCTGAGCCGCGCGCTCGGAGAGCAGGTGACGTGGGACGATGCGCAGGTGACTTCGATTGATTGGCGAACCTACCACAGCCTGCCGCTCGGGTTGGCGGCGCCGGCCATCGAAAGCGTGTTGATCAACCGCCCTGACGCCGAAGCGAATGGCGCCGGGGAGACAGCGATTACGGTCGTCGCCGCTGCAGTCGGCAACGCAATCTTCGATGCCACTGGAGCCCGCGTCCGGGAAGTGCCGTTCACCCCGGAACGGGTCAAGGCGGCGCTTGCACCGCCTGAGAGGGAGGTCAGATGAGGATCGTCGTGCGGGGCTTCGTGTGCTTTGCGATACTCGCCGCCGGCAACGCCCGCGCTGCCGGGGTCGGGACCGGCCAGGCCGCAGGCGCTCAGAAGCCGCCGGCAGAAAACCCTGCCGCCCACAACCCGCATCTGGGAAACCGGGAGTCGATCAACGCCGGCATGATGCTGTATCGCATCCGGTGTGCCGACTGTCACGGCCTCGACGCGGCCGGCTATCGCGGCCCGGATCTGACCGCCGTGGTCGCAGGCGGCGCCACCGACGAGCGGCTCTACGACACAATTCGTAAAGGTGTGCCCGGGACGGATATGCCGCCGTCGTCCAAGGAGACGCCGGACGACGACATCCTCCAGATCGTCGCGTACCTGCGCAATCTCGGCACCGTGGCCCCGCCCGAGCGCCCGGTGGGCAACGTGACGAACGGCGAGCGGCTGTTCGCGTCCGAGTGCCAGAGTTGCCACCGCATCGCGGGCAAGGGCGGACGGCTCGGACCCGATTTGACGCGAATCGGCGCGGCGCGCTCGCGCGCGGCGCTCGTCCGCGAAATCCGGACGCCCTCGGCCTGGATGGCGCCCGGATATGAAACCGTCACGCTGGTAACCAAAAGGGGCCAGCGCATCCGGGGAACCAAGAAGAACGACGACGTCTTCAGCATTCAGATCATGGACACGCGCGAGCGGATCCAGGGCTACCTGAAGGCAGACCTGCAGGACGTGATCTACGAGAACGTCTCGCTCATGCCGACGTTTGGACCCGAACGGTTGAACGAACGCGACCTCGACGATGTGATTGGGTATCTGAGCACACTGCGCGGCACGGAAACAGCCGCCCGCTAATGGGACAGTTGAGACAGAGGAGAGACCTCATGCGCCCGTCGAATGTGATTGCGGCGATGATCCTGGTCGGATCGGCTGGGCTCGCTGCCCAGCTGCCCGAGGCTCGGCTTGTGACGCCGCAGGATCTGATGGACGGCCTCAAGGATCCGACGCGGTGGCTGACCTACTCGGGCGATTACAGCGGACACCGCCACAGCCCCCTCGCACAGATTACGCCGGAGAACGTCGGGCGGCTGACGCCGCAGTGGACGTTTCAGACAAGAACGCTCGGCAGCTTTCAGGCGACGCCGATCGTCGTGGACGGCGTGCTGTATGTCACCGGCTTCAACAACAACGCCTGGGCGATCGATGCGCGGTCGGGCCGGCAGATCTGGCGCTATCGGCGAACGCTGCCCGAGGATCTGAAGATCTGTTGCGGCCCGGTCAACCGCGGGTTCGGCGTGCTGGGCGATCGGCTCTTCATGGCGACCATCGACGCGCACCTGGTCGCGCTCGACATGAAGACGGGCGGTGTGCTGTTCGATGTCGAGCTGGCGGATGCGAAGGCCGGCTACTCTGCCACGGTCGCGCCGCTGGTGGTGAAGGACAAGGTGATCGTCGGGATCGCGGGCGCCGAGTATGGAATCCGCGGCTTCATCGACGCATATGACGCGCAGACCGGCAAACGCGCGTGGCGCTTCTATACGGTTGCCGGGCCGGACGACCCTGGCGGCAGGACGTGGCCGACGGGTGACGCCTACTTGCACGGTGGCGGATCGATCTGGGTCACCGGCACCTACGATCCACAGCAGAACCTGGTCTTCTTCGGCACGGGCAATCCTGGACCCGATTACTACAGCAACGCACGTGAAGGGGACAATCTCTATACCACATCGCTCGTCGCCCTCGACGCGGACACGGGCGCTCGGCGCTGGCACTACCAGTTCACGCCGCACGACGTGCACGACTGGGACTCGACGCAGGTCCCCGTGCTCGCCGATCTCACGATCAACGGGCAGCCGCGAAAGGTCGTGATGTTCGCCAACCGCAACGGCTTCTTCTACACCATCGATCGCGAAACGGGAAAGGTGATCGTGGCAAAGCCGTTCGTCGAAACGACGTGGGCCAATCAAATCGGGCCTGACGGCCGGCCGATCCTCTCTCCGGGCCACCTGCCCGACGAAGAGGGCACCAAGACCTGCCCGGATCTCGGCGGCGGCACCAACTTCATGTCGCCTTCCTACGATCCGACGTCGCGTCTGTTCTTCGTCACGGCGCGCGAGACGTGCGCGACTTATTACGCCTTCGATCAGAAATTCAAGCCGGGCGAGGAGTACACGGGAGGAGGAACCCAGCGGCCGCGCGACCAGAAGAACTTCGGTGCGCTGCGCGCGATTGACCCGGTGACCGGCGACCGGAAATGGGAGTTCCGCTACACCTCCGTGTCCTCGTCCGGGGTCCTGACGACCGCATCTGGCCTCGCCTTCGCAGGGGACGGCGACGGCAACATCATGGCGTTCGACTCCCGCACCGGCAAGAACCTGTGGCACTACCAGCTGGGATTCCCGATGAGCGCCACCGCGGGCACGACCTACATGCTCGACGGACGTCAGTACCTGCTGGTCCCGTCGGGCAGCGTGCTGACGGCCTTCGCGCTGCCCGAGCGATGATCGGTGCCTCTCCCGCGCGCGCCCGTGCGGCAGTCGGTCTCTCCCTGGTGCTGGCGGCGGTCCTGACCCTCTCGACGCTCGACGTGCACGCCGTGACGCGCCTTCCATCGGCCGACGGTCAGTTCTGGGACGTGCAGGACACGTCGCCGTGGGCGCAGGACAGCGGCGGCATTGCCACGGGCGGGCGCGCGAACCCGTTCAACGGATTTGGGTACCTGAAAATTCGTGTGCGCGACGCGAGCGGACAGACGCTGGTTCCCAACCAGTACCTGCGTGGCTTCGGTCTCGCGCACGATGGTGGCGAGCGCTTCGACTCGATGACGCCCGTGCTCGAAGGGGGAATCCTGATCGCCCGCGCCATCTATGCGCCGAAAGAGACAGACTATCTCCGGTACGTGGACCGCTACACGAACACCGCCAGCGACGCCCGCGGAATCGACGTCGCATGGGGTGGCGCGTCGGGCGCGTTCGAGGACGGCGGGCTGGTGACCGTGGCGACGACGTCGAACGGCGACCGCCACATCGACCTGACCGACACATTCGTCACGGTGATGCAGAACGCGCGGCGGGCGCCGGACCCGCTCGCGGGACCCTCGGGGCATGGACCATCCGCACACGTGCTCGGGAGTCGCGCCGCCGGGCTCCTGACGGCTGTCGGCGACATGTACGCGGACCCGTTCACCGACAGATGGCCCGGATACGACCCGGCGCACATCGGATACGTGTTCACCCTCCGAATCCCACCGGGCGCAACGCTCGCCTTGATGACCTTCATCGTGAAGGGTTTGAGCGAAGCCTACGACCCGCGCGGTGGATTTCCGATTCCGATTCCGAACGGCCTCGTCGCGCCCAAATTCGAACCCCCCTACGCGGGACCCGATTCGAAGATACCCGCACCGGGATCGGAAATTGCCCGCGTTACGAGCATCGCGCGCCGCCTTGTCACTGAACCGGATCTTCGCGGACTCACACGACTCCAGCGCGCACAGATCGCGAACTGGCAGCTACCGACGGGACCACGGCGCGGCCCGGCCGCGAGCTCGTTTACGGTCGTCGAGAAGACGGCGCCGGAAATTGCGGACGCACTCGCCCGCGGTGACGTGACGACGGTTGACGTGGTCGAGGCATATCTGGCGCGGTTGGCGACCCATGATCGCCATGGTCCGATGCTCCGATCGATGCTGGCGCTCAATCCTCGCGTCATCGCCGACGCTCGCCGGCTCGACGCAGAGCGCGCCGCCGGCCGCGCGCGCGGTCCGCTCCACGGCATCCCCGTGGCGTTCAAGGACAACATCGACGTCCTGGGCATGCCGACCACAGGCGGATCGCTCGCGTTGGCGGGACACGAGCCGAGGCTCGACTCGCGCGTCGCGGCGGGCATGCGCCGCGCGGGCGCGGTCTTCGTGGGAAAAACCAACCTCGACGAGTTTCCGTTCGGCGACTTCGGGATCAGCTCGGTCGGTGGAACGATCGGAAACGCGTACGATCCGACGCTCAGCACGGCGGGCTCGAGCGGCGGGACGGCGGTCGCCGTGTCCTCGAGCCTGGTGACGCTTGGCTTCGGCACCGACACGTGCAACTCGCTGTCGAATCCGGCATCGTTCGCGTCGCTCGCCACCATTCGAACAACGCGGGGCCTGACGAGCCGCGCGGGAGTGATGCCGCTCAACCCCTACAACGACGCGGTCGGCCCGATCGCGAGGTCGGTGCGAGAGCTGGCGCTCGTGCTCGACGCCGTCACGGGATCGGACCCTGCCGACGAGGCGACCGCGGAGGCGGATCGGCACGTGGGCGGATCGTTCAGTTCCGCCCTGAACCCCAATGCGCTCAAGGGCGCGCGTGTCGGAGTGCTGCGACAACTGTTCGTCGGCGTCACCGGCGAGCGCGAGGCGGCGGCGGCGATGGAGACGGTTGTTGCAGAACTGCGGGCGGCAGGCGCCACGGTTGTCGACGTCGCTATTGCGGACCTGGACGATCAATACCGGCGCGCGCGGGGCAGCGCGCCGGGTTCGCTCGAGGACGGCTGGAACGCGTACTTGTCGCGTGGCGCCGCGCCCGGAGAGCGCTCCCTCACGATCGAGCAGTTGCTCGCCTCCGGAAAGCTCGCGCCCGCGAGCGCTCGGCGGTTCGAGGACGCCATTCGGCGCCGGCCGGCGGGACCGGAGCGCGCCGCCGCGGTGAAGGCGTTCTATGCGGCGCGCGACGACTTCAGAGCGCAGTTCGTCGACCTGATGGAGCGGGAGCATCTGGATGCCCTGCTCTACCCGGCGAACCAGGCGCGGCCAGCGACCCACGAAGGCGGGCTGGTGCGCTACGGTGAGGAGCCCGGGACGTGCGAGGAGAGCGCGATGACCGGTCTGCCGCAAGTGACGGTGCCCGCTGGACTGCTTGGCGGCAGGTATCCGTTCGGCGTCTCGTTCCTCGGCCGGCTCTGGGCCGATCGCCGCGTGCTGGGGCTCGCGTACGCCTACGAGCAGGCGACGCGCCATCGGCGTCCGCCGGGCTGACGTGCGCGGAGCGAGAGCACATGGACGCACCCGAACGCTACGAGCAGCTGATTGCCTACCTGGAATCGCATCTACCGGAGCCGGTCGAGCGCCACGAGCACGCCGACGGTGCACTCGAGTTCGTCGCCGGCGAGCCGCCCGAAATCGTCGTGTCGCTGACGGAGGGGAGCGTCGTCGTCTCCGGGCTCACGCCGGTGCGAGACATCCCGCGCACGATGGCTGCGAGGCTGCGGCGGGTGGGTGTGCTCAAATGGCAGCGGCTGCCGGAAACGGCGCTCTTCAACGCGCTCGGCGCGCTCCTCAAGGGCGTGCGAGAGTCTCGCGCGGCGCAGTTCAGAACCTGCGAAACGTGCGGTCAGCCGACACCGCCCGAACGGCTTCAAAAAGACGGCATCTGTCAGACGTGCGCCGAGCACCGGAAGCGGCTTGTTCACTGAAAACTGAAGAGTCTCGGCGACCGAAAACCGACGAGCTTGCGGCTCAGTCCGCCGCGGCCTACATTCTGCGCAGACGGTGCCCGTGATTCCCAGCAGGAGGCCCCGTGGCTGACGTTCAGAAATGCGCGCACCCCGTGTGCAACTGCATGGTCGCCAAAGGCGGCGAGTTCGGCAAATATTGCAGCGAGGTCTGCAAGGAAAAGGGCCAGCAGACCGAGCTCCGCTGCGAATGCCGACACCCCGCGTGCGGTTAGCCGTCCGCGAACCCTGCTACAGTGCAGTGTTGTGAGGCGCCGTCACGCGTGGGGCTGGGCGCTGGCCGCCGCCGCGCTGGGCCTCCTTGTGCCTCTCGCGCTCGTTGCCGGCGCCGTTCCGTGGCGTTCCGAGACTCTCAGGAAGCGCATCATCGAGGCGCTGTCGGACCGATTCGATAGCGACGTTGCCTTGAGCGACGTGACGCTTCGCGCCTTCCCGCGACTTCACGCGGAGGGCGGGACCCTGCTCATCAAGCAACACGGCCGGACGGACGTGCCTCCGCTCATCGCCATCAGAACCTTCAAGGTGGACGCGGGTCTGATCGAACTCTGGCGGAGGCACGTCGCGCACGTCGAGATCATCGGACTGGACATGTCGATTCCGCCGCGTGAGGGCGGGGGCGAGACATCCGTCGGAGTGGTTGACCGGCTCGCCTCCAGCTCGACGAAGACGGGCGTCATCATCGACACACTCGATACGACCGACGCGCGGCTGACCATCATTCCGCGCGGGAAGGCCAGAGCCCCAGAAACCTGGAAGACCTGGGCGATCCACACCCTCACGATGCACCGTGTGGGGATCGATCAGTCGATGCCTTACCAGGCGACGCTCACCAACGCAGTCCCGCCTGGGGAAATCCAGACCGCCGGGGACTTCGGGCCGTGGGACCGCGACGACCCCGGCGGCACGCCGCTCAACGGGACATTCACCTTCGACAACGCGGATCTCGGCGTGTTCAAGGGCGTCAAGGGGACGCTCTCGTCGCGGGGATCGTTCGGGGGATCGCTCGGCTGGATTGACGTGAACGGTGAAACCGAGACGCCGAACCTGGTCATCGATGTCGGCGGCCATCCGTTTCCGCTCCGCGCGACGTATCACACGATCGTCGACGGCACCAACGGCGACACGAGGCTGGAGCGGATCGATGCGACGCTCGCACGGTCGACGCTCGCGGCGAGGGGCGCAGTGCTCGACGCGCCGCCCGGTAAGCGAACGCGCAAAGGACGAACCATCGAGCTCCACGTCGACATGCCGCAGGCGCGCATCGAGGACATCATGACCATGGCCGTCAAGGCGCCGAAGCCGCCTATGGTTGGCGCCCTGAAGCTGACGACGACCTTCCTGTTGCCTCCCGGGGACGCCAATGTCGTGGATCGATTGAAGTTGAACGGACGCTTCGACATCTCACAGGCCAGATTCGCCAACTATGACGTGCAGGGGAAAATCGTCGAGCTCAGCCAGCGCGCACAAGGCAAGCGGCCCGACAGAGAGAGCGCGCAGGTCGCATCGAACTTCCGGGGGCATTTCGTCCTCGAGAGGGGCGTTCTCACACTCTCCGACCTCTCGTTCGACGTGCCCGGCGCCCAGGTGAAGCTCGCCGGGCGCTACGCGCTCGAGCGCGAAACGATCGACTTCAAGGGTGACCTGTTGATGACCGCGAAGGTCTCACAGACCGTCACAGGATTCAAATCGCTCCTGCTGAAGGTCGTCGATCCGCTGTTCACAGGGCCTGGCGGCGGCAGCTCGATCCCGATCGCCATCAGCGGCACACGGAGCAACCCGCGGTTCGGCATCGACTTGCATCGCGTGTTCAAGCGCTGATCGGGCGTCAGCGGTCCGCGCGGTCGAGACCGGGTTCGCGGCTGAAGGCTGACGGCTGAACGCGGACAGCTGGCGTCGCCGCTCGCGGTAGTCCGGGCAGGCACTGGCGACGAGGCTCCAGAACTTCGGGGAGTGATCCAGGCGCTTCAGGTGCATCAACTCGTGAATGATCACGTAGTCGCGAACGGCCTGGGGCATCTGCACGAGGCGCCAGTTCAGGCAGATGTGTCCGCGGGAAGAGCACGAGCCCCAGCGCCATTTCTGATTACGAATGCTGATCCGGCGCACCTGCAGGCCGAAACGTGCCGCCAGCTCGAGGAGGCGCGCCGGCAACTCACCCCTTGCGCGCTCCCGCAGCCGCGGTGGGGTGGAATCGTCCTGCCCTTCCCGCCCTTCCCACTCTTTTCTCTCGCGCTCCAACCGGTTCCGCTGTTTATCGATCCACCCACGCTGACTGTCGACGAACGCCAGCGCGCCCTTCCTTGAGCCGCGTCGCGGAATCGTCACACGCACAGTGCCATCATCCGTGACGCGAATCACATACCGCCGGGCGCGCGGGTGACGAGTGCACACCACGGATGGGTCGGCGCGGAGAGGTGGGTCGGACATCAGTGGCCGCCGAAGACGACGAAGCCCCGCTTGCGCAGGCTGTCGGCCAATATCACTTCCATCTCCTTCGCCTTTGCGTACGGCATCGGGTTGAGATGCTCGTACAAGCGGGGGACGAGCCGCTCACCGAACCTTCTGACGATACGTGCCGCTTTGACGCCGGCCTTGTGGTTCTCGAATCGCTGCTCGGGCGACAGGCCGGTCATGCCGACGTAGTAGCCGGCCTTGCCGTCCGCGTTGGGGTTTCGCAGATAGACCACATAAACGCTGTGATGATCCTTCGCGCGCGCGTGCGCCTCAGAGCCGGTCGATTTCTCGAGTTTTCTCGACTTCTTCGGCTTCTTCGACATCGTCGCCATCTTCCCCCGGGAAGGCGAACGGGAGTCCATCGGTCAGCTCAGGCGCTTGCAGCATTCTTGGAACCCGGTCGATGGGCTCGAGCTGTTTGATCTCCTCTCCGCCGTTGGCCGCATGCAGCTCTTTCAGCTTGCGCGCTTTGACGAGCACATTGCCCTCGAGGGATCCGACGGCCTCGTTGTACGCCTCGAGGCTCGACTTCAAGCGAGCGCCGAGGGTATCGAAGCGCGTGCCGAGCGTGCGGACGGCGTCGTACAGCGTTCTCCCGAGCTCGCTGATCTTGCGCGCGTTCTCCTGCAACGCCTCCTGTTGCCACCCGTAGGCGACGGCCCTCAGGAGCGCGATGAGCGTGGTCGGGCTGGCGAGAATGACGCGCTTCTCGACGCCGAACTCGATGAGCATGGGATCCTGCTCGAGGGCGGCACTGAAGAACATCTCGCCGGGCAGGAACATGATCACGAATTCCGGCGAGGCCGGCACTTTGTCGAAGTAGCTCTTGGCCGAGAGCTGTGAGAGGTGGGCGCGCACCTGGCGGGAATGGTCCGCAAGCAGCTTGTGCCGCGTATCGTCTTCTGTCGCCTCGAGGGCGCGAAGATACGCGTCGAGCGGCACCTTGGCGTCCACGATCATGTGCTTGCCGCCCGGCAGGTTGATGATGACGTCGGGCCGGACGCGGCCGTTCTCGGTGGCGATCGTCTCCTGCTCGGTGAAGTGGCAGTGTTCGACCATCCCGGCCACCTCGACGACCCTCTTGAGCTGCAGTTCCCCCCAGCGTCCGCGGACGCCTGGACGCTTGAGAGCGTCGACGAGCCGCTGCGTCTGGCCGCGGAGGTCCTGGCCGACCGTGTCAAGCGCCGCGATCTTCTCGATGAGCGCCGCCCCGGTCTCGAGGCGGCGGCGCTCGCTTTCCTTGATGTCGCGGTCGACCTGTTCAAGCGTCTTTGCCATCGGCAGAAGGAGATCTTCAATCGCCTTCCTGCGCGAGTCGATGTCGGCGGTGGCTTCGGCGCGCGCCTGTTGAAGCTTCGTCTGCGCAAGCGAGAGAAACTGTTCGTTATTATGCTTGAGCGCCTCGGCGCTGAGTGCACCGAACGCGTCGCGGAGCTTGGTCTCCGCGTCCTGATACGCTCTCAGCCGTTCGACGTGGACGGCCCGATCCCTCTCAAGCTCGGCCTGGAGACGGCCGCGCCCCGGACGCGCGGCGAGCCATCCCACGAGCATGCCGATGGCGAGGCCGGCGATGAGCGTGCTGACCAGGACGACTGAGACTATGGGATCAATGGGCGTCATTGTACCGCGAGATTACCCAACGAGGACTCCATCCCCCCGACTCAGCGCGACACGACGAACGGCAGCCACGACTCCGGCAACTGGAGCTCCGCTGCGTGGACGGCCTGAAAGATCGCACGCTCCCCGATCGCATTACCGGGGCCGGCAAGGCCGCGCGCGCGGAGCCCGGCAGCGATTTGCTCGAGCGCGCCGCGCGCCTCGATCTGCGCCCGGCGCCTGCGGTTCTCATACTGCGGCACGACAGCGCGCGCATCGGCGCGCTCCGCTTTGAGCCGCTCGAGCCGCGGCCTGTCGACCGGCTCAAGCGGCAGTTGGAAGTGAAAACGCTCCTCGGACGTGGTGTCGAGCTCGCCCGCAGCCCGGAGCGCGCGATTACGATCGAGGTCTGCCCGATAGCACTGAAAGCAGAGCAATCGGTGACCGGAAGTCCGCGTGCGCCGCCAATTCGCCTGCGACAGCTGCCTGCCTGGCAGGACAAGTGCCTGCCGTGCGCCAAAGGCCCCCCTTGCTCCGTTTGCAGCACGCTTCAGCGCTTCGCGACACGCCGGGCACAGCGCTTTCGGTCGTTTGCCCTCCAGCTCGCCGCCCGGGAAGGCAACCCATTCATCCGTCGCAGGTTCAAGCGTTTGTTGGGCCATGCCTGGCAGTGTACGGGTTGGCCGTGACAGGCCAGGTCACTCTTAGTTCTTGGGCCTTGGTACTTGGGCCTTGGCACTTGGGCCTTAGTCCGTTCTTGGTCCCTTGTCCTTGGGTGCGGCGGTCAGATGGCGATGCGCTCGACGCGATTGCCGGCCGCCTCGAGGAACCGCTGGAAGTCAGCCGACGAAATGACGAGCGTCACGGTATTGATGTTGGGGTGAAACGAGAGGCGTGCCGCGGACTGCAGGTCCCGATCCAGGAACACGCGCACCCGGTGATCGTGATCGTTGATCAGCCCGAACGGCGAGACCGATCCAGGTGTCAATCCCAAGCACCTCATCAGGCGCTCGGGCGACCCGAAGCTCAGCTTGCCGTCACCGATCTGGGCCGCAACGCCCCTCAAATCGGCTTTCTTTGAGTGAACCAGGATGACGAGATAGTGACGGTCACCCTTCTGATTCCGAAGAAAGAGATTCTTGCAATGGGTCGCATCGATCCCTGCCCAGTGCTTCTCCGCCTCTTCGACCGTCGGCACCGGCGGATGCTCATGCCGCTCGAACGGGATCCCGAGCTCCAGCAGCCGTTCGCGGACGCGCCGTTCCTGATCGGTGATCGCCATTGCGCCTGTCCACGAGCTGCTACGGGAATCGGCCGAGCGCGTTCAGCAGTTCCAAGCGGGCCCGCCGAAGTTGATCTTCAGCAATGGCTACCGCCGTACCGGTGTCCCGCGCCACACGTTGAGCGTCGATGACCTCGATGTTCGTCGCGCCACCCGCTCGGAAACTGATATTCGTGATGTTGACGACCTGCTCGGCCTCGTCGGCTGTGGCGCGGGCGCTTGCGAGAGTTCGTTCTCCACTCGCCACCGCCTCGCGTGCGGCGCGAACTTGCGCGCCGGCTTCGGTCGTCGCGCCCGTCAATGTGGCCCGCGCGTTGTCAAAGGCAGCTCGACGCTGCGCTTTCACCGCCCCCCGTTGCCCGCTGTCGAAGATCGGCACGTTCGCTTGGAACAGAATGCGCCAGCTGTTCTGCGGCAGAAAGAACGGCGGAGGATACGTGCTGGACGGTTGAAAAATGGCATCGACGGTTGGATACCAGTCTTTCGTGCTGTCTCGCACGACCCGGTCCGCAGCCTGCTGCTCGGCGGCAAAGAGCTTGAGATCCGAGCGCCACAGGGACAAATCGCCGGGCGTGGCCGGCGGGACCGCAAAGTCCGGCTCACCGGCCGCATCCGCGGGACCGTCGACCGCCATCAGCACGCCGAGCGCCTCTTGCGCCCGATACAGCGCCAGCCTGGCCACCTCGACCAGTCCCTCGTTGGCCGTCACCTGCTGCTGCGCGCGCAGCGCGTTGAGCCGGCTGCCCATGCCTTGCTGCTCGAGCTCCGACGCAAGATCGAAATGGGCCTTCGCGACGTCGCGCGCGCGCTCGTTGCTTTCGACGACGCGCCGTTCGGCGATGATTGCGAGATACGCATCCGCCGTCGCCAGGGCGACCTGCCGCTTCGTATCGGCCAGGCTCAACTCGGAAATGTCCTTGGCGTCCTGCGCCTGCGCCCGTCGCGCCCACGCTTCGGCCGCGAGAATCGGCATGTCGGCACTGATGGCGGCGGCCGCCTGGCTGCGCGGCGTGACGGTCACGCCGCTGAACTCCACGCCATGGTTCAGAATCGTCCAGGTCACGTTGCCTGTGACTTGCAGAAGCGTCGCGGCGCGCGCCTGCCCGAGGAGCCCGTCGGCGCGCAGGATGCCGCTCGCCGCCGCAGCAACGCTCGGGTTGTTGTCTTGCGCCCGCTGTATCGCCTCTGGAAACGTCACGCGAACGACAGGCGCGGGCGCGGTCTGCGCGTGAGATGTCGCGGCGATCGCTGCCAAGCCGAGGGCGACCATCTGCCCGCGGATCACCCACTGCCGCCACAGCCGGGCTCCCAGCCGCGGATTACGAGTCACGACGTCGGGCGCGGCTCCCGAGCCCTTTGACGACTACATACAGCACTGGAATAAAGCCGAGATTCAAGAATGTCGACGCCAGCATGCCGCCGGCCACGGCGGTCCCCACCGAATGACGCGCTTCACGGCCGGCCCCGCTGGCGAGGGCGAGCGGCATGACTCCGAGAATGAAGGCGAGCGATGTCATCAGAATCGGACGGAGCCGAATCCGCGCCGCTTCCACGGCGGCATCAACCACCGTCATCCCGCGCGCCCGCAGTTGCTCGGCAAATTCCACGACGAGAATGCCGTTCTTCGCCGAGAGCCCAATCAACATGACCAGGCCAATCTGACAGTACACGTCATTAATCAGTCCCCTCCCCGACTGCGCCGCGAGCGCGCCCATGATAGCCAGCGGAACCGACAGCAGGATGATGAACGGCAGCGTGACGCTCTCGTACTGGCCGGCCAGCGTCAGATACACGAGCAGGAGGCCGAGGCCAAAGATGGCGGCGGACTGACCACCGGCGTTGATCTCTTCGTGCGATACTCCCGACCACGCGTACGAAAACCCCTGCGGCAGCACGCGCTCCGACAACTGCGCCATCGTCTGCAGCGCCTGACCGGAGCTGTACCCGGGCGCCGCCGACCCATTGATCGACGCCGATCGAAACAGATTGAAATGGCCGATGCTCTTGGGCGCCGTCGCCTCCTTCACCGACACGACGTTACTGAGCGGCATCATCGTGCCCGCCGCGGTGCGAACGTAATACCGCTGGATGTCGGTCGGGTTCGACCGGAACTGCTGGTCGGCCTGCACGTAGACGCGGTACGAGCGGTTATTGAAGTCGAAGTCGTTGACGTACGTCGATCCGAGCAGAATCTGCATCGTGTTGGTCACGTCGGCCAGCGATACGCCCAAGCTCTTGGCCTGTTCACGATCGATGTTCACCACGAGCTGCGGATCGTTGGCTGTGAACTGCGTGAAGAGCGCCGTCAACCCGGACGTCTGATTGCCCCGGGTGATGAGCTGCTGCGCGGCGGCCTCGAGCCCCTCGATCTGCCCGCCGCTTTGATCCAGCAGCTCGTACGAAAAGCCGCCGAACTGGCCGAGACCCTGAATCGAGGGCGGCAGGAACGGAATCACCATCGCGCCGGTGATCTGGCTGAAGCCCGCGAACAGTTGCCCGACCAGGGCCTTCGCCGAGTGCGCGTCGCCCGGCCGATCTTTGAAGTCTTTGAGCTGCGCGAACAGGACGCCCTGGTTGGGCGCGGATCCCGTGAAGCCGAAGCCGCCGGCGGCGAACATCTGCTTCGTTTCAGGCATCCTCATCATGATCTGCTCCGACTGCTTGATGATGCCCATCGTGTAGTCGAGCGACGCGCCGGGCGGCGCCTGAATGAGGACCATGATGTAGCCTTGGTCTTCGTCCGGGACGAAGCCGGAAGGCACCGTCGCGTAGACCCAATAAGTCGCGCCGAGCAGCGCGGCGAACACCAGCGTGACCGCGACGCGCGCGCGGATCAGCAACCGCAGCCCGGACACCAGCGCGGACGTGCCGCCGTCGATCAACCGGTTCACGACTCGAAAGAACGCGCCGCTTGGCTTCTTCTCTTCTCCGAGGAGCAGAGCGGAGAGCGCGGGCGTCAGGGTAAGCGCGTTGAACGCGGAGATCACCATCGACACCGCGATCGTCAGCGCGAACTGCTGATAGAGCCGGCCCGTCGTGCCCGGAAAGAAGGCCACAGGAACGAACACCGCCGCCAACACCAGT
>Ga0066903_100001904_pt1 | contig 15799 bp, 14 predicted proteins | sample PanSoiMetaGPlot1_FD_67491 | JGI IMG/M metagenome (GOLD analysis project Ga0066903, IMG submission 67491) | Tropical forest soil microbial communities from Panama analyzed to predict greenhouse gas emissions - Panama Soil - Plot 1 (version 2) | ecosystem: Environmental > Terrestrial > Soil >... | reverse complement strand
CTAAGCGGCCGCTGGAATTGCTGGCCGCTCACGCGCGGCTTTGAGTGCATTGGCCCACCAGACCAGCTGATCGAGCATGTCGGTGCCATTCTGTTGGAGATACGTGAGCTCCGTAATCTCCTTGCCGCCCTTCCAGACGGCCATGAAATCCGCCCCTTGAATATGGACACCAGTGCGTGTCGGCGCCATCTGCATCTCAACCGCAATAAGCCGCAGCTGTTCGATTGCGCGGGCCGCTCCGACCGAGCCATAGCCGACGAAGGCCGCTGGTTTCCTGTTCCATTCCGGATAGGCGTAATCGAGGGCGTTCTTCAGCACCGCCGGCAGGCCGCGATTGTATTCCGCCGTCACGAAGATAAAGCCGTCGAACTCGGCGACTTTCTTTTGCCAGCGCTGCGCGACCTCATTCTGCGATGGCACCCAGGCATTGGACGCCACCTCGTCGAAGAAGGGCATCGGGTAGTCGCGCAAGTCCAGGACTTCCACGGTCAGGTCGTCGCGCTGCGACGCGATGTCCTTGATCCATTTGGCGGGCTTGTCTCCAAAACGGGCCGCGCGCGTTGTGCTGATGATGATACCGATCTTGACCTTGGCCATGGCGGGGCTACCTTGGTTACTGATTGATACCAAGGATAAATAAATGACCAAGCGGCCACGGCAAGAAGGCACAGCCTTGATACCGAGTAACCTGCATGTGGCCGAGGATTGCCGTGCCGTGAGCGAGGTCCTGGCACGCGTCGGTGACAAATGGACGGTCCTGGTTGTCGGCATGCTGGGCGACGGGCCGAAGCGGTTCAACGAAATCCGCCGTGGCCTTGGCAGCATTTCTCAGCGGATGCTGACCTTGACCCTGCGGGCGCTGGAGCGGGACGGGCTCCTCACGCGCACGGTCTACCCAACCATTCCGCCGCGCGTCGAATACAAGCTGACCAAGCTTGGTCACTCGCTGCTCGATCCGGTCAGCCAGCTTGGCTTGTGGGCGCGCCAGAACCGCGTGGCTATCCAGGAGGCGCGGCAGCGATTCGACGATGCTGCCGGAGCGAGCTAGGCCTATTGCGCGGACGCTGGTTGCAGTCGCGGCGGCGCTCCCTGTCGCTGCTGCTTCGGCGCGGCGATCTGCTTGGGCACTGCCGCCTGGGTCGGCGGCTGCGAGATGCTGGCGACCTGGTTGTCGGTCATTCTGGACTCGAGCTCGGCCAGCGCGGATGCGGGATCGATCAGACCCCAGCCGTATTGGTCATCGCGCCCCTTCGGATTGAGCTTCTGGGCCGTCGAGGTGAGCACCTCGAGGATGGTCGCCGCATCAACGTTGGGATGGCGCTCGATCAACAGGGCAGCGACGCCGCTCACGTGCGCGGCCGCGACCGAGGTACCGGTGGTGAGCTGATAAGTCTCCTCCGGCGCCGGCACCATCACGTCGACGCCCGGAGCCGCGACAGCAACGTGCGGTCCGCGCACGGCTTGGGCGAACAGATGGTCGTTCTCGTCCACCGCGGTGACCGCGATCACGTTCGGGTCGGCCGCGGGAAAGAGCGGCGGCGACTTCGGCCCGAGATTGCCGGAGGCTGCGATCAGCACCACGCCCTTGGCATGTGCGTTCTTCATCGCGAGCGCAAGCATCGGGTCATAGGGGCCCGCGAAGCTCATGTTGATGACGCGAGCGCCCTTGCGCACTGCCCAATCGAGACCCGCTAGGATCTGCTTGGTGGTCGCTTCCGGTGTCTGCCGGGTGGTGCCGCTGAACGCTTGAATTGCGAGAATCTTGGCCTCCGGTGCAATGCCCATCAGCCGGCGATGAGCCGCGATCGCACCAACCATGCCCGTGCCGTGGAAGTGCGGCTTCTCGTGCCGGCCGACAGCGTCAAACTGCTCAACGAACGCGCCCGCGAGATCGGGGTGGTTCATATCGATTGCGGAATCGACCACGGCGACCAGCACGCCGCGGCCAGTCGCGACCTTGTGCACCTCGGCAAGCTGCAGCTTGTTGACGACGTATTGCTCGGACGCTCCGCGCTCGTTGCGCCCCGCCAGGTCCGGATCTTCTGCGGCGGGCTGCTCATTCGCGGCCGGCTCTTCCTTTCCGGGCTGCTCATTAGCAGGCTGCTCATTGGTGGGCTGTTCATTCTGCTCCTGAGTGAGCGTGAACGTGTAATTCGCAGATGGAACGCCAAGGTTTTCCGCTTCCATATCGCGAATGACCTGGCCGACCGGCCGGCCGCTGGTGACCCGGAAGTGGTAGACCGTGCCACCGGCCAGCCCCATGTTCTCTGAGCTTATGGGGGTCAGCCCATGTCGCTGCATGGAGGCCTGCAGCGCCTGCGGCGAGACGTTGGGGCCGACGCGGAACACCATCTCGGTCGACACCAATCGGGTCTCGTTCACGGGCGGCACGGCGGTGAAGCCGCGCTCGCCTGGGAGCAACCGCACGGGCAGGAGCCGTCGAACGTCGAGCAGCTCGCGCCGATGATCGGCCCGCAGCTGCAATCGCAGGACCGGCGTGGCTCCGCGCATGGGGCCGCTGAATGCTGTCCTGGTGTTGATGCTCCTGCCAAACAGAGTGTTGGCCTTCGGCAGATCCGTCCCTTTGCCAAGCGCGGTCTTGGTGAGCGGCCCTTTGCCGAGGTTGCCAACGTTGCCAAAGGTGCCCTTGGCATTCTTCGGATCGATATTGCCAATCGTTGACTTGGCGTTCTTCAGATCGCCCGCCTTGCCGATCGGGCCTCTGGTGTCGCCGATATTCCCCAGCTTGGTGTTCTTTGGATCGATGCCTTTGCTGAGCACGTTCCTGCCGGGCTGATTGGCGCCGGGCAAGTTTCCTGTCTGGGTCTTGCCAGTCAGATTTCCGGGCAGGCCTCTGCCGGTCAGGTTTCCGGGCAGGCCCTTCGGAAGGTTCTTGGGCGCGACCGCGGTCTTGGCGGCGTCCTTTTTGCCCGACAGGATGCCAGGCAGCTTCTTCTTGGGATCTTGGTTGGTGACGATGCCCTTCTTCTTGACGAGGTCGAGGAGCTCGAGCTGCGCAGCGGCCTGTTGGCCGCCCGTCAGTCCAAGCACCGCCATCGCCAGGATGATCGCCATCGATCCGGCGAAGAATCGTCGTCTGGTCTGCCGCGGTCCGTGCAATGACATGGCTCAAACCTTGGTTTTTCCAGTCTTTACGTTGAGATTGCGCCGACTTTGCGTCTGGTTCCGGAGTGCGGCATCGCAGCTCAGGCTTCGCAACACTCCAGCGTGTACGCCAGGGCACTCACAAGTCACCTTAAAGGGTTAATACCACAGGTAATCCATGGCCAAGACCCGCAACAAGGCTCACAAAACAAAATCCCACAAGAGAAGCATCCACAGAACTAAAGCCCACAGGTCCATAACGGCTCGTGCGGGCAAGACGAAAGTAGGTGAGTCGCGACTTGGTGAGTCGCGACCTGGTGAGTTGCGACCTGCCGCGCGCGCCAGTCGGTTGTCGGCCGAGGATACGCTTGCAGAACTCAAGCGTCGGCTGCTTGAGATCAGTGATCTGGGTGCTGCCAGCTCTGTCTTATCCTGGGACCAGGCCACGTACATGCCGAAAGAAGGCGCCGCCGCGCGCGGGCGCCAGGGCGCGACCCTGCAGCGGCTCGCGCACGAGAAGTTCGTCGACCCGGCGCTTGGCCGGCTGATCGATACGCTCGCGTCCAAGGCGGCGAGCCTATCCGAGGACAATGCTGCACTCGTTCGCGTGGTGCAGCGCAATTTCACAAAGGCGACTAAGGTACCGGCGGAATATGTTGCGCGCGCGGCCGCACTTGGCGCCGCATCTTATGATGCCTGGACGCGGGCGCGGCCGGCCAATGACTTCGCCGCCATGGTGCCGTTCCTGGAGCAACTCCTCGATATCAGCCGCGAATACGCAGAGTTCTTCGCGCCCTACGGGCACATCGCCGATCCGTTCATCGATGATGCCGAGGAGGGCATGACGACCGCTTCGGTGCAGAAATTGTTCAAGGCGTTGCGCCGCGAGCTGGTGCCGCTGGTGCGCGCGATTGCGGAGCAGGCGCCGGCGGATGATCGCTGCCTGCACCAGACTTTCGGCGAGCCGGCGCAGCTCGCGTTCGGCCTGCAGGCTGCACAGCGCATGGGCTACGATCTCGACCGTGGCCGCCTCGACAAGACGCACCATCCGTTCTGCACGCGGTTCTCGGCCGGGGACATCCGCATCACCACGCGCGTGCGCGAGGATGATCTGGGCGATGCTCTGTTTTCGACCCTGCACGAAGCTGGCCACGCCATGTACGAGCAGGGCGTGAGCGCGGCATTCGATGGCACGCCACTCGGTCATGGCGTCTCAGCCGGCGTGCATGAGAGCCAGTCGCGACTATGGGAGAATGTGGTCGGGCGTAGCCGCGGTTTCTGGGAGCACTATTTCCCAAAGCTGCAGCAAAGCTTCCCCGAGCAGTTCGCGGATGTGACGCTCGACACCTTCTATCGCGCCATCAACAAGGTCGAGCGCTCGCTCATTCGCACCGATGCCGACGAAGTCACCTACAATCTTCACATCATGCTGCGGTTCGCTCTCGAGCTGGACATGCTTGAGGGCCGGCTGCGGATCAAGGATCTGCCCGAGGCTTGGCGTGCGGGCATGAAATCCGATCTCGGCGTCACGCCGCCCGATGATCGCGATGGCTGCCTGCAGGACGTCCATTGGTATGGTGGCGGCATCGGCGGCGCGTTCCAGAGCTACACCATCGGCAACATCCTCGCGGCGCAGTTCTATGGCGCAGCCGTGAAGGCGCACCCTGAGATCCCGCGCGAGATTGCGAGCGGCACATTTGCGGCTCTGCACGGTTGGCTGGTCGACAACGTCTATCAGCACGGCCGCAAATATCGGCCCGACGAGCTGGTGCAGCGTGCGACCGGCTCATCGATGCGGATGGAGCCCTATGTCGCGTACCTGCGTGGCAAATACGGGGAGCTCTACCGGCTGTCGGCTGAGTCGGCTTGATGCCTGGCCGAGGCGGTTGGTAGGTGCTTGGCCCGAGGTGCCCTTGAACCTGTTTCCCAATCCCTCGGTCAAACCCACGGACACATACTCTAGTCCCAAGACTAAAGTATGCGTGCTATCAGGGCCAATATCACTTTTTTGCCAAGAACTTCCGGGCCCCCCCGAATTGTTCCTGCGGGCGGTGGCGGTACATCTGGTTGATTCACTGAAGCTTATTTTGCGGACAGAATAGCCGTCGATAATGGGCGCGGGATCAATTGCCAAATCCCAGGAATAGCGGCCCGCGCCTTGGGCGTGCAGAGGCTCAAAGAGTTGCTCGTCGCACGTCCCCTGTTATGGCGAGGCCAGGACATGAGACGTCGAGACGTATTGTCGCTGCTAGGTGGCGCGGTTGCGCCGTGGCCACTTTGGGCGGAAGCCCAGCAAGTCGACCGCATGCGTGTCATCGGGGTCATGATCGGGTTCTCTGAGAACGATCCGACTGTGGCCCTTCGGATCGCGAATTTCGAACAGGGATTGCGAGAACTTGGCTGGATCAAGGGGCGCAATATCCAAGTCCATTATCGCATCTCCGCCGAGCGGGAGGCACTGCAGGCCCATGCGCGCGACCTCATGGCGCTGCAACCCGATCTCATCGTTGCCGGCAGCAGCTTTGTCGTGTCGGCGTTGTTGCGGGAAGCTTGCACGCTGCCGATTGTGTTCGTGACCGCGGTCACTCCAGTGGCCAAGGGCTTCGTGACTGCGCTGCAGCGGCCTGGTGGCAACCTGACGGGTTTCAGCAACTCCATCCCCTCCATGGGAGGGAAATGGCTGGAGCTGCTCAAGGAGGTCGCTCCGGGTGTTGCGCGTGTTTCGATCATGTTCAATTCGGACAGGGTGCCCCAAAACTTCTCGTTCTTTTTTCCGCAACTTGAATCCGTCGCCGCCTCGATGGCGGTCGAGCCGATCGCGACACCTGTCCGCAGCCCGGCCGACATCGAGAGCGTTCTCGCCGACATTGGGCGTGACGAGGCCCAAGGGCTGGTGATCATCCCGGACAATTTCATGTCGATCCATCGGGCCCTGATCATCGAGCAGGCCGCCCGGCTGCGGCTGCCGGCCATTTACCCTTTCCGCTACTTCGCGACTGACGGCGGATTGGTGGCCTGCGGGCCCGATATCCTCGACCTCTACCGGCGCACCTCAGTATATGTTGATCGCATTCTCAGGGGTGCCAAGCCCGCCGATCTTCCCGTCCAGGAGCCTGCTAAGGTAGACTTGGTGGTCAATCTCAGGACTGCCGAGGCGCTAGGCCTGTCGGTGCCCCGCATTGTCATCGCCCGGGCCAGCGAAGTGATTGAATGAGAGCACCGGATAGCGCAGTTGATTCATACCAGAAGCCAGGGGTCCCCGACGGGCCTCGTGGCCAGCTCTTTCGCAAATATGTTGGCCTGTTTGTCGCCGTGGTGACCGTGGCTTTGCTCACCAGCGGCCTCTTCGACATGTGGTTTTCCTATCGCGAGCAGCGCGAGCTGCTGCTCAACACCCAGCGCGAGCAAGCCAGTGCCGCTGCCGGCAGGATCACACAATTCGTCGAGGAGATTGAACGGCAGATGGGCTGGATGACCCAACTGCCATGGAGTACGGGCTCGATTGACGAGTGGCGCTTCGACGCGGTCCGCTTACTGCGCCAGGTTCCGGCCATCACCGAAATCGCCCAGCTCGACGCAGCGGGCCGCGAGCAGGCGCTGGTCTCTCGCGTTGCTGCCGATGTCATCGGCAGCCAGACCGATTTTTCCCAGCACCCGAAGTTTGTCGAGGCGATCGCCTCCAAGCACTACTACGGGCCGCTCTATTTCCGCAGAGAATCAGAGCCCTATATGACCATCGCGATTGCCGGAGCGCGCCGCGACTATGGGGTGGTCGTGGCGGAGGTCAATCTCAAGTTCATTTGGGATGTTGTCTCGCAAATCAAGGCTGGGAGTCGGGGCAGGGCCTATGTGGTGGATGCCAATGGGCGACTGATCGCTCATCCGGATATCAATCCGGTGTTGCGCAACACCGATCTGTCGCACCTTGCCCAGGTCAGGGCGGCGCGCAGCGCCGGCTCGTCGTCGGCGGCGGTGGATGAGGATGTCAATGACCTTCAGGGTGAGCGCGTCCTGGCGGTCTACTCGCCCGTTGCCTCGCTTGGCTGGCTGGTGTTCGTGGAGATGCCGGTCGCTGAAGCCTATGTGCCGATTTATGCCTCGGTCATGCGTTCTGGCGTGCTGATGCTCGCGGCGATTTGCCTCGCGGGTTTGACCGGCACGTTCCTGGCGCGTCGAATGGTGGTGCCGATCAGAGCCTTGCGAGATGGCGCGGCGCGGATCGGAACTGGCGACCTCAATCAGCGCATCGCGATCAAGACTGGCGATGAGCTTGAGGCGCTGGGCGACCAGTTCAACAGCATGGCGGCCCAGCTTCAAGATTGGCAAGCCACCCTTGAGGGCAAGGTCGAAGACCGCACGCAGCAGCTCAAGCTGGCCAACCTCGCCAAGTCCCGTTTCCTCGCGGCCGCGAGCCACGATCTGCGCCAGCCGTTGCATGCGCTTGGCCTGTTCGTGGCGCAATTGCGCGTCGATATGAGCGCGCACGACCGCGTCCGGCTCGTCGAATGTATCAATGCCTCGGTGTCCGCCATGAACGAGCTGTTCAACGCGCTGTTGGACATCTCCAGGCTTGATGCCGGCGCCCTGACCCCCAATATCACCGAGTTTCCAGCGGCCCAGCTGCTGCAGCGAATTGAAGGATCTTTTGCGGGGCCGGCACGCGAGAAGAACCTGTCGTTTCGGGTGCTGCCAAGCGACGCCTGGGTGCGGAGCGACTTTATCCTGCTGGAGCGAATTCTCTTCAACCTGGTGTCCAATGCGGTGCGCTACACCTCGCACGGCGGCGTTGTTGTCGGCTGCCGCAAGCGCGGCGACCAATTGCGCATCGAAGTCTGGGATACCGGGCCGGGGATCGCGGAAGACCAGCGCCAGAATATCTTCAGCGAGTTTTATCGGCTCGGCGAACCAGAGCGCGATCAGCGCGCAGGCCTTGGACTTGGGCTTGCGATCGTTGAGCGCCTCTGCACGCTGCTTGCATTGCCGGTCGAGCTCAGATCGGTGGTCGGTCGAGGCTCACGCTTCACTGTCGTGGCCCCGCAAGCGCCAGTCCGCGCTGCGATAGTCCAGCGGCCGGTCACCCCCCGCGCGCCCATCGACGTGTCGGATGGCAAGCTCGTCGTGGTGATCGACGATGATCCGCGCGTGCTGGACGGGATGCGAGGTCTGTTGCGAAGCTGGGGATGCCGCGTGATGTCCGGCGACACCGCCATCGGCGCTATCCAAGACCTCGGCGCGGGACCACCTGATCTGATTATCTCCGACTATCGGCTGTCGGATGGCAACACTGGAATTGAGGCGATCGCGCAAGTTCGCGATCAATTCGGCGGCACAATCCCTGCATTCCTGATCAGTGGCGACACGCATTCGGATGCGCTGCAGCAGGCGCGTGCCAACGGTCTGCATCTGCTGCACAAGCCCGTCGATCCGATGATGCTGCGCGCCATGGTCAATCGCATGTTGCGCAAGCAGGCAGCCATGAATGGGATCGGTTAAGGGCGGTGGAACAGTATAGGGTCCCGGGACTAAAGTATTGGTGGCGCTCATTCCGCCATTGATCGCACAAGCGACTGATCTTTCCCGGTTTTTCTCCTCCCTCCGCGCTTTGTACAACCCCGTCGCAGGACTTCTGGCTGATTTATCGGTCGCGTACCTGCCGCCAAATTACGGCACCGTGGGTCTTGACTGCCCAGGAGATTTGGAAATGCCGACGGCGCCGGATGTGCCCAGCGCCAAGCTTGTGGTCGTGATCGATGACGACCCGATGGTCTTGGAGGGAATGAGCGGCCTGCTGCGCAGCTGGGGATACCAGGTGCTCACAGCCGCAACCGAAGACGCGGCACTGGCCAGCTTGGCGGCGCAGGGCAGGCGCCCCGATCTGATCGTGTGCGACTACCGGCTGGCGGGCGGACGCAACGGCGTGCAAGCCGTCGAGCAGCTACGCGACGCTTTTGAGATTCCAGCTCTCATCATCACCGGCGGCGTTGCTCCGGCGCGCCCGCAAGAGCGCCGCGTAAGTCGTTACGAGCTGATGCATAAGCCGGTGGATCCGACGGCACTGCACGAGACACTGCGCGAAGCGCTCAAACGCGTCCGCGAGACCGGCCGCGACTCCTAATCCTGTCCTGCGCACGCATCTGTGAGCGCAAGTCATACCTCGCTCATACCTGAACGATACCTCAGGCTGATTTACCCGGCGAGCGCACGACAAGACACTTGCCGCAGCCATGAGCGAAGCAGTTGCTGGCCGGGGAGCATCCGGTGGTGGCGTGCGGCGGGAGGATGTTCATGCAAGCGTTGGCGAAGCTGCCCTCGACGGCGGGCAAGCTGCATCAGGCGCTGGTCGCGAAGACGCCGGATGACGCGCTCATCAATTCAATTGCGGTCGGCGACAAGCGCGCCATGGTCCTGCTTTTCATGCGCCACAACGTGCGCATCCATCGCTTTGTCATGCGACTGACCGGGAAGTCCCCGATCGCGGAAGATATCGTGAGCGACGTATTCCTTGACATCTGGCGTGGTGCTGCGGAGTTTTCCGGAAAGTCCAACGTATCAACGTGGCTTTTGGGGATTGCCCGCAACAAGACCATGTCGGCGCTCAGGCGTCGAACGGAAGCAGTGTTCGATTACGACGTTGCCGCCGACCTCGCGGACGATGCGGATGACCCGGAGGTCGCCGCCGATCGGGCCAGCCGTGGTGCGGTCGTTCGGCGCTGCCTGATGCGTTTGCCGCCGCCGCTGCGTGAGATCGTCGACCTCATTTATTACCATGAGAAGACGGTGACTGAGGTCGCCGAGATCGTCGGAATTCCTCCCGGCACGGTGAAGACGCGCATGTTCCATGCGCGCAGCCGCCTGCAAGAGATGCTCGCAAATGCAGGCGTGCATCGCGCGCTCGCGGATTGAGCGGCGCCGACAGCTATGGCTTTCCCCTGTTTGTGAGGTCCCAGCCAAGCTCGCGCACCGCGATCACCGCCTCGGTGCGGTTCGTCACCTTCAGCGCTTTGAGAATGGCGGTGACGTGATTCTTCACCGTGGGCTCAGCCAGGTCGAGAACGCGGCAGATTGCCTTGTTGCTCTTTCCCTGCATCATGAGCGCGAGTACATCGATCTGGCGTTCGGTCAGCCCGAGATCCGCCGGTGTGGCGGCAACAGGGGTACGTCCTCCTGCCGGCGGCGGGGGGCTGTCCGGCGGCATCGTCAAGCCGTCACGGATGATGGCCTCCGGCGGAATATAGGTCCCGCCCGCGAATATGAGCTGCAGAGCGCTCAGCATCACTTCGCGCTGGCCCGATTTCGGAATGAAGCCGAGTGCGCCGAGATCAAAGGCCTTGATCACGCTGCTGCGGTCATGCTGGCCGGACAGCACGACGACAGAGATGCCAGGGTAGCGCTCACGCAGTTCGGAGAGCGCCGCAAAGCCATCACGATCCGGCAGGTTGAGGTCGAGCAGGATGAGACCCAGCTCATCGGCGTTATCGGCGATGAGCGCCATCGCCTGTCGGCAGTCGGACGCCTCCAGCACGTCTGCCTCGTCCTTCAACTCTTTGAGGACGCCGCGCAGTGCATCGCGGATCAGGACGTGATCGTCGACCACCAGAATCTTCATTCGACGAAATCTCTGAGAGCTAGCAGCACGATACCAGGATACTTCAGTCCCGGTGTCAAAGCATCCCCTCCATAGGTTGTGCCCGTGTTTCCATAAATCTTCTATTTACGAAACCCCCGCCGCACGATGTTGGTATCAGGACGCCGAAAAATTGAGCACTGCAGGCCGAAGCTGGATTTTAATCACGACGTTGTCGCTGCCTCATTCGCTTCGGCGGCCTCGCTGCGCATGATGCCCGAAGATGCTAGTCTCGTGCCAAAGCCCTTAGGGCGCCAAGTCCTAGGGCGCCAAGTCCTAGGGCGAGGAGTCCCAGGGCGACAAGTCCTAGGCCGCCAAGCTCTCAGGGAGGATCGTCCATGCGCCGCGCTCGCCCGTTGCTGCACCACTGCGCCTGCTGCCACGATCGCGCGGCCTTGTCGCTCGATCGGCGTGCGTTCGTGGGCGGCGGCCTGGCGGCGCTCGGGCTCGCCAGTCACAGCGCGCTCGCGCCGGCCTGGGCGCAGGAGGCTGCCAAGCCGCACCGGATCGATGTGCATCATCATTTCTCGCCGCCGCAGTGGATCGCCGAGGTGAAGGGGCGTGAGCTGCTGCAGCCCGCCAACGTCAACTGGACGCCCGCGAAGTCGATCGAGGACATGGACAAGGGTGGCGTCGCGGCCGCGATGATCTCGATCACCAATCCCGGCTTGTGGTTCGGCGACAAGGAGGTGACGCGCCGGATCGCGCGCGAGTGCAACGAGTACGGCGCCAGGCTGGTGCAGGAACGTCCGACCCGTTTCGGCCTGTTCGCCGCACTGCCGCTCCCTGATGTGGACGCGACGCTCAAGGAGATCGAGTACGCCTTCGACACGCTCAAGGCCGATGGCGCTCACTTCATGACCAGCTATGGCGACACCTGGCTCGGCAATCTCGCCTATATGCCGGTGATGGAGGAGCTCAACCGGCGCAAGGCGGTGGTGCATGTGCATCCGACAGCCGCCAACTGCTGCAAGAATCTCGTACCCGACGTGTCGTCGGGCATCATGGAATACGGCACCGATACCACGCGCGCCATGCTGGGCGTGCTGTTCAGCGGCACTGCAGTGCGCTGCCCGGATATTCGCTTCATCTGGTCGCATGGAGGCGGCACCGCGCCGTTCCTGGCGGGACGCATCGACCGCTCCTCGCGCAACGCCAAGGAGCGCGAGCAGCGGCTGCCCAACGGCGCCATGCACGAGATGAAGAAGTTCTATTACGACACCGCTGGCGCCGCCAATCCGGGCGCGATGGCCTCGCTGCTCAAGCTCGTGACGCCCGCCAACGTTCTGTTCGGCACCGACTTCCCGCCTGGCGGGACCAGCCGCGACGTCGCCAAGGCGCTCGCCGAGCTTGGCCTCGGCCTCACCGATGCTGACCTGCGCGCGATCGATCGCGACAATGCGGTGCGCCTGCTGCCACGACTGGCGGCGAGCTGACGAACATGTCCGGCATCGCCCAGCGCGGGGCGCCCATTAATGTGCCCTCTCCCCGCAAGCGGGGAGAGGGCACATCAACATTCGCTCCGGCTCGCTGATCTGAGAGCTACACCGGCCAGCTCTCCAGCCGATAGGCCGAGTCCCAGAAGATCCACTCCAGCTGGGTCGCACGCGTGAACGCGGCGTGCATGCGCTCGCGCAGCGTTGCCGATGCGCCGGACGCGGCCTCGTCGGTAGCCGCGATGGTTCGGCGCACGGCGTCATGAAAATCATCGCCTGCGTAAGTGTCGATCCAGGCCTGATAGGGATTGTTGGGTGCCGCGCGGGCATGGATGTCGCGCCCCACCTCGGCATAGATCCAGAAGCAGGGCAGGAGCGCGCCGAGTAGCACCTCGTAGGGCTCTGCGTGCGCGGTGGCGATCAGGAACGAGATGTAGTGGTGGCACGCCGGCGAGAGCGGCGTCGCGTTGAAGATGTCCGCCGTGATGCCGTAACGCGCAAAGAACGAACCGTGCAGCGCACGCTCGACCACGATCGCGCCCTCGGCCGACTTCGCGAACTGCACGATGCGGTCGGGATTAGGCGCCTTGGCGGCCGCGAGCGTCAGCGCGCGGCCGAAGCCGATCAGGTAATGCGCATCCTGGGTGATGTAGTGCTTGAATCGCACCTCGCTTAAGCCTCCGGCGGCCAGCTCGGCATTGAACGGCATGCCGCGGATGACCTCGTAGACGGGCGCGTTGCGATCCCAGGCGGTGCGCGAGAAAGTATCGGTGCTCATGGATGTCCGTATGCCAACAGGTGCGATCAGGCGGTCCGGCGCCGGAACACGACGCTCAGGTTGTTGGCCGGCATGGCGACGCGCTCCTCGAGCGCAAGGCCGTGCCGGCTGGCCAGGGCCGCGACCTCGTCGAGATCGCGCACGCCCCATTCTCTATTGCGTGCGCGCAGGCTTTCGTCAAAGGCAGCGTTGCTGGGAGCGGTGTGCTGGCCGCGCTCACGGAACGGCCCGTAGAGAAAGAGCACACGGCCAGCCGGCAGCTGACGCTCGGCGCCCGCCATCAGGCCTTCCGCCGCGGCCCATGGCGCGATGTGGATCATGTTGATCGACACGATCGCGTCGATGTGCATCACCGGCCAGTGCGATGCCGCAGCATCGAGCGCGAGCGCCGGCAGCACATTGGGCAGCGCCGTGGCGGCGCGATAGGCCGCGATGCTCTCGCGTGCCTCCGGGTCCGGATCGCTCGGCTGCCACGTCAGGTGAGGGAGCGCGGCCGCGAAATAAATCGCGTGCTCGCCGCTGCCGCTCGCGATCTCCAGCACCAGGCCGCGTTCAGGCAGCACGCGGCGCAGCACCGCAAGGATCGGATCGCGGTTGCGGGCGACCGCTGGCGCAATGAGCGCGCCCGGTGGAAGCGGCGGCGTCATTTCGCTCATGTTACTTATAGAGCTGCAACTTGGCCTCGCGGAACCAGATCGAATTCGCCGGCGCCACTGAAATCGGGCCGTTGACGCCGAAGATCGCAATCTGGAACTTGTCGCCCGCGCTCACCTTGGTGCTGAGCACGACGCGGTTGGGCATGTTGTGGCCCTGCATGGTGGCGGGGCTCGGGTAGCCGCTGCGGCGTGGGATCTCGCCGTTGACCCACACCTCCGCATAGTCGTCGACCAGCACATTGAGCACCGCCACCGCGTTCGCAGTGTCGAAGACGCCGATCTTCGCCGGCATCGTCAGCATGGCGCGGTACCACATGAAGGCGACATGGCCGCCGCTTCTCCGGGCGGCAAGATCCTTGGCCTCGATGGTCTGCCACTTGGAGTCGTCGAAATTGGCAGCGCCGGCGCGCGGCTCGACATTGTAGGTGGTCTTGAATTGGGTGGCTGTATCAGGGATCGCCGGCACCTCGACGATCCGCACATCCGAGACCTTCCACTGCGCGCCCAGCGCCGCTGATCCCTCCGCCGTCATCAGGTCGACCACGTGCGTTGCGGGCAGCGACGGCGGCATGATCGGAGCCGGCGGGGTCGCGGCCGGCGCCTGCGCGAGCAGATGCGATGGGTTGAGCAGCATGGCGAGTGCGGCGCAGGCGGCGAGCCCGGCAAGAGCCTTGTTGGACATTGTTTCCTCCCTCTTCTCTGATCTTCGAGCCGTTGAGCATGGTCCTTTCGTCTTGAGGCGGCAAGGCGGCAGCTCAAACCTCGTGTCCCGGGCGAGCCATAAGCGCGTTTACGCGCGTCTTCGACGCGCTATGGCGAGACCCGGGACCCAGGGCCAAAAAACAGGCGAACTCGACAGTTATCGCCCCTGGTCCCGGCCTTCGCTCGCTCCGCTCGCTTGGCCGGGGCACGAGGTTCCTGGCTTTCAACAGTGCTCAATTCGTGATTTGAAGAGCCGATCCTGCCGTTCCCTTCAGAGAGAGCTCCCCGTGCCCAACGTCACCGAATCGACCCGCCGCGTTCCGGCCGCGACCATTCGCGCATTCATGATCGACGCCTTCCGTGCCTGCGGGCTGCCCGCGGCTGACGCCGGCATTGTCGCCAACGCCATGCTCGATGCAGACCTGTCCGGCTCCGATGCCCATGGCCTTTTTCGGCTGGCCGGCTATGTGCGGCTGCTCAAGCGCGGGCAATTCAATCCGCGCGCCAACATCAAAGTGCTGGAGCGCGGACCGGCCACCGCTCTCGTCGACGGCGACAACGGCATGGGCCATCTGGTGATGACCTACGCGGCCAATCTGTCGGTCGAAATCGCGCGCGAGGCGGGCGCCGCCTGGGTCGGCATCCGGCGTTCCAATCACTCGGGCGCCGGCTCGACCTACGCGACGATCCCGCTCGCGCACGGCATGGTCGGCATCTACAGCGCAGTGTCGTCGTCGAACTTCATGGCGCCCTGGGGCGGCGCCGAGCCCTTGCTCGGCACCAACCCGATCGCGGTCGCGATCCCGGCCGGCAAGCAGCCACCGATCGTGCTCGACATTGCCACATCCGTTGCCTCGAACGGGGCGATCCGCACCTATGCGAACGAGGGCCGGCCGCTGCCGGTCGGTTGGGTCATCAGCCGGGAGGACGGCGAGCCGATCACCGACGGCAAGCGCCTCGCCGAAGGCATGTTCGTGCCGGTTGGCACCTACAAGGGCTCGGGGCTTGCGATCGTGCTCGGACTTCTGGGCGGCCCGCTCAATCGCGCGGCGTTCGGGCGCGACGTCAAGGACACCACCGCCGAGCAGGTCAAGGAGACCAATACCGGTCACCTGATGATCGCACTCGACGTCAAACGTTTCCTGCCACTCGATACATTCAAGGCCGAGATCGATCGCCATGTGCACGATCTTTCCACGTCGAAACGGCTCCCCGGCATTGATGAGATCCGGATCCCGGGGCAGGGGCGCGTGAAGCGCCGCGCCGATCGCGAGCAGAACGGTGTGCCGCTTGCAGAATCGCTCATCAAGCAGGTGGACGAGATGGCGGGAACGCTCGGGATCAAACCGCTGACGGGACGGGAATAGAGCGCGATGGATTCAAGTTTGCACTGGCGTTGAACCGATCTCTGTTCGTCCCCGCGGAAGCGGGGACCAGGGGCCATAAGCGCGTTCACGCGCGTCTTCAACGCCCTATGCACTCAAGCGTTTCCAAGTCT
>Ga0066903_100001903_pt1 | contig 15804 bp, 16 predicted proteins | sample PanSoiMetaGPlot1_FD_67491 | JGI IMG/M metagenome (GOLD analysis project Ga0066903, IMG submission 67491) | Tropical forest soil microbial communities from Panama analyzed to predict greenhouse gas emissions - Panama Soil - Plot 1 (version 2) | ecosystem: Environmental > Terrestrial > Soil >... | reverse complement strand
CGTCGCGAGCGCGTGCTGATCGGCTTGACCGCGCTGCTCGTCGCGGGCGCGATCGCCGCGCTGGTGCTGTTCAAGATCTTTCCGCGATGATGATCGGCCTGTTCGCCGTGCTGGTGATCGTCGCAGTCGGCAGCCGCGCCATCGATGGCGTCCGCCTGTCGCAGGCGGAGAGCATCCTGGCGCGGCTCCCCGAGGCCGACGCGCGCGCCTACTACGATCTCCTCCGCCGCCGCGTCCGCAGAGTCGTCGTGATGCGCAGCCTCGTGCTGATCGCGCTGCTCTGCATCTTCTGGGTCCTGCGCCACCGCCTGATCCCGGCGCCCTGACGCGCGCCGCTCACCCCAGCCCTTCAAGGATCCCCACGACCAGTGCGAGCGGCTTCGCGGCTTTCGTGAACGTGGATCCACGTCCACGTAAGTGATCGTTGCCGGTGGAGATTTCTAGGGGGTTCGCCAGCCCCTGACCCCATCCCGCGTCGCGGGGCGAGGGGACCAGATTCAGATCTGAGGGGTCGGGAAGCCGCGGCCGGGCTTTGCGAACAGGTAGCCCTGGCAGAGATCGCCGCCGAGCCCGATCAGCACGTCGCGCTCGGCCTGCGTCTCGATGCCCTCCGCGACCAGCTGGATCCCGAGCTCGGTGCAGAGCGCGATGATGGACCGCACCAGCTTCTGCTTCACCGGCGAGCGATCGATGTCGCGCACCAGCGACATGTCGACCTTCACCACCTCCGGCTCGAGCTGCGCGAAGCTGGTCAGCCCGGCGTAGCCGGCCCCGAGATCGTCGATGGCGATCCGATAACCCAGCGCGCGCAGCCTGGTGACGCGGCTGCCGAGCTCGTGGATCCCGTCCAGGGCCGCGCGTTCGGTGATCTCGAGGACGACCTGGTTCGCGAACGGCGTCAGCGCGCCGTCGTCCGCATACAGCTCCGCGTCCTCGAGGTCCGCCGGGTGCAGGTTGACGAACACGTGCCCGGGCGGCCGCTCCCCCGCCAGCAACCGCGCGACGTGGCCGCGAATGATGCGCCCCAGCTCGGCGGCCCGGCCCAGCCGCTCGGCCGCGTCGAAGAAATCCAGCGGGCTGCGAAGCGTCGGCTCGTCGGTGCGGAGCAAGGTCTCGTAGGCGAAGATGCTGCGGCCGGACCAGGAGACGATCGGCTGCGCGGCGACCCACAGCTTCTCGACCGCCGACGTGAATCGGGCTTCCAGGCCCGCCCGATCCCCGATCTGTTTTCCTTCCAGCTCCTTGACCAGGCTGGCCTCGCGGCGCACGCGCGCCAGCTTGTGGACCGCCACCGCGCGGCTGACGACGCCCAGCAGCGCGTCGAGCGGCACCGGTTTGAGCAGGTAGCGGAACGCGCCGTACTCGATCGCCTCCAGCGCGGTCTCCAGCGCCGGGCTGCCGGTCATGAAGATCATCGGCACGTCCAGATCCGTCTGGCGGATGTCGCGCAGCAGGGCCAGCCCGTCCATGTCTGGCATGGCGATGTCGCTGACGATGGCGTCGAACCGCTTGTTGCGCGCCAGCGTCGCGCCCTCGCGCCCCGCCCCCGCGATCGTGACCTTGTAACCGGCGGCCGTGAGCGCGCGTGCGTAGCCGCGCGCGGTGAGCGGCTCGTCGTCGACGATCATCACCTCGGCAACGGCGGCGTTGCTTTCGGCCGCGGGGCGGCCGTCCCCGTTCGAGGCGGCGGCGATCTTTTCGCCCATCTCCCTGCCAATCGGCGGCGTCAGCCTGGGTCTTTAATCATCGCCGACGTCCGCAGCCGGAGCGCGTTGAGACGGATGAAGCCCCCCGCATCGCGCTGGTCGTAGGCGCCACGGTCATCCTCGAATGTAACGATATCGTTACGGTAAAGCGAGCGCGGCGAGGTGCGCCCGATCAGGGTGGCGCTCCCCTTGTACAACCTCAACCGCGCCGTTCCCGTGACGGGCTCGTTCACCGCGTCGACCAGCCGCTGCAGCGCCTCCCGCTCGGGCGAGAACCAGAATCCCCGGTAGACCAGGGCCGCGTATTCGACCGACGTGTTGTCGCGAACGCGCATCGCCTCGCGGTCCATCGTCAGCGACGCGACCGCGCGATGCGCCAGATGTAGGAGCGTTCCCCCCGGTGTCTCATAGACGCCGCGGCTCTTCATCCCGACGAACCGGTCCTCGACGACGTCGGCCCTGCCGACGCCGTGCGCGCCGGCGATCGTGTTCAGCTCCCCGAGCAGCGCCGCCGGCGCCAGCGGCTTGCCGTCGACGGAGACCGGCGTCCCCTTCTCGAAGCCGATCGCCACCTCGCGCGGCTCGTCGGGCGCGCGCCGCGGGTCGACCGTCCGCTGGAACATCTCGGCGGGCGGCTCGGCGTCGGGATCCTCCAGGACGCCGCCCTCGTAGCTCGTATGCAGCAGGTTGCGGTCGATCGAATACGGCTTCGAAGCCGACGCCTCGACGGGAATCTTCTTGGCGGTGGCGAAGGCCAGCAGCTCCGAGCGCGACTTGAAATCCCACTCTCGCCAGGGCGCGATGATCCGGATGGACGGGTTGAACCAGTATGCGCCGAGCTCGAAGCGGACCTGATCGTTGCCCTTGCCGGTCGCGCCGTGCGCGATCGCGGTGGCGCCCTCGCGTGCCGCGACCTCCATCATCCCGCGCGCGATGCAGGGGCGCGCCAGCGCCGTCCCGAGAAAGTACGCCCCCTCGTAGACCGCCGCCGCGCGCACCGCCGGGAAGACGAAGTCGCGGACGAATTCGTCGCGCTGGTCCAGCACGTGGCACGAGATGGCGCCTGTCCTCAGCGCCTTCTTGCGCGCCGCCTCCAGGTCCTCGCCCTGCCCCACGTCCGAACAAAAACCGACGATCTCGGCGTCGTACTTCTCTTTCAACCAGACGATCGCGACCGAGGTATCGAGGCCTCCCGAATAGGCGAGCACGATCTTCATCGTGTCCCGAACTATCACATTTCGCGTCTGCCTGGGCAGGCGCCCGCGACTCAGACGATGCGAACGGCGCCCGAGCGGATGAGCCGCGCGATCATCCGCAGCGCGTCCGTCGACCCGAGGCCGGAGCCGTCGAACAGCTCCTCCAGCGTCCGGATGCCGTCGATTCGCCGCATCACGGCCCGCTCCCGCTCCCCCAGCCGCTGGCGCGCGATCTCGTCGGCCCGCGGGGCCAGGATCGGCAGGCCGTTGGTCGGACCGACGTAGGAGGCGAACACGCGGGTCAACAGCGGGCGCGCCGGCTCGATCACCTCGACGATGCCCGGTGACGGGGCCTCGTCGGCTTCTTGCATCGCCGCGTCCGCCGCCACCACGGCCGCCCCGACATCGCCCGCGTCGAGCGCCGCGCGCGCCTCATCGATCCGCTGGGCGGCTCGCTGCCGCCAGGGGGCCACGCCGACGTCGGACCTCGGGTTTGGGCCCGACCCAGGCTTCACGGGGTCCGAATCGCCGACCCGGCGCGTCTGCTCGGGGCGCTCGGGAATGGGCGCCGCCGGATCTCGGTGCGGCGGCGTCGTGATCCGCTGGCGCGGCGTCATGATCCGGTCGCGGGCCATCGATTCGGCCAGGATGGCGGGGATCGGCGAGGTGAGCGTCACCCGGCGATCGCGAGCCATGTCGATCTCCGCGGTCTGCATCGCCTGATTGATCGGGCTGGGCCGGCCGTTGGTGTCCTCGTCGTCTTCCACGTCGAATTCTTCCGTGCGCGGTCGCTCCCCGCGCGCAGTGCGAACGAGATCGGGCGCGGATCCCTCCCGCGGCTTCATCGTAAGGAATTTCGGCAGTCCAGCGCACGGTCTTGAGGGCGGCCGTGTCCGCGGGCATCAGCATTCTTCCTGCCGAGCCGCCTGTCGGGTTAGGCTTCCTGGATGGCGTCGGGAAAGGTCCTTTGGGCATGCGTACTTGCGGGCGTGGCGGCGGTGGCGTCCGGATGCGGCAGCGGGGCGAAATCGACCCCTGCGAATTGCGATCAGGTCCAACCGTGCGGGGGCGACGTCGTCGGCACCTGGAAGGTCGACGGCGCCTGCGCGAATGCCGCCCAGGAGAACATCGAGCTGCAGACGACGGCGACCTGCGCGGGCGAGGTGCTCGACGGCGCGGCCCTGAACGTTTCGGGGTCGGTCACCTTCAACGCCGATCTCAGCTACACGATCTCGTCCTGGCAGAAGACCGCCGTCCTCGCCGAGACGGCGCCGCTCTCGTGCCTCCCGGCCTCGAGCTGCGCCTCGGTCTCCGCGGGGGCCGGCGCGACAGCCCAGTTCACCTGCGTGGATGCGAGCGGCGGCAAATGCAACTGCACGTTGATCTATCCGGACATGTTCTCGGCCGACGTCGGCACCTACGCGATCTCCGGCGAGACCGTCAACCTGACGGGCGCGCAGTCGGCAGACTCCTTTCCCTACTGCGTGGAGGGACCGCGGCTGCACCTTCTCACCGTCAGCACCACGCGCGTCGGCCCGAATGGCGAGGCGATCGTCCTCTCGGACATCGTCGCCGAGAAACAGTGACCACCACCGCCGATCCGTTCTCGTCGGTGGAAGGCCTCGTGTCGGAACGGCTGCCGGGTTAGGCTTCCGGCATGGTGCTGGGAAGGGTCCTTCGGGTAGGCGTACTTGCGCTGGGTGGGCTGTGGGCGGGAGGCTGCGGCGGCAGCTCGGCGAAGCCCCCGCCTCCCAACTGCCTGGCGGTGCAGCCGTGCGGCGGCGACGTGGTCGGTACCTGGGCGTTCATCGGAACGTGCGCCGACCTGGCCGCGCAGAATGAACAGCTTCAAATGGGCTGCGCGGGCCAGATGGTGAACAGCGACTCGGTGAATCTTGCGGGATTGCTCACCTTCAACAGCGATCTCAGCTACACGGCCACCAACTGGCACGAGAACTTCGGCGGTACCGAGACGGTGCCGCTCTCGTGCACCGGCGCCGCGACCTGCGCCGCGAACAGCAGCACCACCAACCTGAATTCGAGCAGCGCGACGGGAACAATCACGACCACCTGCTCGGGCGGGTCGACCTGCGCCTGCACCGTCGCCGGATCCCTGAACCTGACCACCGAAACCGGAACCTACGCCACCACGACGACGGTGCTGGAAATGACCGCCGACGTCACCGGGTCGACCTTCAACTACTGCGTGCAAGGGGACGAGCTGCACCTGATGCAGACGGTGACGGAGACGCTGGCCACCCCGCAGGGCTCGACCACCACCACCATCATCCTGTCCGACATCGTCGCGCAGCGGCACTGATTATCTATTCGGGAACCTGGAAGGGTTCCCGATCCCTCCCGCGATGGTTCGCGGCGAGCAAAGCTCGCCGGCTACCCACGCGTCACACGAGCGTCTCGTCACCAGAGGGCCCATTCGAGGAGCGCCTTCTGGGCGTGCAGCCGGTTCTCCGCCTGCTGCCAGACCGCGCTCGCGGGGCCCTCGATGACGTCGTCGGTGATCTCCTCGCCGCGGTGGGCGGGAAGGCAATGCAGCACCATCGCGTCGGGCGCGGCGCCGCGCATCAGCGCGCCGTCGATGCAGAACCCGGCGAACGCCAGTCGCCTGGCCTCCGCCTCCGATTCCTGGCCCATCGACGCGAACACGTCCGTCGAGATCACGTGGCGGCCCGCGACGGCGGCCGCGGGATCGCGCACGACCGTGATGCGGCCGCGCTCCGGCGCGCGCGCGCGCGCCAGGACGGCCGGGTCCGGGTCGTAGCCGGCGGGACAGGCGATGGCCAGATCGAGGCCCAGGATCCCCGCCGCCTCGATCCACGAATTCGCCATGTTGTTGCCGTCGCCGATCCAGGCGTACTTGGCATCGCGCAGGGTCTGCCCGACGTCATCGCCGCCCCGCCGCTGCACGACGGTCTGCAGATCCGCCAGCACCTGGCAGGGGTGAAGGAGATCGGTCAGGCCGTTGATGACGGGGACCGTCGCGTAGCGCGCCATCTCGTCGACGCGTTCGTGGCCGAACGTGCGCAGCATGATGGCGTGGCAGTAGCCGGACAGCACGCGCGCCGTGTCGCGCAGCGGCTCGCCGCGTTCCAGCTGCGATCCCTGCATCCCGAGGTAGAGGGCGTGCCCGCCCAGCTCGAACATCGCGATCTCGAAGCTGGCGCGCGTGCGCGTCGACGCCTTCTCGAACACCATCCCCAGCACGCGCCCCGGGCGGGTCGCGTGCGGCGTCCCGAGCGAGCGGAGCAGCCGCAGCTCCTCGGCGCGCCGGATCAGCGCCTCGATGCCGCCGTCAGGCACGTCCCAGAAGCTGAGGAAATCCCGCCCCTTCTTGGTCCTGGCCGGCCTGGTCCCGTGGTCGCTCATCGGCGTCACCTGGCCTCCCCGAGGACGCGATCGAGGATTTCGATTGCCTCGTCGATCTCCGGTTTGCCGACTATCAGGGGAGGAACCAGACGGACGATGTTGGAACCGGCCAGCGACACGAGCAGGCCCGCTGACCGCGCCCGCACGACCACATCGGCCGGATCGCCGTCGATGATCAATCCCTGCAACAGCCCCCGCCCGCGCGCGCCGCGCGTCCTGGGACGCCGCCGCTCCGCGAGCCGCAGCAGCGCGGACCCGAGATGAGCGCCCATCTCGCGAACGTGATCGAGAAGGCCCAGCTCGTCGATCGCGCGCTGGAGATAAAGCGCCGCCGCGGTCGCGAACGGATTGCCGCCGAACGTCGACGCGTGCGTGCCCGGTTCGAAGCCGCGCGCGACCTCCTCGTTGGCCAGCATCGCGCCGATCGGGACGCCGCCCGCCATCCCCTTGGCCATCGTCACGACGTCGGGGACGACGCCCTCGCCCTCGAACGCGTAATACGTGCCGGTGCGGCCGGTGCCCGTCTGGACCTCGTCGAAGATCAGCACCGCGCCCGCCTCGGTGCAGGCGCGCCGCAAATCTTGCAGATAGCCGGCGGGCGGCAGGTTGATCCCGCCCTCGGCCTGGATCGGCTCCACGATCACGGCCGCCGTGCGCTCGCCGATGGCCGCCCGCGCGGCTGCGGCGTCGCCGAACGGGACGAAGCGGACCGGCGTCACCAGCGGGCCGAACCCGTCGCGGTACTTCGGCTGGCCGGTGACGCTGAGCGCGCCGAACGTCCGCCCGTGAAAGCTGTTGTCGAAGGCGACGATCTCCGTCCGCTCCGGCTGCGCGCGCGTGACGATCTGATACCGCCGTGCCAGCTTCAGCGCCGCCTCGTTGGCTTCGGTGCCGGAGTTGCAAAAGAAGGCGCGCCCGTGGAAGGCGCGCTTCGACAGCGCCTCCGCGAGCTGCAGCTGCGCCTCGATGTAGTACAAGTTCGAAACGTGCAGCAGTCGGCGCGCCTGGGCCGCGATCGCGTCAGCCAGGCCCGGATGACCGTGCCCCAGCACACAGACCGCGACCCCGGCGGTCATGTCCAGATAGCGGCGGCCCTCGACATCAAACAAGAAACAGCCCTCGCCACGCGACATGACGATCGGCGCCTGGCGGTAGTTGTTGGTGAGCAAGCGGCGCCCCGCTGCGACCAGATCGTCCTGCTGCGGCATGTGCCCACTTTACCATCCCTGGTTCGAGGCTTAGGTTGCGCGGACCGATGAGCTCGGCCTGGCAGCCTGGCGGGGAATCCGCGGCGGTCCCCCTCCCCCTTCCGCGGCGGACACCCGTTGGAGAAGGCCCCGCACGCGCGCGCAGTCCGCGAACCGCGCCGGCGGCGGCACCGGCCCCATCGATAGTCGGTAGCGTCACCGCCGTCCCCGGGTTTTCGGCGACGCAGGACGAGGTCAAGGCGCGGCTGCGCGAGCTGTTCGACCTACCGGCCCGCCGTCTGGACGCCGCGATGGCCTTGTTCGACCACGCCGCCGTCGAGCGCCGCTTCAGCGTCGAGCCGATCGAGCAGCTCGGCGTTCCGCGCCCGCTCAGCGAGATCCAGGATCGCTACCGCGAGCACGCCCTGGCGCTGGGCCGCGAGGTCGCGCGCGAGGCGCTGGCCCAGGCCGGCGTCGCCGCCGCGGAGATCGACCTGATCGTCACCACGTCGTGCACCGGCATCATGATCCCGTCGCTCGACGCCTACCTGGTCGACGAGCTGGGGCTGCGGTCGGACGTCCGGCGCCTGCCGATCACCGAGCTCGGCTGTGTGGCCGGGGCGGCGGCGCTGGCGCGCGCGCACGACTTCCTGGTCGGCTTCCCCGACGCGCACGTGCTGGTCATCGCCGTCGAGCTGCCGAGCCTCAGCATGCAGCGGGCCGACCTGTCGCTGGCGAATCTGGTGGCGACCGCGCTGTTCGGAGACGGCGCGGCGGCCGTGGTTCTGGCAGGCGGTGACGTGAAAACCGACGGCGGCGCTGGTACGGGCGCCCGGGTGACGATCCTCGACACGCTGTCGCACATCTGGCCGCGATCGACGTACGCCCTCGGCTTCGATCTGAAAGACGACGGCTTTCACAGCGTGCTGTCGAAGGACGTCCCGGACTTGCTCCGGAGCGAGATCGGGGCGCTGGTGCGCACGCTGGCGGGGCGACGGGGCCTGACGCGCGAGGATCTGTCGTCGTTCGTCTTTCACCCGGGCGGACGCAAGATCCTCGGCTTCCTCGAGGAGGAGCTTGGCCTGTCGCGCGCGGACACCCAGCCGTCGTGGGACGTGCTGCGGGACTACGGCAACCAGTCGAGCGCGTCGGTGCTGTTCGTTCTGCAGGAGTGGCTGACGCGACGGCGGCCGGCGGCGGGCAGCCACGGGGTGCTGGCGGCGTTCGGTCCGGGGCTGACGAGCGAGCTTCTGCTGCTCGGCTGGAGCTGACGTGCCCGGGACGACGATCTTCTTCTTGGGACTGGTGGGCGCTGTCGGCGCCTTGCGCCTCGTCGAGATGCGGCTGTCGCGCCGCCACCAGCGGGCGATGGCGGCGGGCGGCACCGCGCCGCTGCCCGAACGCGTGTTTCCGGCGATGGTCGCCCTGCACACCGGAGTCCTGGCGGCAGCGGTGATCGAGACGCTGGCGCTGGGGCGGCCGTTCGTCGCGGCGCTGGCGATCCCGGCCGTCGTGCTGGTCGCGCTGGCGAACGCGCTCCGCTTCTGGGTGATCGCCAGCCTGGGCATCCAGTGGAACGTGCGCGTCGTGGCGTCGACGCCGGCGCTCGGCGTGGTGACGAGCGGGCCCTACCGCTTCGTGCGCCACCCGAACTACGTCGCCGTGTTCGTCGAGCTGACGGCGCTGCCGCTGGTGCACGGCGCGTACCTGACGGCGGTAGCGGGCGCGCTGCTGCACGCCGCAGTTCTGTACCGGCGCATCGGTCTGGAAGAATCCGTGCTGATGGCGGACGAATCGTACCGGAAGGCGTTCGCCCGCAAACCGCGGTTCCTGCCGACATTCCCATGGCCGACGTCGTAATCGCCGGAGGCGGTCCGGCGGGCGCGACGCTGGCGCTGCTGCTCGGGCGGTCCGGCCTCTCGGTCGAGATCTACGAGGCCAAGAAATTTCCGCGCGAGAAGCCGTGCGGCGAAGGGATCATGCCGGCGGGTGTCGCCGTGCTCGAACGCCTCGGCCTGCGCGCCGCGGTCGGCGGCCGGCCGCTGGCGAGCGTCCGCTATCACGGCTTCGGGATGACGGCGGAGGCCGGGTTCCCGACGCGCCCGGGAGCGGAGCCGCCGGTCGCGCTCGGACAGCGGCGCTGGGTGCTGGACCAGACGCTGCTGGCGGCGGCGCGCGCGACGCGCGGCGTGCGCGTGTTCGAGGAGGCGCCGGTCGACGGTGCCGCCGTCGAGGGCGGCCGCGCGATCGGCCTGCGCGTCGGCGGCGAGCTGCGGCGCGGTGGCCTGGTCGTCGGAGCGGACGGCCTCGAGTCTCCGGTGCGCCGTTCGCTGGGGCTCGAGCGACGCGGGCGCGAGGACCGGCGCGTGGGCGTGCGGCTTCATTACAAGCTGGCGGCAGGCCAGCCGGGGCCGTCGCGGCTCGAGATCTTCGTCGGCCGCGGGTACGAGCTCTACGCGGCGCCGCTGCCCGATGGCGAGCTCTTGCTGGCGGCGCTGGGCGATCGCGCCGCTCTTGGATCGAGCGCGGGCGAGGCGATGAATGGTTGGATCGACGAGCAGCCGCCGCTGCGCGAGTGGCTGGAAGGCGCCGCGCCGCTGACCAAGCTGGCCGGACGCGCGCCGGTCACCCGCCGGGCGCGGGCCGGGTTCGCGCCCGGCGCGGTGCTGCTGGGCGACGCCGCGCGCGCCACCGATCCGCTGACCGCGGGTGGCATCGCCCACGCGCTGGTGACCGCGGAACGGCTGGCCGCGATCGTTCCGGCTGCTCTCGCCGGCGACACCGGCGTCCACCTCGCGCGCTTCGATCGCGAGCGCCGACACGTGATGCGCGCGCACGACTGGCTGACGCGCGCGCTGGTGTTCCTCGTCGACCGGCCGCTGCTGGCGCGCGCGACGATGAAGGCGATGCGCGCGGCGCCGCGCCTGATGTCGACGCTGCTGGGGATCGGCGGCGGCGTGGGGATTCAGCCGCCGCGCGCCCAGGCGAGCGTGACGGCCGCCAGCAGCTCCGCGGCCGCGCTGCCCGCCAGCAGCGCCACCGACCAGAACGCGACGCTGCCCCAGCGGGCCGGATCGGCGTAGCCGCGCGCGACGCGCATCGCCTGCCAGATCGCGATCGGCGCCAGCGCCAGCGGCGCGACCGCCACCCGCGCCGGCAGCGCGCCCAGCGCCAGCAGCGGCAGCGCCCCGAAGCCGGCGATGGTCAGCGCCGCGTACGACCGCGCGCCGGCCGCCGCGCCCAGCCTGACGACCAGCGTGCGCTTGCCGGCCACCGCGTCGCCGGCCGCGTCCGGCAGCTCGATCGCGAGCAGCATCGCGAACTGCAGCGCGCACGGCAGCAGACAGGCCGCCAGGATCCGCCCATCGATCTGCCGCGCTTGCAGGTAGTAGCCGAGCACGGGAACGCACAGGCTGACGACGACGGCCGTCGTCAGCTCGCCCAGGCCGCGCGCCGCGAGCCGCAGCGGAGGCGCGCTGTAGCTCCAGGCCAGCGCGGTGATCAGCAGCGCCAGCGGCAGCAGCAGCGGCAGGTCGCGGGCGCGCGCCGCCAGAACACACGCCGCACCGAGCGCGATCGCGCCCAGCGTCCGCGCCGCGACCAGCGCCACCCGCGGCGGCAGCAGGCCGTCGGGCAGCACGCGGCTGCCGCCCGACCAGGCTGTCGGCGTGCGGTTGGCCCGGTCCGCCTCGAGATCGAAGAAGTCGTTCGCGTAATGGGTCATGAGCTGCGCGGCGGTCACGACCACCTGGCCCCAGGCGAAACGCGCGGCCTCGAACGGGGCGCCCGCCGCCACGGCCAGCGCCGCACCCATCCCGTACAGCACGAAGCCGCCGGCCAGGAACTTCGGCCGCCCGAGCTTGATGAAGGCCGCGATCGCGCGCGCGTCGATCGACACGGGCGAAGTCTAGCCGCTTGGCGCGGCGCGCGCGCTCAACTTGATCCGGGCGCCGCGCTCCAGTGGTCGACGCCGGGTCGCCACGGGGGCGGCGCCGGCACCGGCTGCCGGCGCAGCCACATCTCCACGATCCGGTCGTCCTTGAACAGGGGGCTCACCCAGTAGCCCTTGCTCCGCGACAGGGCGATCGCCTCCGACGACACGACGGGTTCGTCGACGACGGTGCCGGGCGGCGTGTAGCTGGAGTGAACGAACCGCGCGTGACCGTTCTGGACGACGATGAAGCCGACGTGAATGTTCAGGCCCATGACGTAGAGGCCGTCGCCGAGGCCGACCAGCCGCTGTTCCAATTCAACGCCGGACAGGTTGCCGTAACGGTAGATCTGACCGCCGGGCGGCAGCAGCGCGTGCTCGATCCAGGAAGCAGGCGCCTGCGCGAACCGCGTCCGACTCTCCAGCACCAGCCCGACGTTCTGCAAGGCTGCCGTCAGGAAATAGCTGCACGAGATGTACATCCCGGGCTCGTGCGGCAGGGACGCGGTCGCTTCCCGCCCACCGCCCGACGGCATGCCCATCCAGGCCGGAAAGATTTGCGACACCAGCGTGCTGACCACGAACCGACGCGCCTCGTCCCGGATCGCCGCCCGGGCGCGCGCGCCGCGCGCGGCCGCATAGCGAACGGCGAGCTCGCCGCGATGGGCCGCCACCTGTTCCAGCACGGCTCGGTAGTGCGCGGCATCGAAGGACGCGGGCGCGGGATCGGCGAGGGCCGGCGCGGCGGCGCCGATCGCCACCAGCGCGCAGGCGAGCGCGATCGGCGCGCGCGGCGCGCGTTCACGGAACCAGGCGGACATCCTTCACCTCCCGCGTGCGCACCCACGCCGCCACCGCGTCGATGTCTTCGTTCGTGGCGACGGCGATGCAGCCGGCCGTCCAATCGCGCGAGACCAGCATCGCCAGCTGCGCCAGCGTCCCGTAGCCGCGCGGCGGACCGTGGATTCCGATGGCGCCGCCCGTGAACCCCATGCGCGCCTGCTCCCGCGTCGGGTAGCCGACGGGAACGAAGACGTGGAAGTCCTTCGACGCGCGCGGCGATCCCAGGCCGTAGCGGCCGAGCGGCGTTCGGTTGTCGCCCTCGTGCTGCTTTCCGACGCCGCTCGTGCCGAGCGCGACGGCGAACGTGCGATCGACCTTGCCGCCCTCGCACAGATGCATCTGATGCGTCCGCGTGTCGACGACCACCGCCGTCTCCCGCGGATTGCATACGGATGACGCTGACGCTGGCGCTGACGCTGACGTGGCCGTGGACGTGGAAGCAAACACCAAGAGCGCGACGATCCGAACTGGAATGGGCATGGCCCAGCCCGCTTCGCAACCGGAGTGCCACCGCCACCCGACCCGCAAACCCGCGTCACGGACGCGGTTTTCGGTGGCCGCCGCCCGCCGTCAACGCTGGCCGCGCAGCAGACCGTAAACAGCTTTGACGGCGCGCTAGAATCGAAGTTCCGTTGAACCTCCTCTGCCCGGCTTGCCACACGCCGCTCCCCGCGAACGCAAACGCGGTGGCCGTCTGCTCGCACTGCGCGGCGGAGGTCGACGTCACGCGCGCCGGCACGATCTCGGGACGCCCGCGCTTCGTCCCGGAGATCGATCGCACCGGAAGCGACGTCGGCGGCTTCCGGATCGAATCGCGCCTCGGCGGCGGCGGCATGGGGACGGTCTACCGAGCGGCGGCGGTGGACGGCGCGGCGGTGGCGGTGAAGTTCCTCGCGCCGGCGCTGGCCGACAACCCCGACGTCGTCACCCGCTTCGCGCGGGAGATCGCGATGCTGACGCGCCTCGAACACCCGGCGATCGTGCGCGTGCTGGCGCACGGAACGGAGGGCGGCACGCCCTGGTTCGCGATGGCGCTGGTCGAGGGGAGCGACCTGCGCGCCCGGATCGCCGCGGGCGCGCTGCCGCCGACCGAGACGGCGGCCGTGTTCGGGCGCCTGTTCGCGGCGCTGGCCCACGCGCACGAGCGCGGCGTCGTGCACCGCGATCTGAAGCCGGCGAACGTGCTGCTCGGCAGCGGCGGGGCGCAGCTGGCCGACTTCGGGATCGCGCGCCTCGAGGCCGAGATGCTGACCGGTCCGATGACGCGATTGACGGAGACGGCGGCGGTGCTCGGCACGCTGCCGTACATGTCGCCCGAGCAGCGGCGCGGCGGCTCTGTCGATCGGCGCTCGGATCTGTTCTCGGCCGGTGTGATGCTCTACGAGGCGGCGACCGGCGTGCTGCCACAGGGTGCCTTCGCCCCGCCGTCGGAGCTGAACCCGGCGTACGGGCGCGCGTTCGACCGCCTGGTCATGCAGCTCTTGCAGGCGGATCCCGGCCGGCGCCCGGCGTCGGCGGCGCAGGCGGCAGCGTCGCTGGCGGCCGCCCTGGCGCCGCGGCGGTTCCGGCCGCTGTCGCTGGCGGCGTCGGCCGCGGTGGCGGTGCTGACGCTGGTCGGCGGCGCGGTGGGGCTTCGCGCGATGCTCCGCCCCGATGGAAAGGGCGCCGGCAACGTGGCGGTGGGCGCGCTCGCACCGACGACGCTGAAAGCGTCACCGGCGCCCCCAAAGCAGGAAGCGCAGGCGCCCGAATTGCCTCCATCGCAGCAATCGACCGCGACGACGGCGCCGGCGACGATCGATGACGCGCAGGAAAAATCGCCGCGGCAGACCTCGAGCGAAGGGACGACGCGCCTCGGGAAGATCAAGCGGCGCGTCGTGCTGAAGACGGTCGCGGAGGTGAAGAAGCTGCGCGCCGCACCGCTGACAACCCGGAACAACCTGCCCGACAAGAAGAAGAAGATCGCTACGATTGACGCGGAGGAGTTCGAAGATCTGAAACGATCGGGAAAGCTCGACTGGATGATCAAGGCCGGCAAGCCGATCCCCGTTGTCAGAGGTGCGACGAAAGCGGAGGCCCCCGAAGCCGATCTCATAACGCCGCTCGGGGAGAACGACACACCCGACGCAGGAACAGACGAGCCGCCGCCGACGCCCCGCCGCAAGAAGAAGTAGTCCGGCAAGATCATTTACAGAACGTCGAGCGTCCAGCAGGACGCGCCCGCGTGCGCCCCGGCGCGCCTCCGGGAACGGATGGCACGTCGCTTGCCAATGACGGGCGTCACGCCGTCACATCCGCCGGCGCAAGGAGAGGACGCCATGTGGAAGACCTTTGCACGAACGACCGCCTGCCTCGCGCTGAGCGCCGCCGCGTTCATCGCCATCGCGAGAGTGAACGCGAACGCCGCCAAGCCCAAGACCGCCACACCCGACACCGGGGCCGCCGAACCGAAGACCGGTGGCGGGAGCACGCGCAAGAGCGCGCCCAAGCCGGCCCCCGCGCCCGCGCCCAAGACGACGGCCAGCCTGGAAAAAGCCGCGCCCGTCCCCGCAACGATCGCCCCTGCCGCCGCGGCTCCCGCAGCGACCACGGGCTCCGCCCGCGATGACAGCGCCCGTCCGGCGGTCCCGAACTGGAAGGGAAAGCGGCTCTCGGTGGCACGGCGTGAGGCGCGCAAGCTGGGCCTGAACGTCACCGCCGTCGACGAATCCGGCGAGTCCGTGCCGTCGGAGATGGCGTCGAGCTATCGCGTGCGCCGCCAGGTCGCCCAGATCGGTAACGCCGTCGAGCTCGTCGTCCGCGAGATCTACGACGCCGCCGAGGGCTACTGAGCCGGCGATGGCCCGTGCGATCGACATCGGCGTCGGCGTTGTCGTCTTGCGCCCGTTGCTGTTCGTCGCGCTCGCGGCGCTCGCGTTCCTTCCGCTGGAACGGATCGCCGCGGCGCACGGGCAGCGCCGCCGGCGGTTCACGACCGACCTGGCGTTCGCGACCGTCGGGCAGGTGCTGGTGCGGCTCGGACTGGTGGTCGCGACCGGCTGGGTGCTGGCGTGCCTCGACGGCCTCGGAGTCGATCGCCCGCTGCTTGCCGGCATCGGCGATCGGCGCGCCCGCTTCGCCGCGGAGGTGATCGTCGGCCTCTTGCTGTTCGAGGTCGGCGGCTACGCCTACCACCGACTGTCACACACGGTGCCCGCCCTCTGGCGGCTGCACGAGATCCATCATTCGTCCGAGACGATGGACTGGCTGGCGTCGTTCCGGCAGCACCCGCTGGAGATCGTGTTCTTGACGCTGGCGCAGAACGCGCCGCTGGTGCTGCTGGGCGTGCCGCTGGGCGCGCACGCGACGGTGCTGGTGCTGCTCAAGCTGGCGACGGTCTTCGTCCACTCGAACCTGCGCGTTCCGCTGGGACCGCTACGCTTCGTCGTCGCGTCGCCGCGCTTCCACCACCGGCACCACGCGCGCGACGGCGCGGTTGCGAACTTCGCGGCGCTGTTCCCGTTCATCGACGTCGTGTTCGGCAGCTTCAGCGACGACGCCGCGCACCGTTTCGGCCT
>Ga0066903_100001902_pt1 | contig 15806 bp, 17 predicted proteins | sample PanSoiMetaGPlot1_FD_67491 | JGI IMG/M metagenome (GOLD analysis project Ga0066903, IMG submission 67491) | Tropical forest soil microbial communities from Panama analyzed to predict greenhouse gas emissions - Panama Soil - Plot 1 (version 2) | ecosystem: Environmental > Terrestrial > Soil >... | reverse complement strand
CGAAAATTTGCGCAAAGATATGCTCATCTGTCTGTGCTGCTGAAGTGATCTTGTCGAATCCAAGCTTGGCCGCGACATCGGACGATAGTCGTACTGTCAACTGCCGTGTTGATAGCTAATTAGCCGGCCTGTTTTATTTAGTGTCCCTGCGGAGTCACCGAAGGCCATTGGCTAGTTCACCAAAGCCCTGGCAAAATGCGGTAGCGCACCAGTGCTGCGTAAGTCGGCCACGCGGCATGTTGAGCAAGGACGCGCTCCTCGGCCTGGATGCGGTAGACCAAAGACGCCCAACCGACCGACACCAAGAGGAGTGTCATGATATTCGATTCCTGCAGGTTGTACCCGATGTCTGCCAGCAGGTACGAGAGATACATCGGATGGCGAACGAATCTGTAGGGGCCGTGTGTCACCAAATCTCTTAGTGCCGGACGGACCCCAAACACTCTCCCCATCGTGAGAAGACTGACAAGACTCAAACCGGCAGCGAGCGTTACCAGAACGAGTCCGGCGGCAGGCGATGTCACATAGCCAGATGACAAGCGTAGAGAGATCACCTGGGCGTAAGGATAAATATAAGCAATGCCGACAGCGATGCTGGTACCCACTGAATAGTCGCGTGCCTTGGGAGCGCCCCGCGTTAGAGCTATCCCAAGAACCATTAAATGTTGGAGGACATAGATCCAATCCGCGACCGTGAACGTCGGTGTCAGTAGACAAATTATGACTAGCTCTGTTGAAGTGACGCCGAAGAGGAGAAGGTCGGCAAACCGTCGCCTTGGGACTTCAAAGAAGCGCCGAATCACGAAATTTCCCAGGCGCTCAAATGCTTAATATAGACCGTCTAGTAACGACTTATTGTGTTGACGCCTCTTCCTCTTCAGGCCATTCGTCGTCCGTTTCTTTCCAGGTTTTGTCCGGATTGTAACGATCCATCGCCTCGAATGTTTTCAAGGTGTCGGGACCGAGATCTTTTTCGTAAACAATCCCGTTGGGACCAACGATGAAAGTTTCTACCCCGAGGACACGATACTCGGCCGGCGCCGCGGCCAAAGCGAAGCCACCAAGCATCGCGCCGTTGATCACAAAATCCATCTGCCCCATTGGTGCATCGGGACCTTGTCCCTTCAATACTTTGAAGTAGTAGCCGTGAAACGGCTGAGGCTGGTCCTTCCGGGTGTAACCCTGTTCCACCGCCTTGGCGATTGTTTCTCCGACCGGTCCCGCCCATGTGCCGTCAGGATTCTGCCAGGCCAAACCATCGTGTTTTCCAGGAGTGCTAATGATGCGCTGCGCGTATTGATTAACCTTGGAATCGTCATGTTTCTCTAACGCGTATTCCTGTTGAGCTTCGACAAATCCATGGCAGATCGAGATCGCGTCGAGTTCATTCGCGCCTACTCGTCGGTTTAAGATTTCCTCACGCCCGGTTTTCATGTCGAACATCCATTTTCCCTTGTTCTTCACGAGTGGAATTGGCAAGGGAAAATCATCCTTGCCGACGGTGACGATTGCCTGGTTTGGATTCTTCGGGTCAGTCCCGACCGCGGTCTTCTCCTTTGCCTTTTCTGCAAATGCAACCGCGCGGTTCTTATCCATCACTGGGTCTTCCGAAGCGACGACGTCTTCGCAATCAGGTCCGAGAATTTCCTTCAACGCTGCTACATCGAAGGAACCTGCTGCTTGAACCAGACTGTCCGCCGCTTCTTTCGGCGTGTTGAACTGCTTTTGTTGCGACGAGGCTGCGGAAGCTGCGCTTTGTTTCGGTTCCGCGGCTTGCAAACCAACACAGGTCAAACCGGCGAGAACAACACAAGTAACCAGAGAAATTTTCATTGAGTTCATCGTTTTAGAATTTGGTTTTATAAGTTCAGACTGCTTCGTTGGTTTGCTCACCTTCTGCCGCCGCCGCGCCCTCCTCCGCCGCCGCCGCGTCCGCCGCCGCCGCGCCCACCGCCTCCGCGGCTCATTCCGCCGCCGCCCATACTGCGGCCGCCGCGCGCGCTGCTGGCCCGAGCGTAGTTTGCGCTGCCGCCGCCAAAAGCATTACGACTACCACCAGGTGAAACGCTGCGATTGCCAACTTTATTTGCTCCGCCACCACTTGGTCTGGTAGCCGGTCGCGCACCCGCACCTGCACCTCCCGGGCGAGCGCCGGCGCCGGGTTTACCCGCTGGGCGATTTCCAGCTTTGGCACCAGCGCCGCCAGATGGTCGTGTTGCAACCCCGGCGCCGCCACCGGGACCTCGAGTTCCACCCGCGGGCAATGTGCTCGGTCGCCCTCCAGCAGTCCCGCGTCCCGGCTGCTGTCCGGGACCGCGTCCACCGAATCGATCGGCGGTTCCTCGATCTCCATAGGGCGCGTTACCGCGATGTGATGCATTATGTCCCCATTTTCCGCCCGCGGGCATTTGTGAAGGTCGATTTCCTGCACCGGGCCTATTGCCTGGACGATTAGTATTGTTCCAGTTGTTGCGATTGAAATTGTTGTTGTTGTTAATGTTGATATCGCCATGCCCCCAATCACAGTCGCCCCAATGATTGCCCCACCAAGCGGCGCCCCAACCTATAGCGGCGCCCCATGCGAGGCCCATTCCGGGATACCAGCCAGGGTAAGTGTATGGGTAATAAGGGTACTCAGGCTCACCGTAAACGACCGTTGGATCGTACGACGGCACGTAAACAACTTGCGGGTCGGCGTTCTCGATGACGATGACGTCCTTGTTCTCAACCTTTTTGGTTTCCACTTTTTGCTGGGCGCTCGTTTTTAGCGTCCCTTTCGACTCAGCCTTTCCACGCATTCGTTGCACGGCATCCATTACGTCGGACTGCTGAGCGAGAAAGGCGTTCCCCAAGTCAGTCGTCCATTGAATATTGGCTGCGAGGCGGTCGAGCACTTCTGGCGTCGCTGCTAACGATTGCACACTCGGATCCCAGTTTTGTTTTGCGACGGCGTCGGCGAGCGCCTTGTCTTTCAAGTTCTTGTTCTGATTCAGCCACTGCTGCATCTGAATGATCTCCAGTGGATAAGTAGAAGCAGCCAGGGTATTGGCTAAGAGTGGATCAGGATAAAGAGCAATCGGCGCGACTAACGAATCCAACTGCGGCGCTGGTAACTTAGCGGCTTGATTTGTCGCCGCTGTATCGGTGGTCGCTGTTTGCGTCGGCTGCTGTCCGGCAGCGAAAGAGAGACTTGCGAATAAAAGCATGCCAGCCAACAGCCCTCCCCACCGGCGGAGTAGAAATTTTCGAGTAACGGAGTTTGGCTTCATAACTTTTTGATTTCGAAATCATCGACTGCCGCCGCTTTCGTTTGATATAAGACCTTGGTCTAACCAGGAGACAGCGGCGTTGGTTCCGAAACGTTCTTCAGTCGTGCATCGGACCTTTGTCTTATGTTCAGGAGCGCGAAGCCTTAGAACATTTGATTCGTATGGAATCCGATCCCGGCGCAGCAGTCGGTCCAGTATCGCGACATTTAGTTGGCCCTGCGTTTCTCCGCCATTATCCGGGTTATGACCTCGTCGCATGGCAACCGCGCGGCACACTCGACGACGAAATGCTCGATCAGATCGCCGAATGGTTGGTGAACATTGAGCAGGCCTTCTTTCCGCTAAAGCGTTTCGTGGACCTTAGTAAGTTGACAATTGTAGCGATTCGCACCCGCCACCTTTTTGAATTCGCGCAGAAGCGAGCCCGGCAGTTTCAAGGAACCATGCCTGTTCGCACATCGTTATACTGTGACGAATGGGTCGGGCTTGGCATCGCGATGATGTACGAATCGTTGATGGAGAGCACGCTCATCGGAGCCCGTGCATTTCACGATCTGCATCGTGCAGCAGAATGGCTCGCTGTTCCACCGGACGTCTTAACGCTCACCGATGAGCCCGCGCCTGTAGGAAGGAAAGCCGGCTGAGGTCAGCTCACAGTAATGACGTGACCCGCGAACGACGATTACTCAGCTGCGAAATGTGTGGAGCCCGCGATCGGCGATGGCATTCAAATGTTGAGCAATAGACTGACCGTCGCGAAAAAAGAAAAGCGCGATCAAAAAGCTCAACGCCAGTGCACCCAATCCGCTGATCAGCATCTTGCCAATCACCAAGAGCAGCGTGCTCAACGGTTCGATCAATCGCCTGCTTTCCATGATCAGTTTCGACCGGTCGGTTACGAGAGTCTGCCAATGTTCGACCGCGTGATGTCCGAAGATGGGAATCTTGACGAGCCAATCCGGCGGCGGCGGCAGACCAGTGTCAATCCATCCTTTCACCGCTGCGGTAACATCACGAACGTTGTCACTCAGGCTTGCCGCGATGATGACAAACGGCAACAGCCCGACCAAAATCGTGGCCAGCGTCATGAACATTGCCGCCAGCGTCCGATGGCCGCGAACCAGCGAGAGCAATCGTTTGTAAAAAGGCCAGATCGAGAAACATAACACTGCCGCCCAGAGCAAGGCCGAGAGAAACGGGGGCAGCAACAGCAAACAGCTTCCCAATAACGCCAGCAGAACGACACCGCTGATAATCCGCTCCAGCTTCGTCTGCTCAATCATGAGCGGCTCTATGATTGAAAATTGTCGACCACATCTGCCACGGTGGTGAAGCGATTTACGCCTCCGAGTTTGCTGTCCACTCCCTCGTTACGGAGTCGATCGCGAACGGATGAGCGTGGTTCGACCGCCTGAAAGCGGATTCTTCTGGCAGTGATCTCCGCGGCCATCCCCGCTAGCGTGTGGGCGCTTTGTAAATCGACCCGCGGCGCCGCGGAAAGATCCAGGATTACCAATCGCGTTGACGTGGCCTCGGTCTCAACGCGATTCAGGATCGTTTGGCAGACATGATCGATGTTGAAATAAACAAGACCCGATTCCGGCCGAAAAATCAGCGCGCCCGGAATAAGTTCGTTGTCGGGATGGCGTTGGCGATCCGAGAACCGGCGCGAACCCGGAATGCGCCCGAGAAAGGCAACATGCGGACGCGAAGCCGCCCGGAGCAGTTGCACCAGCGAAAGCATGGCGCCGATCAGAACACCTCGGAGCAACCCGGAAGTGAGCACGCCGAGGATCGCAGCGATGGCGACGAAAAACTCCGGTCGATCGCCGCGCCAAAGTTGCTTCAACACTTTCAGCTTAAAAAGGCCGGCGACGGCGACGAGCACCACGGCGGCCAAGACCGGCTGCGGCAGCGCGCTCAGAAGATGAGTAAAAAACAGAACGACAATCAAAATCATTCCCGCCGCAAGCGCGCCGGAAAGAGGAGTGCGGGCCCCCCCGCCTTCGTTCACCAACGATTGCGACATACCGCCGCTGATCGGAAAAGCGCGGCCGAGGCCGGCGGCGAGATTCGATGCCGCGAGCGCCAGGAATTCCTGATTTGCGTCAAACTTAGCTCCAGACTTCGCGGCAAACATTCGGCCAATTGCTGCAGTTTCGACCGCGCCCAACATGAAGCATGCAAAAGCGAGTGGTAGCAACTCATTCAAGTCACCCAAGTGAATCGCTGGAAGTCCAATTGGGGGCAGGCCTTGCGGCACTGTGCCAAGGAGCTTCACGCCGCGCGCTTCCAGCGATAAGGCGGAAGCGGCGATGATACCGCCAATCACAACAAAAAGCGAAACGGGTTTGTTTTTAAGAAAGATTTTCCCGAGGATCAGCAGCGCCAGTGCGATGCCTCCGATCAGAAGCGAGGCCGAATTTGTTTCCGATAAGTGTTGCAGGAAAAATCCGCTGTTCTTCCAAAAGCTTCCGTGAGCGCCGTGAACGCCGAAGAGCTTTGGCAACTGGGTGCTGGCAAGAAAAAGCGCCACGCCGCACTTGAATCCCGTCATCACACTTTCCGAAATGAAATTGACCAGCGCGCCCGCTTTGATCACCCAGGCGATAAAGGCGATGAGCGCGACAAGCAGCGCGGTGCCGGCAGCAAGCGCGCCAAAGCGTATCGTGTCGCCGCCGGAAATTTCCCCTAACGAGGCGCCGATCAACAACGAGATCGCGGACGTAACTGAAATGACCGTTTGACGCGAGCTGCAAAACAACCAGAAGACAAGCCCGCCGAACAAAACGGCATAAAGCCCTGCTTCCGGCGGAAGATTCGCGAGTGACGCATCGCCGAGCGCGGCCGGCAGCAGATAAGCCGCGAGCGTGATCCCGGCGGCAAGATCAAAACGAAACCACTGGCCTTTGTAATGCGGCAACCAGGAAACAAGTGGAAAGACTGTTTTCCACCGAGTACGAGCTGCCGTCATCGATATCGATCTTCCAAGCGATCATACTTCTTTCGGTGGCGCGCTTTGTATTCAATCGCCCATTTGCGAGCCGCCTCGAGTGGATGCTGATTCTTCATGCGTTCGATCCACGCTTTCAATCCCTCTTCATCGATCGGGAGATCGGCAACGCGCGGGCGACCGAACAATCTTCCGAACATTTCCATCACTTTGGGCATCGACGGAAACACGATCTCATCCAGGACTTCCGGCTTTCCCTGGCAGACGTAGGCATTGAAATCGACCCAACATCCATCGGGACGAAGGACGAACATGCGCGTCTTCGGGATCTCGGCTGTGGGCGAGACCCCGGTCTGAGTGACCAGATACGGTCCATCGCTGCGTTCGGAGCCGAGGTTCAAGACCTGCGAATCCCGATATTTGTTGGTAATGGCGCGCATCAGGTCAAGGCGCCGGACTTATAATATAGAGTACAGGCATAGTACAGGCGGGAGTTAATGTCCGTCTCCAAAAATGAAATTCATCCACGACTTCATCCGGAGGAGCACCTTTCGAAGGATGTCGAGGTGCTTCATGTGATGGGTGTAAATGGCGACCTGAGCGGAACTCCCGGGCACAATCTGGTATTTTGAAAGATCTTCCTCCGGTTCAATCGCCACCAGGATTCGCCCCTCCCCTTTGATTTGTTCCGGATCGATCAGGTTCCCGCTGGGTTGAAGCTGGCCTTGAGGGATAAAGGCACCAACGGAGGTAACCTTGGCTTTAAAGAATCGACCCGGCACGGCAGGCAGAATGAACTCGGCCTCCGAGCCCTGCTCGATCCGCTGAGCACTGTTTTGCAGAAAAGCAGCGGTGAATTTCGGCTTTTCCTTGTGCAAAAAAATCATCACCGGTCGCAGCGGCAAGGAAGCGGCATACATTCCGGGCCGCAGAAAATTCTGCTGAACCGTGCCGTCGGTCGGCGCGCGCACAGTGGATTGGTCGAGATTGAACTTGGCGGTATCGAGTTCGGCCTGGAGGCGAGCCACGTCGGTATTGACGCCGCTAATGGATGCTTCCGCCTGCAACCGCGCGCGGTCAGCTTCCGACCTTGCACTCTCCGCCGTCGCTTCGGCAGCGTTATAAGTATTTTTCGCCTTCTCGAATTGAACCTGAGCGATGGCTCCGCTTTGGAGCAGTTTGGTAGAACGCTCAAAGATATCCTTCGCGCTGTCGCGGTCGGCGAGCGCAGACTCCAGTTTTTTCTGGGCCGCATCCGCCGTTGCATGCAACTGCTTCACTGTCTGGAGCGCGTCGGCCAGCGCTGCCTCTTTCGCCTTAACCGCGTTCGCAAAGGGCGCGGGATCGATACGAAACAGAACGTCGCCGGCTTTCACCGGCTTGTTGGCTTGAACAGGTACCTCAATCACAATTCCGCTTACAGCTGGAACGATTGGAGTCGTGTTGAAGTAGAACCGCGCCTCTTTGCTGAAAGGATGATTATAATTCATCCCCAGAAGTAACATGCCGATTAAAGCGACGCCTCCGAGCGCGGCGGTAAGCAAGCTGAAGCCGTTGACGGGAATTTTGAAAAACTTAAATACCGCGTAAGCGATTGCGGCGTAAGTAAGAATGAGAAGTAAATCCATAACCTATTCGGATCGGTGACGGCCGGATTTAGAAACATCCGCTTCGAGAGACGTTATCTTTTTCTCCAGCGTGGGCGCTCCGGAAGTCGCGTCGTCAGATCCTTCTCCACTAGTTTCATCTTTTTTTCGAGGAATTCCGCGATACCCGTAGACCGGGTGGTAGGAAAAGGCCCAAATCCACAGAAACGGCCAGATCGCGTGAAGAGTGAAAAGACTGATCCATCCTCCGGCATGTATTGCATCCTGGTGCGGATGGTCTCGCTTCTGGGCGATGTGATATGGGATGTCATGAATCGCAATCATCCCGTAGGCAAGCGTCAGGATGACAAAAATCAGAACGAGAAGTGCAAACCAGCTGAGAAAGTCCATGCCAGGTAGTTGTTAACTAAGATTAAACGGTTTCAATATGAGGCCCTTCACAAGCTTGCCGGTTGGGAGAGCCGAAATTCCAATCTTGTTCCGACCGGAAATACGTCTTCGCCGAAACTAAACGAACCGCGATGGGCCCTCGTAGTGTGGGCACCCTGCGGTTGAACACTGTTCGTCTTGATTTTGACGGTGTGGCCATTTGTCGAGATAGAGGTCAAGGCGAGAGTGAGCGGTGAGGTAGAAGTTGTGGAACGAGAACCGCGAGATGCTTGGATTATACCCCGACATTGGGCGCCGGCCCGAACGCCACCGAGATCGTGAGCCAGAGTCGCCGTGAAGTGATTCCCGGGTGTTGCGTGCGTGGAAATACCCGCGTTGGTACGGACCTTGATGACAGTTCCGGCCGGAACTGTTGCCGCCAAACATTGTGTCCAGCTTACGTTGCCGAGGCAAAGCAACGTTACGCAAACGAGTTTGATATTCATAGAACGTTTCCTTTCGCTCGTTGTTATTGGCTGTGTGCTTGTGAGGCTGGAATTATTTTGCGAACAATGCCGCGAACCGAACATTGGACTTTGGGCTTATGTGAAAGTTGCAACGGCGCGTGCTGATAATCCGAAGGCACCGAATAGAAAGCCGCGGAAGGGACACAAACATGCCTCTGAAAATTGAGCCGGAGCCTAACGACATCTACGTTTTGAGAATCAGCGGCACCTTGAAGCAATCCGAATTTGCCGCCGCTCAGCGAGAATTCGCGCGCAAGATCGACAGCGGATCAAAGCCGCGCCTGCTTGCGATCATCGAAAATTTTGACGGCTGGGAACGCGGCGCCGATTGGAATGATCTCGATTTTCTGATCACTCACGGCGGCAAAATCGCAAAGGTTGCCGTCGTCGGCGATCCGCGCTGGGAAGTTCAGGCCCTGGCTTTTGCCGGGGCGGGAGTTCGGCGTGCACCGGTGAAGTTCTTTCCTCCCGCCGAATTGCCAAAGGCTCGAAGCTGGCTCGCGGAACAACCGAGCTAATTCTTCATCAGCTTCTGCCTTGCGGCCGCGAGCTCTTTCAATTTTTTCTCGTCCACTTCGGGATAGGCGAGGTCCAAGTCGACCAACGCATCGATGATGGCAGCCGCCACGACGACGCGGGTAAACCATTTGTTGTCGGCGGGCACCACATACCAGGGCGCATCTTTGGTAGCGGTTTCCCGGATCATCTCCTCATACGCGTCCATGTAATCGTCCCAATAATCGCGCTCGGCGGCGTCATTGCTCGAAAACTTCCAATTCTTGATTGGATTATCGATTCGTTCCAAGAAGCGGCGCTTTTGTTCTTTCTTGGAAACGTGAAGGAAGAATTTGCGCACAAGAACGCCGTTCCGAGTCAGATATTGTTCGAAGTTTCGGATATCTTCGAAACGCTCCTGCCAAATGTTCTTACTGATGAGCTTCCGCGGCAGCTTTTGTTTGTCGAGGAATTCACCGTGCACTCGGACCACCAGGACCTCTTCGTAATAACTGCGATTAAAAATTCCGATTTGCCCCCGGTTCGGCAGACATTTCATGCAGCGCCACAGAAAATCGTGATCCAAATCTTCGGCTGAAGGTGATTTAAATGAGTAAACCTGGCAGCCTTGCGGATTCACTCCGGACATGACGTGTTTGATCGCGCCGTCTTTGCCAGCGGCGTCCATCGCCTGAAAAATCAGAAGCACCCCCCATTTGTCCTGCGCATAAAGTTTATCCTGCAATTCGGCCAATGCCGTGATTCCCATCTCCAATACTTCTCTTGCTCGCGGCTTATGTTCCTCCTTGGTGAATTCGAGCGTGTCGTTAGGATCGACATCTTTAAGGCGAAAGTCTTTGCCTTTTGAAATGCGAAAGGGCCGCGAAACTTCTCTCGCTCTCTTAATCAATTTTTTTGTTTTCATAGGCTTGAATCGACTGAGGTGGATTTTTCAAAAATAGGATGTGATGCCGAAGACGAAAGCTGGTTCAAGGCCCCGCGAGCTTCCCGGCGTATTTCGGCGCGGGTTGCAGAATACGCATGAGGAGTAAGGAGAGGAGAACTGAGAGAGAATAGAAAGACTACGAGTTGGTTGGATCTTTGTGGTCTCATATTTTGAGTTGCTGGTTCATCAATTGCTGACGGAACACCGGTCGACATCGTGACATTGTGAGACGACAGCCCCGTCCGGTATCGGACCTTAGGCTTACACGAAGCGGCGTTCTGGGTGAACGACTTCCCTTCGATTAGTCGAATAAAGAGTAAACGATCCCCAACTGCAGGCGAAAAGCGTCACCATCCGCGTCGTTGTTGACAAAGTCGTCATTAAAGTAGCGGAAGAGCCCCTCGCCATAGGTCAATTGAGTCTGGACCGAGTCGTTCTCGGTAAAGTTGAGCGAGCTGGCAAGATTCAGTCCCCATCCAAAAGTACTGTGATTGCCAACGATTGGTCCCGCGCCGTAGGCCCTCGCCCGACTCCGCCTTGTACGACTAAAGTCCGATACTCTGTGCTTCAATGAACTGCAAGGATCCGCGCCGGATCAACCTTCGTGAACGGGAAAAATCGAGCGCCTCATAGCTAGTGTCGCGTTAGGTGTCACTGTCGCTGTTGGGACGGCGACGCGCGCTTCAGACCTTGACGATATCAAGGCGCTTCTACTGCTCTAAGAACGCCGCCTTGACGCTTGCAAGAAATTCGCCGTCTATCACCGGCTTGAGAAAGAAAGCGGTCGCTCCCGCGTTCATGGCCTTACTACGGACGGAAGGATCATCTTTGCTGGTCATTATGATTACGCGACTGTTCGGCGAGATCGTTTGTAGCCGCCTTTGGACTTCGAGCCCACTCATTCTCGGCATCAAAATGTCGAGGATGACCACGCGAGGTCGACAAGTCTTAGCGTGGTCGAGAAATTTAATCGGATCGGTAAACGACTCAACTCTCCAGCCCGCGGACGACAACAGGCGGCCGGTTGCCTTCACGACGGATGGATCATCATCGACGAGGCAGACAGTTAAAGCTGTCGTTTCAGGCGCAGCGACCAATCTCGACCTCCCTGTTTGTGGAAGCGGACCGTTTTGAGAAAGACCGTTGTTTTGTTGCTGCGACATATTGCTTAATCAAATCGACCAGTTCCTTTCCCAAGAGCAATTCGCGAGCCGGATTATGATGTGCTTTGAGTGCGATGACTGGCCAGGTAGCCGGCGAGACTTCTCTGAGTCGAGCCCTAATTTGTAAACCTCCGGCACGCCGCCCACCAAAATCCAGGACTGCAACGTCGGGCGAATGAATTCTTGCATAACTTAAAAACGTATCTGGATCGGTAAACGGATGTATCCGCCAACCGGCCGATGTTAAGACCCCGCTCGTGGCCGCTAGTTTCGCCGGATTGTCGTCAAGAACGCAAATCACAAGGGAATCACCTTTGGACATCTTAGTACATCCTCCTAAGCTATAGACGCGAAGGAGAGGACTTTAGTCGCGTCCGCTCGTGCGTCTTGACCTTAACCTTAATTTTTGGTGGGTTTCTCCTTAGTTGCTACGGGCGTATCGAACGCCCGGTGCACCGTCGTCGAAAATTCATCGTCGTCGAAAGGCTTGTGAAAAAAGGCGAATACCCCAGCTTGGGTGACGGTGGCTTCAGCCGCTGAATCCTCATAACCAGTAATGAAAATTACCCGAGTTTGAGGCGATCTCGCGCAGAGATGAGCCAGTAGTTCCATCCCAGTCATGCTTTCCATCCAGATATCCAGGACTGCGACTGGCACGGGGTTTTGCGCAAGAAAGTCGAGAAAAAGCTCAGGTACACCAAAGGGTCGGACGCTAAAGCCAGCAGACTCCAATAATCGGCAGACCGATTTCCGGACCGACGGATCGTCATCAACCAGACAAACGATTTCCGGTTTCGAACTTTTTTTATCGTCTTGCCCGAGACCAAGTTTCGGCCGCTCACTCATTTGCATAGAGTGGGATTAACCAGCGTCGCCGAAGAATCTGAATTCAGACTTTGGTCTTATCCTTCGCTGGCGCGGTGATTCCGGCCCTTTGGGTCAGACGCACCAGATCGGCCACAGAAATAACCCCGAGTTTCTGCATGACGCGGCCGCGATGAACTTTCACGGTTTTCTCCGCCATCCCTAGCTCGCCCCCGATTTGTTTATTTAACATCCCAGTGATAACAAGCTGCATGACCTCGAATTCGCGCGGCGTTAGCAAGTCGAATAGGCGACGCGCTTCGCTTTTGTCCGTGGCGCGAGCCCGTTGCTCGGTGGAGCGGTTCAGCGCCCGTTCCACACATTTCAAAAGCTCGCGCGGCTTGAACGGTTTCGGCAGAAAATCCACCGCCCCCGCTTTCATCGCTTGGGCACACATTGGAATGTTTCCATAACCGGTAATGAATACGAGCTGTTCTTCTCGCCGGCGTTGGATCAACGCTTCCTGGAGATCGATGCCATTTAGACCGGGCATCTTTACATCGACAATCACACAAGTTGGTCCCTGATGGGAATGACGTGCGAGGAACTGCGCTGCTGAGTCAAAAACTTCAGTATTGTAATCGGCTGACTCTAACAAACGCTTCAGGCTTTTCCGCACTGACTTGTCGTCGTCGATCACGAACACAATTCCGTTGGTGCCGGTCATTTACACTCCTTTGCTCGGAAGGTTGAGATAAAATCTGGCGCCGCCGCCGTCAACATTATCCGCAGCGATTTTGCCGCCATGCGATTCGATGATCGAACGGACAATGGCAAGGCCCATCCCGAGACCATCCTCCTTCGTCGTGAAGAATTGCTCGAACATGCGCTCTCTTGCTTCCTCGCTAATTCCAGGACCGTGATCGCGAACACTGAGGCCGACCATTCCATCGTTAATAACCGTAGAGATTTCGACTTTTCGATTCCACGCCGGCACCTTTTTCATCGCATCGAAGGCGTTGGTTGTGAGATTGATCAGGACCTGTTGAAGCTCGACAGGATCCCCCTCAACCGGAGGCAAATTCTTTGCCAGATACATCTCTAACTCACAGGAATGAAGTCGAGCATCAGGCGCGACCATATGTGCGACCTTCGTCACGATTTCGTTCAAATCGATGCGCTCCCGTACGGCCGCGCCTTTCTTGACGGTATTTCGGATCCGCTGAATTACATCGCTGGCTCGGCGTGCATCGGCAGCAATATCAACCAGGATCTCGCGAATTTCGCCAAGATCGACACTGCCTCGATCGATGAAGCGCTGGGCAGCGCTCGAATTACTCGTTATTCCTGACAAAGGTTGATTGAGTTCGTGTGCGATGGTCGCTGTCATCTCACCGAGCAGGTTGATCCGGCTGAGCCGAACGACTTCTTCGCGTCGCTGCTGCGCCTCGGCCTCCGCACGCTTGCGCTCCGAAATGTCCACTACAGTTGCCAGAACCAAGAGACCATCTGGACCCTGAACAGGACTTAACCCAATCTCAACTGGGAACTCTGTCCCGTCTTTTCGTCGCCCGAACAGTTCCCGGCCATGACCGAGCATCCGCCTCTCGGGCGCATCGAAATATTTCTTCCACATGGTCGGATGCGCTTTTACAAATCGCTCCGGGACGAAGATTTCGATTGGCTTTCCAATCAACTCTTGACGCCCATAGCCGAATAGCTCTTCCAAATGCGTGTTCGTCAGAACGACCCGGCCCCGATCGTTCACCAGTATTATGCCGTTTATACTAGCCTCCGTCGCAATTCGGAAAAGCTCCTGCGCCCCCCTCCGCTCCGTCACATCCATCGAGACGCCGAGCAATCGTGTGAGTTTTCCATTTTCATCGGCGATACAGCGCGTGCGCGCACCAATCCAGCGCACCGTTCCGTCCGAATGAATTATACGATACTCTATTTCGTAACCCCCATGCGTTTTGATCGCATTGTTTAGCGCGGAATCCCGCAAGGCCCGGTCCTCCGGATGGACTCGCTCCTGCATCATTTGATACGTTACTCGAGCATCTCGATCAAACTGAAAAAGCTCGCGGGCTTTGTCGGAAATCCAGAGTTCATTTGTGCGCGTGTCCAGCTCCCACACCCCGAGGTGAGCGGCCTCAGCGGCGAGAGTGACTCGCTCTTCGAATTCATGCAGCGTGTTCTGCTGTTGCAACAGATCTGTAATGTCGACGCAGGCCCCGATGTAGCCACGGAAATCTCCAGATCTGTTGAATCGCGGCACACCTTTGTCTGTGACCCATCGGTATTCGCCTTTCTGATTTCGGAGTCGGTACTGCATGACGAAGGGTTCGTGGGCATCAAAGGCTTCGACATAAGTTTTCAGACATCCGCCGAAATCATCCGGATGCACGCCTTCGGTCCACCCGTTGCCCCATTCTTGTTCCATCGTTCGTCCCGTGAACTCAAGCCACGCCTTATTGAAAAACGTGCAAAGTTTGTCGGACGCGGACATCCAGATCATCACTGGCGCAGCGTTCGCCATTGTCCGGAAACGTTCTTCACTCTCAAACAGGGAAGCTTGGCTTCTTTCGAGATCTTTCGCGACCTGCCCAGCCCTAAACAGATTGAAACCCAACTCAAATGACATCGCCATCAAAATGCCGGTGAACGGAAAACTTATGAGATACGGCAGAGAGACAATGTCCCGATTGATCAAGGCAGTCACACCCGACGCGAGCAGAACGAAGGACGTCATGCTCCCGCCAACGATTATAGCCTTGCGGCGACCTTCGGACGTTCCCTGTCGCCAGGAACTGATCGACGCGTCGATGACATAGATCAGCAGCAACAATGAACTGAATTCACTTACACGTATCCAAGGCGTAACTTGGCCGATCGGCGCCGAAACGATCTCGCCAAGAAAGCGCCGGGATTGAATGCCGGTAATCGCAGGGAGCGATTTGAAACTGGCGATCAAAGTCAGAACTCGGAGGGCACAAACGCTCAGTCCAAGCCAAAGGCGGCCCGTTCTGAAATAAAGTCGAACAAACCAGACGAGCGCGATGATGAGGGCAGTTATCGGCACATAGGTCCACTGCCGAACGCGAATAAACTGGTCGAGGCTCCTCGATCGCATCATGACGAGTTCGCCAATCGCGATTCCAATTACTCCGAAGGTCGCGAGGGCGAAAACCAAATGCGCACCACGACGTTGCCGGATGCCGACGAACAGATGCGGCAATGCGAGGATGACACATCCCCCAATCAACATAGCCCAGACGAACGTAACCCAGCTCACGGCCAACCCCGTTAATGCGTGCGCCAACAATTACAACTTAGTAATTCAGAACCGAGGATTAACAAGCGTGGTTCAAATATGAGGACTCCCGCTGCCGCAATACCCAATGCAGCGTCTACCGGCGACGTTCCTCGCATGCGCGGGGTACGTGCCCACGCGCCATCATGCTGCTTCAAGGAGCCCTCTTTTATCATTAAGCCGGTCGAATGCAAAGCAACAAGTGTGTTACATTCGTACGACGCGACCGGACACAGCGAGATGGATTACGGCCGCTGCTACACGTGGCAATGGCCAACGCGCGAAACTGAAACTGACCCGTTTTGTCGGCGATCAACTACAAACGATTTAACGAAAAGCGCCGCTGCACCAAAAAGAATT
>Ga0066903_100001901_pt1 | contig 15809 bp, 14 predicted proteins | sample PanSoiMetaGPlot1_FD_67491 | JGI IMG/M metagenome (GOLD analysis project Ga0066903, IMG submission 67491) | Tropical forest soil microbial communities from Panama analyzed to predict greenhouse gas emissions - Panama Soil - Plot 1 (version 2) | ecosystem: Environmental > Terrestrial > Soil >... | reverse complement strand
TAGGGTGCCCGCGTGCAAGCGCTGGTCAAGGCGGAGGCGGCGGCGGGCTTGCGGCTCGAGGATGTCGCCGTGCCCGAGATCGGGATAAACGACGTGCTGATCCGGGTGCGCAAGACCGGGATCTGCGGTACCGATCTCCACATCTACGGCTGGGATACGTGGGCACAGGGCACGATTCCGGTGCCGATGGTCGTCGGACACGAGTTCGTCGGCGAGATCGTCGACTGCGGCTCGAACGTCAGCGACTTCCAGGTCGGCGATCTCGTCAGCGGCGAGGGCCACGTCGTGTGCGGCCGCTGCCGCAACTGCATGGCCGGGAGACGCCATCTCTGTGCCCACTCGATCGGGCTCGGCGTGCAGAGGCCCGGCGCGTTCGCCGAGTTCGTCGCGCTGCCGATGACGAACCTCTGGCACCACAAGGCGGGGATCGACGAGGACGTCGCCTCGATCTTCGACCCGTTCGGGAACGCGGTGCACACCGCCCTGACCTTCCCCGTCCTCGGTGAGGATGTACTGGTCTCGGGCGCCGGGCCGATCGGCTGCATGGCTGCCGCCGTCGTGCGCCACGCCGGCGCGCGCCATGTCGTCGTCAGCGACCCCAACCACTACCGGCTCGAGCTTGCGCGCCGGATGGGCGCGACCGCGGCGGTCGACCCGACCGAGCGTGACCTCTCCGACGTGCAGCGCGAGCTCGGGATGACCGAGGGCTTCGACATCGGCCTCGAAATGTCGGGCAACCCCGTCGCCCTGCGGACGATGATCGCCGCGATGGCTCACGGCGGCCGAATCGCCATGTTGGGCATCCCGGCCAGCGAAGTGACGCTGGACCTGAACCCCGTCATCTTCGACATGCTGACGCTGAAGGGAATCTACGGGCGCGAGATGTACGAGAGCTGGTACCAGATGGCCGTGCTAGTCGAGTCGGGCCTCGACATCACGCCGGTGATCACGCACCGCTTCTCATACCGGGATTTCGAGGATGCGTTCGCCGTCGCCCGCTCAGGAGAGTCGGGCAAGGTGATCCTCGACTGGAATCAACTCGAGGAGGGCTGATGTACGGGACGCTGCGGGACGATCTCGCCGGGACGCTCGCCGAGGTGCGCGAGGCCGGGCTCTACAAGTCCGAGCTCGAGATCACGACGCCTCAGGGCGCGCACGTCGACGTGACGGGGCGCGGCGAGCTGCTCAATCTCTGCGCGAACAACTACCTCGGGCTCGCCAACCATCCGGCGATCGTCGAAGCCGCCCACGAGGCTCTCGACCGCTGGGGCTACGGGATGGCCTCCGTCCGCTTCATCTGCGGCACGCAGGCCTTGCATCGCGAGCTCGAGGAGCGTCTCTCCGAGTTCCTCGGCACCGACGACACCATCCTCTACAGCTCTTGCTTCGACGCGAACGGCGGTCTGTTCGAGGCGCTGCTCGGCGAGGAGGATGCCGTCATCTCCGACCAGCTCAACCACGCGTCGATCATCGACGGGATCCGTCTCTGCAAGGCGCGCCGGCTGCGCTACGCGAACGGCGACATGGACGAGCTCGAGGCCCGGCTCGAGGAGGCCGCCGATGCCCGCCACCGGCTGATCGCGACCGACGGTGTCTTCTCGATGGACGGCTATCTGGCCCAGCTCGACCGGATCTGCGAGCTCGCCGAGCGTCACGACGCACTCGTGATGGTCGACGACTCGCACGCAGTCGGCGTCGTCGGTCCCGGCGGGCGTGGCACTCCCGAGCACCACGATGTCGTCGAACGCGTCGACATCGTGACCGGGACCCTCGGCAAAGCGATCGGCGGCGCGAGCGGTGGATACGTCTCCGGCCGGCGCAAGATCGTCGAGCTCCTCCGCCAGCGCTCCCGTCCCTATCTGTTCTCCAACAGCGTCGCGCCGCCGGTGGTCGCAGCCAGCGTCCGGGCGCTCGAGCTGATCCAGAGCTCGGCCGAGCTGCGTGACCGGCTGCGCGAGAACACGGCTCACTTCCGCGGACGGATGACCGAGCTCGGCTTCGACGTCCTCCCCGGCGAGCACCCGATCGTGCCGGTGATGATCGGCGACGAGGTCACCGCCGCCGCCTTCTCCGCGCGGCTCGTCGACCTCGGCGTCTATGCGGTGAGCTTCTCGTTCCCGGTCGTGCCACGGGGCACGGCCCGCATCCGGACGCAGATGTCCGCCGCACACTCGGTTGCCGACCTCGACATCGCGGTCGAGCAGTTCGCAGCCGCGCGCGCCGCGGCCTGAGCCCGGGAAGATTGCGGAGAAGTACCGAGCGATCGTCGCGGTTCGCCCGGATTCCGGTGGCGCGGCAGGCGCCCATCATGCGCGCAATGCCACCGGAAGCGAAGGAGCAACCATGAAGGTCTCGCTACTCACACTCGCAGCCGCCGCGGCGATCTGCGCCGGAGTGTTCTGCACCGGCAGCGCCCTCGCGACGACCTCTCATCACGCCGCGACCAAGACCGTGAAGATCGTCATGCACGACCCGGGCTGCCACTGGTTCATGGTGCACGGGAATTATGTGAAGACAGACACTGTCAAGGCGAATCGCGTCAAGCTCATCGACCAGGACGAGGCCGCGCTGAAGGTCGCCTCCCGTCAGGGCATGAAGCGCATCGCCGTCGGCAAGTCGATCGTCGTCGGCCACGGGAACTACGTGATCATGATGGTCGGCCAGGCGCCCGACGACAACTACCTCAAGCTCACCGTGCGCTGACCCTACGTTCAGGTTCTCGGCTGCAGAGGGCGGCCTGGCCGCCCTCTTTGCGTGCTCAGTCGATCGCGCGGCGGTAGAAGCCCCGCACGCCGACAGTGAGCAGGACGCTGACGGAGAAGATGAGCACGACGATGCAGATCCAGGGCTGGATGTGCGGCACCTCCGGCACCAGCGCGCCGCGCAGAGCCTCGCTCACGTACGTCATCGGATTGCAGGCCGTGACGATTTGGAACCAGCGAATCTGATCGAGCGAGGGCCACGGGTACTGGCTGCAGCCGGTGAAGAGCAGCGGTGTGAAGACGAGCGAGAAGAGCAAGGTGATCCGCTGCGGCTGGACGAGCGTTCCCATCAAGAGCCCGAAGCCGGCGCCGACGAGCGCCCCCAGCAGCAATCCCGCGACGAAGAGCGGGAAGCCGGCCCAGCGCCAGGGGATCGAGCCGAGGATGAGGATCCCAACCGGGATCATGATCAGCGTCGCGATGAGCGAGCGAAGAACGGCGAAGAGCACCTTCTCGGCGGCGACAAACGAGGTGGGCATCGGGGCGAGCAGCCGGTCCTCGATCTCCTTCGTCCAGCCGAACTCTGCCACGAGCGGGAAAGCGAGCGCCTGCATCGCTGTGATCACCGCCGTGAGGGCGAGGAGCCCCGGAAAGAGGAGGTCCGTATAACCGTTCTGCGTGTAGCCGAGGGTGGCGAGAACCTTTCCGAACACGAAGAGCAGGAACAGCGGCTGGAGGATGACCTGCGCGAGGAAGGCGGGAAACTCACGCCAGGTGACGTAGAGGTCGCGGTAGAGGACCATCCGGAAGGCACGCCACTGCGTCCCCGGCGCGAGTACCGGAACGGCAACGGCATTCATCGCAGCGTCCGTCCGGTGAGGTGGATGAAGACGTCCTCCAGGGTCGGCGTGCCGAGCTTGACGTCCTGGAGCGCCAAACCGCGTTCGGCGAGGACGGCCGCAGCCGGGGCGACTGAGAGCGCAGCGTCGCCCGTCAGGTAGAGGCGCACACGGAGCGGCTGGGAAACCGCGGACTGCGACGCCTCCGGACCACCGTTCTCGGCTGCGAGGTGCACCGTCTCGACCCGTTCGACGCCCGCGAGGGACGCGAGCGCATCGACGACAGCCCCGTCGGCGGGTTGGTCCGCCGTGAGCTCGAGCGTCCCCTCGCCTTCGAGCGAGTCGATGAGGGCATCGGGCGTGTCGAGTGCCAGAAGGTGGCCATGATCCATGACCCCAACCCTGTCGGCCAGGAGCGCCGCCTCGTCCATGTCGTGCGTGGTGAGGATCAGGGTCACGTCGGAATCGCGCAACTCGCGCAGGCGATCCCAGACGAAGAGGCGGGCCGCCGGGTCGAGACCCGTCGTGGGCTCGTCGAGGAAGAGCACGCGCGGCTCGTGCATGAGCGCACGGGCGATCATCACTCGCTGCGACTGCCCGCCGGAGAAGAAGTCGGGCTTGTCCCGTGCGCGGTCGAGAAGGCCGAACTGGTCGAGCAGCTCGTCGGCGCGGTCCTCGCGCTCGCGCGCCGGGACGCCGTGGTAGGCGGCGTGGAAGATGAGGTTGTCCCGGATCGAGATCGAGCGATCGAGATTGCTCTGCTGCGGCACGACGGCGAGCTGCGCGCGCGCCGGCACCGGATTGCGTACCACGTCGACGCCGCCGATGCGCGCCAAACCGGCCGTCGGCCGCACGCGGGTCGTCAGCATCCCGACCGTCGTGGTCTTTCCGGCCCCGTTGGGGCCGAGCAAGCCGAACACCTCGCCGGGGGACGCGGCGAAGGAAACTCCGTCGACCGCATTCACCGACGCTTTCGGATACCGCTTGACGAGATCGAGGACCTCGACCGCGAAGCCCTCTGAGCTGAAGTCGGCGGACACCTCGAAATCGTAGGGGCGGAGGTGTACGTTCGGGCCATGGATGTGGTCTCGAATCGGACCGTCGAGGGCCGGAAGACGGTCACGGTCCTCTTCTGCGACCTCGTCGCGTACACCGAGCTCGCGGGCCGACTCGACCCGGAAGCGCTGCGACACCTGATGCTTCTCTTCTTCGAGCGCGCCGCGGCGGTGATCGAGGGGCACGGCGGCACCGTCGAGAAGTTCGTCGGCGACGAAGTCATGGCCGTCTTCGGCGTGCCGATCGTTCATGAGGACGACGCCCTGCGAGCCGTGCGCGCAGCCGTCGCCGTCCGCGAGTGCGTCGCCGAGCTTGATCGCAACAACGACGCGCATCTCGAGGTTCGGATCGGGATCAACACCGGCGAGGTGGTGACCGGGGATCCGTCCGCGGGCCACGGTTTCGTCAGCGGCGACGCTGTTGCCGTCGGCAAGCGGCTCGAGCAGGCTGCCGCGCCGGGTGAGATCGTCCTTGGCGAGTCGACGCACCGCCTGGTCGAGCACGCCGTGCAAGCGACGCAGCTCGATCCTCTGACGCTGAAGGGAAAGGCCGACGAAGCGATTGCGTTCCGGCTCGAGTCGGTCGATCCCGCAGCAACGGCGATCCCACGCCGAGACGACACACCGCTCGTGGGCCAGCAGAGCGAGCTCGAGCGCCTGCGTTCCGCCTACGGCGAGGCCGCCTCCTCCGGCGTCCGCCTGATGACGATCGTCGGCGACTCGGGCATCGGCAAGTCGCGCCTGGCGCGCGAGCTCCTGCGCTCACTCGAGGGCGAGGCGGGCATAGTCGCCACGAACTGCCCGCCCTACGGCGAGGGGACCACGTTCTCGCCGATCCGCGAGGCGTTCAGGCACGCGGGCCGCGACGAGAGCGTGCTCGAGGACTCGAGCTACGAAGTGTTCGCCGCGACACGGAGCCTGTTCGAAGAGCTCGCACGAGAGCAGCCGCTCGTCGTGGTCTTCGACGACGTGCACTGGGCCGAGGAGACGCTGCTCGACCTGATCGAGCACCTCTCCGTCCGGCTCGGGAGGGCTCCCGTGCTGCTTCTCTGTCTCGCCCGGCCGGAGCTGTCCGAGCGGCGTCCGCAGTGGGTGGCGCGGCCGGAGGCGACGCTGACGCTCGCCGCCTTGTCCGAGCTGGACACCGAGGACCTGCTCGACGCGCTCGACGCACCGGCCGCCGTCCGGGAACGCATCGCCGACCTCGCGGAGGGCAATCCGCTGTTCATCGAGCAGCTCGCCGCGTTCGCGGGCGAGGAAGGCGCCGACGTCACCCTGAGCGGCTCGATCCGCGGCGTCCTCGACGCCCGGCTCGACCGCCTCGACCCCGAGGAGCGTGCGGTGCTCGAGCGCGCCTCGGTGATCGGCCGCAGCTTCCCGCTCGATGCGGTCCTCCGGCTCATGCCGCCGGCCGAGCAGGAGCAGGCGCAGGCGTCGGTATTCGGGCTCGTGCGGCGCGGGCTGATCCGGCCGGACGTGAGAATTCCTGGGGACGGCTTCCGCTTCCAGCACGCGCTCATCCGCGAGGCCGTCTACGAGGCGATGCCGAAGGCGCTACGCGCCGACCTGCATGAGACGGTCGCGGCCCAGCTCGACGACACCGGCGCCGCGCCGGGCGTCCTCGGCTTCCACCTCGAGCACACCTGTCTCCTGCGGCGGGAGCTCGGCGTGCGAGACGCCGAGCTTGCCAACCGCGCGGGTCGCCTGCTGCGCCTCGCCGCGGAGGAGACGATGAGCCGCACCGACGCACCGGCGACGATCTCGCTCCTCGAGCGCGCGCTGGCGCTTCTCTCCGACGACGATCGCGAGGTGCCCGACGTCCTGACCGGCCTCGGCGCTGCACGCCTGAACGGAGGCGACCTGCCGGGCGCCGAGTCGGCACTGGTCGAGGCGGTGGACCTCGCCGTCGCGTTCGGCCAACGAGCGGCCGAGCTGCACGCTCGTGTCGAGCTCCACTTCGTCCGGGCCTTCGCCGAGAGCACGCCCGTCGAGGAAAGCGTCGAGCTCGCGACAGGTGCGATCGCCGAGCTCGAGCCGCTCGGCGACGAGCTCGCGCTCGCCCGCGCCTGGTGGCTCAAGAGCAGCGGCGACCTCGCCGCCTGCCGGTGGAGGGCACGCGGCGAGGCGATCGAGCAGGCGCTCGAGCACGCCCGCCGGGCGCACGCAGGCGTCGAGATGGTCGGGACGCTCGCCGGGCTCTACGCCCAGGCGCTCCTGCACGGGCCGGCTCCGGTCGACGAGGCGATCGCACGCATCGAGGATCTCCCCGACGAGCTGGAGCTCGACCGGCAGCTGCGGGGCTCGATTCACACGAGCCTCGCCGGTCTCTTCGCGCTGCGCGGTGACCTCGACGAGGCTCGCCGCCTGTTCCGGGACGCGGCTGCGACGTACGAGGAGTTCGGACTGCGTTTCCGTCGCGCGACCCAGGCGTTCGTCGGGGCGCAGATCGAGCTGCTCGCGGGAGACGTCGCCGCCGCCGAAGAGGAACTGCGCGCCTCGTCCGCCGCATTCGACGAGATCGGGGCCGCCACGTCGGCGACGACCCACCGGGCGCTACTCGCGGAGGTGGTTTCGAGGTCGGGGCGCCTGGACGAAGCCGAGGAACTCGTCCAGCGCGTCGCCGCGGAGGCTCCCGCCCACGACCTCATCGCACTCGTGCTGGGGCGGTGCGCCCTGGCGCGCATCCGGGCACGCGAAGGCTCGGCGCAGGAGGCGCTCGAGCTTGCCACCGAAGCCCGCGGGCTCCTCCGGGAGGCCGAGTTTCCTCAGCTCGCGATCGCGGCGCTCGCCGCGGGGGCCGAGGCTGCCGCCGCCGCGGACGACGGAGCAGAGGCCGAGCGGCTGCTCGCCGAGGCGCGGAACGTCGCGGAGGCTAAAGGCGCCGTCGCAAACCTCGCGCAGCTTGATGCCGTTCGCATGGCCGGTTAGATTCGGCCCCGGAAGTTGCGGACAGGAGACGCTCATGGACGAACACGCGCACGGCGGCGACGAGCAGACACCCGAGGAACACGGACTCGAGGAACACGGACTCGAAGAGCATGGGCTCGAGGAACACGGACTCGAAGAGCACGGACTAGAGGGACATGGGCTCGAAGAGGACGGCGAGGAAGAGCACTCCGGCGACGACGACACGTAGGACGAGAGTCGGCGGCAGCAGCCGCAAACCACTGCCGGGAGCACGGCGCGTCGGCGCGGTCTCATCCGACGAGGCGGTCGAGGTGACGCTGATCGTGCGTCCGCGCAAGCCGCTCCCCACACCGGATGAGCTCGGACGGCAGCCGCTCAGCGAACGCCGGTACCTCAGCCGGCGCGAATTCGCCGCACGCTACGGAGCCGACCGGAAGGACCTGGCCGCAATCGAGGAGTTCGCGACCAGGCACGGCCTCCACGTCCGCCGGGCGAGCGCTGGGCGCCGCAGCGTCGTCCTCGCGGGTCCGGCCGGCGCGATGCAGGACGCCTTCTCCACCCGCCTCTCCCGCTATCGCTCTCCCGAGGGCGACTACCGCGGACGCTCGGGCCACCTCCACGTACCCGCCAAGGTCGCGCCGGCAATCGAGGCCGTCCTCGGCCTCGACGATCGTCCGCAGGCGACTCCTGACTGCCGCTTCGTCTCACATGACCGCGTCGAGCAGGCCCGGCGCACGTCGTTCACGCCCCCGCGCGTCGCTGAGCTCTACGAGTTTCCGCGTCGCCTCGACGGAGGCGGCCAGCGGATCGCGGTGCTCGAGCTCGGCGGCGGCTTTCGCCGCTCGCGGCTGCGACGCTACTTCGACAAGCTCGGCACGCCGATGCCGAAGCTCACGGCCGTCTCGGTCGACGGCGTCCGCAACCGTCCGGGCTTCGACCACGGTGCCGACGGCGAGGTCGTGCTCGACGTCGAGGTGATCGGCTCGATCGCGCCGGGTGCCGAGCAGCTCGTCTACTTCGCACCGGCGAGCGACCGCGGCTTCGTCGACGCCGTGACGACTGCGCTCTTCGACCCGCGCGGTCCGTCGGTGCTCTCGATCAGCTGGGGACAGGCCGAGGCCGAGTGGACCGAGCAGGGGCGGCACGCGCTCGACCAGGCGTTTAGGACCGCCGCCCTCCTCGGCGTCACGGTCTGCGCCGCCTCGGGCGACAACGGCTGGACGGACGGCGTCGCCGGCCGCGTCGCGTATGTCGACTACCCGGCCTCGAGCCCGCACGTCCTCGCCTGCGGAGGCACGCACCTCGCGGTGACGGACCGTGGTATCGACGAGGTCGTGTGGAACGACCACGACGGCAACTCGACCGGTGGCGGCGTTAGCTCCTTCTACGACGTGCCCTTGTGGCAGTCGGGCGCGCGCGTTCCGCCCTCTGTCAACGAGGGCGGCCGCCCGGGACGCGGCGTGCCGGACGTCGCGGGGAACGCGGATCCTCACAGCGGGTGGCTGGTCGGGGACGGCCTCAACGACCATCCCTTCGGCGGCACGAGCGCGGTCGCTCCGCTCTGGGCCGCCCTGGTGGCGCAGCTCAACCAGCACCTGGGCTCCCGGGCCGGATTCCTCAATCCGCTGCTCTACGAGCTCGACCGCTCGGTCTACAACGACGTCCCGCGCGGCGGGAACGGCGGCTATCGCGCCCGACGCGGCGCGTGGGACGCGTGCACGGGCCACGGCTCGCCGCGCGGCCAGGCCGTCGTGAGCGCACTGAGCGCCTGAGCGAGACACGGCCGTCACCGCCGGCCTTCGGTTGGATCTCGCCAAAAAGCCGGGCGGTTCGGCACACTGGGGCGATGCGGCACGGGGTCTGGTTCCTCGTTCTGGGTCTACTCGTGGCTGCGCTCGGCGCGGCATCCGCGTACGCCGCCGGGGCCACCACCACGACGACGACCACGACGTCGACGACGTCGACGACCACCACCGGCACGACCACCGCGACGCCTCCGCCGCCGACCTACTCGCGGCTCACGCCTTCGTACCTGCCCGCCGGCTGCGTCGGCGCGGGCGCAGCGGCGATCGCAGTGCCTGGACGGCCGTTGCTCGCCCTCGGCACGCCGGCGACCAGCCGTGGCCCGTCCGCTTATCCGACCAAGGCCCCGATCGTCCGGTTCCTCTACTCGACCGCAAGTGGCTCGGCGTGCAAGACCGCGCACGTCGCACTCGGTTCGGTCTCCTTGTTCGGAAGCGCGGTCACCGCAACGAGCATCGCGGCGACACATGGCCGGGGGATCGTGAGCGGCTTCAAGATCTACGGCTCGCCCGTGGCGCTCAGACCCGGCCGCGCGGTGAGGATCGGCGGCTGGGGAGAGGCGACCCTCGAGAAGACCGTCGGGCGGCTGACCGCTCCGCTCGTCGTGCAGCTCCTCGCAGCACACCAGTCACTGCCCGCCGGAACCACGATCTCGGTTGCGTTCGGTGCCTCGCCGCAGGTCGTTCACAAGCCCAAGCCCGCGCACCACTCGTCCACCGGGACACACCACACCGGCACGACCGGCCAGAACGGTCAGGGGCGGAAGAAGGGCCAGAAGCACAGGACCAAGGTCGCGCAGCCGTTGACGGCCTTGCCGGGGCTCGGATACAAGCCGTCGCACTACGTCTTCCCGGTCGACGGAGGCGCCTCGTACGGCGACACCTACGGCGCGAACCGCAACGACATCTACGACGGCTGGCATCACGGCGACGACCTGTTCGCCCCGCTCGGCACGCCGGTGGTCGCGGTTGCAAGAGGAACGCTGAGCCTGGTGGGCTGGAACAAGCTCGGCGGCTGGCGGCTCTGGCTGACCGACAGGAAGGGCAACTCGTTCTACTACGCCCACCTCGCCGGCTACGCGCGCTGGATCCTCACGCACCACCATGTGCGCGCGGGCCAGGTCGTCGGCTTCCTCGGCCGCACCGGCGATGCCTTCACGACGACCCCGCACCTCCACTTCGAAATCCACCCGCACCAGCCCCTCTACGTGAAGCTCGGCTACGACGGGGCGGTCGATCCCACCACATACCTGCAGAAGTGGCGCATCGAGCGCGTGCCGGCGGATGAGATTCCGCAGCCCGCCAAGCTCAAGGCACCCGTCGGGACGCCGACGCAGGAGGCCGCAGTCGTCTGGCACCAACTGCTCGTCGCCCGGCACCTGCTCTCGGCGTCGGGAACGAGCGCCACCGGCGCCGCCTCCCCGAAGCAGCCGTTCCCACACCCGCCGAGCCTCGAGGCCTCGGGGGTCGCACCGATCGCGGCCGTGGGGCCGACCTCCGCGCAGGTCTCGGCTTCCGCGAGCAACATGCCTCTGCTGGTGGGCGCGCCGCTCGGTGGCGTGCTCGCGCTCTCGGCGGTTGCCGCCGGAGCATTCACCTACCGGCGGCGACGCCGGACCGCGGCCGACACCTCGAGCTAGCCGGAGGCCAGATCTGCCCGAGGCGCCGCTACACTAGGCTCCCGCCGGGCGCATTCGTCTAGTGGCCTAGGACACCGCCCTCTCACGGCGGCGGCACGGGTTCGAATCCCGTATGCGCCTTTCTGGGGTGCCTGGCTGGGTCGGTTTGGGCTCAACCGTGCGCCCCACACTTGGAGTGGTGCCGCGGTTGCTGCAGAGGCGTATAAACGAGCCGATGGTTCGCTGCTTCGGCGTCGCTTGTGCGCTGGTTCTAGGTGGAGTCGCGTTAGCGGGCTGCGGTAGCGGCCTTCAGAAGGAAGCGCGTCAGCAGGCCAAGCAGCTCCTGGGCGACGGGCACCCAAAGATCTTGCGAATTGAGAAGGTCCGGGACGCAGGCGGCACCCGCCTAGCCGTGGCCACGCTAGAGGGGCATTTCAAGCCCGCAGGGGGTTGCGGCCTCGGACCGTGCCGCAAACCCCCTCGGATCTCCTACGCCTGGCTGGAGTTCAGCCTTTCCGATCCGAACGCGCTGAGAGGCTTTGGCATCACCTCCGCCTCGCAGCTCGCTGCGATCAACACGGCGAAAAGCGCGAGGCCCTTCTTCGGCATCTTCCCCGACTTCACGAACCCGTCGATCCGCTGCGCCATCCCTCGCGGCAACTCATCCGACGCGATCGCGGGCGGCTGTATCACGCTCTTCGCCACAGGCGCAGTCGACGCGAATGCTCACATCCGCAGTGTCAAGTTCAGGGAGCGGTGGCCGTTCGCCAAAACGCGAGACGGACACTGGCCACGCGGCTCAAAGGCCGGCGGATGGATCGTCAGGTTGGATCGAAACGGCCACGTTCAGTCGATCCGAGTGTTCGGTGATCTTCCGCCGCAACTTTGGAAGTAGCCCTAGCCCTCTTGCACGTTGCGAGCGACACGGGCCGAGGTAGCCGCGGCGATCGTCTCCCGGTAATCGAGGTCCCAGGCTTCGCCGAGGTGAGTCAAGCCGCCCGTGAGCACATCGCCCCACGTGCGGATCTGACTAGGCTCGGGCTCGTCTGATCCGAGAAAGAAGGGAGCGGCGACGGGGAAGGAGAAGGCGAGCGCAGAGGGAGCTCAGGACCGCGAGCCCGAGTCCGATACTTCGACCTTCCCCGGGCGCGACCGCGCCGAGGATCAGGAGTGCGACGGCAACGGTTTGGGCGATCGAGGACGCTGCCAGCTTGCCGTGGAAGGCGACATAGGCGGTTTGTTTGCGCAGATCGGGTGCGAGGCGAGAAAGGAAGCGGACGGCGAACGCTGCTGGGACGGCGAGCAGCAGTAGTGGCGCGATCCGCGCGCCGAGGGTGTCGCCTCGAATGCGGCTGCCCAGCCAGACGATGAGAAAGATCAGATAAGAGAGACGAGCGATGAACACCTGAAGAACCCGCTCGACGTTCGTAGCGCTGTCGTCGGCTCGCGGGTCGGCTCGAACGGCGTCGCGGAAGCCGGTAGCGGCGGCGGCGAGGTTGCCGGCGCGGCCGAACCCGCTGGCGGCCAGCTGCCGGTGAGCGAGTGCGTCGTGAGCGGGGCTGTACTGCGGATCGAGCGCGAGCGCCTGACGGAAGCACCGGTCGGCCTCGTCGTGGTTGCCGCGCATCTCGTGCGCAGCTCCGAGGGTGTGGTGGGCGGATGGTTCGTTCGGCGCCAGCGCCACGGCGCGTTCGGCCGCTTGCAGCGCGTCCCCTGCATCCCGCTTTGCGACGATCATGCAGATCGCCAGCCGCCTGTGTGTTCGCCAGTTATCCGGATCGGCAGCGACAGCTTCGCGGGCGGCCGCGATCGCACCGTCCAGGTCGCCGAGCTGCTGTAGCGCAGCGCTGCGCAGCCGGTGCGGCCAGTCGTTTTCAGGCGCCAGCGCGGTGGCTCGCTCGGCCGCAGCGAGTGCCGCTTGCGCATCGCCGACTCCACCCTGCGCCTGAGCCAGCAGGCACCACGCCGGGGCGATCTCAGGCTCGCTCGCGATCAGTTGGTGCAACATCGAGACGGCCTCCTCGGACCGGCCGAGTGCAACGAGGGCCTGCGCCCGCTCGAGCTGAAGCTGGACCTCTTGGGTGGTGTCGCCGCTCACGCGACGCGCCGCTTGCGCAGGTATGCGAGCAGCTCGTCGTATCTGCCGTCCTCGTTTCCGTACTGCGCGACGTTTTTCGCGGTCTGCAGCCAGGGGCCGATCGAGGATTGCACCTCCGACAGGGCGGCCTCCAGATCGGGCATCTCGATCATTCGCGCGGTGCCGCTGCGAGCCGAGTCGAGCAGGGCACGCTCGGCTGCTGTGTTGCAGATGTGCGCAAGGTCTGCACCGGAGTAGCCCTCGGTCTGCTCGACGAGTTTGCCCGTGTCGATGTTCGCGATCGGCCGATTGCGCAGGTGGTAGCGCAGGATGGCGTCACGCGCCGGCGCGTCGGGCGGCAGCACCAGCACTGTCCGGTCGAACCTGCCGGGGCGCTGTAGAGCGACATCGACATCCCACGGGTGGTTGGTGGCTCCGAACACGAAGACGCCCTCGTTGTCGCCTTCGACGCCGTCCATCTCATAGAGGAGCTGGTTGATGGTGCCGCGTGCTCCCGTATTGCGCTGCTGGCTTCGCTTGAGCCCGAGCGCGTCGAGTTCGTCGAGAAAGACCACGCACGGGCGGTTGCGCCGGGCCGCTTCGAATATTTCATGCAGATTGCGCTCGCTCTGGCCCACCCACATGTCGAGCACGTCGGCGCCGGCCACCGGCAAGAAGTGGGCGTCGAGCTCGCCCGCCAAGGCCCTCGCGATGAAGGTCTTCCCGCAACCTGGAGGGCCGTACAACAGCAGCCCGCCGTGTAGCGACATGCCGTACAGCTCCCTGAGCTCGGGATTCCGAAGCGGCGCCAGGTAAGCCGCCTCGAGGCGTGCTTTCACCTCCTGCATGCCGCCGACATCGGCCAGCCGGAGCGTCGGAGCCTCGATGTCCCACGCGTCCTTGTCCACGATTACCGGACCGTCCGCAAACATCGGCGGCGCGATGTCCGATAGTTGCGCGTCCAAACTGCGGAGAACGTCATCGTCGTCGCGCTCCGGCACTGCGGTCAGCTCAACCTCGTCCTGCTCCACGCTCCGCTCGACCTTTTCGTGGTCGCCCGAGACCAGCCGCAAAGCCTTCTCGTTCTGCGGATCGCGTACGAGCACCTGCGCGGCCTCGCGGACGGCTTCCTGTCGCTGACCGGCCTCCGCCAGCAGTTCGGCCAGATGCAACCGCAGCTCCACGTCGTCTGGCGCGGCGTCGACCGCCGCCCGCAGACTCGCCAACAGGTGCTCCGACCCCATGCGGCGATTATCGACGAATCCATCGGGGACCTAAAGAGTTGCGCGTCGTCCTCCCGACTAACCCCACTCGAGGGGACAGCGAGAAGCTCGTCCGGCGATGAAAGTACGCTCGACCGAGCTTGGCCAGCCATCTGATCGACGCCAGGGGAACCGTCGAGCCCAACGTCGACCCCAAGGGCGTCGTGTCGCGGCTGAACGACGGAGTCTTCCTCTGGCTCGACATCGATAGCCCCACCGAGGCCGACTTCAAGCTGCTGAGCGACGTCTTCAAGCTGCACCCCCTCGCGATGGAGGACGCGCGCAAGTTCGGCCAGCGGCCCAAGATCGAGGATTACGACGACTTCACGGTCCTAATCGTCTTCGGAGCCATCGACGACCCGACCCGCCGGTCCGGGCTCGCTCCGATCGAGGTGCACTGCTTCTACTCGGAGAAATGGTTGATCACCGTGCACAAGGGAGAGTGCTCAGTGTTCGAGGAGCTCCGGAACCAGACGCACCGGAAGCTGCAGCGCTACGAGGAAGGGCTCGGCATCCTCTACCTCGTCATCGACGAGCTCGTCGACAGCTTCCTTCCGCAGCTGTCCGAGCTCGACGACGAGTTCGACCAGCTCGAGGACACGATCCTCACCGACCCGCAGCCGGCGTCACTACAGCAGGCGATCGTGATGAAGCGGCAGCTCGTGCAGCTGCGGAAGATCGTCAATCCGCAGCGCGACATGTTCGGCGCGCTACTCGCCGGCCGCTACGAGCTGCCGGGGATGACCGAGGAGCACGAACGCTACTTTCGCGATGTCTACGACCACCTGATCCGGGTGTCGGAGCAGCTCGACGACTACCGCGACCTCGCCTCCGGTACCACCGACCTGTACCAGTCGACCGTGGGCAACAAGATGAACCTGACGATGAAACAGCTCGGGTGGGTCGCGACGTTCTTCTTGCCCCTCTCGTTCCTCACCGGGTTCATGGGCCAGAACTTCAAGTATCTCGTCACCACGGTCATCAACCCCACCTGGACGTTCTGGGTGCTCGGCATCGGGCTCGACCTCGCCGCCTTCATCGCGGTCCTGCTCTGGTTCCTCAATCGCGAGAAGGGCAACCTCCGCCTCCGCATGCCTGACCTCCCCGCCCTGCCGCACCGTCGCTGAGGGCGCCGAGCTCCGCCGGGTGCACGAACGCCTCGACCGCGACGAGGCGGTGAGCTAGCCGACGGGGCGCCTTGGCCTTCCGTAATCGGCCACACTGGCGTAACCTCGGCCGGGGCGGGCCTCGGTCGCGGCCCCCTTCTCCGGGGCCCGCCCCTCGAACACTTAGACGTCCGTCGGCCGACCGGTTCGATCGATCGTGGCCCGACTTAGCGAGATTTTTACGAACGAGGCCGGGAGGGTCTGGAGATCCGAACGGGGCCTGCGCGAGTAATAGAGGAAGCACCGACAGAGCACGGCAGGCCCACACGCCGGCCGTGCCACCCGACAGGGACGGCCCGAAATCCTCCCGTGGCCGTCCCGCTCCTCGCAGGGGGCGGCCGCCACGGCCATAGCGGTCGCCTCCTACTTTCCGGCACGAA
>Ga0066903_100001900_pt1 | contig 15810 bp, 17 predicted proteins | sample PanSoiMetaGPlot1_FD_67491 | JGI IMG/M metagenome (GOLD analysis project Ga0066903, IMG submission 67491) | Tropical forest soil microbial communities from Panama analyzed to predict greenhouse gas emissions - Panama Soil - Plot 1 (version 2) | ecosystem: Environmental > Terrestrial > Soil >... | reverse complement strand
GCCGGTGTCGGGCGCTCGGCGCGTGTAGTTGAGAGCGAAAGGAGTCTCGGGGCATGGCTTCAGTACCGATCGAACGTCTTGCCGAGCACGCCGGCGAGACTGTGGAGATCGACGGCTGGCTCTACAACCTGCGCAGCAGCGGCGCGATTCATTTCCTCCTCGTGCGCGACGGGACCGGCATCGTCCAGGCCGTGGCGGCGCGGGCCGACGTGCCGCCGGAGGTGTTCGCGCGGATCGGCGCTCTGACCCAGGAATCCTCGGTCGTCGTCCGGGGCGTCGTCCGCGAAGACCGCCGCGCGCCGGGCGGCTACGAACTGTCGCTTCGCGACGTGCGCGTCGTACAGGTGGCGGCGCCGTATCCCATCACCCCGAAGGAACACGGGATCGAATTCCTCATGGACCACCGGCACCTGTGGCTGCGCAGCAGCCGGCAGTGGGCAATCCTTCGGATCCGCTCGGATGTCGAGCGGGCGATGTGCGAGTACCTTGACACGCAGGGCTACATTCGGATGGACACGCCGATCCTGACGCCCGCGGCGTGCGAAGGCACCGCGACGCTGTTTGAGACGCCCTACTTCGACACTCAGGCGTACCTCACGCAAAGCGGCCAACTGTACAGCGAGGCGAGCGCCGCGGCGTTCGGGCGCGTCTACTGCTTCAGTCCGGCCTTTCGCGCGGAGAAGTCGAAGACCCGCCGGCACCTGACCGAGTTTTGGATGATCGAACCCGAGGCCGCGTATCTCGACCTGGAAGGCTGCATTGAATTGGCGCAGGGCCTCGTCGCTTTTGTGATCGGCCGCGTCCTCGAGCGCCGCGGCACCGAACTCCGCGCCCTCGAGCGCGACCTCGGCCCGCTCGAGCGCGTCCGTCCGCCGTTTCCGAGGATCACCTACGACGAAGCAGTCGAACGGCTGCGGGCCGCAGGCCATGCGATCGCGTGGGGCGACGATTTCGGCGGAGACGAGGAAACGGTGCTGGCGAAGGCGTTCGACCGCCCGGTGTTCGTGACGCATTATCCGGCACGATGCAAGGCCTTCTACATGCAGCCGGACGCGGCGCGCCCGGAGGTGGTGCTGGGCGCAGACCTGCTGGCGCCGGAAGGGTATGGCGAAATCGTGGGCGGCGGGCAGCGGATCCACGACTTGGCGCTGCTCGAACGGCGGCTCGAGGAGCACCGGCTGCCGCGCGAGCAGTACGCGTGGTATCTCGACCTCCGCCGGTACGGTTCGGTGCCCCACAGCGGCTTCGGGATCGGCGTCGAGCGCACTGTCGCCTGGATCTGCGGTGTGGAACACGTGCGGGAAACCGTCCCGTTCCCGCGGCTGCTGAATCGTCTGTATCCGTAGCGCCGCCGAGTTGGCGCGTAGAGCCCAAGCGTTCCACCGGTGGAGGGTCTCCCGGAGACGTCCGGGCAGAGTTAGGGGGTGCCGCGTGTCACTTCATTTTCTCGTTCGCTTTGACCCGCCCCCAGAGCGGAGCGCGGACTTTCGTGCCGCGCTTCTCGCGGTCACGGAAGCCGCGCGGGCGGAGCCCGGCTGCGTCGAGATGCGTGCGTTTGAATCCGTCCGCGAACCGCGCGAGTTCGCCATTCACTCCGAGTGGGTTGACGAGGCGGCGTTCGAAGTCCACAGCGGGCTGGCGCACACGGTGCGGTTTCTCGCGTCCGCGGAAAAACTGCTGGGCCGGCCCGTGCAGGGTTTGCGTGTGCACGAGATCGGCAGCGGCGAGGGGCCAGCAGCCCGGGGCCGGTGACGAGACGCCGCTGACCGGCGGGCCCGTCCGAGGCCCCACCGTCCCTCGGTTGTTGGCCCTATGAGTCTATGATATAATTTACGCAGTAGTTTGGGGTAGTATGCGAGCCCGGGGGTTGGCGTCGAGCGCGGCGGGTTTATGTTTCGCGCTGAGGCGAACGGGCGTGCGGTAGTGACGGCATCAAGTCGGCGTGTCTGCGGGGAGTGGGTAGTGCACCCACTCTTTCGTTTCTTCGGGGCGCCGAAGGGGCGAGCAAGAAACGTGAGCAGGCGGAACGAGATCGCAAGCCAAGTCGAGGCGCTGGCGGCGCCGATCGGGGCGCGAATGGGCCTGGAGATCGTCGACGTTGAACTGGCCGGGGAGACGCGGCATCCGGTGTTGCGCGTGCTGGTCGAGCGCGACGGCGGGGCCGGCATCGAGGATTGCGCGCGGCTCAGCGAGGCGCTCGGCCGTCAGCTGGATTTATACGATCTTCCGATCGAGCGCTATACATTGGAAGTCGCAAGCCCGGGGCTCGACCGGGCGCTGCGAAAACCGGCGGAGTTCGTCAGGTTCGCCGGCCGCACCGCCGCCGTGACGCTGCACGCGCCGGTCGACGGGCAGCGGCGGTTTCGCGGACGGCTGCTCGGCTTGGTGGACGGCCGGCCGGCAATACAGTTGGAGGATGGGCGTGAGGTGCGCTTCGATTTGAGCGATATCGCGCAGGCGCGCCTCGTCGTGGAAGAAGAGGTGCTGCGGCAAGACTTGCGACGCTCGTCATAAACCGAAGCCCGGCGGCGGACCCGCGCATCCCGCGGGGGCGGTGCCGGTGGTGGAGGTGCCCGGTGAACAACCAGGAGCTCATTCGCGCGGTGCGGCAGCTCGAAGAAGAGAAGGGCCTCAGTACAGACGTGCTGGTCGAGGCCATCGAGGCTGCGCTGCTATCGGCGTACAAGAAAAATTTCGGACAGGCGGCGCAGAACATCAGGGTCGAGCTGGACCGTGAGACGGGCGAGCAGCACGTCTACAGCGTCCGGACGATTGTCGAGGAAGTCGGTGACCCGAACACCGAGGTCCCGTTGGCCGAGGCACGCCAGTGGGATCCCGACAGCCAGGTCGCCGACATCGTCGAAGTCGAGGTGACGCCCAAGGACTTTGGACGAATCGCCGCTCAGACGGCGAAGCAGGTCATCGTCCAGCGAATTCGCGAGGCGGAACGGGACATGGTCTATCGCGAGTTCCGGGACCGCGAGGGCGATATCGTGACCGGCACGGTGCAGCGCGTCGAGCGCCGGAACGTTTATATGGACCTCGGCCGAATCGAGGCCGTGTTGCCGCCGACCGAGCAGGTCCCGCGCGAGGGGTACCGGCAGAACGACCGCGTGAAGGCCTACGTTGTCGAGGTCAAGCAGGGCAACCGGGGGCCGCAGATCGTCGTCAGCCGGACGCACCCGGGCCTGTTGAAGCGGCTCTTCGAGCTCGAGGTGCCGGAGATCTACGAGGGCATCGTGGAGATCAAGGCGATCGCCCGGGAAGCCGGCGCCCGCAGCAAAGTCGGGGTCATCTCGCGCGACCGCAACGTTGATGCGGTCGGCGCCTGCGTGGGCCCGAAGGGGACCCGCGTCCAGTCGATCGTGGACGAATTGCGGGGCGAGAAGATCGACATCGTGCCCTGGTCCGCCGATCAAGCCGCGTTTGTCGCGAGCGCCTTGAGCCCGGCCAAGGTCATCCGCGTCGAGATCAACGAGGAGACGAAGACCGCGCTGGTCATCGTGCCCGACAATCAGCTCTCGCTCGCGATCGGGAAAGAGGGACAAAACGCGCGGCTGGCGGCCAAACTGACGGGGTGGCGCATCGACATCAAGAGCGAATCGCAGATCAAAGAAGCCGAGGCGCGCAAGATCTTCGCGGATCTCCCGGCGGAGGAACCCCCGAGCGAGAGCCTTCGGCCCGCACCGGCACCGGCGCGCACGGCCGACGCGGCCAAGTCCGAGCCCGCGCCCGTCGGGGCGGAGGCCCGGCCCGCAGTGGAAGCTGATCCGGCGTCCCGCGACGCCGAGCACGCCGGCGATCGGGCCGGCGGACGCTAGCGGGGACGTCGGTGGTGCCGAAAGTACGCAAAGTCCCGCAACGGCGGTGCGTGGCCTGCGGCCAACTGCGCCCCAAGCGGGAGTTCGTTCGGGTCGTGCGCACGCCGGACGGCGACGTGCGCATCGATGCGACCGGCAAAGTATCGGGGCGCGGAGCGTATGTATGCCCCGATCCGGCGTGTGTGGAACGCGCGGTCCGCGCCGGCCGGCTGGCGGGGGCCTTGCAACGGCCGGTGGCGGAGGAACTCGCGGAGCGGCTGCGCGAAGCGATCGTGCGGCCGGCCCCGCCCCGCGCCCCGATCGTGCGTCGCGTCTCGCTCGCCGAGCAGCGGCAGCAGCACGGCAGTGGCGTTCGCGTGGGTGAAACGGAGGGGTGTTCGTGAAGGTACACGAGCTGGCCAGGGAACTCGGCCTGACCAGCAAGGAGCTCATCGACCGGCTGGAGGCCCTCAAGGTCTCCGTCCGCAACCACATGTCCGTACTCGACGCGGACACGGTGGCGCGGGTCCGCCGCGCCGTCGCGGCATCCGCGGCCCCGGGAGCGACCGCTCCCGAGCCCGCGCGCGGTCCGGCGCGCGTCGTCGCCGACGATAAGGTTCGCCAAAGCGATTTTCTGCGGGAGAAGTATGGTTCCGACGTGAAAGGCGTGCGGGTGTTCCGCGCGCCCCGGCCCGAGCCGGCTGCACCCCAGCCCGCGCCTGAACCCGTACATCCCGCGGCGGCCGCCACCACCACGCGTCCGGCGGCCGTCAAACCGCCGGAGCCGGCGGGGCGAAGTCCCGCGGCCCGGCCTGCCGCGGCGGCGGGCGGAACCGCCGTGAAGCGTCCCGAGGCCAAGCCGGAAGCGAAACGTCCGGCGGCACCGGCGCGCGAGCGCCCAGCCGCGCAGGCTCCCGCCGTCACACAGGCCGCCGCGGCCCCCCCGGCCCCCGTGAAGGAAAAACCGACCATCCGGTTTGGCGACGTCCGCAAGACGCCGCGATACGAGCCGGGTGCGTCCACGGCGCGGCCCGTGCTCGAGCCGTTCCCGTCCGAGCCGCTGCGGCCTGAACCGCCGAAGCCCGCGGAGCCGGCCGCGCCGCGGGTGAAGGAGGTCGCGCCGCCGCCACCGGTGGCCCCGGCCGAGCCCGTTCCCCCCCAGCCGCTGCGCTATCTCGAGCTGGACGGCCCGATCCAGGTCGGTGATCTTGCGGCGCGCATGGGCGTCGGCCCGGGTGAGGTGGTGAAGCGCCTCGTCGAGAACGGGGTGCTCGCCGGCGTGAATCACATGATCCCGCTGGAAGTGGCGACCAAGGTCATGACCGCCTTCAACTACGCGCCGAAGGTGCGCGAAGTCGAGCAGGTGCAAGAAGTCGCGCCGACCCTCGAAGTGCCGACCGCGGCGCCGCAGGAGAAGGGCACCACCCCGCGGCCGCCGATCGTCACCGTGATGGGCCACGTCGATCACGGCAAGACGAGCCTGCTGGACGCAATCCGCAAGACGTCCGTGGCCACGCGAGAGTTCGGCGGCATCACGCAGCATATCGGCGCGTACACCGCGGACGCGAACGGCAAGAAGATCGTCTTCATCGACACCCCCGGCCACGAAGCGTTTACGACGCTGCGGGCGCGCGGAGCGCAGGTGACCGACATCGCCGTGCTGGTGGTGGCGGCGGACGATGGCGTCATGCCGCAGACGGTCGAGGCGATCAACCACGCTAAGGCCGCGCACGTGCCGGTGGTCGTGGCGATCAACAAGATGGACGTCCCGCAGGCCAGTCCAGACCGCGTGAAGCAGCAGTTGTCCGATCTCGGCTTGGTGCCGGAAGACTGGGGTGGCGACACCATCACCGTTCCGGTGTCCGCGCGTCAGCGGACCGGCCTTGATACGCTGCTCGAGATGATCCTGCTCGTTGCGGAACTGCGCGACCTGCGCGCGACGCCGGACAAGCCGGCGCGGGGTACCGTGATCGAGGCACGGCTCGACAAGGGCCGTGGGCCCGTCGCGACGGTGCTCGTGCAGGACGGGATCTTGCGGCCCGGGGACGCGGTCGTGGTCGGCGAGACATACGGCCGCATCCGCGCGATGCACAGCGACGCCGGCGCGCGGGTAGAGTCGGCGCCGCCCAGCACGCCGGCCGAGGTGATTGGCCTGAGCGACGTCCCGCAGGCCGGCGACCTGCTCGAGGCGGTGTCCAACGAGCGCATCGCGAAGGCCGTAGCCGAAGAACGCCGCGAGCGGCGCCGCGCGGCGGAGCAGGCACGATCGCGGCAGCTCAGCGTCGAAGAGATCTCGCGCGAGACCGGGACCGTCACCGAGCGCAAGGAGCTGCGGGTGATCGTGAAGGGCGACGTGCAGGGCTCGGTCGAAGCGCTGGTGCCGGCGATCGAGCGGCTCACCACGCCGGAGGTCTTGATTACGATCCTCCACGCGGCGGTCGGCAACGTCAGCGAATCCGACGTGATGCTCGCCGCCGCCAGCCAGGCGCTCATCGTCGGCTTCAACGTGCGGCCGGAGCCGCAGACGCGCAAACTCGCGGAACAGGAGCACGTCGACGTCCGGCTGTACCGCGTCATCTACGAAGTCCTCGACGACATCAAGAAGCTGACGGCCGGCCTGCTGGCGCCGAAGACCCGTGAGGTCGTGCTGGGCCGCGTCGAGGTGCGGCGCGTCTATTCAATCAGCCGGGTCGGGACGATCGCCGGCTGCTACGTGACGTCCGGCCGCGTGACGCGCGGCGCCCGTGTGCGGGTGATCCGGGACGGCGTCGTCGTGCACGAAGGCGTCATCGGGTCGCTGCGCCGGTTCAAAGAGGACGTGCGCGAAGTGGCCGAGGGCTTCGAGTGCGGCATCGGCCTGGAGCGGTTCAGCGACATCAAGGACGGCGACGTCCTCGAGGTCTTTGCGGTGGAGACGGCGCCGGCCTGACCGCGCCGGCCTGACGGCGCCAGCAGCCGGAGGTCGGAATGGTCGTAGGGGTGCTGCACGTCGAGTGCGGCCTTCCGGGCACGCAGAGCATCAAAGACAAGCGCCGGATCGTCAAGGGGATCCTGGACCGCGTGCATCACCGGTTCAACGTGGCGGCGGCCGAAGTGGCGCATCAGGATTCGTGGCGGCGGGCGGGGTTCGCCGTCGCCTGCGTCAGTACCGACGTCCGCCACGCCGATGCCGTGCTGGCGCGCGTCGCCCGGGAGTTCGAGTATCACGGGGAACTCGTGATGCTCGACTACAGCACCGAGGTGCGATGATCCGGCTCGGGGAGGGAGCGCCCGTGACGAGTCCGCGCATCGCCCGTCTCCGCGAGCTCTTCAAGCAGGAGACCAGCTTGATTCTCCGGCGCGAGATGAAGGACCCGCGCGTCGGCTTCGTCTCCGTGACCGATGTCGAACTGAGCCCCGATTTGAGCCACGCCCGCATCTTTGTCAGCATCTACGGGGACGCCGACGCGAAGGCCAAGACGATGGCGGCGCTGACGAGCGCCGCGGGCTTCGTCCGCACCGAACTGGCGCACCGGATCAGGCTGCGCCACATCCCCGAAGTGAGCTTCCGGCTCGACGAATCGATCGAACACGGCGACCGGGTCAACCGCCTGCTGCGCCAGGTCGCCAGGGAGCGTCAGGGCCGGGAGCCCGAATGACGCTGGCGGAGCGCATCGCCGAAACGCTCCTCGCCCGGCGGGTCTTGCTTCTCAATCACGTCTCGCCGGACGGCGACTGTCTCGGCTCGACGCTCGCGCTCGCCCGCGCGCTGCGCGCGCGCGGCCAGCACGCGGTCGTCGGCAGCAGCGACGGCGTACCTGAGATGTACCGCTTCCTGCCGGGCGCGGATCAAGTCGTCACCGACGTCGCGGCCGACACGCCGTTCGGCGCGGCGGTCTTCATGGAGTGCAGCACGCCCGATCGCGCCGGGGCGCTCGCCGGCCGCGCGGTGGGCGCGCCGCTGTGGATCAACATCGATCATCACGTGAGCAACGGCGGCTACGGTGATCTGATTCTCTATGACCCCGCCGCGGCGGCCGTCGGCGAACTCGTGACTCCGATCATGCAGGCGCTCGGGCCGATCGACGCCCCCGCCGCGACGTGTTTGATGACGGCACTCCTCACCGATACCGGGAGCTTCCGCTACGCGAGCGTGACGCCGCGGACTCTGCGGATCGCGGCGGATTTGGTGCAGGCCGGCGCGAGCCCCGCGGATGTCTACACGCAGGTGTACGAGAACCGTCCCGCCTCGGCGTTCCGGCTCCTCGCAATGGCGTTGAGCCGTCTCGAACTGTCCGCGGACGGCCGCATCGCATGGACGTCCGTCACGCAGGACATGCTCCGAGCGTCGGGTGCGCCGATGGAAGAGTCGGAAGGCATCGTCGGCCAGTTGCGCGCGATCGCCGGGGTCCAGGTTGCGCTGCTCTTCAAAGAGGAGCCGGACGGCATCCGCGTGAGCCTGCGGGCCCGCGCGGGCATCCGCGCCAATATCATCGCCGAGGGGTTCGGCGGCGGCGGCCATGCGGCGGCGGCGGGGTTCACTGCGACGGGGCCGTTGCCCGACGTGATGGGTCGGACGATCGCAGCGGTGCAGCAAGAACTGGCGGCGGGCGCCGTCTCCTAAGGACACCGGGCGTTCGAGCCGTGGACGGCGTGCTCAGTGTGCTGAAGCCCCCGGGCATGACGTCGCACGACGTCGTTGACACCGTGCGGCGCCTCGCTGGGCTGCGCCGCGTCGGCCACACCGGCACACTCGATCCCGGGGCGTCCGGCGTGCTGGTCGTGTGTCTCGGGCGGGCCACGCGGCTCAGCGAGTTCCTCATGGACGTCGACAAGGAATACCGCGTGGAACTCCGGCTCGGCGTGCGCACCACGACGGGCGATGCCTACGGCGAGGTCCTGCCGCCGCCCGAATCCGCGGCGGCGCGTCCGCTCGGTACCAGCGCGGGCCACTACGGGCCGCGAGACCGTTCCGCGCGCGACGGGACGGGGAAGCGCACGGCCGTGGAAGCCGTTCTCCGGCGGTTCACCGGGCGCATCCTCCAGGTGCCGCCGATGGTCTCGGCCATTCACCACGAAGGCGCGCGGCTCTACGAACTCGCGCGGCGCGGAGAGGTGGTGGACCTTCAACCACGGCCCATCCTCGTGCACCGTATCGACATCGTCACGCACGACCGCGAATGGACACGTTTGCTCCTCCACGTCGTGTGCGGCAAAGGCACCTACATCCGCAAACTGTGCGCCGACATCGGCGACGCGCTCGGGTACGGCGGGTATGCCCACTTCATGGTGCGCACCCGGACGGGGACGTTTGGGGTGGAGGATGCCCGGACGCTCGAGGAGCTGCGGGCCCTCGCGGCCGAGGGCGGCGTAGAGGGGGCGCTCATCTCGATGGATGACGCGGTCGCGCACCTCCCCGCTGTCGATCTTTCCGATCAGAGTGTGAGCGACGTGCTGCACGGCCATGCGGTCCCGGTTTGGAAAGCGGGGCGTACGCCTCCGGACGATACGCCGGTGCGGCTCCGCAGCCGCCGCGGCGCGCTCGTGGCGCTCGCGCGCGTGGAACAAGGCCAGCTCCGGCCGTTCAAGGTGCTCGCGGGCGCGGTCGGGACCGCCCCGCCGCCGTCGGGCCGGCGGCCGCCGCGAGAGCGCCGTGCGCCGCGCGTTCGGCCTCGCTGACTGGCCGGCCGGCGTCCGCGCGCCGGTGCTGGCGCTCGGGACCTTCGACGGCGTTCATCTGGGTCACCGCCGCGTGCTGGGGCTCGCGGTCGAGCGCGCGCGAGCGCGCGGCAGTCCGTCGGCCGCGTTGACCTTCGAACCGCATCCGCTCGAAGTGCTGAGACCGGCCCACGAACCCGTGCTGCTCACCACGGTGGACGAGCGGCTCGACCAATTTGAGGCCTTGGGCATCGACGTCGGTCTCGTGCTCCCATTCGATGACGCGTTTTCGAAGATCAGCGCCGCGGCCTGGCTCGATGACGTGCTGCGGGGGCGGCTCGACGCCCGCGAGATCATTGCGGGGTCCTCGTACACCTTCGGGTTCCGGCGCGAGGGGACGGCGCGGCGGCTCGAGACGTGGGGACGCGATGCCGACGTGCCCGTGCAGCTCGTCCCCGCCGTGCTCGCGGGCGGCGAGCCCGTCAGCAGCAGCCGCATCCGGGCCGCGCTGCGCGAAGGCCTTGTCGAGGACGCCGCGCGGCTGCTCGGCCGCCGCTATCGGCTTGCCGGGCGCGTCGTGCCGGGCGCCGGCCGGGGGCGCACGATCGGCGTCCCCACCGCCAACCTCGCACCCTCGCCGCGCAAGATCGTGCCGGCGCACGGCGTCTATGCGACCGCAGCGACGGTCGGCGGCCGCCGCTACCGCGGCGCGACGAATATCGGCACGCGGCCGACCTTCGAGGGCCGCGGCGTGAGCGTGGAGACGTTCTTGCTCGATTTCGCCGGGGAGTGCGCCGGCGAAGTGATGGCGCTCGAGTTCGTGCGATACTTGAGAGGAGAGCGCGCGTTTCCGGATGCGGCCGCCCTTGTCCGCCAGATCGCCCAAGATGTTGCCGCGGTGCGGGAGTTGCCCGGGGAAGGGGGAGCGGGTATAATGTGACGGTGCAGGACCCCGTGATACGCATCGCGCGTGCCGTCGGGCGCGCGGGGCTCCGCGGACGCGGAGCCCCGACGTGGACGTCTCTGACCACCGCTTCGGTGGTCAGTTTCTTTTTCCGATGACCACGCGCCGCCAGGCCCGGGAAGCCGCGCTCAGCGTGCTGTTCCAGATCGATCTCGCCAAAGTCGATGCCGCCGACGCGCTCGAGGGCGTGCAGGCTCAGGGGTGGGCCCGCGACGACTGGATGTTGATCGAGGGGCTCGTGCGGGGGACGCGCGGCCATCTCGACGCGATCGACACGCTGATCCGCAGCGTCGCCGAGCACTGGACGCTCGAGCGCATGGCGACGGTGGACCGCAACGTGCTCCGCATGGCCATCTTCGAACTGCAGCACACCGACACGCCGGTCGGCGTCATCATCAACGAAGCGGTGGAACTGGCCAAGCAGTACAGCACCGAGGAGTCCGGCCGGTTCGTCAACGGCATGCTCGGAAAAATCGTACGGCTCGATCCCCGGCTGGTCCGTCAGGCGGCTCCCTGACGCGCATGTGCCGGAGTCTCGCGGTGGGACGGCGCGGAGCCCCCGAGCATCCGCCGCAATTTCGCGGATGCCTTCGAGGGTGAAGCGCGGCACACCGGCGTGCGTGTGCACCTTCTCGTGTCCGGCCGAGTACAGGGCGTCGGGTTTCGCGAGTTCACCCGCCGGAACGCGCAGCGGCTCGGCGTGGGCGGTTGGGTGCGCAATCTCGCCGGCGGGCAGGTCGAGGTCGTGGCGGAAGGGGAGCGTCCGGCGCTCGAGGCGCTCGTGAGCGTGGTGAGCCGGGGCCCCGCGGGGGCGTTCGTGCGTGATGTCCGCGAAGAGTGGCAGCACATCCCGGATGGGGAGAAGGAGTTTCTGATCCGCTAAGACAGCATGCCGGAAACGTCCCGCCGACCGATTGCGATCGAAGGCGTGCTGGCCGACTACGGTCGCCTCATCGACACCGCCCTGGACCGGTATCTCCCCGCCGAAGACGCTCCACCGGCCGATGTCTACCGCGCAATGCGCTACAGCGTATTCGCCGGCGGCAAGCGGCTTCGCCCGATCCTCGTCATCGCCGGCGCCGAGGTCGCGGGTGCCCCGTCTGAGGCCGTGCTGCCGGCCGCCTGCGCGGTCGAACTCATTCATACGTACTCGCTGATCCATGACGATCTGCCGGCCATGGATAACTCCGCGCTCCGCCGCGGCCGGCCGGCCTGCCACGTTGTCTTCGGAGACGCGATGGCGGTGCTGGCCGGCGACGCCCTGCACGCCTACGCGTTTGAGCTGATGGCCCGTAACGCCGACGTCCCCCCGTGTACGCCGGCGCGGGTGCTGCGGGCGATCCACGCGCTTACCGTCGGCATCGGCAGCGGCGGCATGGTGGGCGGGCAGGTGCTCGATCTGCAGGCCGTGCGCGGCGTCCCCGGCCGAAAGTCCGCGGCCGGCGGCTCTCAGGGGGCACGGGATGAAGATGCCGTGCGGGAGATTCATCGCCTCAAAACGGGGGCCCTGATCCGCGCGAGCCTCCGGATCGGCGGCGTGCTCGGCGGCGCCGGCGAAGACGATCTTGCGGTGCTCGATCGCTACGGCGAGCATCTCGGCGTGGCGTTCCAGATTCTCGACGACCTCCTCGACGTGGTGGGCGAGAGCGGGAAACTCGGCAAGGGGACGGGTGCCGACGCGGAGCAGTCCAAGGTGACATTTCCGTCGGTCTTCGGACTCGAACGGTCCCGCCGCCTGGCGGCCGATGCCACGCACGACGCCGTGCGGGCGCTCACCCCGCTGGGCCCGCGCGGCGCGCACCTCGAAGAACTGGCGGCGTACCTCCTGGAGCGCGACCGGTGATCCGGCGCACGTCTGCCAGCGGCGCACGGCTCGACGAGCGGCTGGTCCGTGACGGTCTCGCCGAGACGCGGGCACGGGCGCAAGCGGCTGTGCTGGCCGGGCGCGTTACGGTCGACGGCGCCGTCTCCGACAAACCGGGGCGGCGCGTCACCCCGGCGATGTGTGTCGCGCTGCTGGCGCCGGCGCATCCGTATGTCGGCCGAGGCGGCGTCAAACTCGCGCACGCACTCGACGTCTTCGGCATCGACGTTCGCGACGCCGTCGCGATCGATCTCGGCGCCAGCACGGGCGGCTTCACCGACTGTCTCCTGCAGCGCGCGGTCGCGAAGGTGTACGCAGTCGACGTGGGCCGCGGGCAGCTTGCGTGGCGCCTGCGGCACGATTCGCGCGTCGTCGTGATGGAGGAAACGAACGCCCGCACGCTCGGCCCTGAGTCGTTCGGCGCTCCGGCAGATCTCGTGACCGCCGACCTGTCCTTCATCAGCCTGGGTCTCGTCTGGGCCGCCATTGCCCGGCTCGTCCGGCCGGGAGGCCGCGTCGTCGCGCTCGTCAAGCCGCAGTTCGAGGCGGGCCGCGCCGCGGTCGGGCGCGGCGGGGTGGTGCGCGATCCGGCGGTGCACGCCGCGGTCCTCGAGAAAACCCTTGCGGCCGCCTCGCGCGAAGGGCTTCGAGCCGAGGGCGTCGCCGCGTCGCCCGTCGCCGGGCCCGCGGGCAACATCGAGTATTTTGTCTCGCTGCGTCGTCCGGCCGGCTCGCCGGCGGCAGGGCCGGAGCACGGCGCCGGTTCGCGTTCGGGGGGGCCGTCGCTCGACATCGAGGGCGTCGTTGCGGGCGCCCACGCCCGTCTCGGCCGGCCGCCCCGGTCCCGACCGGCGTCGTCGGGCGCCGGCCCCGGAGCCGCCGGCCGCCGGGGCCGCGAAAGGCGAGGCGCATGAAAGGTGTCGCGCTCTTCGTCAATCCCGACAAACTTCGCGCCGATCCGGAGGTGGGTCGCCTCGCGCGGGACGCCGCGGCGCTGCTCGCCTCGCGGCACGTCGGCGTCGTCGTCAACGAAGAGAGCGCGCGGGACCTCGGCCTGCCGGAGTTCGGCGTCCCGGCGGCGGATCTCGGCCGGCGCGCCGACGTGCTCGTCGTCTTCGGCGGCGACGGCACCATCCTCCACGCCGCGCGGCAGGCGGCGCGAGACGGCATTCCGATTCTCGGCGTGAACCTCGGCGGGTTCGGGTTTCTCGCGGAGGTGCAGGATCGGGAGGTCGAGGACGCCCTGCTGCGCGTTCTGGCCGGCGATTACCGCGTGGACGAACGGATGATGCTGCAGGCGCAGGTCTGGCGCTCGGAGCGCGCCGTTCGCGAACTGCTCGCGCTCAACGATGTCGTCGTGACGAAGAGCGGGTACGCGCGGCTCCTGCGCATCCGCACCGACGTCAACGACGACCACCTCGCCACACACATGGCGGACGGCCTCATCGTCGCGACGCCGACGGGCTCGACGGCCTACTCGCTGTCCGCCGGCGGGCCGATCCTGCATCCCGATCTCGACGCGATCGTGCTGACGCCGATCTGCGCGCACACGCTGAACGCTCGGGCTGTGGTGCTCTCCGGCGCGGAGGCGATCACGATCCGCGTCGAGCCGACGGGCGCCCCGTGCGTTCTCACCGTTGATGGACAGGAAGGCCATCCGCTCGAGCCGGACGACGTCGTCCGGGTCGGCCGCGCGCCGTGGCGGGTGCGGCTCGTGCGGCTGGGGCGCACCGGCTTCTACCGGCTGTTGCGCACCAAGCTGTCATGGGGCGGCGAGCGATGACGCAGCACGCGGGGGGACGCAGGCGATGACGCACGCGGCACCACAGCGGCCGGTCAAGTATATCTTCGTGACGGGAGGCGTCGCGTCGGCGCTCGGCAAGGGCATCACGTCGGCGTCGCTCGGCCGGCTGCTCAAGAGCCGGGGCTGGCGGGTGAGCGCGCTCAAGTTCGACCCGTACGTGAACGTGGACGCCGGCACCATGAACCCCTTCCAGCACGGCGAGGTGTTCGTCACCGACGACGGTGCCGAAACGGACATGGACCTCGGCCATTACGAGCGGTTCATCGATGAGAGCCTCGGGCGGGACAACAACACCACCACCGGTAAGATTTATGGGGCCGTGATCGCGCGCGAGCGCCGCGGCGAGTACCTCGGCGGAACGGTCCAGGTGATTCCGCACATCACCAACGAGATCCGCGAGGAGATCACGCGCGTCGCGCGCCTGCAGCGGGCCGACGTGATGATCGTGGAAGTCGGCGGCACCGTCGGCGACATCGAGAGCTTGCCGTTTCTCGAAGCGATCCGGCAGTTCCGGCGCTACGTGGGCGAGGCGAACGTGATGTACGTGCACGTCTCGCTGGTGCCGTATCTGCGCGGCGCGGGCGAACTCAAGACCAAGCCGACCCAGCACAGCGTCAAGGAGCTGCGCAGCATCGGCATCCATCCCGACGTGATCGTCTGCCGGACGGAGCGGCCGCTGTCGCGGAGCCTGCGCGACAAACTCGCCCTGTTCTGCGACGTGGCCCCGGACGCCGTGATCCAGTCGATCGACGCGCAGAGCGTCTACGAGGTGCCCCTCGTGCTGGAGGACGAAGGCCTCGCCCGCATCGCCGAGAAGCGTCTCGACCTGCCGGTCCGCGCGCCCGAGCTCGCGGACTGGCGGACGATGGTCGACCGGCTCCTCAATTCGCCGGACACCGTGGAAATCGTGATCGTTGGCAAGTACATGGGCAACGAAGATTCCTACATCAGCATCGAAGAAGCGCTGCGGCACGGGGGCATCGCGACCGGCTGCCGGGTGCGCATCGTCAAGCAGGACTCCGAGGAGCTGGAAGGGCTGGACGCGGCGGACGTGGCGGTGCGCCTCGGCCGGTTCGACGGCATTCTCGTCTGCCCGGGGTTCGGCGCGCGGGGCGTCGAGGGCAAGGTGAAGGCGGCGCAGTTCGCCCGGACCCACGGCGTCCCGTTCTTCGGCGTGTGCTACGGCATGCAGTGGGCGGTCGTCGAGTTTGCCCGCCACGTCTGCGGCCTCGACGGCGCCAACACCACAGAGGTCGCCGCGTCCACGCCGCATCCCGTCATCGATCTCTTGCCGGAGCAGAAGGCGGTCACCGACAAAGGCGGCACCATGCGCCTCGGCCTGTATCCCTGCCGGCTGGCGGCGGGGTCGCTCGCGCACGCCGCCTACGGCGAGGACGGCGTCGAAGAGCGCCACCGCCACCGCTTCGAGGTGAACAACGACTACCTGCCCGTGCTGACGCGCCACGGCCTCCGTGTCACCGGCGTGTATCCGGAGCGCAACCTCGTCGAGATCATCGAGCTGCCCGGGCATCCGTGGTTTCTCGGCACGCAGTTTCACGCGGAGTACCGCTCGCGGCCCACGCGGCCGCATCCCTTGTACCGGGCCTTCGTCACCGCTGCGCTGACCCGCCGGCAGGCGGGCGCGCGGGTCGCAAAGGAGCCGTCCGCGCCCACCGCGAACCGCTGAGTTCGTCGAGGCCCGCGCCGCTCGCCCCAGAGGCGTGGCGGCGCGGCGAATTTT
>Ga0066903_100001899_pt1 | contig 15811 bp, 13 predicted proteins | sample PanSoiMetaGPlot1_FD_67491 | JGI IMG/M metagenome (GOLD analysis project Ga0066903, IMG submission 67491) | Tropical forest soil microbial communities from Panama analyzed to predict greenhouse gas emissions - Panama Soil - Plot 1 (version 2) | ecosystem: Environmental > Terrestrial > Soil >... | reverse complement strand
TCGCATGGCTCGAGGAGTCGCTGGCGATCGGCCGTCGCGGGGGTGATCCGTGGTTGCTCTCGGTCGCGCTGAACAACCTCGGCAACTGGTACATGGAGACGGGCGACTACGAACGCGCCATCGAACTCTTCGAGGAGAGCCTTGCGATCGGCGAGGCGCGCGGCGACCTCGACAGGCGCGCGCGGGCACTTCTCAACCTGGGCTTTGCAACTGCGGATCTCGGTGACGTCGCCCGCGCGCGCGACTTCTACCGCCGCGGACTCGAGGCCGCGACCGAGATCGGGCTGGTCGAGGCACAGCTCTGGACATTGTTCGGCATCGCCGCATGCGACGCGCAGGCCGGCGACGCACCCGTGGCAGCTCGTCTGCTCGGCTTCGCAAAGGAGCTGGAGTCGCGTCTCGGCGCTGCAGGCGAGGACCACGAAGCTGCGGTCGAGCGACAAACGCGAACGAGGCTCGCGCACGCACTCGGGCCTGAGCTGCTCGCATCCGAGCTTGCCGCAGGAGCTGCGCTCACACTCGCGGACGCGATTGATCTCGCGCTCCGTCGAAGCGATTCCGCACGGCCGGACTCGGAAGGGGCGCGCTTCGTTCCGTAACGTGGTCTGTGCTGCGGGTCTTCCTCGACCAATTCCTTCTTCGCCCGCGGCTTAGTTCCGCGGCTTCAAGGCTTCCACGCTCGCACGTGGTGTGAGGTCACTCCGTGCGGCCAGGAAGCGCTTAGCGACAGCAAGCCCCCGACAACATGTCTACGACCTGAGCCGAGCATCCGGCAATGTTCCCCGAGATCATGCCCGGCGAGCATTGCGCCAGTCGCCAGCAAACGCACGGACTCGTTGTCAGTCGCGTGCGCGACCGCGCCGCCGGGCGAGAAGCTCAGGAAGAGACCCGACAGGCCGCCGAGCAGAAGGAGCGCGGTCCCGAAGAACTCGGCTCCCCACTCCTGCCAGTGCAAGCCGGGCGGCGGTGCGCTCCATCCGGCTGTCAGGTTCTTTCCGTTGCCTTGGTCCATCGATGCTTCCGTGACACCGGCCGGCGTCAAGCTCTCTCGCCGGACTCGGGGTACAGGTAGAAGTTCTGCAGGCCCTGCATTGCCGTTCCACCGAACGATGGATACGCGGCCTCAAGCCGTCGGTTGAGGTCTTCAGGATCCGCCGCTTCGGCGTACGCGACCTTGGCAACCTTGAGGTAGTCGCGCGCGGCGTCGTAGATCTCCCTGCCGCCGGGCAGGCCGTGTCCGGGGAGGATGACCTCGTAGGGCTGAGCCTCGAGTCGGCGAAGCGCGGCATCCCAGGCGTCGAACTCGTGCTCACCGATGAACAGGTGCACGCCGTTGTAGAGCACGTCGGGGGCCATGACGATCTGTTCTTCGGGAAGGCCGATCGCCAGCTGCTCAGTGGTTTCGGCATCAGCTACCGCGTCGAACCGAAACAGCACTCCGTCGATTACCTCGTCGCCGGGCGCGACCACGTGATCAATGGTGCGAGATTTCGTCGATGCGTTGGAGTCGTGCCCCGGCGTGTATCGGTATCCGCGCTCGATACGCAGGTCGCCGCTGCGATCGATGAGGTCCTTGACGGACTGTAGGGCGTAGGACGGAACGTCGATGAACGTCGCGCCGGCGAAGTGGTCGGGGTGGGCGTGCGAGATGTAGAGCCGTGTGATCGGCTTGCCGGTGCTGTTTGCCACCTGCAGCATGTCGGCTGCGAGTTCCTCGCCTAGCTGCGCGTCGAAGAGAACGACTTGCGACGGCAGCTCGATGATGTGGGTGTTCGCCCTCCATCCGATCTCGGGCGCGGTGTACGTGTGAATCCTGACCTGGTCACCGGTGGTGACTGTGACGGTTCCTTGCACGGGTATCTCCTGTTCTCGTGAGTGCGTTCTCAGTGGCGAGCCGTCGGGCTCGGCGTCCTAGCGATCAGTCGACGACGAGGAGCTCCGGGGTTGCCTTGACGAGCTGCCACTCCTTGAGCTCGTTGTGCGCGATCACGCGGCCTGTCGAGTACGGATCGGCGGCGAAGATCGCACGGGCCGACTGGATCGACGCGGTTTCGTAGATGAACAGCGCGCCCGATCCGTCGAGAAACGGTCCGCCCGCGATCAGCTGGCCGGACGAGCGCAGCTGCTCCATGTACTCGCGGTGCTTGGGCCGAATCGCCGCGACCTTCGCCTGGTCGTCGACGTACTCGACGACGTTGACGATCTTCATCGTTCCTCCCGTCTACGCGTCTGTTTGAGCGGTAATGGGTTGGAGTGATCCCTACGCCAGCGGGATCGGGTGAGCGGGCAAGAGCCAGACGTCAGCCGGTAGCGCGGCAAGCCCGCCGTGCATTGCCCGGTCACGCAGCAGGGTCGTGACGGGCCACGGGCGAAGCCAGACGTGCTGGTCTGTCACCCGGCCGTGCTTGTCGAAGTCGAACACGTCGACCCCGTCCTGGGTGTTGCCGTCGATGACGCAGCTCCACTGCTCGACCCTGCGACCCTCGAGCTCGAAGCGGGCGTGGTAGGTCCGCGGTCCCTGGATGCCGCCGATCAGCTTGTGAACGGCGTGCACGTTCTCCTCTCCCGACACGGTCTTCGTCAGCATCGGGCTGTGGAACCGAACGTCGGGTGCGAGCGTCAAAGCTGGCGGCCGACCGACACCGGAGTCCGGGTCGGGAGTGGCTGCGCGTTCATCGCGAAGCAGCCAGGCGTCGAGAGGGATGACATCCGCGAGGGCGATCAGCATTGCGTCGCGAAAGAGCGAGACGATCGTGTAGCTGCGCATCAGTTCGCTGATCTCGGTGATCAGACCGTCTTCATTGGTGATCACCACGCTCGCGCCTTCGATGTCTCGGCCCCAGACCTGCGACCGCCAGAACGCGATCTCGCGGCCGTCGGCGCTGACGGCGTCGTAATACACCGGCTCCTCGAGAACGGATTCGGCCTCGCGCAGATAGCGCAAGACGTCATCTCTTCCTTCGAGATTGCGGGTCAGTACCGGAGTGCGGAAGGTGACGTCCTCGGCGAGCGAGCTGCCGAGTGCGTCGACGTCGTTCTTGGACAGCTTCTGGTTGGATGGTTGAGTAAGCGGCATGCTGGCTCCGATCTGTTTCGGGTTACTAGTCGGTCTGCGGCTCGAGAAGCTCTCCGGGGACCGAAAGGCCGAGGTGGTCAAGAAGGCCGGCGAGCGTGTGGGCGAAGTCTCGGCCGACAGCCGCGAGCTCCGGTGTCGCGTAGGCGGCAAAGAGATCCGCCGGGTTGTCGAAGCTCAGCTCGGCCTGGTCGCCTTCTTTGGCGGCGATGACGACCCGCAGTGGCAGGTAGAGGAAGCAGTGGGGCAGCGCTGCAAACCCTGCTTCGGCCTTGAGGATGTTCCCGGTCAGGTAGGTGACGGCCTTGCCCGCGTTGCCGTGCAACGCCATTACCGGGCTCGGATCGAAGACGAAGAAGTTGACGAATCCATGCGTCGCCGTGCTTTCGGACAGGCGGGTGATCCCTTCCCAGCCGCCGCCGCTACGGACGACGCCGATCGCCTCGAGGCGATCGAACTGCGGGACAGCTTCCTCGTAGGCGGCGCGGAACTCCGCCCAGGGCCGGCCGGTGTTGATCGTGATCTGGCGGACGGGCCTCGTCGCCGTGCTGATGCTTTCGCTCATCGGTGTCTCCTTGCGGCGGGCTTGGTTTCCGAGATGGTCTCGGAGCGGGCGGTGCCGTCGCATCGCGCGATCGCACTACCGTGGGGGCGCTCGCCAAATCTCCAAGGAGGATGATTCGGGGGATGTGCGCGCAGGATGTCGATCAACCCTCCACCGACGCGCGGGCGCATATGCATGCAACCTGAGGCACGGCTCAGAGGACGCGAGCGTGAGCTGGAGCTCGTCCAAACGTGTGTCGACCGCTTGGCCGGCGGACAGGCCCGCCAGCTCGTCATCCGCGCAGCTGCCGGACTCGGTAAGACGTCGCTCCTTCGACGCGCTCACGAAACTGCGCGCGATGCCGGGGTAACGGTCTTCTACGGTCGAGCCGAAGTCAGCGATCACGCCACCCCGCTCGCACCCCTACTGGATGCGCTCGCGTCGGCCGACGACCCGGCTTTCGATTTGGACGCGTTGCAGCAGCTCAGCGGATCACCCGACCAACGCTTCTGGGTGTTGCGTGAACTAGAGGAGCAGCTTGCGCGTGCCGCGCTGCGCAAACCGCTTGCCGTGCTAATCGACGACATTCAATGGGCCGATCCCGCGACACTTAAGGCGATCGTGGCCCTCGGGAAACGCCTGGATCACGAACCGATCCTCTGGCTTGTTGCTACTCGGTCGGCAGGAATGTCGCCGATGGCGGAGGCAACCGTGCAGCAGCTGCTCGCCGATGGCGCTCGGCTCATCGATCTCAAGCCTCTCGACTCTGACGCAGCAGACCGCGTCGCAGAGGATGTTCTCGGCGGGGTACCGGCGCCGGCGCTGCGAGTGCTTCTGTCACGTGCTGAGGGGAACCCGTTTCTGCTCGTCGAGATACTCCGTGGGTTGCAGGACGAAGAGCTCCTAGCCACAGAGGACGGCGAGGTGGTTGTCGTCTCGAACATCATTCCGCAGCGTTTGCGCGAATCCATCGGCGCTCAACTGCGCCGCCTGAGTGATGAAACCCGCGCAGCGGTTGAGATGGCCGCCGCTCTCGGCCGGCACTTCTCGGTCGATGAACTCGGGGAGCTGATGGAGCGCCGCCCTGCGTGGCTACTCGCTCCGGTGCGGGAGGCGCTCGACGCGGGTCTATTCGTCGAAGACGGCGACCGCCTCATGTTCCGCCACGACCTAGTTCGAGAGGCGGTCGATGCGTCGATCCCAGCACCGGTGATGCGCGCGCTTCGTCGACGTGCAATGAACGCGATGCTCGAGCACGGCGCCGCTGCCAGCGACCTGGCGAGCCTGGCGGTAACGGTCGCGGAGGTAGGCGATCGAGGTTCGATTCAGATTCTTCGCCGAGCCTCCAGGGAGATCGCCCGCACGTCGCCGTCGGTGGCTGCCCCGCTCAGCGCACGAGCCCTGGAGCTGACGCCGCACGACGATCCGCTGTTCAGCGAAGCCGCGGTCGAGACGATCGGTCTGCTCGTCGAGGCCAATCAGGCGACGGATGCCACCAGGCTGATGAGCGAGGTAGCACGTATTCCCGAGTTTGCTGCCGTCAGCGAAGCTCAAGCGCGACTGAGCATCGTTCCGCTGATGATGCAGTACGGCGCCGCCGAAGCGGTCAACCAATGCTCCGAGGCGTTGCGGCTCTCGCCGGTTCCAGCAGCCTTGCGCGTTCAGATGTTCTCGTTCATGTCAGCCAGCCTCGACCTGATGGGCGAAGGGGCGGCGGCTGCTGAAGCGGCAGGCAATGCAGTAAGCGAAGCCGCGACGACCGGTGACCCTGCTGCCGCTGTCGTGACGTTGTTGCCGCAAGCGCTCGTGGCGTTCGCTGATGGCGATTGGCGCCGCGCGCTCGAACTTGCGGATGAGGCTGATAGGGGCCAGCGCATTGCCGCCGGCTACGCACCGCATCTTTGGCTGTTCGACGCCTGGAAATGCGTTTTGCTGCTGGCGCTCGGAAAGGTCGAGCAAGCTGCACCGCTCATCGAGCTCGGATCGCGAAAGGCGCTTGGCGACGGCATCACGGCAAACGTTCGCATCTGGTCGATGTTGCGCTGTCGCGCCCTGCTGGATCAGGGCAACCTGGGAGACGCGCGTGCCGAAGCCGAAGCCGTCCTTGCGATGTCGGACGAGATCGGCGCCGGAGCGCGCGGTTACATCAACAGGGTTGCGCTATACGTAGCAACCGTCTGCGCTGCCTACGACGGTGAGCCACCGGCGCTCGAGTCATCGCGCGCCGGGGCGCGCGATCTCATCTCCGTAGCCGACTGCAGAGCCAGTCGGTCGCTCGGAGCATGGATGCTCGCCCTCTTGAACGGTGCCGATGGCGGAGACGGAGGCTCGACTAGGATCGACGCAGAGGTGGTCGACCCGCTGGTTCGCGGGCCAATCCTGGCCAGCGAACCGCGCTCGTACGCCGACCAGCCTCGTTTGGTCCGACTGCTACTCCTCAACGATCAGGAAGAGGACGCGGCCTCGGTCAGCGAACGGCTCGGGACATTTGCCGCCCGGATGCCTGACTTCCCGTCGCTTGCCGGCGCGGCATTACACGCCCACGCGCTCGTCAACGAGGACTTTCCCGGTGCTTGTGAGGCGCTCGAGCTCTACGAGGATGAGGCGCGTCCGCTTCTCAAGGCCGCAGTGCTTTCGGACATCGGGCGCCTGGCACCGCCCGCGCACCACCGAGAAGGCGTCGACTCGCTCGACCAGGCGCTCGAGATCTACACCAATGCCGGCGCGAAGCTCGACGCCGCGCGCGTGCGTCGCCTACTGCGAGACAGGGGTGTCAGACGAGGCGGGCCCGGATCTCGATCTCAGTCGGCGTGGCCGGAGTTGACTGAATCCGAGTTGGCGGTCGTCCGCCTTGTGGCGCAAGGCGCGACGAACCGCGAGGTGGCCGAGCAACTGTTCCTTTCGCCTCACACGGTGAACGCTCACCTTCGTCACGTGTTCGTCAAGCTCGCGATCCACTCGCGCGTCGAGCTAGCCCGCATCGCTGCCGAGCGGTCGTGACGGGCTTCCTCCCTGCGGCGCTTGCGCCGCAGGGAGAAAGCCGTGCTGCCAAGACTCCTCGGACACCGTCACGCAGCTCGAACCGGAAGCTCCCAGTATTCGTCACCGTTGAGCACGCTCCCACGGGCGAGTTCGCGGGTGTGGTTGCGAAGCACGGTCACCGCCGGGTAGGGCCGAAGGAACACGCTGAGTTCGGTCACTTCGCCGGCCTCGTCCAGCTTGCGCAGCCACACACCCTCCATCGGATAGCCGTCGGCGTCGCAGTCGAAGAGCTCGAACACCAACTCGGTGGTTGCGATGATCGTCGTGTACGACGACGGGCTCTGCACCTCATGCGCAAGCCGGACTGATTCCTTCACTTCGTCGTGACCTGAGACTGACTTGGCCAGCATCGGGCTGTGCAGGACGACGTTCGGCGAGTACTTCAGATCCGTGAGCGAGATCGCGGTGAGCTGGCGCGGCTTCCCGTCGTCGTCAGGCTTCGGCTGCAGCTCCCAGGCTTCCTCCGGGATGTCCTCTGACAGCTCCGCGTACATGGCGTCGCGGAAAAACGTCGTCACGGGCCATGGCCGCATCACGACGCGCACCTCGGAGATCAGACCGTCTGCGTTCTCGGTGAGAATCGTGACGGCCTCGAGCGTGAAACCGCCGGCGCTTCCCTTCCAGATCAAGAACGCCTGCTTCCCGTCGCTGAGCTCGTGTTCGTACTCGATCGGACCGGCGATGCTGGCAGCTGCGGCCAGGATCTTGCCGACCTTTTCCCGACCGCTCACCGGCTTCGTGAGCATCGGTGGGTAGATGATCGCGTCGGGAGCGATCAGACTGAGGAGCTCGTCCTCGGTCGCGCCCGCCTCAATCGCGAGGCGGAGTGGATGTTTTGCCATTGCGGTCTCCTTGCATTAGCCATCGGAAGTGGCGAGCCGTCAGCCGCGGCTATGTCCGGTGACAACCGCTGACCTCTCCGGCTTGCGTGATGACCAACAAGATGGACATGGCGCGATCGAACATCATCGCGTGATCGCGCTATCTCGCGGCAAGTCGCGATCTACTTGGCGCGCGAGGTAATCAACTCGGCGTGGCCGCGTTGGCTGGTCGCGACCTGTCACGGATCGTCCGGTTGACGCGCCTCTATGGCGTCCTCTCACGGCGTCGACAATCGTCGGGCCCAGGGTCGCACCAAGGTCGCACGGCTATGCAAAACGCGACGAGGCGCGGCGACTAGCGACGAGCCGGATCCCGCTCCATACGCGGAAACCCGCATCAGTCGGCCCCCTCCTCACGTTCATGGTAACGAGGGGGTCGACGGTTCGAGTCCGTCAGAGGGCTTAGAGAAGCTGCTGCAAATCAGCTGTTTCTGCGCCGTGCTCGTTGCCTGAACTGGCGATGCGAGGTCGCACCGCGGTCGCACCGGCCCTTAATTGCGGCGTCTGTCGTGTGACCCCCTCTCTATCAGCGACGGGGTCGTTCGTTGGGCGGGCGGGGACCGTCATGAGTAGGTCGGGATGGGCTCTTCGGGGTCATCGAGCGGCAGGGTGACCCAGCGGTGGGTGCGGACCGAGCGGTGGGCGGCCGTGACGACCTCTTGGGCCCGAACTCCGTCGAGCCCGGAAGGGCTCGGAGTCGTCTCGGTGCGAACGGCCCTGGCAAACGCCGCCCATTCGGACTCGTATGGGTTGGTGCGTGGAGGGGTAACCCGCAGCCAGGTGCCTGGTTGGTAGTCGTTCCACCAAGCCTCGGGCCAGTCGGCCTGAGCGAGCTCGATTGGTAGGTCCGCCAGAGGCAGGGTGCTCGAGACTGCGAGAGGCACGGACTGATACGGGTTGATCGTCTCGGTGGAGAGATGGATCGTGCCGACCGGCCCGTAAAGATCCGTGGCGTTCGAGACCTGAGCTGAGTACCGGTTCGAGGAGATGACGCCTGTGGCGCCGTTGGCGAACCGGCAGAGCAGGTGGACGTTGTCGTCGGCGGCGAAGGGGATGTGGCTATGGTCGACGGTCGCGCAGACCTCGATGATGTCGCCGACCAGGTAGCGGGCTAGGTCGATGCGGTGGATGGCGAGATCCAGGATCGACGCGCCACCAGATTGGGCGAGGTCGTAGCGGTAGCCGCTTGCGGCGGGATACACCTGGTACGAGTCGGCCAGCACGGAACGGAACATGTGGACCTCGCCGACCACGCCCGCGTCGAGCGCTCTCTTTGCCATCTGTACCGGGCTCCAGAAGCGTTGGTTGAACCCGGTCTGGAGCAGCGTGCCGGCGCGAGCGCACGCCTCGACGATCGCGATCGCGTCAACCAGCGTGTGAGCCAGTGGCTTCTCGCAGAACACATGCAAGCCGGCCTGTGCCGCGGCCTCCACCGCCCGACGGTGGAGATGATTCGGCAGCGCGATACACACGGCATCGAGATCTGCGTTCGTGAACATCTCCTCGAAGTCGGCGTACGCCGTCAGCCCTAGATCCGCGCCGAGCTCTTGGGCGCGCTCGAGCGTGGCGTCGGCGATCGCGACCGGCGAGGTGTCCTCCACCGCCGCGAGCGCAGGCAGATGTGCGAGTCGCACGACGGTACCCGCCCCGACGAGGCCAACGCGCAGGGCAGACGCGCCAGTGTCAGCCAAGACGAACGGTCCCCTAGGCCATCGAGCCGGCGAGTACCGGGGCGTTCGCTGCGGAGGATTGGATCGCCGCGAGCGATGTGCGTAGCACCTCGCGAGCGTCGCGTCCGCTCCACAAGAGGTCAGTCGAGCGTCCTTTCAGGACGTCGATGAAGTGGCGGGTCGAGTCGCGGAACGAGGAGGCCCAGTCGTCATCGAGGTCGTGGTACTCACGCGTGATGCCATCGCGGTACACGACGAGGGCCGGCTCGCCGATCGGGCGGCCAGCGCCGCGGTTCACCCGGACGTATCCAACCGTCCCGGTGATTTCAAAGCGTTCGTCGGCCGCGTAGTAGTCGGAGCGCATTCGCATCTGCGGCGCGTAGCTGATGTCCCACAGTCCGCGGACGCCGGACGAGTGCCGCCACATGATGGTCGTGGGAGCGTCGATCACGCCGACGTCGGCCATGTCGTCCTCGCCCCCCGTGAGCGTCTCGCCGATCGAAGCGGTGATCGAATCGAGCGGCCCGAACAGCCACCGCATCAGTGAGAACTTGTGGTGTCCGTCGTCCCAGACGAGCCAGCCACGGCCCTGGGCGCTCTGCTGCGAACGCCAGAGCAAGGCGCTGGGCGGGATCGCCCAGCCGCCGTCGCCAGCGACCATCTTGAGGTGGAGCATGAGCGGGTCGCCGATCTCGCCTGACTCGATGATCGTCTTGGCGACCACGAGCGGTTCGTAGAACAGGTAATTCTCGAACACTCGCAGGTGCCGATGAGCAGCGTCGGCCGCGGCGATCATCTCGTCTGCCTCGGCGAGCGTGATCGCCATCGGCTTCTGCACGCTCACATGAGCGCCGGCGTCGAGCGCCTTCAACACCATCTCGTGATGGAGGTGAGTCGGGGTCAGGATCTCGACCAGGTCGAGGTCGGCCGCGAGGAACCGCTCGAAGTCGGTGAAGCCCTGCGCGGCGGGGAACTCGGTCCGGCGCCGCTCGACGAGCGTCGGATCGACGTCACACAGCGCGACCAGCTCGGCGTCAGGGTTGTCCCGGTAGCCGAGCCGGTTGAGGTCGAAGATCTGGCCGAGACCGACGGTGCCGACCCGGACACGGCGCGCGACGGGGGCTACAGCGGTCACCGCTCCTCACCCGCGATCGGCACCAGCCGAGGCGTGGCCGGACCGCTGACCACGTGCTCGCGAAGAGCCTCTTCGTCGACCTCGACGCCAAGGCCAGGTGTCGTCGGCAATTCGATATAGCCGTCCTTGGGGGTAAGGGGATTCACGATGAACTCCGCCGTCCGCGCAGCGAAGTTGACGAAGTACTCGGTGATCAGGAAGTTCGGCATCACCGCTGTTGCCTGGAGCGTGGCGGCGAGCGCGAGGCCGGGGCTGTTGTAGTTGTGTGGCGCGACAGCGACCTGGCCGTTTGCCGCGGCCATGGCGGCGATCTCGACCAACTCGAGGACACCACCGCAGTTGGCGACGTCGGGGTTCACGATGCCGGCCGCCCGCTTGGCGAACACCTCACGGAACGCCTGCTTCGTGTAGAGGTCCTCCCCGGTCACGATCGGAATCGAGGTTGCTGCCGCAATCTCGGCGAGATCATCGAGTGCTGAACTCGGCACCGGTTCCTCGAACCAGAACGGATCGACGTCTTCCAGCAACTGCGCGAGACGCTTGCCAGATGTGCGTGAGAAGCGGCGGTGCCCTTCGATCAGCAGGTCGACCTCGAACCCGACGGCGTCGCGGACGGCGCGGACGCAGTCCAGGGCGCGCTGCTCGTCGCGTCGCTCGAGACGCATGCGCCACCGTCCCGGGAACGGGTCAAACTTCAGCGCGTCGAACCCCGCTGCAACGAGTGCGGTGGCATGCGCGACCGTCGCCTCGATCGATTCGTCGACCTCGCCGTTGGCGCCGTAGCTCCAGCCGTTGGCGTAGACGCGCACGCGGTCGCGGCATCGACCGCCGAGCAGGTTGTAGACGGGCTGGCCGACGGTCTTCCCGACGATGTCCCACATCGCGGCCTCGAGACCGCTGAGGGCACAGAAGAACTCCATCGAGCCGCGCTTGGTGGCCACGTCGAGAAACGCGACGGTGGTGAAGTGCTTGATCGAGAAGACGTCACGTCCGATCAAGTAACCGCCGAGCTCGCCGGCCAGGATGTCGATCGCCTGTTCTCGGTTCGGAGCCGTGTAGCACTCGCCCCAGCCTTCGACGCCTTCCTCGCTTGTCAGCTTCACGAAGACGAAGCGCTTCTGGCCGCTGCTGTCGACGAGGAACGTGTCGACGCTTGCGATCCGGTCGCCGCTCATAGTTCGTGGTAGACGGTCTTGATCGTCGTGAAGAAGTCGCGTGCCGTCTGTCCCTGTTCGGGCGGGGCTGTAGCCGATGCCGACTCTCTCCGCGCGCCGAACGGGACGTGCGGCTCGGCGCCGGTCGTCTGGTTGTTGACGTGCAGCACTCCGACGTCGAGCTGTTCGATCGCCTGGCGCAGCCGCCCTTCCGACGAGGTGAAGATCGAAGCCGACAGTCCGAAGCGGGTGTCGTTGGCCACGGCAAATGCTTGCTCGTCGTCTGACACGTGCAGAATCGAGACCACCGGGCCGAACACCTCTTCTTGCGCGATCGTCATCTGTGGCGTCACCGCGTCGAGTACGGTCGGGAAAACGAAGTAGCCGTCGTCAGCGACCGGCGTGTCTCCGTCGCCACTGACGACGACTGCTCCCTGTTGCGTCGCCTGGTCGACGGCACGGCGGATGCGCCCGCGCGAGGCGTCGGAGATCACCGGGCCGATGTCGACGCCCGTCTCTTGGCCGTCCCCGACCTTGAATGCTCGGACGACGCGCGCGAGCCGCTCCGTGAGCTCGTCCGCGACGGCGTCGTTGACGATCAGCCGCCTGGTCGAGGTGCATTTCTGGCCTGCACCGAGCATGGCTCCGGCGGCGATCTCGCGAGCTGCTCGGTCGAGGTCGGCGTCGGGGAAGACGATCGCCACGTTGTGCCCGCCGAGTTCGCCCTGGTAGCGAGCGCCTCTCGCCTCGGCGGCCGCACCGATCGACTTGCCGACCGGCACCGAGCCGGTGAACGTGATTCCGTCGATTCCGGGGTGTTCGACGATGGCCCGTCCGGTCGCCGCCGAACCCTGGACGAGATTGAGAACGCCGGCGGGCAAGCCGGCTTGCTCCAGGATGCGGACGAGCTCAACAGCGGCAGCGGGTGCTGCTTCGGCCGGCTTCCAGACGACCGTGTTCCCGTGCACGAGCGCCGGGGCGAGCTTCCACGACGTGATCGCCAGCGGGAAGTTGAACGGAGTGATCAGCCCAACCGTGCCGAGCGGGCGCCGGACGGTCCGGATGATCTCGGCCGGCTTGGTCGAGGCGAACTGCTCGCCGGTCGCCGCCCACGCCTGGGCGCTGTGGAAGTAGAAGGTCTCGACTGCCCGGCCGATCTCGGCCTGCGATTCCGCGAGGGTCTTGCCGACATCGCGCGTCAGCAGCAACGCCAGGCGGTCACGCTCGCGTTCGACGAGCTCGGCGGCTCGCCGAAGCACGCGTCCGCGCGCTGGCGCCGGAGTTGAGCTCCACGCACGCAACGACTCCCGCGCGGCGATAACGGCGCGGTCGACGCTGTCGGCGTCCGCCTCAGGGTAGGCCAGTACTTCGTCGCTCGGGCGCGCCGGGTTAACGCTCACGGCGACGGTGGCGTCGTCCGTCCAGTGACCGGCGATGTAGTGGGTTGCTGCGGCGCTCATGCAGCGTCCTCCGGCCATGGCGCAGCTGGCTGTCGCGCAGCCCGCACGTCCTCGTAACTGGCACGCGCCGCGGACACTGCGTCGCTCGAACTGACTTCTGCCGGCGGGATGTCCCACCACACTTCACCGCGCGCGAGGCTGCGCGAAGCGTCGGTACGGCAAACGATCGCGACGGGGCCTTCGACATCGCGTGCCGCCTCGAGCGCCACGCGCAACGAGCGCTGATCGTCGGCGTGCAGCACGTGGGCACCCATTCCTCGAGCAACGGCGCCCAAGTCAAGTGGAAGCGGCGTGCCCTTGAGCGCGCGCGTCTCTGGGTCGCGGTGTTGGAACAGATTCGCGTACGGCTCGGGGACGACTCCTCGTTCGAGGCGATGGATCGACTGCATGCCGCCGTTGTCCGAGATGACGACCGTGATCTTGATTCCGTGCTGTGCGGCGACGACCAAGTCGGAGGGATAGAGCAGGAACGTTCCGTCCCCGACGAAGGCGAAGCTCTCTGCATCGGGGTTGGCCAGCTTGCGTCCGATCGCCGCCGGGATTTCGTAGCCCATGCAGCTGAAGCCCATCTCGAGATCCGCGCGGCGGTCTTCGGAGCCGTCCCAGAACTTCAGGAGCTCGCCGATGGCTGTGCCCGCGGCGGAGGTCACCGAGTCGCCACATCGGACCTCGGCGTTCAACACGGAGATCGCCTCGGCCTGTGAAAACGGCTGCCGTCCGTCGTCGGCGGTGAAGCTTGCGACCGCTTGCTGCCACTCGTCGCGCAACGAGGCGGCGCGCTCTTCGACCGCGTGATCGGCAACATGCCCGCCGAGCGCCTGATCGAGCGCCGCGAGCGCCGGCCGCAGGTCACCAACGACGGGGACGCCTCCCTGCTTGGCGGCATCCGAGCGCGAGACGTTCAAGCCCACCAGGCGGGCATGCGCCGCGAAGATCGAGCGCGAGCCCGTCAGGAAGTCCTGAAGCCGGGTGCCCGCACAGATAACGACATCGGCTTCTCCGACCACCACGTTCGCCGGCGTCGCCCCCTCGACGCCGAGCCCGCCGAGGTCACGCCAGCTCTTGTCCGAGAACGAGCCCTTGCCGGCGAATGTTTCAGCGACCGGGACCCCGTGGCGCTCGGCGAACGACCGCAAGGCGTCTTCTGCCTCTGCATAGCGGACGCCACCCCCGGCGATGATCACCGGGCGGTCGGCATCTCGGATCACAGCCGCCGCCCGCTCCACCTGCCCGGCATCCGGCGCCGGCCGCTCGATGTGCCAGTCCCGCTCGTCGAAGAACGAGACCGGGAACTCGAATGCCTCAGCCTGGAGGTCCTGCGGGAGGCTGAGCACTACCGGGCCGACGTTCTGCGCATCGGTCAGCGCCAACATCGCGGCAGGGAGAGACTGCAGCAGTTGCTCTGGCCGGGAGATCCGGTCGAAGTAGCGGCTCACCGGCCGGAACGCATCATTGACGCTCCAATCCGCCTGCAGCGGATGCTCGAGCCCTTGCAGATGTGGTCCCTGCCGCCGTGTGGCGTACATGTCTGTCGGCAGCAGCAGCACAGGAAGCCGGTTGACGTGCGCTCCGGCGGCCGCGGTGACCATGTTCAGCGACCCAGGCCCGATTGACGCGCTGCACGCCAATGTCGAGCGGCGGCGGTTCGCCCGAGCAAAGGCAGCGGCAGCATGCGCCATTGCCTGCTCGTTGCGGCCCTCGAGGAAGAACATCGAACCGGGCGCGGACGCGAGCGCCTCACCGAACCCGGCCGTGTTGCCGTGACCGAAGATGGCGAGCATCCCCGGCACCAGCCGCTGGCGCCGAGCATCGGCCACAGAAAACTGCGCCGCGAGATAACGGACGACGGCCTGCGCCACCGTCAAGCGCACCGTTCCGGACGCGCCTCGTACCGATCCCTGCGAGGCGGGAGCGACAGCGCTCACCGTGCTACCCCGGGTTCGTCGGCGACGACGCTTCCCGCGCCCGAACCGGCGGCTGCCAGATCCACGGTGGCAAGCAGATGCAGAAGATCCTCTCGCCCACGTCGAAGGTGCTCGACCAGCAACTCGCGTGCGCCTGCGTAGTCCTCCTCGAGCAGCCGTCCAATCAACTCGCGGTGCTCACGCCCAGCGGCCCTGAGACGCTCATCGATGTGGTCGTCGATCCGCGAGTCACTCTGCCGCCAGTACAGCGCCCGCAAACGCGCGGTCTGCAGCGTCTGCGTCCGGAGCACTTCCGCTAGGCGCCGATTCCCCGTCGCCTCGATGATCAGATGATGAAGCTCCGTCTCCGCCGAGTACTGAAAGACCTCTGGCTGCACGCCACCCTCCTCGCTCACGCGGTCGTATTGGTAGGCCAGGCTGCGCAGCGCGTCGCGATCGATCCGATGTCCAGCAGCCTCGATCGCCCACGACTCGAGTGCCTCGCGCAGCTCGAAGACCTCGTGCACGTCACGAGCCGTGATCTCGCGCACGAAGACGCCTCGGCGCGGCACGAGGGTCAGCAGACCCTCGGCGGCCAAAAGGCGCATCGCCTCGCGAACGGGCGTCCGGCTCACCTCGTACCGCTCAGCCGCCTCGAGCTCGCTGATCGCCTGGCCCGGGGCGTAGAAGCCGCTGACCACATCGTCGCGCAGGCCCTCGTAAGCCCTGGCACTCGATCGTCCATCGGACTTCTGCATACAGTCAGTATACACACAGTGTACAGAACGTGCCATCCGCTGACTACGTAAGGTCGGGGCATGACAAGCGCGGTCGGGCGAGACGCCAGACTCGGCCCCCTTTGCGATGTGGCAGGGCGAGCGCGACGAGCTCTCCGGCTGAACTCCCGGCCTGTGTGCCCTGACGCGTTTCACACTCCTTTGAGAGTTT